>Ga0335079_10008353_pt1 | contig 11807 bp, 7 predicted proteins | sample Lox_Sample_33_FD_206719 | JGI IMG/M metagenome (GOLD analysis project Ga0335079, IMG submission 206719) | Soil microbial communities from Loxahatchee National Wildlife Refuge, Florida, United States - Lox_Sample_3.3 | ecosystem: Environmental > Terrestrial > Soil > Wetlands | place: USA: Florida... | reverse complement strand
TTCGATAAGACATCCTTTTACGTCAAGTTGTTCGTCATGCCCCTTTGCGTGCCCACAAATTACATCTACTACAACTTTGGCAACCGTGTCCGACATGTGGGAGGAGGAGATCGCTGGAGCATAGGAGTGCCCAAGTTAACCGCGGAGCTCGGCGAGGCGTTGAAACTCCAAGCGGTACCGTTTCTCTCGCGCGCGGAGTCTCTTCTCGACTTCGTCGAGATGGCCAAGGCCAAGGAGTTCTCAGGTAACCGGCATACTCCAAACGCGATTGCTTTCGCCCTCGCCCGTGCCGGTCAAACTGGTCAAGCGATCAGTGTTCTCGACGAACTCTCAAGTCACCTTGATCCGAACGTTGCGTGGCAGCGTGAGATGGCCGACCGAGCCAGGGCCCTGAGAGCTAAACTTGTTGCAGATCCAGCCGACGCCCAGAAACAGCTTGAAGCTTGGGAGGCGGAAACTGTCCACAATTTGAGACTTGAGGACTTCCGGGGGACTGCGACTCGTTAGGGACGGCCAACGCTCCGTCCCTACGTGGGCAGCGTCCCTTCGAGATTACTTCTGGTGGTTCAGCAACGGCGTAGCGGTAAACTCGCGCCGCCCGGCGGTGCGGGTCACACGCGCCGCCGCCGCCGCCGCTCCGGCTTCCTGGCTGTACCGCTCAAGCAGCACGGGCACCATCGCACCCTCGGCTTCCTTGACGAACAGCATGCGGTTGTCGCCGTTCATGTCGATGCGCACGAAATCCCCGAGCTTCACCTGACCAGTGGCCACTAGGTTGGCCAGCGGGAAGACAATGTTCTTCTCGATGGCCCGCTTGAGGTGGCGGGCGCCGTACTTGGCGTCAGTGCCCTGCTGCATGATGAAGTTCTTCACTTTGGCGGTGCAACTGAATACGAACTGGTTGTTGCCGGTGGCCTGCAGCACGCGCTGCTGCACCAGGCCCAGCTCGATCTCCAGGATTTTTTCGACGTCCTGCGGGCGCAGCGTCCGGAAGACGACGGTCTTATCGATGCGGTTCATGAACTCGGGCGCGAACTTCTTCTTGGCGGCCTCGAGCGCCGCGCGCTGGATCTTTTCGTCCAGTTGTTCATCGATCTCGGCCGGGGACTGCGTGAAGCCCAATCCCGGATTCATCATTCCACTCATCTCCGCCGCGCCCAGATTCGAGGTCATCACGATGATGCAGCGGGAGAGGTCCACGCGGCGGTTGTCGCCCAGCGTGAGCGTGGCTTTGTCGAGAATGCCGAGCAGCAACTGCCAGAGCGAGTCCGAGGCCTTCTCGATCTCGTCGAACAGCAGGATCGTGAGCTTCAGCTTCTCGGTGTGCCACTGGTCGAGAGCTTCCTGGGTGAGCAGGGGATGAGTCTCGCGATGGCCAAGGTAGCCAGGCGGCGAGCCGATCAGCTTGGCGATCTCGTGGCTGTGTTGGAATTCTGCACAGTCGATCTTGATGCAGGCGTGAGCGTCGCCGAAGAGCGCCTCCGCCATGGCTTCGACCACACGGGTTTTTCCCGAGCCGGTCGGCCCCAGGAAAAGCAGGTTGCCCACGGGACGTCCGGGCGCGTTCAGCCCCGCCAGAAACATCTGGTAGATCTCGGTGACTTTCTCGATGGCCGCGTCCTGCCCCACGATCCGGCGGCGGAGCGCAGCTTCAAACTCCTGCGCGTCGCTGCTGCGCCGGCTGGGATCGAGCGTGGTATTTAAGCCGGTTTTCATAATGGCCTCTTCCTAGCATTCGTCCGGGGCCCGGAATGGAGTGGAGGCAATTCCGCGGGCTCACCACATCCACCTGCCATGTTAGATGCGGATAGTTTTGCCTGGTACCAGCGCATTGTGGAAAAAGCGCGGAAGTACATTATTTTCGACGCATCCCTAACGTCACCAGCCGATGCGAATCGGGAATCCGGGGTAGTCGCGGTGTCGTGCTACGATCAACTCGTCCCCAGATTTGGAGCGCGAAATCGCATGCAGCTTGGGCCTCGTGTGCTTGCTTCTGGTTTGCTTGTTTCCCTACTCGGTGCATCTCTTTTTTGGGCTGCGCACTCATCGAAGATAAAAGCAGCGCCGTTGCAGACGGCGCCGCCCGCGGCCGCGACTCCGGCAGCGCCTGCGCCTTCGACCGCAACTCCGCCGGCCGCAGTCGCTGCGCCGAAAGTCGCGACCCTGGTCCCGGTCTCGCGCGAGGTTCGCATCGCTCCCAAACCGTCTGCGCCGCCTGCGACGCTGGCGCCTGAATCGTCGGCTCCGGGCGTTCATATCGCGAAGGCGGGAGAGAGCGTCGCCGCGGTGGCGCGCGCTTACCTGCCCGTGACCTCTTTTATGACGCTGTCCCAGCTCGAGTCAGCCATGCGACAGCAGAACGGAATTCAGGGTAATTTCCTCAGGAAAGGACAGCAGATCGCGATCCCTGGCTACTTGCCGGAACCTATCGTAGAGCGACCCGTCCCCGTTCCGCGCGATTTCGAGGTGCGAGCTATTTATCTGACGGGATTGATGGCTACCAGCGACCACGGGCTCGATCTGATCCGGCGCTGGCGGCAAGTCGGCGGCAATGCCGTGGTGTTCGACATCAAGGATAGCGACGGCTCGCTGAGCATCGGCGCGCCCCAGGTGCCGGAGGAAGCTGCCGGACTGCTGGCCACGCCGTTTTCGCATCCGCTCACGACCGTGCGCCATCATCCGCCCATCGGCAGCCTGCCCAAGTACGCGCGCTTCCTGCACTCGCAGGGAATGCATGCCATCGCCCGCATTGCCATCTTCCGCGACGAGCAACTGGTCACGCAGCATCCGGAGCTGGCCATCCGCTCCCACCGCACCGGACAGCCCTGGCGCGAGAACGGCAAGCTGGTGTGGACCGATCCCTCCCGCCGCGAGGTGCAGGATTACAACATCGCGCTGGCGAAGTACGCTGCCGCCTCCGGCGTGGACGAGGTGCAGTTCGACTACGTCCGCTTCCCCGCCGAGGGCGACCAGGCCGACGCGCAGTTCGTCTTCCAGACCGAGCATCCGGACTGGCATCGCTCGGACGTGATCGCGCACTTCCTCGAGCGCGCCTACGCCGAAACCCAGCGCGCCGGCGTGCTGTTCTCACTCGATGTCTTTGGCGTGATGGCCTGGCAGCGGCCGATTGACCTCTCGCACACCGGGCAGGACATTGTCGCCATGGCCCGCCATTGCGACGTGCTCTCGCCCATGATCTACCCCTCGCATTTCTTCGGCATGGATGGCATCGCCCATCCCGGCGACGCGCCCGAACACTTCATCTCGGAATCCATGGTGAAGTTCGGCAAGATCACGCAAGGCTCAGGCGTGGTGCTGCGGCCGTGGCTGCAAGCCTTCGCCTGGCGTACCAAGAGCTATTCCACGGGTTACATCGTCACCCAGGTAAAAGTGGCGCGGGACAGCAGCGGCATCGGCTTCCTGTTCTGGAACGCACGCAACGACTACAAGCAACCGCTGCTCGCCATGCCAGAAATGGCCGCCGGCAAGGGCAAGTTCTTCCGCGGGGATGAAGTCGGAGCTCGGCGGACAGCTGCCATACTGCCAGCCGTCAGCAAGGCCAGCCCTTCAGCGCCACAGTAAGCCAGGTGGAGCAGGAAGCAGTAGTGAAGGGAACTGGGTGGAGCAGGCCTTCAGGCCTGCAATGCAACTGGCTTCTTTAAGCTACCGGCTTTAGCCGCTGAGGGATACTGTCCACAGTAAACTTCGTGCCGAGACCCTCGCCAGGAGAAGAAAGTCCCCCAGCGGCTGAAGCCGGGGGCAAAGGCGCCCGTCAATGCAGGCCTGAAGGCCTGCTCCATCCGCATGGGGCCGCATTCCATCGGGCTACCCCTGAGCGGTGATGTGTCCCTGTATAATGTTTCTGCGCATCCCCAGCGCATCGCTGCATCTACCACTACCAGGAGCGCCCATTCATGGCCGTCAAGAAGAGCGACAAAATCTGGCACAACGGGACATTCATCAACTGGGACGACGCCACCATCCATGTGCTGGCGCACGTAATTCACTACGGCTCGTCGGTGTTTGAGGGCGTCCGCTGCTACTCCCAGCCCAAAGGGCCGGCCATCTTCCGCGCCCAGGAGCACATGCAGCGCCTCGTCAATTCGGCCAAGATTTATCGCATGGAGATCAAGTACACCCGCGAAGAGCTGGTGGCGGCCATGGTCGGACTGGTGCGCGTGAACGGCATATCGCCCTGCTACATCCGGCCGATCGCGCTGCGCGGCTACGGGGTGCTGGGCGTCAGTCCGCTGGAGTCGCCGATCGAAGTTTACATCGCCAACTACGAATGGGGACGCTACCTGGGCCACGGCTCCGATGATGGCGTGGACGTTTGCGTTTCTTCCTGGGACCGCCTGGCGCCGAATACGCTGCCAGTGATGTCCAAGGCGGGCGCCAACTACATGAACTCGCAGCTCATCAAGATGGAAGCCCTGCTCAACGGCTACGCCGAAGGCATTGCGCTCGACTCGCAGGGCTACGTCAGCGAAGGATCGGGCGAGAACCTGTTTCTCGTCTATCAGGGATCGCTCTACACGCCGCCGCTAGGCAACTCGGTGCTGCCCGGCATCACGCGCGACTCCGTGCTGCAACTCGCACGAGAGATGGGCATTTCCGTAGTTGAGCAAGTAATTCCGCGCGAGATGCTCTACATCGCCGACGAAGTGTTCTTCAGCGGCACCGCGGCCGAGATCACGCCCATCCGCTCGGTGGACAAGATCACCGTAGCCAAGGGCGAAACCGGGCCGGTCACCAAGGCAATCCAGCGGGAGTTCTTCAACATCGTCAACGGCGTGGTGCCCGACCGCTTCCACTGGCTGACGCCGGTGCCGGTCACCAGCGCGCAGGCGGTGCCGGTGTAGGATTTTCCTTTTTCTTTAACATTGGCGCCGGATTCCGGCGCCTTTATTGTGCGAAAATGTTGCGACCTCATCAATCCACGACCGTCTAACCAACCGGTTTCAATCCGTGAAGGAGGATCGCAATGTCCACTGCACCCACTCCCGGCATCAGCCCGGAGTTCGCTGCTGCCTATCGCGAGATCATGTGTGAAGGCTTGCAGAACGAGTTCGAGACCACGAAGAAGGTGTTGGCGGCCGTCCCGGACGCCAAGCGTGATTACCGGCCTGACCCCAAGGCGCGCAATGCTTGGGAACTGGCCTGGCACATCGCCTCAGAAGACGTGCTTTTCCTGGAGCAGATCACGGAAGGCAAGTTCGTACTGCCTGACCCGCGCTATGACAAGGAAAAGCCCAACACGGTGGCCGAATTGGTCGCCTGGTACGACAAGAACTTCCAGCGCGTGTTAAAGCGAGTGCGGGCGATGAGCCCGGCGCAACTGGCTACTCCTATCAATTTTGTGGGGATGTTCAATTTTCCCGGCGTGTTCTACCTGGCTTTCATGAACAACCATAGCATTCATCACCGCGGGCAACTGGCGACGTATCTGCGGCCCATGGGGGCGAAGGTGCCTTCCATCTACGGCGGCAGCGCCGACGAGCCCTTCCAGATGCCGGCGACTGCGTAGAGCTATCTAGTGTCATGCTGAGCGCGTGCGGGCGTTTTTTGCCCGCACGAGTCGAAGCCCCCTACCCCTGCAATATGGGTCTCGTAGGGGCCCTTCGACTTGCGCGCCAGAACCGGGCGCGCTCGCTCAGGATGACAAGCATCAATCTCTTGATCTGCTCTACCCATCCCTCTCCGTAATCAGCCGCGGTCCGCGCTGCCAGGCGAAATACGCCCACGTCCAGTTCACCATCACCAGCACGCGGTTGCGGAAACCGATCAGCCACAGAATATGGATAAAAAGCCACACTACCCAGGCCATCAAGCCGGAAAGATGAATGCCGAAGATGTCGGCCACCGCGGCGGCGCGGCCGATGGTGGCGAGACTCCCCAGGTCCTTGTAGTGAAATGGTTGACGAGGCTGGCCCGCGAGCTCACGTGCGATATTCTTAGCCACCGCATGCCCTTGCTGGATAGCCACCGGGGCCACGCCGGGAAGCGGCTTTCCATGCTCGTCGTTGAGAAGAGCGAGGTCGCCGATGACAAAGACTTCGCGGTGTTGTGGCAGACTGCAATCGCTCGTGACCGGAATCCGCCCGGCGCGATCGGTTTCCGCGGAAAGCAGCCGGCCCAGGCCCGAAGCCGCGACGCCTGCGGCCCACACCGTCACCGTAGCCGGAATGACTTCGTTGCCCGCGCGGATTTTGCCGGGCTCCACGGAAGTCACCATGGCGCTAGTGCGCACCTCCACGCCCAGCCTCCGGAGTTGCTCCTCGGCTTTGCGTGACAGGTCCTCAGGATAGGCGGGCAGCACGCGCGGTCCGCCCTCCAGCAGCAGCACGCGTGAATGCCGGGTCTGAATCTTGTGGAAGTCCTTGGGCAGAGTACGGGCGGCGATCTCGGCGATGGCACCGGCCAATTCGACTCCGGTCGGGCCGGCACCCACGATGACGAAGTTCAGCGGCCCGGGATCTTCGCCCAATGCCGCCTGGCGCTCCGCCACTTCGTAAGCCAGCAGCACGCGCCGGCGGATCTCCAGCGCATCCTCGATGGTCTTGAGGCCCGGCGCGGCAGCTTCCCACTCGTCGTGACCGAAATAGGAGTGCTGCGCGCCCGCCGCGACGACTAGATAATCGTAGTCCAGACGCCCGCCGTCCTTCAGCAGGACGCGGCGGCCGTCGAGGTCGAACCCCACCACTTCGCCAAGCAAAACCTCGACATTTTCGAATTTGCGCAGGATCGCCCGAATGGGCGAAGCAATGTCGCCGGGCGACAGCGCGGCTGTGGCCACCTGATAGAGCAAGGGCTGGAACACGTGGTGGTTCTTGCGGTCTACCAGCGTGATGCGCACCGGGTCGCGGGCCAGGGCGCGAGCGCAGTAGAGGCCGCCAAAGCCGCCGCCCACGATTACCACCCGCGGTCCCGTTTTCCAGTCCCTCATGGTGTCCCCTATCGAGAGATGCCGTAACTGGCACTCGCGACTCCGAAGTACGCGACCCTCTGGTTACTATCCGCCGTCTCCCTTTCGTGTTAGTTTCAGGCCGATTAAAGGCGACGGCCATGCATGTAGACGATTTGCTGCGCATCGCGACGGAACGCAAAGCTTCCGACTTGCACCTCAAGGTTGGCAACTACCCCCACGTTCGCGTGGACGGCGAACTGGTGGCGCTTTCTGACCAGCCCCGCGTCTCCGCCGAAGACATGCTGAACATGGCCTTCAGCATGATGTCGAACCGGCAGAAGCAGAAATTCAAAGAGAACGCCGAACTCGACCTTGCCTATGGCGTGGCCGGACTAGGACGCTTCCGCGTCAACGTTTACCAGCAGCGCGGCAACGTGGGCATCGCCTTCCGCGTGATTCCCACCAAGATCCTGCCGCTCGACGAGCTGCACCTGCCGCCCATCGTGGAAAAAGTCTGCGATGAGCAGCGCGGGCTGGTGCTGGTCACCGGGGTTACCGGCTCCGGCAAATCCACCACGCTGGCGGGCATGATCGACCGCATCAACTCCAGCCGGCCCGAGCACATCATCACCATCGAAGACCCGATCGAGTTCCTCCATCGCGACAAGAAGGGCTTCGTCAACCAGCGCGAGGTCGAGGTGGACACGCCCTCGTTCGCCTCCGCGCTGCGCGCCAGTCTGCGCCAGGACCCCGACACCATCCTGGTGGGCGAAATGCGCGACGTCGAAACCATCGGCACCGCCCTGCTGGCCGCCGAGACCGGCCACCTGGTGCTCTCCACTCTGCACACCCTGGATGCAATCGAAACCGTAAACCGCATCATCGCCGTGTTTCCGCCTTCGGAGCAGAAGCAGATCCGCCTGCAACTGGCAGCCACGCTCAAGGCCGTCATCAGCCAGCGGCTGGTCAGGCGCTGCGACGGCCCTGGACGCGTGCCCGCGGTCGAGATCCTGATCAGCACTGCGTACATCAAGGAATGTATCGTCACGCCGGAACGGACGCGCTACATCAAGGAAGCTCTGACCACCGGGACCTCGCAGTATGGAATGCAGACCTTTGACCAGTCGCTCTATGACCTCTATATGCAGGGGCTGATTTCGTTCGAAACCGCGATGGAAACGGCCTCCAACCCCGACGACTTCAAGCTGCGGGTGCAGGGCATCGCCTCCAGCGCCGACGCCGCCCGCGAAGAGATGCAGCGCGCCGGGTACGGGAGGTAGCGCCCCGCGCTTGTCGTTGGTCGTTAGCCGGTAGTCGTTAGGCAGTGCGGTCCTCTGTGGCTTCGGCCAACGACGAAGGACTAACGACTAACGACACGACAGCCTCAGCGATCTGTGGTGAAATGTCTCGGTGCCGCTCCATCGCCGCCAGATCTACGACGAATCCACGCTCTATGAATATGCCGTCGGCGCGCTCGCCCGGAAGATGCGCAGCGTGGCCGAACTCAAGCGTCTGCTGCGGCAACGATTGCCTTCAGGCGAGGCGAGCGAGGCGCTGGTCGATGCGGTGATTGTGCGCTTGAAAGACCAAAAGTATCTCAATGATACCGCCTACGCCGCCGCCTACTCCTCCTACCGCAAGGAAAACCAGAGGTTCGGCCGATTGCGCGTGGTCAACGACCTGAAAGCGCGGGGCGTGCACGGAGACGTCATTTCTAAGGCAGTCAGCACAGCTTACGCGGGCGCCAGCGAGGAGAAGCTTGCCCGCGATTACCTCCGCCGCAAGCGCATCAAGAAGCCGGCCGACGCCAAGGATGCTGCCCGCATCTTCCGCAATCTGATGCGCGCCGGCTACACCAGCCGGACCATCGTTCGCATCCTGAAGCAGTGGGATGTTGAGGACGAGGTGCTGACCGCGCTGGAATCGGAAGCCGACAGCTAAGAGCTAACAGCCGAGAGCTGCTTTCGCTACAATGAAGGTTTATCCCAGCTACTGAAGGGCAGTCATGCTTACCGGCGCGCAAATCCGCGAGAAATTCCTGCAATTTTTCGAGCAGCACGGCCACCGGCGCGTGCACTCGTCGTCGCTGGTTCCGGCGAACGATCCCACCTTGTTGTTCACCAACGCGGGCATGAACCAGTTCAAGGACGTCTTTCTCGGCCTCGAGAAGCGCGACTACTCCCGCGCCACGACCTCGCAGAAGTGCGTGCGCGCCGGCGGCAAGCACAACGACCTGGAGAACGTCGGCTTCACCAATCGCCATCACACGTTTTTCGAGATGCTGGGGAACTTCAGCTTTGGCGATTACTTCAAGAAGGACGCCGTTGCATTCGCGTGGGAACTGGTCACCTCGCCTAAGTGGTATGGCATCCCTAAAGATCGCCTGTTCGCCACCATCTTCAAAGGCGAGCAAGGCGTGCCGCGCGACGACGAGGCCTACAACTTGTGGCTCGGGCAAGGCGTGCCGAAGAACCGCATCTACGAGTTCGGCATGAAGGACAACTTCTGGGCCATGGGCGACACCGGCCCGTGCGGTCCGTGCTCGGAGGTCCACTACGACATGGGCGCCATCGCCAGCGACCAGGGGCACACCGATTGCCAGTTCGGCTGCGATTGCGGCCGCTACGTCGAGCTGTGGAACCTGGTGTTCATGCAGTTCAATCGCGACGCGGCGGGCCGGCTCGATCCGTTGCCCAAGCCTTCGATCGACACCGGCGCGGGCCTTGAGCGGCTGGCGGCTGTGCTGCAGGGCAAGCTCTCGAACTACGACACGGATTTTTTCATCCCGCTGATGAAGCGCGCGGCCGAGCTGACCGGAGTTTCGCTCGACAACGAATTGAAGAAGGAATCGGGTGCTCGGGGTGCGGCGTCGCTGCGGGTAATCGCCGACCATGCCCGCGCCACCACGTTCCTTATCTCTGACGGTGTGCTGCCCTCGAACGAAGGCCGCGGATACGTGCTGCGCAAGATCATGCGCCGCGCCATCCGCCACGGACGCCAGCTCGGCCAGAACGAGCCCTTTCTGTATCAGATGGTGTACGCGGTGCGCGACGAGATGAAAGACGCGTATCCGGAGCTGGTGGACTCGGCAGACCGAGTTTCTACGGTGGTGCAGGGCGAAGAAGTAAGGTTCGCGCACACGCTGGACGTCGGGCTCGAAAAATTGGACGCATTAATCACGAAGACTGCGGAACAATATCAGTCGACTCTCGGCGATTTTTTCTCCGAGTTGGACCGCCTTAAGCCGCCAATCCGTAGCGATCTAACTTCCGCCATACGGAAAGCCGTTGAGGGCAATAATGTCGGATACATCAGGGAGACGATTACAACGCACTTTGAGCCACAAGTTGCTGATGCGCTCGTCAAGAAGCTCGACCAATTAAACGCATCAAACGTCCTTCGCGGATCCGAAGCATTCAAGCTCTACGATACCTATGGCCTGCCGCTCGACTTCATGACCGATGCGGCCCGCGATGCCGGCTTGCAATTCGATCAGTCTGGTTTCGACAAGGCGCTCGAAGGCCAGCGCGAACGCGCGCGCGCTTCCTGGAAGGGTGGCCCGGGCAAAGCGGCTGCCAGTCCTGCATTCCAGAGCCTGCCGCGAACCGGCTTCGAAGGCTACGTGCGCACCGAGTCGCACGATTCGGAAGTGCTGGCGATCATCGATCCGCACGGGCAGGGCGTGCAGCAGCTCAAACCCGGCGAGCAGGGCGAGATCGTCCTCGACCGCACGCCGTTCTACGCCGAGGCCGGCGGACAGGTGGGCGACATAGGCTGGCTCTACGACAGCGATCACAACACCGTGGTTGCCGACGTAACGGCGTGTTACTACCCGGTGCAGGGAGTCCGCGCGCACAAGGTCACGGCGAAGCAGGCCATCCGCGTGGGCGAGCGCGTGGATCCGGTGGTCAATACCGGGGTGCGCGAAGCCACCATGCGCAACCATACGGCTACGCACCTGCTGCATGCGGCCTTGCGCGAGGTGCTGGGCAAGCACGTGAAGCAGGCGGGATCGCTGGTCGATCCGCGGCACCTGCGCTTCGACTTTTCGCACTTCACCGGCATCGCCGACGAAGAACTGCAGGACATCGAAGACCTCGCCAACCGCGAAGTGCTCAAGAACGACAAGGTCGAGGTGATCCCCGATGTGCCGATCGACGTGGCCGTCAACGAGTACAAGGCGATGGCGCTTTTCGGCGAGAAGTATGGCGAGCGCGTGCGGGTGATCAAGATCGGCGACTTCTCCACCGAGCTTTGCGGCGGCACGCACACCGGCATGACCGGCGAGATCGGGCTGGTGAAGATTCTCGACGAAGGCTCGGTCAGCTCGGGCGTGCGGCGCGTGGAGGCGGTCACGGGCATGGGATCGCTCGGCCACTTCCGCCAGGACCATGAACTGGAGCACGTAGTTTCGAGCCTGGTGCATCGCGCCGAGCCGTCGGTCTCGCCGGCGCAGGCGCTCCGCGAAGAAATCGAGCGCAAAGAGGCCGAGATTCGCCGCCTGAACAAAGAACTGGATCGCGCGCGCATGAAGTCGGCATCTGAGACCGTCCGCTCCGCGGAGGTGCAGATCGTCGACGGAGTTAAGGTCCTGGCGCAGCGCATCGACAATCTCGAGCGTCCGCAGATGCGCACGCTGGTGGACAATCTGCGCTCGAAGATTGGCTCTGGCGTGGTGGTGCTGGGCTCGGCCTTCGACGGCAAGGTCGCGCTGATTGTGGGCGTGACCAAAGACCTCACCGGCCGGGTGCAGGCCGGCAAAGTTATCGGACCGGTGGCAGAGCGCGTGGGCGGATCGGGCGGCGGGCGTCCGGATATGGCCGAGGCCGGCGGGAAGAATCCCGAAAATCTGGATGAAGCGCTGGCGCAGGTGCCGGCGGTGGTGAAGGGGCTATTGAAG
>Ga0335079_10008348_pt1 | contig 11811 bp, 10 predicted proteins | sample Lox_Sample_33_FD_206719 | JGI IMG/M metagenome (GOLD analysis project Ga0335079, IMG submission 206719) | Soil microbial communities from Loxahatchee National Wildlife Refuge, Florida, United States - Lox_Sample_3.3 | ecosystem: Environmental > Terrestrial > Soil > Wetlands | place: USA... | reverse complement strand
CCGAAACCCTGCGCAATTTCGACGGCAAGCCCGGTTACACACTCTCTCAAGGAGAATGATTTCCACACATGGCCGAAAACGCGAAGCCCCTGGTCGCCGTGATCATGGGCAGCAAATCCGACTGGGATGTCATGCGCGCGGCGAGCGACACCCTCCAAGACTTCGGCGTGCCGCACGAAAGCCGCGTTCTCTCGGCGCATCGCACTCCTGAACTTGCCGCAGAATTCTCCTCCGGAGCGGAGGCGCGCGGTCTGGAAGTCATCATCGCGGGCGCCGGAGGCGCGGCGCACTTGGCTGGAGTAACGGCCGCTTACACTACGTTGCCGGTTCTGGGCGTACCCATGGAGAGCCAGTCGCTCAAAGGGCTTGACTCGCTACTCTCGACGGTACAAATGCCCGGGGGTGTGCCGGTCGGCACCTTGGCCATCGGCAAGGCAGGAGCCAAGAATGCGGCCTTACTCGCCATCGCTATCCTGGCAAACCATCGCCCGGACCTGCGGAAAAAACTGCATCAATTCCGTGAAGAGCAAAAGAAGAAAGTAATGAGTGAGACGCTGCCCTAGTGTGCAGAGTCAGAGGTTCGTTGAAGAACTGCGCCGGTTGGGGTGGGGCAGGCTTTTAGCCTGCGGACCCGCTTTCCAGCGGGTCCAGCCGGCCGGAAGGCCGGCCGCGGCCAGGATTGGCCGCCCCACAAGGCGAATAGGTATGTTGCGAACTTCTGACTCAGGACACCAGCAGACCGTAGAAGAATGGAAAAGAAGGACGTGGTGGATTTCAAATACTGGTTTGATAACATCCTAGCCACGGCGAAGCTAATGGCCTCGGAGACCGACCTGAGACGTGCTTGGACTCAGGGGGATGACACCATCACCTCCGCATACGATCCAAATGAGCTTCTCGAGCAATTACTGGGAGATCTGCGTGTCGCTGAACATGTTCAAATGTTCGAGCACGATCTGCAAGAAAGAGGAGCATACGAGAGCGTCGCTACATTTGCGAGGGCAGTAATGGACGTGGAAAGTGCGATTAGGAGCGAGCCAAGCCTAGAGAATCCCGAGAGCCTTCTTGCGTCTCCCGTGTGAACAAAGCTTCAAGGAGCGGCTAAAGGTGTTTTGGGGGCCTGGATTAGGTGCGATTCTACTGCACCGCACTCGTCAGCGGATTGGGGAAATGCAGACCGATGAGGTATTTTGATCCTTTGACCGTGCAGTGGCGTACCGTCGCCTCGCCCATCAGACTAAGCTCCGGGGCCTTGATGTAGACCACGCTGCCGACGGCGAGCGGTTGCGGCGCCTCAATGAGCGCACCTGCTTTACTCATGTTAATCCCGCGTGCCGGCATCGACCGTTGCTGGGCCTCAGGCTGATTGCCGTAAACTGAAAACCGGTACTTGACGGGCAGCCGCTCATGAGAGCGCTCATTTTGGACTCGTGGCATGGCGGCCTGCGCAGCGGCGACCACCGGCGCGGGAGTTTCTGGTTTCCACTTGATGACAAGTTTCACGGTCATGGCTACGCATAGCTTACAATTTCCGGTCCAAGTTTTGAACACTGATCTGAAATGGGTTACAACTTTCTGTGGAGTTCGGTAAACGAAAGTTAGCAAAGCAGCGGCGAACAATCTGTCACATCAACTGCCAAAATGTCACTTAATCATGCGCGGTGCGGTCGAGCGCCGAAAGTAAGTCCGCCTGCAGCCTCCGGAATGTCGCGACATCGCGAATGTAGCTGGTGACCGCGGGGATGGCTTTGCGAGCAAGCTGCCGCGCCGTATCCGGATCAGTGGCTGCCAGTGCATGCAGGAGTTCGTAATCCTCAATCCCCTCGCGCATGGTTTCCAGGCGGATCGAGCTGTGAATGCTGTTCTTCTCACGCCATGGATACGTGATGAATGCGTCGCCGGCCGGCAGCACTTCCTTGCCGTCTTCGATCGCCGGCTCGGCGTTTCCAAACGGATCGGACGCCCAGTAGTTGCCGCCCCAATGCAGAAAACCGGTGAAATCGTAGCGGAAATTGAACCAGTGCAGCAGCCGGGTTTTTAGCAGCGGGTAATCGATGAAGCGGTTGAGGTACCGGCCCTGCGGATAAAGGCAGGTGTAAAACCAGGCTTGGCCGCCCTTCTTTACGTGCGCTTGAATGGCTTCGAAGCCATCGTCAAATTTTCCGAGCTGCGGCACCCAGATATCGCAGGCGTCGCCCAGCAGTCCGGCGGTCTGGTCGATCGCATCAATGGTCGGCACCCCCGGCAGCGCTTTGCGTATCAGATTGACGTACCGCAGATAGACCGGCGGCTCCGGACCGTGCGCCTCATCCAGAACGTGTTGGACATAGGTGTCGAGCCAGCCCTTCTCCTTCAAATGCGCGTAGAGTGCTGGCAGGAACGAGTTGAGGTGCGCCTCCGCGCGCGGGTCTTCTGGATCCAGCATGGCGCGGCGCACAGCGCCATTTTCCACCACGAACGCCGGGATCTTCAGCGGTGAATCGTAACCCGAGGCGCGGTCGATCAGGTGGCCGCCCTCGATGATTTCGGCTGTCCCCGCGTCGTGAAAAGTCTTAACCCAGCGGTCGAGCTTCGAGAAATCGTAGCGGAGATCCGGGGAATTCAAATGCGGTTCGGTTAGCGACAGCACCGGCGTGAGGATGATATTCTGCTTGTGATCGGCCAGCACCCGCGCGATGTTGCTGAGCACTTCCCAATAGCGATCCGGGTTGCCCGCCAAGTCGTAATAACGGCCGAGTTCTGTCTCATCCAGAGTGAACCAGTTGGTCACTTTGAGCGTTTGCTTCGCCGGCACAGTGGCGCGAGCAACGCGAATTTGAAACGGCGCACGGGCTAGGTCTTTTCTCCCCGATCTCCCCGACCGGAAGATGGCCACTCCCTTATATAATCCGGGCGTGGCTTCAGCCGGCGCATAGACCGTGATCCAGACGGCTGTCGTTTGGTTTGCCGCCAACGCAAATGACGAATCCTCAAACAGAGGGTCGGGGAACTCTCCCGGCGCGGTGCGGATAACCTCGTCGCCAGGCGTTCCCGGCGGATTCGATCGCACCGGAACGTAGCCAACACGCCGCACTTGCGTCTGCAAACCGCCGGCAAGTTCGACGGTTACCGAGAGCGCATCCACCACCTTGCTGGCGCGCACTGCGAACTGAATGCTCGCGTGGCCATTACGCGCGATTAGCCAGGCTTGACCGGCGGCTCGGTTTTTTCCGGTAACATCGTCCTGGAACACTTTGATCAATGAGTCCACTGGCCACACAGAGATCGGTGTGGACGCAACCGCGGAGAAAGTAATCACGAGCGCAGCAAGAAGCGAACGACAAATTCTCATCGGCGTCGATTATAGGACAAGATAGCCTGCAATGCGTGATGCTACGCTCGAATCATGTTCCGCCGCGTCATCTGGATCGTGCTGGATAGCGTCGGCATCGGCGCGATGCCGGATGCCGCGGACTACGGCGATGTCGGCAGCGACACCCTGGGCAACATCGCGCGCATCCGCGGGCTCCGGCTGCCCAACCTTTGCCGCCTGGGGCTGGCCAATATCAAACCGCTGCCCGGCCTGAACCCCGTGCCGTCTCCGGCAGGAGCGTTCGGCCGCTGCGCCCTCGCTTCTCCCGGCAAAGACACGACCACGGGTCATTGGGAGATGGTCGGCATCCATCTCGAAAAGCCGTTTCCGCTCTATCCACGCGGTTTCCCTCGGGAAATCATGGAGGAATTCGAGCGCCGCATCGGCCGGCGCACGCTAGGCAACAAGGCCGCATCCGGCACAGAGATCATCGAGGAGCTTGGCGCGGAGCACATGCGAACGGGCTCGCCGATCGTCTACACTTCCGCCGACAGTGTTTTCCAGATCGCCGCGCACGAAGAAGTGATTCCCCTGCCGGAGCTGTACAAGATCTGCGAGACGGCACGCGAAATCCTGCGCGGACCGCACGAAGTGGGCCGCGTGATTGCGCGTCCTTTCATCGGCGCGCCCGGCGCGTTCACGCGCACGCCTAACCGCAAGGATTACGCCGTGCCGCCACCGCAGGGCATGCTGCTCGATTGCCTCTCGAGCCGCAACGTCGAGATCTACAGCGTCGGGAAAATTTTCGATGTGTTTCTCGGGCGCGGGATTCGCGGTCACGTCAAGACCAAAAACAATGACGACGGAATGACGAAGACCATCGCCGCGATGAGTTTGGTTCCGAGCGGCCTGATTTTCGTCAACCTGGTCGACTTCGACCAGCAATACGGCCACCGCAACGATGTGGAAGGCTACGCCGCGGCCCTCGAACAGTTCGATGCATGGCTGCCGGATTTCCTGGACAAGCTAAACGACGCCGATCTCGTCATCCTCACGGCAGACCACGGATGCGATCCCACCACGCCATCCACGGATCACAGCCGCGAATATGTGCCGCTGATTGTCTATGGGCCGAATGCCCGGGCAGGGGTGGTTTTGGGATTACGGCAGACGCTATCAGATATCGGTCAAACGGTGGCCGAAAATTTCGGGACCTCCATCGGCCACGGTGCGAGTTTTCTTCGCTCCATCTCCTGAGAGGCAGTTTACCAGCGCGGCTCTCGCCTCTGCCGCGGCGGACCGCCGCCGCCAGGACCATTGCGGCGGGCCGGCTTCGGCCGGGCTTCGTTAACGTTCAGTGCGCGGCCGGCGAGGTTCGTGCCGTTAACCGCCTTGATGGCTTCGTCGGCTTCGTTTCCGTTGGTCATTTCGACGAATGCGAATCCGCGTGACCGGCCAGTATCCCGGTCCGTCATGATGGTGACGCGTTCCACAGCTCCGTGTGCTTCGAAAAGCGGCCGAAGCATGTCTTCGGTCACGCCAAAATCCAGGTTCCCTACAAAAATACTCTTCACAGTAACTCTCCTCGGCGATTTGAGAGCGGGCATTCGAGGCAGACAGAAAAGCGTTGAGGGCCCTTCTCGGCCGGGAGCTGCAGCACAGTCAAATCTCTGTGACGGAGTTTACCAGAGTCAAATATGAATTGCACCCATGCCTCGGACAAACCCCTCCGAGCCGCACGCTATCTGGTACTCTCGAAAATGATGTTCGCGAGATTTGTGTAATCAATCCCTTACCTTATGAGAAAACCCGTGATGGCGGGCAATTGGAAAATGTACAAGACCCCCGCCGAAACCCGCGCCTTCTTTGAGGCGTTCCGGCCGCTCGTCGCAGCCGCCGGCCATTGTGAGATTGTAATCTGCCCGCCGTTTCCCGACCTCCCGGCCGCGGTGGACTCCGCGCGCGGAACCAGCATCCAGGTAGGCGCCCAAAACCTCTATTGGGCCAAGGAAGGCGCATTCACCGGTGAGGTCTCCGGGCCCATGATCAAGGCGGCCGGCGCCACGCACGTGATTGTGGGGCACAGCGAGCGGCGCCAGTATTTCGGCGAGACCGATGAGACAGTGCTGAAACGAACCATCGCGGCGCTCGACGCCAGCCTTACTCCCATCGTGTGCGTGGGCGAGCAATTGGAACAGCGCGAGGCAGGCCGCACCGAGGCCGTTTTGTGCCAGCAGTGCCTCGGCGGCATTTGCGGGCTCGACGAGCGGCAATTTGCGCAAATTGTGATCGCCTACGAGCCGGTCTGGGCCATCGGCACAGGCAGGACAGCAACGCCTGAGATCGCCGCCGACGCGCACAGCGTGATCCGCCGTGAAATGCGCAACCGGTACGGTGATGGGGCGGCCGGGAGCGTCCGCATTCTCTATGGCGGCAGCGTGAAGCCCGACAACGTGAAGAGCCTCATGGCGCAGGACGAGATCGATGGCGTCCTGGTAGGCGGCGCCAGCCTGGATGCGAAATCGTTCGCCACCATCGTGAATTTCACATCGTGAAGGCTCTGAACGCAGAAGAGGTCGCCTCGCGCCGCCGGTCGCCGCTGCTGCCGATTTTTCTCATCGTCATGGTCGACGTGTTGGGCCTGACGATTATTCTGCCGCTGCTGCCCTTTTACGCCGAGCGCCTGGGCGCGAGCCCTGCCGTGGTGGGCCTTCTCGTCTCCACCTACGCGGCCTGCCAGCTTGTGGCCGGCCCGGTGCTCGGCCAGATTTCAGACCGCGTGGGCCGGCGGCCGTTGTTGCTGGTCAGCCAGATGGGCACATTCATCGGTTTCCTGATTCTGGCCTGGGCCGGCTCGCTGTGGATGGTGTTTCTGGCGAGGATCATTGACGGCCTGACCGCCGGCAACCTGTCGCTTGCTCAAGCCTACATCTCCGACGTCACGCGGCCCGAGGAGCGTGCCAAGTCATTCGGAGTGATCGGGGTCGCGTTCGGCATCGGATTCCTCATCGGCCCGGCGATCTCCGGCTACCTCTCGACGTTTGGTTATCAATATCCCATCTTCGCGGCCGCGGCACTCTCCGCCACCAGCATTCTGTCCACGTATTTCCTCTTGCCTGGTGCGCCCGTGGTTCCGGAATCCGAGAAGCGCGAAGGCCCGCCGCTCCCCGCAGGCCGCCGCCTGCGCGTGCTCGACTGGGGCAACTACGCCACCTATTTCAAGCGGCCTGTGCTCGCCCAACTGCTGTGGCAATTCTTTTCATTCGCATTCGCTTTCGCCATTTTCATGTCGGGCTTCGCGCTCTTCGCCGAACGGCGCTACGCCTGGAACGGCCACGCTTTCGGAGTTAAGGAAGTCGGCTACATTTTTGCCTACGTGGGATTCCTGGGGATTATCCTGCAAGGCGGTTTGATCGGCCGCCTGGTGCGCATGTTCGGTGAAGAAAAACTGGTTTCCGCGGGATTCGTCAGCGCCACGGCCGGCTTCGCCCTGATCGGCTTTGTGTATCACCTGCCCGGCCTGCTGCTGGCAAGCACCATCGCTTCCTTTGGCACCGGCGTGCTGCGGCCGGCTTTAACCAGCTTGATTACCCAGCGCGCGGGCCGCGAGGAGCAGGGCGTGGTGCTCGGACTCACCCAATCGCTCATGTCGGTGGCGCAGATTGTTGCGCCGGTCATCGCGGGTTTTCTGATCGACCGTGGTCTGCTGACAACCTGGGCACTGGTCGGCGCGACCGCCAGCCTCATGGGCGTGCTGATCGGCCAAATCGTGAACCCGCCGGGGACTGGCTCCACTGTCCCCAATCCCAACACTCGCCGCTGACCGCTCTGCTCGTCGTGGACAGTGGTGCCTGTCCCACCTCCGGGACCGAACCTCCTACAGATATTTCAAGCTCAGATCGATCAGCTTCTGCGTGCCCTCGTAAGGACCACCCTCGCCCTCCCACTCCATCGAGAAGAACCCGCGATAGCCGCTCTGTTTGGCAATGGCGAACGTCTTGCCCACATCCACGCGAAACACCTTGCCGTCGTCGACCTCGGAGTCCTTCACGTGCGAGATGTTGTAAGCATGCTTGAACATGGCGGTGACCGAATCGTAGTTATACTTCTCGTCGCCTTTGAGCATGGAGTTGCAGAAATCGGGAAGGCCGTGCAGCCACGGGCTGTTCACCTGCTCAATGACTTTGACCAGGTAGAAGGCATCCTCGGTTACCGGGTCATCATTTTCCAGGTTGATAACCACGTTCTTCTCCGCGCCGTACTCGGCCACGGTACGGAGGCTCTCCGCAGCGCGGCCTACATCCGGCGTAACGCCGCTGACGCCGGCAATATGGACGCGAATGCTGGGCGAGCCCAGCGCAACAGCCGCATCCACCCACTTCCTGGCATGTTCCACCGCAGTCTTGCGCTTGCTCGCATCGGGGTCGTAGAGACTCGCCTGCCCGCCAACTGGGATATCGATCACGCGGCAGCCGGCCTTCTCCACGGCGTTGCGCAACTCGCCCAGGTAGCCCGCTTCGAGAGACACGAAGTGCGAATCCAGCGGCTCGATATTGCGCACTTTGAACTTCTCGCGCACCATGGCCGGGAACTCGACCAGCGTCATCCCGGGCTTGGTCTTGTCGCGGTCGCGATTGTGCGGACCGTCGATGAAGGCGCGAAACGGATATGACGCCACGCCCAGCCGCGCGCGGGGCTCGGTGGGGAAAGGAATGTTCGGCTCGCGTGCAGCCGAGAGACCACGGGGCAAAGCCGCTAACAAGGCGGCTTCCATAAAATGGCGGCGATGCATTCCTGAATTGTACAAGGGGGACAGGCTTGGCTGCCGGTCCCCCTGCCGGCTTAGTAGATAAACTTCAGGGCAAACTGAATCTGCCGCCCCGGCTGCGCTGACGTGAACGACCCCGCACCTGCGGCATTGAACTGGCTCACCAGGCTGTTGGCGCGGAAATTCGGGTGATTGATCATGTTGAAGAACTCCGCTCGGAATTGCAGCCTCGTTCGCTCCTTCACCGCAAAGTCTTTGAACAGGGAGGTATCAATTTGCAGTTGAGGCGATGTCCAGATGATGTTGCGTCCCGCGTTGCCGTACGTACCAAACGGCTGCAGCGTGAACGCCGCTGGGTTGTACCATTGGCTGGCGTTCTGATTCGAAGGATACAGCGGCACGCCAACAACTCGATTCGGCCGCTCCTCGGTATCGCCGAGATTGTTGTTTTGATCGTTCGCCTCCAGGATCGTATAAGGCAGTCCACTCGACCAGGATTGAATGCCCTGCAATTCCCAACCGCCGATCAGACTGTTCCCGATTCCATGCAGGCTGCTCAATACAGCCCTGCCCTGGCCAATCGGCAGCGCGTACGAAAGGCTGTTGACGAAGCGGTACTTCTGGTCGTAATCCGACGGTCCTTTTTCCCATTCCGGATTGTTGTTGTCCCGGAACCCTCCACCGCTGTGGAAACCAAGCGAAGCCTGGGACTGTTCGTCGATGGATTTGCCATAAGTAAACGCGGTCAGGAAACTCAGGCCGTTCGAGAGGCGCTTCTCCAGCTTGACTTGCAAAGCGCTGTAGGTCGAGCTGTCGCAGGAGCACCAGTACGGCAGGTCATTGCCCAGATAGGGGCGTAGACGCTCCGCGTTGTAATTCGCACTCGGGTTTGACGACGCAGGGATTTCGTTGAAGTTGCGGAATTCGTACAAATGCGTGCCTTTGGAGCCGGCATAAGCCACTTCCAGCACCGAGCCCCACCCCAAATCCTGTTGGATGCTGAACTGCCAGTGCTGCACGCTCGGATTCGTGAAATTCGGGTCAAGCGCAAACAACGACGGAGCCGAGGGATTCGCCAGCGCGTTCAACGGAAATCCTTGCGAAAGATTGCTGACGGTAGGGTTCAGAATCAACGGGCTCAGCGTGTTGTAATTCGATTGCTCGAAAAACGGCGGGTTGTTGCCCGGGTTCGGAATGCTCAGCGGCCCCGCCTCATAGGAGGAGTAGAAAACCCCGTAGCCGGCACGCAGCACCGTCTTGTCGAACAGATTGTAGGCAATGCCGATTCGCGGCGCAAAGTCGTCCTTCTGGTTCGGTACCAGGCTGGCGGGCGCGCCCCGGGTCACCTGGACTTCCGGGAAGAAATTCGGCGGCAAAGCGTCCTGCCGACTCCCGGCAATCTGAAGCGTATTGGTGGCGACGTTGAAATTTGCCTCGGCACTGTACCGCTCCTTCGCGTGCTCGACGAATTCATATCGCAGCCCGAGATTGAGCGTCAGCTTCCGGCTCAACTTGATATCGTCCTGGACGTAATAAAACTGCCCCGGCTGTTGAAATTCATCGTTGATGAACGAGGAGATCTGAGCGTTACCCGATACCGCCCCGAGCAGGAAGTCGGCCGTACCCAGACCGGTGGTCGAGGAACTCGCCAGGTTCTGTTCCGTGTACGTCCCGCTGAAGCCAAAATATCCCCGCGGAACAGGCGGCTGCAAAATCGTAAAGTCGACCCTGGGCTTGAGCTCGACGCCGATTTTAATGGTATTCCGGCCGTGAATGATCGTCAGGCTCTCAATGAGCTGTTCGATCGCCTGCTTCTCCACCGTGGGCTGATATTCCGCGCTCCCAAAGCTGCTCAGCCCACTCACGCCGAACTGGGGCAACCCGCCGTTGTTGGAAGCGAACGGAATCCCGGGAATGCCAAGCTGTGCCGACTCGTTGACGGTGGAATTGAACTGCAACCGGTCCGACTCGTTCTGCGTGTATCCCAGGCGCAATTCGTTGACGATCCGGGGAGTGAAAATGTGCGTCTCGCTCACCACCACGTTGCGTGGTTTCTGCAGGAACACGCCCGACGCGAAGTTCGCCGCATCCAGCGGTGGAGGAATCTCACCCGGTGGAACGTCCCTTTGGTTCGACCAGCTAAAACGCCCGAAAATCGAATCGGACTCGGAAATCTTATGATCGATGCGCAGATCGAGTTGATTCGTATCGTTCGGCTCGACGGGGTTGCTCAGATAATTGTTCGCCGGTCCGAAATTATTCACCTGGCCGGACACGTTCGGCTCAGGGAACATACTCAAGAGCTTCGCCGCAATCGGATTCCAGCGCGATTGGGGAATCTGGTTTCCCGGAAACGGTGTGCGTCCCACCGCATCTCCGGCGTTGTTGATTGTACCCGTGTTGGGGTCGTATATTGTGTTGAACGCAGTCCCGTTCTCACCCGAAAAATTGCCCTGCCGCATGGCATCCGTCGGCACGGTGGCCAAAAACGTCTGGCCGGTGCGGATGCGCGTGCCCTGATAGTCGAAGAAGAAAAATGTCCGGTTCTTTCCGTTGTATACCTTCGGGATAAGGATCGGCGCGCCGGTGCTGAAGCCGAATTGATTCTGCTTGAACGGAGCGATGGGGGCGCCGTTGGCGTTGTTAAAGAAATTGTTGGCGTCCAGGTCGCTGTTCCGCAGAAACTCGTAGAAGGTTCCGTGCAACTGATTGGTCCCCGACTTGATCGTCACGTTCAGCACCGCGCCGCCTGAGCGCCCGAACTCCGCGCTCATCGAGTTGGTCTGAACTTTGAATTCCTGAATGGCGTCCGGCGGCGGCCCAACTACGAAGCTCGCCTGGCTGCTCAGGTCCTCTGAGAGGCTGTTGTTGTCCACGCCGTCCAGAAGGAAATTGTTCTGGTAAGGCCGCACCCCGTTGGCGCTGAATCCGCCCGTATTCTCATCACGCGCTCCAGCTGGCGACGGAGCCGTCCCCGCCGTCAACACCGCCAGCCGTGTGAAGAACCGCCCGTTCAACGGCAGGTCCACAATCCGCTGGCTATCCACCACCTCGCCGAGGTAAGAAGTGTCGGTCTCCAGCACGGGAGCCGCTGCCTGAACCTCAACGGTGTCCGTCACCTGTCCGACCTCCAGCGTCGCGTCGACGCGGACTCGGTCCTGGACGTTTACTTGAAGATCGGACCGTACCGATCGCTTAAATCCGGTAGCCTCGACGGCTACCGAATACTTGCCGACCTCCAGCGGCGTTACCACATACTCGCCGGATGCGTCCGACGTCGTCTTGACCGCAATATTGGTGCCCATATTGGTGACCGTAATGCTGGCGCCCCCAATGACCGCCCCGCTGGGATCCGTTACCGTTCCAACTATCGAGCCCGCAGTGGTTTGCGCACCTAGGGGAACCCAACCAACAATGAGAAACAACCCTACCGCAAGAACCTGAAACCTTTGCACCTTCCCTCCTCCAATCGGGGGATTATAACCCGAACACACTAACCGTCAATAAATTTTTTTTCAAACTGAAAGTAACTAAAACGAAACGGTTTAGGCAGCGGACCACGCAGGTTTCAAATGCGGTGAAACGCCTTCAGGATGTCCCGCATGGAGTATTCGAGCGCAATGGGCCGGCCGTGTGGGCAACTCATGGGGCAGTCGGTTGCCGCCAGCGAGCGCAGCAGCCACTCCATCTTACTTTGATCCAGCCGCATGTTGATTTTGATGGCGGCCCGGCAGGCGATAGATGCAGCAAT
>Ga0335079_10008347_pt1 | contig 11812 bp, 7 predicted proteins | sample Lox_Sample_33_FD_206719 | JGI IMG/M metagenome (GOLD analysis project Ga0335079, IMG submission 206719) | Soil microbial communities from Loxahatchee National Wildlife Refuge, Florida, United States - Lox_Sample_3.3 | ecosystem: Environmental > Terrestrial > Soil > Wetlands | place: USA: Florida... | reverse complement strand
TTCGCGATCATGATGCCGAGCACGGGCGAGATCGAAAAACTTGGCTCCCTCGGTCTTCAGGGCCAGATTGCGCAAGCCGAGCGCGAAGGTGCCGATTCAGGACGCCCAGAGGTTGAGGGGAGAATTGCGCTCCAATACCAACTGGATAAGGCCCCTGGAGTTGCTCCCGCGCAGATCTTCTGGAGCGGCGTTCAGGGCAGGCGCGAATCCATTGTGCCGGATACGAGCACAGGTCCGGCTGCCTTCCACAATGCGTTCCCGAACGGGTTCACCGTTTCGAGCCCGATTTGGGGTAACCAACTCGGGCTGCAAATACCGACTCGCTGGTTCACGCTGGTAGCGAGCGCTTATAAGGGCGGGGATCTCCGCTTCTTCTTTGGCGGACAGGTCAACACTTACTTCACTGATATCAACGGTCTTTCCGGAGTACAGAGCTACGGCACGCTTGACGGCGGTCCGCTCACCGCTTCGGGTGCGGCCGCTCTGGGTTGCACGGGTACACTGAGCACGGATGGGTCTACCTGTAGTGGCAATGTCGTAATCGCGCCACAGAGGCCAATTCGAGCTTTTGGAGGGTTCGTCAATCTCGGGTTGCCAATTTCCCGCTGGTTCAATGCCGACCCGAAGGGCCGCAATGCAGGATGGCAGATGTACCTGCATGTGGGCAAGGACCAGGTGGTACACCGCGACCTGCTCAATCCCGGTGGTGGGGTCAATGCCGCTAACACTTTGGCACCGCTGCCACTCCGCATGGGTAAGCTGGCCGCAGTCACGCTGTACTACAAACTCAACCCGTGGGTAACGTTTGGCTTAGAGCAATCAATCTATGCCACACGTCTCGATCCAGATTACCCAATCCTAAATACCTACTCGATCGCAGGGAAACCCAGCAACGAGTGGCAGGATCACCGAACGGAGTTCGGGCCGATCTTTACGTTCTAAAACCAACGGTGATGGCCAAGCAGTTCGGCGGGGAAACCCGCCGAACTGACTCGGGCCGTTGTCCATCGCGGCGACGCGGCGTGTTCCCTGACGTTGCAGGCGAACAAAACGGTTGTACGCGGAGGGACGAAGGATCACAATATTGCGGATTTACACGGGCGTCTTGATCGCGATAGATAGGCGTGAGTTCGTAGTCTGGATGTTCTCCGCAAGCCGGGCAGGTTGGGCGTCGGATATGGGCCCGACACAAGGGAGTCAGCTGCAATGAGTATGCGTAAGATTGCTGTCTTTACGGGGCTTCTGCTGCTGGCGGTCTATGCAAGCGCCGCAACGAGAAGCAGCGAAATAAGAATCAAGATTCTCGATTCAGAAACGCACTCCGAAAGTCTGGGCGGCAACAACGTTCCCATCAACTGCGACAACGTGAACTTCGATGCTTACTGCAACCACAGCAAGGATGCGATCGTAACCAACACTCTATTGGTGCAGGAAGAAAACGGAAGAACGTACCACATCACTTGCTCGATTGAGACTCGTTATTCGCGTTGCGTACCGCTTCCCAAAGGCGGGAGCTACGACGCCAGACGCGAGAAGCGCGGTGTCACTGTCTACTACGTGGATGATCGGGGCAAGGCGAGGAGCCAGCTCTACACGGTGGCGGCAGCGGACCGGGAGGCTTTCTTTAGCACGGCCTCGGCTTCCGGCGCGCAAGCGGACAACGCTTCCAGCGGAAACGGCAACCAGGCAGCGGCGGGAGCGAGCGCGCCCGCAGCTGGAACCCTGCCAGAGACAGTGAAATGCAGTTTCAGTTCGACTCCGTCAGGCGCCGATGTGATGCTCGACGGGCGATTTGTCGGGAGCACGCCGTCGGTTATCGGCGTAACCGAGGGCGCACACGTCGTCGTCGTGTCAATGGCGGGCTTCGCGCGATGGAAGCGGGAGCTGACGATAACTCGCGGCTCTGAACTTACCATCAACGCGGTTTTGGAGAAAGCACAGTAAGGCAACGGTCTTCCAAATCAGACCTTCGATGGGAGCACATCACCAGCGGAAGTGAATGACTCCCTGCTGTAAATGCATCTTTCCGCAAAGGAGAGAAACCCGTGGGAACTACAGAGGCTGCATCAAATCACCTGAATCGTTGGTGGCACGTGGTCGGTGGCGTTGTTATGAACCTGGCGCTGGGTTCGCTATATGGCTGGAGCGTGTTCGTGGCGCCGCTAGAGAAAGAGTTTCACTGGAAGCGACTGGAAACTTCGAATGTGTTCATCATCGCGGTCGTGGTCTTCGCGCTGACATTCATTGTGGCGGGTAGGTTGCAAGATAAGATCGGGCCGTTCAAGATTTCGCTGGTCGGCGCGATCCTGGTGAGCCTGGGTTTCTTCCTGTGCTCCTACGCCGATAGCCTGACGAAATTCTTCATTTTCTTCGGTGTGCTCGGTGGCCTGGGCAACGGCTTTGGATACGCGACGCCAATTCCGGTGATGTCGAAGTGGTTCCCGGACAAGCGCGGTCTCGCGGTCGGCCTGGCAGTGGGCGGATACGGAGCGGGTTCGGCCGTGTTTGGGCCGCTCGCCGCAAACTATCTCATCCCAAACTACGGCTGGCGAGGAACGTTTCAGATTCTCGGCGCCATCTTTTTCGTGATGACAATGTTCGGCGCCTTTCTTCTGAAGAATCCGCCCGCTGGATACCGCCCGGCTGGCTGGACGCCGGCTCCGGCATCGAAGGCAGCGGCAACCACCTATGACTTCACGCCGGGTGAGGTGCTGCGCACGCCGACGTTCTATTTCATGTGGATCGCATACGCCTTTGGTTGCGCCGCCGGGCTGATGGTCATCAGTCAATTGGTGCCGTTCGCCAAAAGCGTCGGCATTCCGAGCACAACGCTGGCGGCCTACGGACTGGTTGTCGGCGCGGTGGGTAATGCCTCGGGGCGAATTCTCTCCGCTTGGATGTCGGATCACCTTGGACGCATCAACGTGTTGCGTTTGATGATCGCCATTTCCATGGTGGCGATGCCCATTCTTTATTTCGTGGGCGGCCACGTGGTCGGGCTGTTCATCATGCTGTTCATCGTGTACTGGTGCTATGGCACGCAGTTATCGGTGAATGCCGCAACCGCGGCGGATTTCTGGGGCACGAAGAACGTTGGCATCAACTACGGGATGCTGTTCACCGCGTGGGGAGTCGCTGGTCTCCTGGGCGGCAAGATCGGCGGCTGGATGTTTGACGCCTACCACAATTACCAGCTAGCGTTCTACACGGCTGCGGGCTTGGCTGCGGTGGCATTGGTGTGCGAAATGCTCGCTAAGCGTCCGGCAATTCCGGAGAGTGCGGCAGCGGCCCGGAAGGTGCCGGCGGCAGTGGCTTAGTGGTGTGCGAATCTGGCGGGCGACGGAGTAGAATCACCGTCGCCCGAAAATCGCCGCAGGCGCGTTTGCGCCTCCCTTGCTTTCAAGGTGGATCGCTGGCGCGCCGTGGTGGCTAGCGATTTCCGGAATTTGATATTTGCGGTACAGCATAAATCCGAAACATACGAGGGATAACTGACATGGCAGAAATTCGGCAGAAACAGGTGGAGACGACTGAGGCTCAAATCGCAGTGCATTGGCGCGAGGAGGAATACTACTACCCTTCCGCGAAATTCATCGGGCAGGCCAATCTGTCTGACCCCGGCGTGCTTGACCGCTTCGCCGAAGACAAATTTCCGGAGTGTTTCCGCGAATACGCAGACTTGTTGCATTGGGACCAATATTGGCACACGACGCTGGATACGAACGATCCCCCGTTCTGGAAATGGTTTGTCGGCGGCAAGCTTAATGCTTCCTACAACTGCGTCGACCGGCATTTGGAAAAGCACAAGAACAAGGCGGCGTTGATCTTCGTGCCCGAACCCGAAGGCGATCCAATTATTTCAGTGACGTACCGCGATTTGTACGTTCGTGTAAATGAGTTTGCAGCGCTGTTGCGCGACTTCTGTGGGTTGAAGGCAGGCGATCGCGTGACCATTCACATGCCCATGGTGCCCGAACTGCCGATCACCATGCTGGCATGTGCACGGCTGGGCGTCATTCACTCGGTTGTGTTCGGAGGCTTCAGCGGCGAGGCCTGTGGAACACGGGCAGCCGATTGCAAAAGCCCCGTGCTGATCACAATGGACGGTTACTATCGCAACGGCAAGATGCTCGACCACAAAGCGTCGGCTGAGATCGCCATCGAGACAGCGAAAAAAGAAGGGCACACGATCGACAAGGTCCTCGTATGGCGGAGACAGCCGGGGCAAAGCGCAACGAAAACGGCTTTTGTGCCGCATCGCGATTTCTGGGTGGACGAGGTTCTACCGAATTACTCGGGCGAGATCGTGCCGCCGGTTTCAGTGGACGCGGAACACCCGTTGTTCCTCATGTACACCAGCGGCAGCACGGGCAAACCGAAGGGATGTCAGCACCGCACCGGCGGCTATCTTTCTTATGTGACCGGAACGTCCAAGTACATCCAAGATATCCACCCTACGGATGTTTACTGGTGCATGGCCGACATCGGCTGGATCACGGGACATTCTTATATCGTGTACGGCCCGTTGGCGCTGGCTGCGACAAGCGTGATCTACGAGGGCGTTCCAACCTATCCGGATGCCGGCAGAGTTTGGCGGATTGCGGAGCGCCTGGATGTGAACATCTTCCATACGTCACCAACCGCGATTCGCATGCTGCGCAAATCAGGGCATGACGAACCGCCCAAATACAACTACCACTTCAAGCATATGACGACGGTCGGGGAGCCAATCGAGCCAGAAGTCTGGCGCTGGTATTACGAAACCGTCGGCAAACGCGAGGCCGTCATTGTGGATACCTGGTGGCAGACCGAAACCGGCGGCTTCCTGTGCAGCACCAAACCGGCTCTCGATCCTATGAAGCCAGGAAGTGCGGGACCAGGAATGCCGGGAATCTACCCCGAGATTCTCGACGAGATGGGCGAAGTAGTGCCGCCGGGGGCGGGGAAGGCAGGCAACATCATTATTCGGAATCCCTGGCCCGGAATCATGCAGACGATCTGGGGAGATAAAGATCGTTTCGTAAACCAGTACTATCGCAAGTACTGCAAGGACCTGAAGAGCAAGAACTGGCGAGATTGGCCATATTTCGCGGCTGACGGATCGGTGGTCGCGGTCGATGGCTATTTCCGCATTCTTGGTCGCGTTGACGACGTCATTAACGTGGCCGGCCACCGCCTGGGCACAAAGGAAATCGAGTCCGCGTGCCTGACGGTGCCCGAGGTGGCTGAGGCTGCCGTGGTGCCGGTGGTGGATGAAGTCAAAGGCCGCGTGCCGGAAGTTTATGTGGCGCTGCAGCCGGGATTGCAGGCGAGCCAGGAGATCGTGGACAAGGTCAACAAAGCAATCGAAACCATTATCGGCAAGATTGCCCGTCCAAAGCACGTCCACATCGTTCCTGACATGCCCAAGACTCGATCGGGCAAGCTGATGCGGCGCATCCTTGCTGCCATTTCAAATCGGGGAGCAACGGGAGACATCACCACGCTGGCTAACCCCGATGTCGTTGAAAAAGTCCGCGAGATGGTGCAGGGCAAAGAGCCGGTCGCCGTTGGCGACGTTGCCGATGATATCAAGCAGTTTGGGAAAGAAGAGTAAGCCTCAAGTAAGTTTCGAAGATCGGGTGATTGGTGATCGCGAGCCACCACGCGATGATTACCGTCACCCGATATTTTTATCGGAAGTTTTCGGCGAGCATGAGATTGTTGCGTCCTTCGTCGAGCTGGACGTAAAGAAGAAAGCGGCCATCAGGGGAGACGGTCAGGCCGGGAGCGCCTTCATAGGGGTCTTTTTCCATATCTCCCATGGTTGTGATTTTGTGGGTTAGAAAGTCGTAGAACTTGAACCCGGGCCGAGATTTCTTCGAGGTACCGGTATCGCCGACAAAATACAAACCATCTGAACCGACGGCGAAGTATCCCCAGTAGCCGGCGGGAGGCTCATCGGTGACTTTTGTTTCCGGCCCGCCATTGACTGCGACCTTCCATATCCCGGCGTCATTAAATTTTGTGTAGTAGAGTTCTCTTCCGTCCGGTGATTCAAACGTCGCAAACCCGCCCTTTGAAGTGATCTGGACTGGTTGTCCATTGCCGTCGGCGCGCCGTTTCCAGACCTGCCACGAGCCGGCACGATTGGATGCGAAATAAATCCACTGTCCGTCCCGAGACCAGTTGGCGACGCCCTCATCCGCCGAGTTGTTGGTGAAGCGTTGCATGGGACCGCCATCTGCGCTGACGACGTGTACGTTCGGGTGCGCGCCGGGACGTGTGTCAAAAACAATTTGGTGCCCGTCAGGCGACCATCTCGGCGTGCCGGTGAGAGGACCGTTGAAGTTTGTCAGTTGAACCAGGTTTGATCCATCAGCGTCGGCGCGCCAAATCTCGAAATAGCCCGAGCGCGTCGACTGAAAGATGATGTGTTTTCCATCGGGCGAGTATTGCGGACCCTCTTCTTGCATACTCGAGTAAATCAGGCGATCAAACTTTTCAATGTGATGGTTGGGGTTAATCGTGGCTCGCCAGATGTTTTCATTCCATGTCCCGCTCGCGAAAGCAAGACGATTTCCTTTCAAGCTGATGCTAGGCATAAAAGCATGATCGGAGCCCACAGAAAGCCGCTGCAGAGGCCCACCCTCAACGCCGACGCGCCACAAGCCCCAGGTCGCGCCGCCGCGGTTCGAGGAAAAAACGATCTCCTTGCTGTCTGCAGTCCACGCCAACCCAGAAAGCAGGCGGTTATCAAACGTAATGCGCCGCGGCGTGCCCCCGGCCGCGGGCATAACGTAGATGTCTTCTACATCCTTGCTATTGCGAATGAAGGCCAGACTTTGGCCGTCCGGAGAATAGCGCGGATCCCAATCCCCCGTGGAGGGAACGGGTGGCGAAGTAAGGGCATCAACGTGCAAATCTTCGATACTGATCCGCTTCAGCTGGCAGGGCTGGTTTGCCGTCCCAAAGACAGAAACAAGGTAGCGTTGATCCTGAGACCAGCTCAGCCCAAGATTGCATTTCGGCAGGGTTTCGTAGTCGAGGATTTTACGGGGTGGTCCGCCGAGCGCCGGAACGATGTAAACGCCCGGCCTTTCATTCCGATTCCAATGCAGAAACGCGATGTAACGCCCGTCCGGAGACCACGCAGGGTAAAAATTAAAGCCAAAATTCTGGGTGAGCTGGAGCGGCTTCTCGACGCCGATCTGTTTAACGAAAATGTCAATACCACCGGCGTCTTTGGCCCCATCACGATCGTCTCCTTGCCAGGTAAATGCAATCTGGTTGCCATCGGGAGAGAAAGAACCTCCACAGATGGCGCCTGAGTAAGACGTAAGCGGAACCAGGCGCACGGCGGCCGCATTAGCGGTCTCTATGCCGCGGGGACGAAACCAAAAGGCAAGGCACAGGGCGAGGATGAAACCGAAGGCGCCTGCAGCCCAGATTTTCCAGTGTGAGACAAGCGAAGCAGGGTTGGGCTTGGTGGCCTGCGCATCTGGAGGGGGCACATTTACCGGGGTCGGTTCTCCATTTGCGGGGGGCTCCAAGGTAGCTGCATCGCCGTTGCGGAGTGGCGCGATGAAGCGATAGCCACGCTTAGGCAAGGTTTCAATGAAGCGCGGCACGTCGGGATCGTCGTTCAGAGCCTGCCGTAATTTTTTTACCGCGCTGTTGAGGCTGTGATCGAAGTCGACGAACGTGTCAGCTGGCCACAAACGGTCGCGAAGTTCCTCACGGGTCACGATCTCTCCGGGCTTTTCCAGCAGGATGGCGAGAATCTGAAAGGGCTGATCCTGGAGCTTGATGCGTACCCCGTACTTGCGCAGCTCGCCGGCGCGAAGGTTCACTTCGAAGCTGGAGAAACGAAGCGGACGGTAATTTGTGCCTTTTTCTGTGGCCACAATGTTATCCAGGGCTTGGGAGACGAGATTGCCACAAGTCTACCACCGCATTTTGGAGCTCAAGCGCGCCGGCTATGGCTAATTACGTCGGCGATTCAGAGAAAGTTTCCAGGCAAAACTCAGGTGATCTTACCCTAACAGGCCGCAAGCGAGAACCGCGAGGCTCTCGGTTCCGAAGTCATTTGAGGCAATAAGGATCAATTTCCTCAGTGACTTATCTGGTCACCCCGAAGTCGCCCACATTCCACTTGCCGTGCATTCACAGTTTTTCTGACCTGGGGCTTGATCAACGTGTGCTTGCGCAGAACGCAAAAACGCCAAGCCAACTCAAGGAGGGGTTATGAAAAAGAATGTGATGGTTGCGGCGGTCCTTTTGATGGTGCTGATGACGTCGGCCTCAATGTTCGGCCAATACGCCGGGCGGATCAAGGTCAGTGTTCCGTTCAGTTTTGTGGTTGAAAATCAGCAATTTCAACCTGGCGATTATGTGATTGAAAAGATTGCAAACGGCAGACTGCGAATTCACACAGGCGACGGACGTGTCTCGGCCAGCTTTTTGGCGATTCCAACCGAAGGGAAGGAAACGGCAGAACAGGCAAAATTTACCTTCCGTCGTTATGGGCACGAATACTTCCTGGCGAAGATTATGACTCCTGGGCTGAACGTGGGCTGGGAAGTGATGGAAGGAAAGGCCGAGCAGGAACTGGCGAAAAAGGGCAATATGCGAGTCGAGATGGCGACTGTGATTGGGCGGTGACGAGCTGAGAAGTCAGAAGTGTTAAAAGCTCAGATTGATTCTGATAGAAGGCCAAGTTTCTCCACTGTGTCCGACCTTCGCGCCGCGAGGGTCGGACGCCCGCTTCGAAAACGACAGCGTTGTTCTCAGGAGGACAAAAGTCTGTATTCGGGATTACAGAATTGGACTGTTAGTCCTGCAGTTGGCGGTGCTGGTGCATCTGTTCAACGAAGGCATCTACTGGAAGCTGGGACTGCTGACGAAAGAGGCCGACGAGAGCATCTTCGCAATCGAGGGCAGGATCAAGGCTCTCTTCAAGCGAGGATTCAAGGCCCTCAGGTTCGACGTGAACGTCAGGCGATTGCCCTCCAGCCCGCAAAGCTTCGATCATGCGGCGGATCTGGTCACGCTGCTCAGGCCTGGTTTGACTGAACTCCACTCCCATACCAAATTCCGGATGTGCGATCCGCACAACGCCGCTGAGCCGAGCCTCAATGTCGGCGGTTCGGGCGGTAATCAAAACTCGAGCCGACTTGGGAAAGGGTGTGCTGGTAGTCAGATAACATGCGCCTAGACTTAGGTCAGTGAGGCGGCAGGTGACCGGCGGATCGTCGGGTTCCGCGTCGGGAAGCTGGGCATTCAACCACTTTCGAAGCAGTGTGCGCTGTTCCTCCGAGACGCTTTTGAACCGGACACCAGCTTGGTCCCCATTACCTTCCCAAGCCATCTCTCCCCAAATCTCGAGCTTTTGATCCATGCCGGGTAAAGTCAGCACGAAGCGGAGTGATTGTTCACGCGCTATCTTGCCCTTGAATTGGATGGCCATTCCGCCTTCGCATATATCGAGGGTTCCCGCCTGATATCTCGCAGCTCCAATGCATTCAACTGGGACCTGAACCGGTACGCGCAACTGGAGACGGCGCTCGCGCTTCATGAGGGCGCGAACGGCGCGAAAGCTGGCTTTGGCGCGCTCCACCGCAAGCGGCTTGTGGAGAACGAAATGAGCCCCCATGTCGAAGCCCCCCTTGAGACCCACCGGGGCATCGACAAGAGCAATCGATAAGGCACGCTTATTCACGGGCGCTGTTTTGGTAGCCCGCAACACGTCGCCTGCCCGCTCAGCATCGGCACAGTCGACGATAATGGCTTCAAAGCGCTGGCGGGTGATGCGGCGAATGACCTCGTCACTGGCCGGGCAGTGCTCAATACCGATATCGAGATCGCTGAGAACGCGGCGCAAGATCCGCACCGTCTTCTCATCCGAACTCATTAGTAGGGACTTCAAATTCATTTCTCGATACACTCTGGGCTGGCTGGGCCTTGGGGGCTCGAACTGGGGTCGTGTTGAGCGCCGCAAGTTACTCCGGCTCAACCGGAAGGAGTCTCGAAGGGGGACTGAGTGCTCCTATTACGCACTCTAAGTGTATGCATTTCTGCGGTCAACGCTATGGCCTGCTCTGCTGGTTACTCCGGTCACCCGGGCGATTCTCTCTGCGGACGAGTTGCGAAGCTGACAAGCCTATTGCCGGCGGATCCCTTCTGCCAGACTATTCCTGAGTTGGAAGCTAAGAGTCTTCCTGAGACAGATTCCGCAAGTACATGGATAGAAAGGGGATGTACGAAGTAGTAACTCTGGCCGTATTTTCCTATTGACGGACCCCAGAAAACCTAGTATTATCAATAGCTTCCATAGGTGCCGAGGGGCTCCGGGTGCTATCAGCAGTATTTCTTCCTGTCTGATGAATCCCCTTGGAACCAGTTGGAATCCAAATAATAAGAGATTTCTTAGGACCAAAGTCCTTAATTTCACTGAGACGAGGGAACATTCTTCATGGCAAAGCGTCGCGGAAACCCGAATTGGGGCAAGCCCGAGCCCATCGGCCCGATCACTCCCACAATCACAGAGTTTGAACAGGTTGTGCACGAGTATAAGCTCTCCCCCGACCAATACTTGCGGTCTACCCGGCTGCGGGAATGGGCGCGCCGGAACAAGAACTCTAAATACATCCCGGAGCCATTGCTCGAGGCCTGGGGCTTTGAAATTGAATCCACCCTGTAATTCAGGGGAAACCTAAAAAGAAATGGGCCGCCGAAAGGCGGCCTTTTTTTCCCCAGCGAAGTTGAACGCCGAACCGCCGACGCTAGCGTCAGCATTCATCACAATTTTCATGTGATGCAAGAACTTGCCGCACGCTGCTCTAGGCGCGAAGGTAAGGCCAGGGCCCGTGGTGTAATGGGAGCACGTCAACCTGTCCAGTTGGAAGGTGCGGGTTCGAATCCCGTCGGGTCCACAGTCTCCCGCTCTGGTAGGAGACTGATTCGGGGGCTCGGGACAGGGAGCCCCTCAGTAACGTTGACTTCGGGAGCGTCGGTGGCGATAATTTTCTTGTAACTGGACAGGTTGACGCAGTTTCCGAAACCCGAGCCGAGAGGTTCGGGTTTTGCTTTTCAGGGCACTGGCGGCCGACTGACCTACACGATGCGCAGGAACCTCTTTGCCTTCGTGGCCTCCGGGAATTGGTTTTCTTCTTCCAAAAACTCTCTTGAGTGCACGCATCGCCTGCTTCCCCTCAATTTGACCGGGTGCTTCAGATGGAGCATCTCGTGGTAGAGGATGTATTCCACCACATACCTAGGCACGCGGCGGTCGTCGAACACTTTGCTGATGACGATGGCATTGTGCGCGGGATCGTAATGGCCCAGCCGGTTGCGGGCGTGTTCACGGCTCCAGGTAAGTTGCGGGCGGCCCATAAGCCCGTGAAAGAAACGGTGGTTCAAATCGTCGAAAATCTCTTCGAGATGATAGTGATGGCCGCGGGCGGAGTGGATGTGCTTGCGTCCACGAAGCTGGCGGACCAGGCGCGCTTTGGATGAGAGATCGTGGCTGGCGATGTAGCGGCGGTAGCGGGTGCTCTGAGCGCGCTCAATCGGCTTGCGGTAAAGCTTCGCGAGCAAGATATGAGCGATCGCATAAAGGATGGGTTCCGGCGCGCTCTCCAGGAGATCCGAGAGCCGAATATAGAGTTCCCCCTGACGCAGGCGAATCGTGTTGTTAATAGACACAAAAGGGTAGAAGCGGATGTGCATGGGCGGCGCGGGCGTACGTGGGCGAAGTTCGGCGTGAGCGGCGTGGAATATTTCCGGGAGTTGTTGGGACACTGAGTGAAGGTTAGCACGGAGTTCCAAACCC
>Ga0335079_10008345_pt1 | contig 11813 bp, 10 predicted proteins | sample Lox_Sample_33_FD_206719 | JGI IMG/M metagenome (GOLD analysis project Ga0335079, IMG submission 206719) | Soil microbial communities from Loxahatchee National Wildlife Refuge, Florida, United States - Lox_Sample_3.3 | ecosystem: Environmental > Terrestrial > Soil > Wetlands | place: USA... | reverse complement strand
ACTGGCATCAATTCGATGGAGACGCGCCGACCAGTGCCATCCCTCTCGGCCGGACATACTTGCGGCGAGCGGAATTCTATCTCAAGATGCAGCTACAGACTGGAAAGACACGGCGGCATTGGGCGCTCCCGCCGAACGGGCAGATGGACAAGGAAGTGCTGTCTGGAGGTCCGAGTGGAATTGACGATCCGGCTGTTTGCCACCTTCCGGGACGGCCGCTTTCAATCCGAAAAGCGCGAGTATCCCCCGGAGACGCTCCTCGGGAATATCGTCGATGATCTCAAGCTCGCGAGAGACGAGATCGGCGTCATGCTGGTAAATGGCAGGCATGCGTCTTTCGAGCAGAAGCTCGCGCCCGGCGATGCCGTGTCGATCTTCCCGCAGGTGGGTGGCGGCTAGCGCCCGCCGCTTTGGCCGCCTTTGGGCGCCTCAACGGGAGCTTCAGGACAAGCGAGCGCCGGGGCGGCCGTGACTGCCTGAGGCTACAGATGGAGGCTTCCGCCGTGCCAGGACTGCCCGATTTTCTCTTGAGCCGCGCCGAGGGAGGATTCTTCAGCTGGGCCGTCGAGCGCGAGGCAGCCGCGCACTTCGGAACGACCCTCGCCGGAGTCGAAGCCGCTGGACTCGAATTGAGCCTCATGCCGGCGCGGTACCGGCGCAATCGCGAGACCCTATCCGCCGAGGACCAGCTCAGGCTCCTTCGCTCCCGCGTGGCGGTGGTGGGATGCGGGGGCCTCGGAGGCTACCTCATCGAGGAGCTCGCCAGGCTCGGGATCGGGAACCTGCTCCTCCTGGATCCGGACGTCTTCGAGGAGCACAACCTCAACCGCCAGCTCCTTTGCTCGATGGCAGCCCTGGGACGACCCAAGGTCGAAGTTGGCCTGGCGCGGGTGGCCGAGATCAACCCTGCGGCCGCGGTCGCTGCGCACCGGATGGCGTTCTCCCGCGACAACGGCAGCGCGCTCCTCGCAGGCTGTTCGGCCGTCATGGATGGGCTCGACAACGTCCTCACCCGGCGGGCCCTCGTGGACGTCTGCCGCGAGCTCTCGCTGCCGCTCGTCTATGGGGCGATCGCCGGCTGGTACGGCCAGGTGGCGGTGCAGATGCCGGGCGAAGACCTCACGCCCTTGCTCCGGCCTGCCTCCGCCGAAGGCAAGGGCGTGGAAACGGTACTCGGCAATCCAGCCTTCACCCCGGGGGTCGTGGCGAGCCTGCAGGTGGCGGAACTCGCCAAGGTCCTGCTCGGGCGCGGCAAGCCCCTCTCGAAGCGAGTCCTCTTCGTGAATCTCTTCGACATGGAGTTCAACGAGATCCCCTATGAGTGAAAGCAAGGGCACTGACTCCCCGGTCCGCGTGCGCGTGCGGCTCTTCGGAGCACTCCGGAAATACTCGAGCGAGCCGGAGATAGCCTTTGACGTCCCGCGAAACACAAGGGTCGCGGCGCTGAGGGAACACCTCACCGAGATCCTGAAACGCACCCACCCGGCCTTCGACGGGGCATTGATCACCGCCTCCGTGCTCGCGGACGAGAGCAGAATCCTCCGCGAGGACGAGGAGGTGGGCACGAGCGCGGACGAGGCCTCGCTCGCGCTCCTTCCCCCGGTCTGCGGAGGCTCCCAATGAGCAAGATCATCGCCCGCATCACGGCCGACCCCATCCGGTTCGAGGCTCTCGCGGCGGAGCTCGCGGTTCCCCAACACGGCGCCCAGGCCCTCTTCGTCGGTCTCGTGCGGGATGAGAACGACGGGCGCAAGGTCGCGGCGGTGAGCTACGACGTGCACCCACCGCTCGCCGAGAAGACATTTCGAGAGATTGCCGAAGAGGCGCTCGCCCGCTTCGGCGCCGACCTCCGCGTCGCCATCGTCCACCGCTTCGGGAGGCTCGCCGTGGGCGAGGCGAGCGTCGCCATCTGCGTGGGCTCTGCGCATCGCGACGAAGCCCTGCAGGCGTGCCGCTACGCCATCGAGCAAATCAAGGTGCGCTCGCCCATCTGGAAGCAGGAGCACTACCTCGACGGCGACAGCGAGTGGCTGGCCGGCCATTCCCTGCGACCACACATTCCGTAAAAGCACGGCAAGCGAGGGTGCGGCCGCCGCCTTCCCGACGTCCGGCCACCTTGCGCCCGAACGCTCGCGATTGTGGGTCCAGGTAGGCGTTTCTTCCGTCCGGCATGCTGTGGCAGTCTATGTCCCGCATTCACTGCCAGCCGAGGAAGCTGCCATGAGCCCCAAGACCAAAATCGCACCATGCGTGAAGCCGGGACTTCCGAGGGGAGTCGCATTGCTCCACGACCCCATGCTCAACAAGGGTAGCGCGTTCACCGCGCTCGAACGCGATGCGCTGGGGATCAGCGGCCTGTTGCCGCCGGAGATCTTCACGATGGAGGAGCAGGAGACGCGGGTCCTCGAGAACTACCAGCGCAAGCAGACCAACCTCGACCGCTACATCCACCTCACCGGGCTGCAGGACCGCAACACGACGCTGTTCTACCGCGTGCTCATCGATCACCTCGAAGAGATGATGCCGGTCATCTACACACCCACCGTCGGCGAAGCCTGTCAGAAGTTCGGGCACATCTTTCGCCGCCCGCGCGGACTCTACGCCAGCTACAACGACCGCGGCCACGTCGCGGAGATCCTCGGGAACTGGCCTCAAGCGGACGTGCGCGTCATCGTGGTGACCGACGGGGAGCGCATCCTCGGACTTGGCGACCAGGGAGCGAGCGGGATGGGCATTCCGGTGGGCAAGCTGTCGCTCTACACGGCGTGCGCCGGAATCCACCCGTCCCAGTGTCTACCGGTGACACTCGACGTGGGAACGGAGAACGCTGCCTATCGGGAGGACCCCCTCTACATGGGCCTGCGCCAGCGACGGGTGCGCGGCGAGGACTACTACGCGTTCGTGGCCGAGTTCATCGAGGCGGCCACCGAAAGATGGCCCAAGGCCCTCGTCCAGTTCGAGGACTTCGGGAACACGACCGCCTTCCACCTTCTCGAGCGCTGGCGCAACGAGATCTGCACCTTCAACGACGACATCCAGGGCACCGCCGCGGTCACGCTGGCAGGCCTCCTCTCCTCCCTGCGCCTGACCGGCAAGCCACTCCTCGACCAGCGCATCCTGTTCCTGGGTGCCGGCGAGGCTGGCATCGGCATCGGCGAGCTCATCGCCACCGCCATCGCGGGTGCGGGCGCCACCCCGGAGGAGGCGCGCCGCAGGTGCTGGTTTGTGGATTCGAAGGGATTGGTCGTGAAGAGCCGATCCGACCTCGCCTCGCACAAGGTCCGCTTCGCGCACGACTTCGCGCAGATCCCCGATCTCCTTGGCGCCATCCAGGCACTCAAGCCGACCGCCATCATCGGCGTGTCCACGGTGGCGAAGGCGTTCAACCAGGAGATCGTGGAGACGATGAGCCGCCTCAACGAACGACCCATCATCTTTGCCCTGTCGAACCCGACCTCGAAAGCGGAATGCAGCGCCGAGGAGGCCTACACCTGGTCTCGCGGCAACGCCATCTTTGCGAGCGGCAGCCCATTCGAGCCAGTCACCTATCAGGGCAAGACCTTCGTCCCCGGGCAAGGCAACAACGCATACATCTTTCCGGGTGTCGGACTCGGAGTGGTGGCGACCGAGGCCAGGTACGTCACCGACCGCATGTTCTCCGCAGCGGCGGCGGCCCTGGCGGAGATCACATCGCGCGGCGACCTCGAGATGGGCCGCGTCTTCCCGTCGCTGAAGCGCATCCGCGAGGTCTCGGCGCGCATCGGCGCAGCGGTGGCCGAGGTGGCGTTCTCGGACGGCCTGGCGCGAGTGGAGGAGCCGGATGACGTGTTCGGACTCGTCCAGTCGAAGATGTGGATCCCGCGCTACACCGACTACCTCATCTGACCAGCGGCTGCCCCTGGTGGCGGAGCCGGCACGGGCCAGTCGTGTCGCCGTCCACCATGGTGCCCAGCCCCTTTGGGCGACCGGGATCCGTCTCGGGCCTCGCGGCCGCCTTCTCGTTCCAAGAAAATCCGCCCCCTTGGGCCAAAGGGGTTCGGGCCCCTTTTTGCACCTCGTGGCCAGGGCCCGAATGCGCCCTGCTACGCCTGCGCCGTCACGGCGCACGAAGTACAAGCCCTGTGTCGCAGCGGCATCCGCCGGATCTGTCCGTGGGGAGGCTTAGGACCAGGCAACTCAACGCTCCGCCGTTCCGGAAGCGAGGCCCAAGCTCGGCGCTCCTGATGAGGCACGGCTGGAGAGACCGTGCCCGCACCACCCTTCGGGGCTCTCCACCCACGACAACTGGTTGTTCATCCCGGAAACTGGTCTCCGCGCTTGGCCCGTAAAGGGTCTGCGGCATAACGCCATAACCCCTCGCCGACGCACGCGAATGCACGGCGACCGCCTATTGTGCCGCAGGCCACCACCGGGGCCAAGAGGACTCGGCATGCCGCATCTGACGATCCAGATCATCGACGACGATCCGGACATACGAGAGAGCTTGAGCGACGTTCTGGAGGACGCCGGCTACCGCGCCGTCACTTCGCCGAACGGCGCTCGGGCTCTGCAGGACCTGAAAGATGGCCTCCGTCCCGACCTCATCATTCTGGACCTCATGATGCCCGTGATGGATGGGTGGTCATTCAGGCGCACGCTGTTGCGCGACCCCATTCTTGCCACCATCCCCGTCCTCATCCTCTCAGCAGCCTCGAACCTAAACGGCGTGAGCGAGTTGAAGGCCGCGGGGCTCTTGCGAAAGGCGGTCCGGCTCGACGAGCTTCTCGCCAGCATCGCCAAGACGGTGAACCGCAGGGCGCACCCTGGTTCCCAAAGAGAGCTCCCCCGATGAATCCCCTGGGGTCTGATCTACTACCCCGCAAAGTCGTGGCAGCGCGCGCAGACTTTCCGGGATAGGCGCAAGAGGCTGCTTCAAGCTGGCGTCACGAGTGGCCTGTAGAGCGGCAGTGAGCAGGCGCCCGTGTTCGATTCATGGTGGGGCGCCGCTTGGCTGGCACATGGTCTGGATCGTGCTCGCCAGGAGTGCGCGCAGCGTCTCCAGGGAGACCGGCTTGGGCAACAATCCGGCCGCGCCGACCCCTCGTACCCGTTCGGGACCCAGTTCGCGAGCCCATCCGCTCACGAGGTAGAGCCGCGTCCCGGGAGCGAGGACTTGCACCTCGCGCGCCACCCCCCAGCCGTCGAGCTGCGGCATACCAATGTCGCACAGCACGAGATCGAATCGCTCACCAGAGGTGAATCGCGCAATAGCTTCGGCACCGGAGGACGCCAGGTCCACTCGCTGGTGCAGGTGTCTCAGTGCCAGTCCCGCCGCCTCGAGGACTTCCGGGTCGTCGTCTACGACAAGGACGCGGAGCCCGGGCGCGGGTGACACATCGCCGCGGAGCTGCCAGCCCGTGCCGGGTCGGTCGGAGCCTACGGCACGGCCCGTCTCCTGTTCGAGCCGGCTCACCCGTTCTGCCGTCTCGAGGAGCATGCGCGACAGGGCCGACACGTCCGCCAGGCCTTCGTTGCCCTGCACGCGGTCGCGCAAGAGGCCGAGCCGTAGCGCCATCGCGTGCAGCGCGTTGTTCATCTCGTGAGCGACAGCCGAGGCCAGTTGCCCCAACCCCTGGCGTCGCCGGAGCTCGGCCGCATCCGAGCGGGCCTCGGACTCCCGCCGCTCGGCGCGGACCATCTCGGTCACATCGCGCACCATGACGAACGCGAGACAGGGAACCCTCCGCAGAAGTTCGAGTCGGACCTCGACCACCACGTCGACCTCGTTCCCCCGCCGCGCGAAGCGCAACTCGCGGATCCTCCCTCGGCGGTGCGCAAGGACGTCTGCCTCGCCCAGCGCCATGGCGGGCAGGTCGGGGTAGGTTCGGTCGCCGTTCTTCCACTCCCCAGACTGGTGCTCCAGAGAAAGCCATCTCGCATTGCGCAGGAGGAACCTTCCTTCGCCCAGGAGTGCCATGCCGGTGCTGCTGCGCCTGACTGCGGCGAAGGCAAGCGAAGATGCGGGTGGCTCGACAACCCCGGCGCCGTGGCGTACCCCGCGCCTCTCGCACAGCCGGCGGTACTTCGAATGATCAAGCGGCAAGCGGGCCCGACCCTCGTTGACCCAGTGTGCCCGCCTGCTCATCGCTTCCTTCTCGTCCAATGGCGCCACCCCTTATAAGGTGTGGAGTGCGCTCCAGGAGTGCACGGGCCCAGGGGTCGCGACCGCCCCGCGCTGGGCACCGGGGCACCCGCCAGGCGCTCGTCACGTTCTGCTTCGCTCGCCACCCGTTTCTCGTGGCGACCTGACGGCGCTGCTCGGCCCGTCCGGATCGCCAGTTCCGAGCGAAGGGCCGACGTTCACGAGGGGGAAGAATGCCACTGCAGAGCGAAGTTCCTCTTCAACCATGAGTTGAAAGGGACGTCGACGGCCACTCCCATGGCAGAACAGGGGGGACAATGCGCTCGAGCTGCCGAGCCCCCTCCCGGCCCCGTGCCTCGAATGCAGCTGGACTCCCGAGGCTGGGCCACGCGCGAGGGCAGAGGGTTCCCGATCGTGGTCGCCCTTCTCACCCAGCGAAGCGACCCCTTCCTCGGACGCGTCGCCGCAGGCGTCGACTCGAACGCGCACGCAAATCGAGCAGGCATGCGCAAACTGGAGTCATGGCGAGAAGAGTCGTGCGCCCTCGAGCATCCACGACGGGTTCGCAACTGCCGGGGGAACGCGTCCCGATCGGCCCTCGCGGAAGTGCGTCGCCACGCGAGATGACCCTGGAATTCTGAACTGCGCGGATGAGGAGGCGCATTGTCTCCACGGCCGCTCCGGAGCTCACCTTTCGGCTGCGACGTCTCTGGCCATGCGAGCGCTCTTCCCCCCCCACCCCGCCGGAGCGGATCGGAGGTTCAGGCCGCCGTCTGGGCTGGCACTTCGTAGCCAAGCTCCCGGATGCGCCTTGCCACACGCGCACTGTGCGCTTGCAGGTACGTCCTCTTCGACCGGGAAGCCGCCCGCACTACACCACGCGCCTCGAGCAGCGCTTGCCGGCGGCTCTCGTCAAGCCGAGGGGAGAGCCCACGAGACCAGGTGACCCGGCGAGGGAACCGCTCATGTCCGGACTCCTCGACCTCTTCGTGGGCACTTCCTCCTCTTTCCACGCCCTGGCTGGGCCGCGGCGTTCCCTCGATCCCAGCCCGAAGATGGGCCGTGTGGCACGTACGTTGCGCGCCTGGCAAAGAGGAGAGCCATGCTTCACGAGTCGCACGTCCAGCTCGCGGTGTGGGGCGCTGCTTCGGTCAGCGAATCGTATCTGGCCTATCGAGCCGAGCACGGGCGCATCATGCGCAAGGCGCGGATTCGTTTCGAGCAGCGAGACTGGCGCGGCGCCCACCGCGACGCCGTGGAGCGGCTCGAGCTCATGCCCCGTTCCATCGCGCACGCGGTGGAGGAGCTGAGGGGAGTCCTCGGCGCCGCCACCTCCGATGCGCTCCTGCGCGAGCAAATGAAGTTCGAGTACGAACGCGCTCTTTTCGGCCGGCCCGACCCGGAACTAGCCCGGAGCTATTTCAACTCGGTCACGCGGCGCCTGTTCGGGACGGTCGGGGTGAATCCGCGCGCTGAGTTCGTGGAGGCCGACGTAGACCCTCCCCCGGAGCCCGCCGGCGTGCCCATCTACCGGACCTATCCGCGCCGGGCGAGCAGCGAGGAACTCGTGGCGGCGCTGCTCCGGGACTGTGCCTTCTCGGTCCCCTTCCGCAACATGGGCGAGGACGCGCGGCTTGCCGGCGCCTTGATAGACGCCCACCTGAGCACCACGGGCAAGGAAGCCTACCATGCGATCGAGGTGCTAGAGCCCATCTTCTTTCGGGGCAAGGGCGCCTATCTGATCGGCCGCATCCGGTGCGGATCAGCGCACTCGCCATTCATCCTGCCGCTCTTGCACGGAAAGGATGGCATCTGTCTCGACGCCGTCTTGCTCTCCCCCCACGACGCCAGCATCGTCTTCAGCTTCACGCGATCCTACTTTCACGTCGACGCAGAACGCACCGGCGCGCTCATCTCCTTCTTGAGGACGATTCTGCCGCAGAAGAAGATGAGCGAGCTCTACATCTCCATCGGACACAACAAGCACGGGAAGGCGGTGCTCTACCGAGAGATCGTGGAGCACCTAGGGAGGACCAGCGACCGCTTCGAAGCTGCCCGTGGCGACCGAGGGATGGTCATGATCGTGTTCACCTTGCGATCGCTCGACGTGGTCTTCAAGGTGATCCGCGATCGCTTCGCACCGCCCAAGACCATCGTGCGCCAGGATGTGGTGCGCAAGTACGCGCTCGTCTTCCGGCACGATCGCGCCGGCCGGCTCGTCGACGCGCAGGAATTCGAGGACCTGGTCTTCGAGCGAGAGCGCTTCGCGCCCGAACTCCTCGAGGAGCTTGTCCGCGAGGCGAGCGAGACGGTGCGCATCGACACAGACCACGTCTCCATCCGCCATCTCTATGCCGAGCGGCGCGTCGTTCCCCTGAACCTCTTCGTCCGGGAGAGCAACGAGGACCCAGCGCGCGACGCCTTGATCGACTACGGCCAGGCCATCCGCGATCTCGCCGCGACGAACACCTTCCCCGGAGACCTCTTGCTCAAGAACTTCGGCGTCACCCGCACCGGACGCGTCATCTTCTACGACTACGATGAGTTGTGCCTCGTCACCGATTGCAATTTCCGCGACATCCCTCTCCCCCGCGACGACGGCGACGAGACGAGCGCCGAGCCCTGGTTCTACGTCGGCGAGAACGACGTCTTCCCCGAGGAGTTCATCAGGTTCCTGGGCTTGCCGCAGCGGCTGCGCGGTCCCTTCCTGGCGGCGCACGGCGAGGTATTCACCGCAGAATTCTGGCGCAGCATGCAGGTGCGCCACCGGGCGGGGGAAATCGTGGACATCTTTCCGTATCGCGAGAACCAGCGACTGCGCCGCGATGTGTGACCGGCCCTCCCCCGACTAGCCCAAACGCTTGCGCACTGCCAGTCGAGCAGCAGACGCAGCAGGGAGACGCCTGACGCCGGCTTGCGCCGTCACCGCCGCTCACGAGTGCTCGCTCGCTGTGATTCCGGCGAGCGCGATGACGCAAAGAAGAATTGACTGGCACCCGCTTCTTCCGGGCAAAGCGCTCGGCCAGCTGGCAGGGCCCAACCATTCCGTAAAATCAGGGTCGGCACGACGCGGCCAAGAGCGCAGCCGGGAACGCCAAGTGGTTGTTTTTTCTGAGGTCGACCATGTGGACAGGTGCCCCAGCGGCAGCTGCTTTCAGAGTCAGAGGGCCTTGCCGGCGACGACCGTTCAATTGGGGCAGGGAGCGGCCCTGTCCTCCCCGTAGGTGGCGACCCGATAGTTGGATGTCGCCAAGCATCCAGGCTTACAAGCAGTGGAAGACCGCCCGACCTCGAGGGTGCGCAGAGGCAGAGGCACCGTCTTCAGCACGGTCCAGAGATGAATTGATCATCCGCGGTCGCTCTCCGGAGCCCTCGCCCTGCGACTATGCTGTCTCTGACCTCGCGACCACATCGGCCCTCTTCAGAAGGGCGGCCCCACTCTGCAAGCCCAAGCACGCAGACGCCGGGAAGACGACCCCACCCGCAGTTCCTTGCCACTCGCTCGATGCCGCCCGTCGCAGCAGCGGTTTCGGAGCCGGGAATGCCGCTGCGGCATTTCGGACATCGAGCGTGTCGTCAGTTTTCAAAGAGCCACCACACCATGGAGCTAACCACCGACCTCCGACACGCTTGCCGCCACCCGCTCCTCCCGACGCCTGAAGTGGAAGGCGCGGGCTTTCCGGTGGCAATTCCAGTGACTCCGCCAGGGCGCCTTTTCTCCCGACCCCAAAAGGCGCAGGTGCCCCTGCAACTTCTCGGGTATTTCGACGGCTCCCTGTACTGCTTGGCTCCTCCCCCTCAAATGATTGGCTACTTCCTTTCAGCCGCCGGATGCGGCGAGCCCCTGTGCCTTCCACGACGCCAAGGCGGGCTCAGCGCTTAGGCCTTTGGAATGGACGCCTGCACCTCGCCAGCAACGCGCCAGCGCGACCGCATCGGTGCCCCATCGATCGCCGATGCCTTCTGCGAGCGTATCTTGCATAATCTCCGCCACCTCACGATGAGAGGCACCTCAAAGGAAGGAGGATCGTATTCGGTAGACACTACACCCGGTGTTGCTCCGCCCCGATCGCGATAGTCAATCGGTCGCGATCAGGCTGGGGCGATTTGAGTGATCACGATGATTCAAGCGCGCAACAGGGTAGAGCCGATAGCCCGCCACGATCGACTGCCTTGGTTTTGTGCACGCCTGTGCACCCGGGCTTCAGGAGAAGGTCAGCGGACGCTTGCAGACGCTGCCAAGACGGAGAGGAAGTTCCCGTCGGCTGTAACTCGATGGCATCAAGAGAGCCGGAACCACCCTTTGGATGTGAAACAGAAGACTCTCAACCGAAAGTTAAGCGAGCCACCACTCGAGCCTGAGCACCAAGACGGGCACAAAGGTGGAACCGGCGGAAGCTGCCCGAGCAAATCCAGAAGCGGCGTTCCTCTACTCACAGGCGAGAACTATTCGCCGTGGCCGAGCCTGTCAGCCGAAATACAAAAAATCCTCTTTCATGGTACGATGCACCCCGGATGTTTACAGGATGTCGATCTCAGTATCGAGGCGACGGGATGAGCTCTGTGCACAGGAGGAGGAGCTCTATGCGTCTTGACGGAAGTGGACCGAAACACAAGAGCAACGGAAATGAATCACTCTTGGGGGTTGACGGGGGCAAGGAGTTCGAGATCGCCGCCCGCCCCCTCCCTGAAGACGCCGCTGGGTTGAACGGCGCGGATTGCACTTCACACACCAATCAAACTGGGCAGTACGATGGCTCCCGACTTCGGGGCGTGCTCGCTTTGTTGCGACGTGACGCTGCACGGTATACCGAACTCGGCGGCTGGCACCGGTGTCTCGGTTTCTACGTGGGCGCAACGCATCGCTTCGGCTTTTGGGCCTTTTCGCTCCGCAGCGACGCTCTCCGGGCGCCGATCCAGATAACGTATCGCGCGACGAAGCTGTTCTGGCGATTGCTGGTAAATGTTCAAATCGCTCAGAAAGCCCGCATCGGCCCGGGACTCTGCCTCGTTCACCCTTTCGACATAATGATACCTGCCACCTCCATTGGAGATGACTGCCTCATCTTTCACGATGTGACCGTCGGGACGACCCCCGTGATCCCGGGTGTCCCCAAGATTGGGAACCACGTCAATATTTACGTTGGCGCCTGCATTCTCGGAGGTATCGTCATCGGCGACGATGCCAAGATCGGGGCGCACTGCGTGATCAGCCGGAACGTACCGCCGGGTTCTGTCGTGCTGCCTCCGCCAACCAGGGTCGTGCCTGCCGGTTTCGCGAGGGCTTTTGACTCCAGAATGCGAGAGGGCGGTCTCCATGGGGGAGGAAGCGACCCCGGACGCAAACGCTCCGATGCCTCGGGGGCGAAGAAGCATGAAGAGGCCGAGCGCAAGCCGACCTTCTCTGGCGCCCCAGTGCTTGACAGTCAGTGCGCAGAGATGGAGATCCCTGCCGACGGCCACGACGCGATGGCTGCGGCTGCGATCACCCTGCCGGACCCTTGAGACGGCAGAAGAAGCCATCTCAGCGGTCGCGATTCACCCCGCAAGACGAGCGAAATTACTAGTGATTTCTCTCGCTTGCGGGATGCGGGGCGGCCGGTAGGTGGGCGATCGGGCCGGCATCGAGAACAGAGCCCGGTGCTCCTCTGTCCACGGACATCTGCGCGACGGCCCCGTGTTCTGAGAACGG
>Ga0335079_10008344_pt1 | contig 11813 bp, 6 predicted proteins | sample Lox_Sample_33_FD_206719 | JGI IMG/M metagenome (GOLD analysis project Ga0335079, IMG submission 206719) | Soil microbial communities from Loxahatchee National Wildlife Refuge, Florida, United States - Lox_Sample_3.3 | ecosystem: Environmental > Terrestrial > Soil > Wetlands | place: USA: Florida... | reverse complement strand
CCTGGTCGTTGAGGACAACATCCGCTATTACTCCTCGTTCCTGCCGGTGATTTATACCGAGCTGATCAACCAGTCGCGGCGGGTGATTCGCGAAGGCATCAACGCAGCCCACCGGCTCATGCGCATGCGGGCGCGGCCCAAGATCCTGCTCAGCTCCAACTACGAAGATGCTGCCGAGCAGGTGAAAAAGTATGGCAACTACCTGCTGGGCGTTGTTTCAGACGTAGAGTTCCCCCTCGGGGGCGAACTGAGCACTGAAGCCGGTTTCAAGCTGGCCCACCTGGTGCGGGAATTGGTTCCCGATGTTCCGGTGGTCCTGCAATCCAGCCGGACCCAGTTCAAGGCCCAGGCACAGAAAGAAGGATTCTGCTTCCTGCGTAAACGCTCTCCAACCCTGCTCCGTGACCTGCGCCGCTTTCTGGTGCGGCAGTTTTCCTTCGGCGATCTTGTCTTCCGGTTGCCCGAGGGGAGGGAAGTCGCGCGCGCGGGCGACCTCAATGCCCTGGAAGCCGCGCTCCGCACGGTGCCGATGGAAAGCATCGCTTACCACGCCCAGCGCAACGATTTCTCCCGCTGGCTTACTGCCCGCACCGAATTCGCGCTCGCGCAGAGACTCCGCCCGCGTAAAGTCTCGGATTTCCCCACGCTTGAGCACCTCCGCCGTGACCTCATCGCCTCCATTGCCGGCTACCGTCTGGAGCAGGGCCAAGTCCTGATCGGCGAGTTCAATCCCGCCACCTTCAAAGCCGAGGGTAATTTCTTCTTGCGAATCGGCGGCGGATCGCTGGGTGGAAAAGCACGCGGCCTGGCCTTTGCCCGCCACCTGCTGCATCAGCACAATCCGGCGCGCGGCTTGCGTGGAGTGCGCACGACGGTCCCGCCCACCGTGGTCATCGCCACCGACGTCTTCGATCGTTTTGTGAACGACAATAACCTGCTCGATTTCGCCATCCAGAGCAATGACGATGCCGAGATTCGCCAGAGATTCCTCGCTGCCCCGCTTCCCGCATCGCTCGAAGAAAGCCTGCTGGCCTTTCTGCGCGCGGTCCGCTTTCCGCTCGCGGTGCGCTCCTCCAGCCTGCTGGAAGACTCACAGTACCAACCTTTCACCGGCGTGTACGAGACCTTCATGCTGGGCAATCATCAGCCCGATATTCAGCTCCGCTTGCTCCGTCTGATGGAGGCCATCAAGCGCGTGTACGCTTCTACCTTCAGCCGGGGCGCCAAGGCTTATGTGCGGCTCACGCCCTACCGTCTGGAAGAAGAAAAGATGGCGGTCATCCTTCAGGAGGTCGTGGGCACACAGCACGGTCGGCGGTTCTACCCGGATTTCTCCGGCGTGGCTCGGTCGCGCAACTTCTATCCCGTCGAGCCTATGGCTCCGGAAGACGGCATCGCTGCCGTCGCCCTCGGGCTGGGCCACGAGGTCGTGGCCGGAGGCAAGTGCCTGCGCTTTTGTCCTCGCTATCCCCGCAGTCTCGTGCAGTTCTCCACCGTCGAAGACATGCTGGCGAATTCACAGTCGGAATTCTGGGCCTTGGAACTGGGCCACGGTATGCGCGAAGCCGATCCGCTGGCCGGTCTACGCGAGGCGCGCTTTGGACTCGAGGCGGCCGAAGCCGACGGAACGCTGCACTCGCTTGGGTCCACGTACGTGAGTGACAACCATGCGATCTATGACGGTCTGAGCCGGCCCGGCGCCCGGATTGTGAGTTTTGCGCCGGTGCTGAAGCACGAGGTCTTCCCGCTCCCTGCACTGCTCAATCAGCTGCTGAAGATTGGCGAAGATGCCCTGGCGCGTCCGGTGGAAATTGAGTTTGCCGTGCGCATGCCGCGCGCCTTGAACGATCCAGCTGACTTCGGCTTTCTTCAGATCCGGCCGCTGGCGCAATCGCGTGAAGCTCAGGAAGTCCGCCTGGAAGACGTTGAGCCAGCCCGGCTCCTCTGCCAGAGCTCCAAGGTGCTGGGCAATGGCCGTATTTCCGACATATATGACATTGTGGCTGTGGATTTCCACCGTTTCGAGCGCGCTCACAGTAAGCAGGTAGCCGAAGGCATCACCTACTTCAATTCCAAGTTGGCGAAGACGCCCTATCTGTTAATTGGCGTGGGCCGCTGGGGATCGGATGATCCGTGGTTGGGCATTCCGGTGGCCTGGGAGCAGATTTCCGGAGCTCGCGTGATCGTTGAAGCCGGCTTCCGCGACTTCCGCGTCACGCCGTCGCAAGGCAGCCATTTCTTCCAGAATCTGATGGCATTTCAGGTGGGCTATTTCACCGTCAATCCTGACGCAGGCGAGGGCTTTGTAGATTGGCAATGGCTGGCCTCGCAGCCCGCGATCGAAGAACGGGAGTGTGTGCGTCATCTGCGCTTTGCGGCGCCCCTTACCATCCTCATGAACGGCAAAATCAGCCAGGGAATAATTTTCAAACCACCGCTTGAACGGTGAGGCGAAGAAAGGCCCGGGTGATGGTAATCACCAGGGATGGTGAACTTCGGTATGGCTTTACTTGGAGCCAAGCGGGAGCCTCGGCCGCTGCGGCTCCATCTCTCAGGAGATCCAGCCAGCATCCCTTGGATTACTTGCCGGCGTGTGACAGCCTTCACTAGCGCAAGTATCTGGGGTCACATCCTCAAGCCCACTGGAAGACTCTAATTTTAGGCAGGCTAAGATGCCTGTGGCCCAAAAATCTCGCGCCCGGAGTAATTCCATGACAGATGAAGAGCTACTGCAATGTCCGTTGCTACGGGGACTCGATGCTATGCACCGCGCCGAACTGCTTGGCCTGTTGAATTACAGTAATCTCCGCACGAACCTGGAGAAGTGCCTGGCTGATCGGCCTCGCGCGGGGGAGGTGGGCGAAAGTCCAGCATGCTCGGCTACCACCCCCAGGCCCGCGGGAGAGTTCGAGAATCAAGTCCGTCGCTGGAAACCCGAAACTCCGTTGTGGCGCAGAGGCGCGAAGGAGTAGTGCTGCGGGGCAGCCAGAGGCAGGGAAGCGCCTGGCAGCGGATTTTCTTGTCAGAAAGTAAGTCGTTAAGATTCTGCTGTTTAAGGGCCGTAAAGAGGAATGACAACACTTGCCAGTGTGATCCGGCCGGTCGGGCAGACACTTTCCTTCAATTCCTGAGCGTCTTCCCTGTCTTCAGCGTATGCTGAATCCTCTCCTGTGTCTTCCGCTCTCCACACAGCGATTTGAATGCCTCGCGCTCCAGATCCAGAACATACTGTTCACTGACGGGCGTGCCGGGAGTGACGTTGCCGGCGCACAGGACTTCGGCGATTTTGTGCCCGAGCTTTACTTCGTATTCGGTGATGTGCTCGCCTTCGCGCATGAGGTTTACGCCCATCTTGAGCGTGGCCAGGATGCTCTCCCCTGGCGCGGGAATTTGGGTGCGCGCCACCGGAGGCTCGTAGCCGGCGCGCACCATTTCCAGAGCACGGGCTTTAGCGTCGGCCAAGACGCGTTCGCGGTTCATGCTGATGCCATCGCTATTGGAGAGGAATCCCAAGTCGCGGGCTTCGTGCGCTGAGGTGGCTACCTTGGCGGTGGCGACGGTTTCGAAGGCCTTCTTTATGGCTTCCATCAGCTCGACCGAATCGGCGATGTTGCCCGGGGAGGGGCGAGTGCCCTGGCGGAGGGCGGCAGCAGTATCCACCGCGCGGAGCAACATTTCTTTGCAGCCTCCGCCGCCGGGGAGAAGGCCCACGCCGATTTCGACCAGCCCAATATAGAGTTCGGCGTGCGGCTGGCGCGCGGCGCCGTGCAGAGTGATCTCCGCGCCTCCGCCCAGCGTCATGCCAAACGGCGCGATCACCACCGGCTTGGGAGAGAACTTGATGGCCTGCGTCATTTCCTGAAACTGGCGGACGGCCAGGTCAATTTCGTCCCACTCTTCTTCCTGCGCCGACATGAGCAGGAGCATCAGGTTCGCGCCGACAGAAAAGTTGACGGCGTCATTCGTGATGACGATGGCGTCGAAGTGATCACCGGGGCCATGCGGTTTCAAGCTCTGTGTGATGAGAGAAATAATATCCGCGCCCAGAGAGTTCATCTTGGAGTGGAACTCGATGCAGCCTACGCCTTCTCCGAGGTCGACTAATGAGGCGCCGGAGTTTTTCTTTACAACGCCGTTGGACTTCTTGGCGACGGTCACCGACCAGACACCGGTTGGGACCAGAACCGGTTCATAGTTCCCGGTTCTCAGTTCCCAGTGCAGGCGTCCCGAGGGGATTTCCTGATCATCCGTGTACCAGGACTTTTTGCCAGAAGCCAGCAGCTTTTCGACATTTGCCGAGACTGCGCGGCCTTCTTTTTTCATGCGGGCGACGGTAGCTTCCACGCCGGCGGCGTCCCAAAGCTCGAAGGGACCGAGCTCCCAGTTGAAGCCCAAACGCATGGCGCGATCGATTTCTACGATGGAATCGGAAATCTCTGGCACACGATTGGCAGAATAGTTCCAGAGATCGGCAAGCGCCGACCAGAGAAATGCTCCGGCCTTGTCGCCCTTTTGCGGACCTGCGCCATCGAGGCCAAGCAGCATCCGCACGCGCGGGCCGATTTCCTCCAGATTCCTGGCCATGTCGAGCGCGGGAAACTTCGGTTTCTGCCGGGGATGGTACTCCAGGGTCTTCCAATCCAAAGCCAAGCGTTCACCCTCGTGGCCGGAGTCGGTGGGCGAGGCCGCGCGCCCTACATCTTTCTTGTAGAAGCCGCCCTTGGTTTTGTCTCCCAGCCATTTGCGGGCAAGCATTTGTTTGAAAAAGTCAGGCAATTCTGCGTGGTGCGAAGGCTCTTGTCCGCCTGTTTTGCCCATGTTGCTGACTACGTGGCCGAGGATATCGAGTCCAACCATATCCATGGTGCGGAACGTCGCGGACTTTGGCCAACCCAGGGCTGGTCCGGTGAGTGCGTCCACTTCCTCAATGGATAGTCCCATCTCTTGCATCAACCGCATCACGTTCATGACGGAAAACGCGCCGATGCGGTTGGCAATAAAGTTGGGAGTGTCTTTGGCAAACACAACGCCTTTGCCCAGTCGAACGTCGGCAAACCAGGCGATGGCTTCCATAAGGGCGCGATCGGTGTCTGGGCCAGGAATCATCTCCAGCAGTCGCATGTAACGTGGAGGATTGAAAAAATGCGAACCGAACCACGAGCGGCGGAAATCTTCGGAGAAGCCTTGAGCAATTTGCGCCACCGACAAGCCGCTGGTGTTGGTAGTGATGATTGTCCCCGGACGCCGGACTACTTCGACTTTTTGCAGCAGGTCTCGCTTGATATCCAGGTTTTCGACCACGGCTTCGATGATCCAATCCACATCGTGCAGCTTTTTGAGATCGTCTTCAAAGTTACCGATCGTCACCAGTTGAGCCAGAGAAGGCTGGAAAAAGGCGGCCGGTTTGGATTTTCTGGCGGAGTCAAGGCCAGCCGTGGCAATCTTGTTGCGCATCGGTGCATCCGCATCGGGCGGGACGATATCCAATAAAAAGCTGGGCACGCCCGCGTTGGCGAAATGAGCGGCGATGCGCGCGCCCATGGTTCCGGCGCCAAGTACGGCAACTTTATGAATGCGTTTCATGACGAGGTCCTCCCCCGGGCATCAAACCACGATACTGCAAAGTTGGGTCATGGGGAATGGAGTAACGCACGCGGCAAATCCGCAAGTTGGGTCAGGCAGAAGACAAGGTATGACAGTTTCAGTGTTGGCCTGAGGCTTTCGACTTGCCGTGACCCAGCGCACTCAAGGCAGTGACTTGACGCACTCGCCGTGCTTTTCAGGTTCATAATAGTGGTGGCTGTCGGTGGAGGTGGATATGCGTGAAGTCGTGCTGGTTTCTTCGGTGCGCACCCCAGTGGGCCGCGCTTATAAAGGAACACTGCGGGCGACACGTCCTGACGATTTAGCAGCGATCGCGATTAAGGGTGCGTTAGAGCGCGTGCCGCAGCTTGATCTCAAAGAGATTGAAGATGTAGTTCTCGGGTGCGCTATGCCCGAGGCTGAGCAGGGAATGAACGTGGCTCGCACGGCATTGCTGCGCGCCGGCCTGCCCATTGAAACTTCGGCGATGACCATCAATCGCTTCTGTTCGTCAGGGCTGCAGTCCATTGCGATGGCGGCAGAGCGCATCGCTGGCGGCGGGGCTGAGGTGATTGTGGCCGGCGGCACGGAATCCATGTCCATGGTGCCGATGGGAGGCCACAAGATTTCGCTCAATCCGTGGCTGGTGGAGCATTATCCCGATTCGCTTATCTCCATGGGGCTGACTGCAGAGCGTGTTGGGAAGCGCTGTGGCATTACGCGCGAACAGGCGGACGAATTTTCGCTGCGCAGTCACCAAAAGGCTCTCGCGGCCATCCAAGCGGGAAAGTTCGACGATGAAGTCGTGCCGGTGCCGGTGAGCTTCACGACCCCCAACGGCTCGAAGCCGAAGAAGCACGAAATTGTTTTCAAAGTTGACGAAGGTCCGCGGGCGGATACTTCGCTCGAGGTGCTTATGTCGCTTAAGCCGGCTTTTCATAGTAAGGGGACGGTAACAGCGGGGAATTCGTCGCAGATGTCAGACGGCGCGGCGGCGGCGGTCGTCATGTCCGCTGAGCGCGCCAAAGCGCTGGGCATCAGGCCGCTGGCGCGCTATGTTGCGTTTGCTACTGCCGGATGCAAGCCGGAAGAGATGGGCCTCGGGCCGGTGTTTGCGATTCCCAAGGCGTTAAAGCTGGCGGGATTGAAACTTTCAGACATCGATGTGATCGAGTTGAACGAAGCCTTCGCGGCGCAGGCGCTGGGAGTGATGAAGGAGGCGGGACTCGATCCCGCGCGTGTGAACCTCAATGGTGGAGCGATTGCGCTCGGTCATCCGCTGGGCTGCACCGGCGCAAAGCTGACGGCCACCGTCATCCGCGAGCTCAAACGCCGCGATGCGCGCTACGGCATGGTGACGATGTGCGTCGGCGGAGGCATGGGCGCGGCGGGAATTTTTGAAAATGTAAGCTAGAACTCTCCGAAGAAGAGCACAAGAGTGCGTATGAGGTTCAGGCGGAGTAAGACTTAGCCGTGATGACCGTCACAGCGCGAGCGATAACCACAACCTATCGTTAATTGGGTAATTCCTATGCCGGAAGCCGCTGCTCTGGACGCCGGCCTCCATCAGCTGTCGCCGGGCCAACTCGGCGCTGCGCTTGCAAGCTTCCTATCTAAAGAAGCCTCGACCGCCGAGCGGATCACCGCGATTGAAGCTGGGCTGCGCAGCCCGATGGGGCAATCTCTGCGTGACGCCATGGCGCGCTGGATCGTGGATGCAATCGTTCCCGTGGAGAGGCTAGTTCCAGAGGCCTACCTGAAATGGCGTCTGCCGGTGCGCGACTCAATGATGTTTGTCGTGGCGCGCTTGTCTCCGGCTCGTCTGGCGCCCAAGCTGCTGGAACAACTTGAGCTTCCAGAAAGAACCTCAGTCGAAGAACGATTATGGCGGCTGATTGCCAAAGTACCCGGGCTGCAAAAGCTGGGACAAGTGATCGCGCGCAATCGGCATCTCCGTCCCGCGCTGCGCAACAAACTGGCCTGTCTGGAGAACGGAATTCGCGACGTGAAGGTGGAGGAGATTCGCGCCATCATTCAAAAGGAGCTGGGCCCAAAGCTAGAGGAATACCAGGTACGAACCGCACCCACTTTACTTTCGGAGGCGAGCGTCAGCGCAGTGCTGCGCTTCAGTTGGAGCAATCCGGCAACTAAAGAGCGAGAACGCGGCATCTTCAAAGTTCTGAAGCCGCACATCCCCGAATACTTTGCCGAAGACATGGAGTATTTGCAGGGGCTGGCAGAATACTTCGGCAAACGCCACCACGCATCTGGCTTTCCCGCGGACCTGATCCCCGATACATTCCAGAAAGTGCGGCGCCTGTTGAAACACGAGGTCAACTTCAGCCGCGAACAGAAGACGCTGCTCGAAGTCTGGAACCTTTATCGCAATATGCGCGGAGTACGAGTCCCGCGGGTCATTCAGCCTCTTTGTACGCGCAGTATTACGGCGCTCAGTGAAGAGCACGGAATCAAGGTGACCAACGCGGCCGCCCGCATGCCGGCGGTACAGCGCAGGCAGGTTGCCGAGCAACTCATCGAAGCATTGGTCGCTGTTCCGCTACTGGCGGCTCAGGAGGACGCCATTTTCCACGGTGACCCTCACGCCGGCAATCTCCTCTACGACCGCCGCACTGGCCAACTGACCATCCTTGACTGGGCCCTGCGCGAGCGCCTGAGCCGCGAACAGCGGCGGCATCTCGCGCTGCTGTTTCTAATGGTGAGCTTGCGCGATCCGGTCGGTACGGGCAACGAAGTGCTTGCGCTGAGTCAACGTCACATAGGTAGAGAGTCGTCCCAGGGGCGGCTGGTTCAGCAAGCAGTTACCGGGTTTCTGGACGAATTGCCCGCCGGCAGGCTCGCCAGCGGCGTGGATGCGATGCGACTGCTGGAGCGAATCGCGATCGCAGGAGTGAAGTTCCCCGGGCCGCTGGTCATGCTCTCCAAAACGATGTTTACGCTGGAGGGCATCCTTGGTGATCTCGGAGGCGACGGCATGGGCTTCACCATCGCGCGCCACGTTGCCGAACACTGGCTCGGAAACCGAAAAGCCTTTCGCTCTCCGCTGAAGACCCAAGACTGGATCACGCTCCAGTGCAGCGCGCTGCTGTACGGTACTCGCTGGTGGCTGAAGACGGAACAGACGTTGCTGGATCGCTATTTGCCGGCGGCACGAAACTCATCGCCCGTTCTGCCAGCGCGGTAATCGTCAGGCTGGGGTTGACACCGAGATTCGCCGCCACTACTGATCCATCGCAGATGTACATGTTCTTGTAGCCGAACACCCGATGTTGCGAATCAATCACACCATGCTGGGGAGAATCGGCGATCACGCAGCCACCGATGCAATGCGCAGTGCCGGGCACGTCGAAAAGAATCTCCGGCCAAGTGCTCATGGCGGTGCCACCTGCAACTTGCGCAAACGTTTTGGCAAATTCATTCGCTTGCGGAATGTAAGTGGGAACCTTGCCTCCCCGACTGACCAAGAACCTTCGGAACGGCCAGAACCAAGGGCGCTGCCACCCCATCTCGATTTCTCCATCGAGGGCCTGCATGCAGAGCAGGATCACTGCCTCTCGCGCCCATCCTACCGGCCAAAACATGCGCATGGTTTTGACTGGATGCCGCAGCAGGGAGACGAACACATTTCTCATCCAGAGTGTGATGCGGCGCGGTCCCGGCTGCCCGTCTGTGAGGAGCGTGCATAGCAGGCTCATAGTGTCGGAACCACCGGGGTAGCGGACGGCCTCGATGTGGGTGTGCTCGTCTATGTAAATGCCGGAACCGATAGCGATACCCCGCGAGAAATCCTGGCGGCTACCGAACACGCGGGCGCCGATGAGAGATTCAGAGTTCGTGCGCACGTGCTTGCCAAGCCGATCGCTTATGTCCGGCAGCGATCCTTTCTCTTTGAGCTGAAATAGAAGTTCCATCGTTCCCAAAGAAGACGCAGAAAAAACAAGGCCTCTACAAGTGAAGCGCTGAGATCTGCGGCGGAGCCAGGCCGTGGATTTCACCGTGCACACTGCATATCCGGCGCCGCCGTCGCGGGCGCCATGCAGCGGCCGAACGTTCACAACTTTGGTTTCGGGAAAGATCCGCGCCCCGTGCTTCTCGGCCAGGTAAAGGTAGTTGAGGTCTAGAGTATTCTTCGCCCCGTAGCGGCAACCCATCATGCAGCCGCCACAACCGATACAGGTGGTGCGCTGCGGGCCTTCTCCCCCAAAGAATGGATCACGAAAAGTCTGACCGGGCGTGCTATTTTGGGCGCCCTGAAAAATGCTTACGCGCGTGGGATAAAAAGTGTGTCCGCAGCCGGCGGCCTCAGCCGCGCTACGCAACCAGTCATCACCAGGACCCAGAATCTTGTTTTCGATTACGCCTAACATGCTTGAAGCTGTCTCGAAGTAATGAGGCATTTCGGCTTGCCAAGCGGTGAGGCCTTTCCAGGTCCCAGAGTCCCACACTTTTCGGGGAGGCTGAAGCAGGGTGCCGGCATAGGTGATGGAGCCGCCGCCTACGGCGCAGCCATGGAAGATGGTTGCGTGACGGAAGAAGCGCATGTTGAAGAAGCCGCGGAGCCCGAGTTTGGGGCGCCAGAACCAGCGATGCAGAGACCAACTGCTACGGGGTAGATTGTCAGGCGTCCAGCGGAGACCCATTTCCATGACGGCGACTTTGTACCCCTTTTCTGTCAGGCGATGAGCGGCAACACTGCCCCCGAAACCAGAACCGATGACGATGAAATCAAAATCGAATTGGGTGCTCAGATTCACGATTTTTACAGCCTAGCGGCACGAGTAAACTGACGCGTTCCCCTCCGGTCCGCTGGACTTTTCGTTTGGCACGGACTATGGTTTTTCGCCATGCGTCAGCTTCCCGAAGTCGAAGAGGCCAAAGCGCTGATGACGGAGGCTATGGAGTGGTCGGTATTCACCTGGCTTTTAACAAGAGCAGGGTGCGAGAGACCGCGGACCTTGCCAACGCGGCCGTGGACAAGTTGAACCAGAGCGTGAAAGCGCGCTGGAGCAACGAGGTGAAAGCCGCTTACAAGGAACTCACAGCAAGAGTCCCGGCAAACCGATCGGCGGGATCCGCGGCTGACGCTGCGGAGTCCGAGATTGCACGCTTGGTGAAAAGCGTGAAAGAAGCGGATGACGCCGCTCGCCGCGCCAGAAAGGACGCCGAAGGCACATTTGACGAGGCCGAGCGACACCTGAACACCAGCCTGGCGCGGGAGGGATGCCGGAAAGCTATCCACCAATGGGAACTGGACGAAAAGGCGATCCGCCGGGCTGAAGCGGCCCCCCGTTCCACCAAGGCGAAAAGTTAAGATTCGGTCGCACACATTCTGGCCCCGTTCAGCAAGCGACGCGCTCCTCATTCTTTCTTGATCCAACTCGTTGTGCGATAACTTCACTAATTCTGTTTAAGGCTTCCACACTTTGCGGCGCATCCGGCCCAAAGACCTGGAAGTTATGGTTCATGTCCTCCCAGCTCTCCAGCGTGGCATCTGCGCCTTGGCGTTTGGCGTAACTCGCGAAGTCCTCAATGGTCTCGAACAGCGCTTCGCCGCGTCCCGCTTGTATGTAAACAGGAGGAAGGCCACGCAAGTCGGCCTGCACCGGCGAAACGAGCGGATCACAGCGCTGCTCCGGATCGCAGAACCAATCTCTCCATTGCAGCAGCGCACGCTTGTTGATCCAATCAAACTGGTCGTTACCGATGCGCTCAGTCTGGAAATCGGTGGGTGGCGAAAGCGCCACCGCCAACGCGGGAAGTCGAAGGCCCGCCGAGCGCGCCGCCAAGAGCAGTGCCAGGCAGAGATTCCCTCCCGCAGAATCGCCGGCAATTACCAGGCGCTTGGGATCCGCGCCATTGTCGAGCAGCCACTGATAGGCGCTGAGGGCATCGTTGAGTTGTGAGGGGAAACGGTGCTCAGGAGTGAGGCGATAGTCGAGGGCAAAGGTCCGGGATTTTGCTGCGAGAGTGATTTGCGCGATGAAATTGGCATAGCTCCGAGGGTAGAACGAATATCCCCCGCCGTGAAAATACAGGAGCGTGACCGGCGATTCGGCGTTCTTGCGAGAAAACCAGCTTCCGCGAAACTTCTCGTGTTCTATTTGCCGGATGTTTATACCGGCCAGGGCAGGCGAACTGATCAGCATAGAATCCAGGTAGCAGCGCGCCTCCTGGATATCCCTGAAGTCAAGCGCAGAGGCCACCTGCTTTTG
>Ga0335079_10008343_pt1 | contig 11813 bp, 9 predicted proteins | sample Lox_Sample_33_FD_206719 | JGI IMG/M metagenome (GOLD analysis project Ga0335079, IMG submission 206719) | Soil microbial communities from Loxahatchee National Wildlife Refuge, Florida, United States - Lox_Sample_3.3 | ecosystem: Environmental > Terrestrial > Soil > Wetlands | place: USA: Florida... | reverse complement strand
GGGCACGTCGCATCCGAGGTGTTCGACCACACGTCACAGCTCAAGCTCGTCAGCGAGCGGTTCGGGGTCGAGGTGCCGAACGTGTCGGCCTGGCGCCGGGCAACCGTGGGCGATCTGACCTCGACGCAGTTCCAGAGCCCGGCAAACGCCGCGGTCCCGGCCCTGCCGGCGACGTCGGTGCTGATGCCGCTTACCGGCAGCTGTTCGATGTTCAGCCAGGACACCGAATCGGGCGGTGCGGCGCCGAGCGTGCCGACAAAGCAAACAATGCCGACCCAAGGCGGCGGCAGCCAACCGGCGAGCTACTACTACCCAGGCATCACCAAGCAGGACGGCGACGTTCCCGACGGGCACCGCACCACGGTCGGGGTCGCCGGCTCGGCCCTGGCAACCACTAAGTCCGCGTACAACCGGCTCACGAAGCTTTCCTCCTAGTACGGCCGGTTGATTGGCCCAGGGGGAGACTCAGCTCGGGTCGAACCCGGGCAAGACGAGCTCGATCGTGGCCCCGTGGCCATTCTGCGAGTCGCGGACGCGAACCGTGCCCCGGTGGGCCTCGGCGATCGCGCGGACGATCGCGAGCCCGAGACCGGCGCCGCCGGGACTTGAGCGCGACCGGCCGCCGTCGGTGCGGTGAAACCGCTCGAACACGCGCTCGCGCTCGTCTTCGGGGATTCCGGGTCCGTCATCGAGAACCGCGAAGCGGATCCGATCGGGCGCCAGCTTGGTCACGTCGAGACGGACGAGACCATCCTGCTCCTCGGTGTGCTCGATCGCGTTGCGGGCCAGGTTTCGTAGAGCCTGGGCGAGTCGATCGGGGTCGGCCTGGAGAGAGCCGTCGGCGATCGTGCCGAGCTCGAAGTTGCGATCGGCGGTAAGGCTCATGCCGTCCCAAAGGTCAGTGACGAACGGCCGGACATCGATCGTCTCGGGGCGTAGAAAATCGGTATGTTCCGCTTGAGCGAGCACCAGAAGGTCGTCGACGAGTCTGGAGACCCGCGTGATCTCGGCTTGGGCCAGCTGTTCGACGCGAGTCACCTCAGCGCCCGATGGATGCTCCTGGGCGGCCAGCACCTCGAGCTGACCGCGGATCACCGTGAGAGGCGTGCGCAGCTCGTGCGACGCATCGGCGACGAACTCCCTCTGACTTGCGAATGCCTCTGAGAGCCGATCGAGCATGCGGTTGAACGCATCCGCCAGGACGCGCACCTCGTCCCGGCGGTCGGTCGAGATCTGCATGCGAGGATCGAGATCGCCCGCGTCGACGCGTGTCGCCACCTGCGCCATGCGCCGCAGTGGCGCCGACACGCGCGCTCCGGCCAGGTATGAGGCGACCAGCGCGAGCAGAAGCACGACCGCACCCGCGAGCACAAACGCTCGGGCCACGCCATGTTGGGCGCGGTCCACCAGGGCGAGCGGCTCGCCGGCACCCGCGATGATCTGCACATCGCCCACGTCGGCGCGTTTCTCGAAGATCCGCGTGCGGCCGACGTCCGGTACCTGGGCAGTCGAGTAGCCAATATGCGGCACCAGCAGCTTGCGGCCCTCGGCATTCTCGATCTGCTGCTGAGCCTCCGTCTCCTCCTCGGGCGGACCTCCCCCGAACAACTCGGGGTGATTGCTCACGTGCTGCCCACCGGGCGTGAGCACGAACAGCAGCGTGGAGGTCGCGTTGTAAGGCTGCGCGCGGATGTAGCGCGCAGCCGCTGACTCGATTCGCGCCGGGCTCTGGCCGCTCAGCGTGTTCACGGACTGAAGCAGCTGGATCGTGTCGCCGCTGATGTCTTGGTCGATCTCCGTTCGCAGCTGGGTTCCCGTGTCCTGGTAGACCACCAGAAACACGACGGCCGCCGACACGACCATCACCCCGGCCACCCATGCCGTCAACCGCCACCGAAGTCCGGGCGGAAGCACCGAATGCAGTCGCGCGCGCACAGCGACAGTATCGGCCCGGAAAGGGCTCTACGCGCTCGCTTCGAGCCGGTAGCCGACGGAGCGAACGGTGACGATCGGCGGATTCATCCCCTGCCTACGTAGCTTGCGCCGCAGGTACCCGATGTAAACGTCGACCACGTTCGTGCCGGGGTCGTACTCGTATCCCCACACCGCGCGCAGGATTTGCTCGCGGGAGAGAACGTGACCGCGGTTGTTCATGAGGTAAGCGAGCAACTCGAACTCTGTCGTCGACAGCCGCACGAGCTCGCCGCCGCGGCGGACTTCGCGCGTCAGTAGGTTCACCTCGATGTCGCCGGCGCTAAGCGTGGTCCGAGGCGAGTGCGCGGCGGCGCGCAGCTGGGCACGGATCCGAGCCGCGAGTTCGGTGAGCGAGAACGGCTTCGTGAGGTAGTCGACGGCGCCGGCGTCGAGGCCCGCGACGCGATGCTCGACTTCGCCGAGTGCCGTGAGGACGATGACGGGTAGGCCCGGCTTTGTCTCGTGCAGCGCGGTGAGCACGTCGAGACCACTCCGTCCGGGAAGCATCAGGTCGAGCACGACCAGATCCACGTCCTCGTTCTGCGCGGTCACGGCGCCGTTCACGCCGTCCATCGCGGACATCACGTCGAAACCCTGGGCGCGGAGTCCGCGCTCGAGGAAGTCGACGATTCCGGGCTCGTCTTCGATTATCAGTATCGATCCAGGCATGGAAAACCCCCGCCGCCTCCGGCGTGACGCACCGAGCGATGATAAAGCCGGTCTTGATAGGCGTCTGACGTCGCGAAGAGCTTTCTCATTCACGGCTCACGCAGGGCTTCGTTTGCCCGACGAGAATTGCCGGCCATGGGGATGAGCGACGACGTCACGATCCCGCGCGGTCGGCGCGAGCGCACCGGCATCGGACGCTGGTGGCGAACCGCCTCGGTCACCGGCGGCGGCACCGATGGCAACGAAAAGCTGACGGCCGTCAATGGGGCGATTTTGATCGTTTTACTCGCGGTTCTCGGGTTCACCATCCCCCAACTGCGCCAGTTCATCTGGTTGCACCTGTTCATGGGTCTGCTGCTGATCGGTCCCGTCATGCTCAAGATGGCGAGCACCGGCTACCGGTTCTTCCGCTATTACACCCACGACGTCGAATACCAACGTAAGGGTCCGCCCGAGGTCGCGCTGCGCCTGATCGCGCCGCTCGTCGTCATCTCAACAGTTGCCGTGTTTGTCACCGGCATCGCGCTGCTAATCGTCGGACCGACTCATCGCGACCCGTGGTTGCTGCTGCACAAGGTCTCGTTCATCGTCTGGATCGTGTTCACGAGCCTTCACATCCTGGGACATCTACCCGCGGTGGGCAGGGCCCTCGGAATCGGTGGACGCGTACAGGCGCAACACCTCGGTGCCGCCGGGGGCGCGACCGGGCGCTGGATAGCGCTGACGGGCGCGCTCGTGGGAGGCCTCGTGCTCGCGATCGTGTTGATCCCGACGTTCACGAGTTGGACCGCGCACTCGGTGTTCCTGCACCATCACCACCACCACTGAGCGGCTGCGGGCGGACGCAGTCGGTCCACCGCGCATCAGCCGGATGCGTGATGGACCGAGCTGGCGAATGCGTCAGCTGTGACCTAACCGCACGTGGAAGCCCACGCGCACGCGTCGAATCCGTCGGCGGTGGAGTTCGGTGCCGAGGGAGCGCCGATCACGTTGCCGTTCGAGTCGACGAGATCCATCTCCTCGGATGCCTTGAGACCGGCGGAGGCACCGTTAGCGGTGGCCGAGCTGAAGGCGGGATTGGTCAGGTTCGGAAGTGCCGCGAAGCCAGCGTCCGTGCCGATCTCGAGCGGCGTCTCTTCGATCCACTCGGCGGTGGCATGAGTGGACGGGTACGGCGCCGTCTGAGTGAACGTCTCGCCGCGCGTTACGTCCTGAATCGTGATCGTCCAGACATCTGAGTCGGGAACGACCTCGGAGATCGACGCGTGCATGTGGTCACCAGGCGCGACCGTCATGTTGCTGATCGTCAGCGAGGGGGCGGGCACGAGCTCCCACCACGCCGAATAGGACGCGGCTCCGGTCGAGTCGACATCCTGCTCGGTCCCAGTCTGGATCAGCGTCGAGTCGGTTGCCGTACAACCGGCGTCGATGCAACCCCCGCCGATCCCGATCCAATCCGAGGAGTCCTCGGCCTGGCCGGAAGTGTGCTGGGTCGCGGTCGGAACGGTCCAATCGCCCGTGATCGAATTGAACAGTTTGCTTCCCTGCTCGAGCGTCCCCTGGCCGTAACCGAACCAGTTGCTGCTCGAGTTCGTGTTTGATCGAAGATGCGGCGCGAGGCGCAACAGCTGGCCGTGGGACGTGAGTGCAGCGGATGCGCTTGCCGCGGCCACGCCACAGGTTGCCAGCGACACCGACAGAACTACAGCCAGGCGCCTGAGTACGCCGGGCAACAACACCCTTCGGTTCATCGAGGTCCCTTTCCTCGGCGGCTGGCGGGTCTAAGCCGCCGCACCTCCCGCAGAGCGACCCGCCGTAGTCACATATACCCGCTCCGTCCGAATCCCACGCGACGAGACGGACGTCAGCGCGGCGCTCGGGCGGATGTCAGCGCGCGTACTCGACCGCGCGCGACTCCCGGATCACGGTGACTTTGATCTGTCCGGGGTACTCGAGCTCCTTCTCTATCTCTCGCGCGATCTCATAAGAGAGCAAGGTCGCGGCGTCGTCGTCGATGTCGCCCGGCGCAACCATGACGCGGATCTCGCGTCCGGCCTGCATCGCGTAGACCTTGTCGACGCCCTTGTGACGAGTGGCGATCTGCTCGAGATCCCGGAGCCGCTTGACGTACTGCTCGAGCGACTCTCCGCGAGCTCCTGGCCGCGCGCCCGATAACGCATCCGCGGCCTGAACAATGACCGCCTCGATCGTCTGAGGCTCGACTTCGTTGTGGTGGGCCTCCATGGCGTGCGCCACCGCCTCGGACTCGCCGTACTTGCGCGCGAGTTCGCCGCCCACGAGCGCGTGGGGTCCCTCCACCTCGTGCGTCACCGCTTTGCCGATGTCGTGAAGCAGCGCGGCGCGGCGGGCTGTGCGCGCGCTCGCTCCGAGCTCCTCGGCCATCATCGCGCCCAGGCGCGACACCTCGATCGAATGCGCGAGCACGTTCTGGCCGTAGCTCGTACGGAACCGGAGCCGTCCCAGCAGTTTGATCAGCTCGGGGTGGACGCTCTGCACGCCGGCATCGAACACCGCCTGCTCGCCCATCTCGACGATGTGGCCCTCCAGCTCGGACTTGGCCTGGTAGTACATCTCCTCGATCCGCGCGGGATGAATGCGGCCGTCCTGAAGCAGCTTTTCGAGCGTTAGCCTCGCGATCTCGCGACGTACGCCATCGAAGCCGGACAGGACCACGGCGCCGGGCGTGTCGTCGATGATGAAGTCGACACCGGTCAGGTTTTCCAGCGCCCGGATGTTCCGACCTTCGCGGCCGATGATCCTGCCCTTCATGTCGTCGGCCGAGAGCTGTACGACGGACACGGTCGTCTCTGCCGCGTGGCCCGCTGCGAGACGCTGCATGCAGACCGACAGGATGTTCCGCACCCGCCGCTCGGCATCGCGCTTGGTCTCCTCTTCGATCTGGCGGATGCGGCGGGCGGCGTCGTGCTTGGCCTGCTCCTCCACCTCCTTGAGCAGTAGCTGCTTTGCGCGACCCGCCGACAACCCCGAAACCTGCTCGAGCGAGCGCTCGAGCTCCTGACGAGCGTCCGCGACAGCGGCCCGCTCTTTCTCGAGCTCGGCCTCGCGACTCGCGAGCGTCTCCTCCCGGCGCGTGAGCGCCGCGGTGCGCTCAAGGAGTTGTGAGTCTTGGCGTCCGGGATTCGGCGGTTGCGCGTCTACGACTGCCGTGACCGGGGCCGGACTCACTGCCGTACCCGGAGCCGGATGCGCGACGGCAACCGTCCGCGTGGCGCCGTGCATCCGACCGTAGATGATGGCCGCAACCACGATTCCCACCGCGATCAGCGCTGCGGCCCCGATGATTTCCATGGTCGATCCTCTCCGTGCGGTTCCGGCGCACTGCCGGGACCTACTTCAAAGCTTTAATTTTCGGAGCGACCGATTGGCCCGCACAGGCGTTGCGCAGACGGATGCCGGCACGGCGATTGGAGCCTGCCTTCAGTCGGCGGCTACCTGGCGGGTTCTGGGTCTTGTCTGTATGGACCAGGCGGCCCGATGGTATTTGCCGTCAACACTAAGTCCGGAATCCAAGATATACGAAATTTGCTGGTGTTCTTTGTGGCCCGGTGGGCCCTTCGTTCGCTCCTTGGATCGTAGTACCGGCGACCCGCGGGCGCAATCCCGCACGGTGTCGGTCAGCCAGCGGATCGTCGCCCAGATGGCGTCTGCGCTACGCCACTGCCACATGGCGTTGAGGGGCGGTCGCCGGCGCCGCCGGTCGCTAGAACCCGCTGGGGTCTCGCATATGGGCGGAGACGGCCTCGAGCGCGAGGTCCGAGTCGTAGCCCTTGCGGAGCAGTACGCCGAGCGCGCGCTCGCGCTCGCGGCGATCTCCCGCCGGCGATGGGAAGCGCCGGCGCAGGATCGCGAGCGCACGGTCGATCTCGCCACCGGAGTCCTCCCCGTGTTCGCGTGAGTGCTCGGCGAGCGCCGCCTCGGCGACGCCGGGATCGACGCCGCGGGCACGCAGGACCTGCCGTATCCGGTCAGCCCCCCACTGGTCGAGCTCACGCTTGTCCTGGACGAACAGGCGCGCGAAGCGGGCGTCGTCCAGCTGGCCCTGCTCGACAAGCACGTCAATCGAGCGCTCGGTGTCCCGGGCGTCGATGCCCTTGCTCCGGAGGTGGGCGCTCATCTCCGCCCGCGTGCGCTCACGCGCGTTCAGATAGCGGTACGCGATCGCGAGCGCGCGCTCCAGACCAGCTTCGGTGTCCAGCACGCCTACGCGGCCTGGCCTTCGGCGGCTGCCTCCGCGCCCACGGCTTGGAGCGCCGGCCCATCACGCTCGATCGTCTTGACCAGGTCGCGGTTGATCCCGAGCGCCGTGTAGATCTTGGATTCGATCTCCTTCGCCACGTCCTGGTGCTCGTCGAGGAACGCCTTGGCATTGCCGCGTCCCTGACCGAGCCGCTCGTCGCCATACGAGAAGAACGAGCCCGACTTCGTGACGATGTTGTGCTCGATGCCGTGGTCGAGCAGGCAGCCCGAGGTCGAGATCCCCTTGCCGAACTCGATATCGAACTCGGCCTGCTTGAACGGAGCAGCCACTTTGTTCTTGACGACCTTCACGCGGACGCGGTTGCCGACGGCCTCGGTGCCGTCCTTGATCGTCTCGATGCGCCGAATGTCGAGCCGCTGGGAGGAATAGAACTTGAGCGCGCGACCGCCGGGCTGGGTCTCGGGCGAGCCGAACATAACGCCCACCTTCTCCCGGATCTGGTTCGTGAACACGCACAGCGTCTGGGTGCGGTTGAGGCCACCGGTGATCTTGCGCATCGCCTGCGACATCATGCGCGCCTGCACGCCGACGGTCTGGTCCCCCATCTGACCTTCCAGCTCTGCGCGCGGGGTCAGCGCCGCGACCGAGTCGATCGAGATCACGTCGACGGCCCCCGAACGGATCAGCATGTCGACGATCTCGAGCGCCTGCTCGCCGTAGTCAGGCTGAGAGACCAGCAGCTCGTCGATGTCGACGCCGATCTGCTGTGCGTACAGCGGGTCCATCGCGTGCTCGGCGTCGATGAAAGCGCACACGCCACCGAGCTTCTGGGCCTCGGCGAGAATGTGGTAGACGAGCGTCGTCTTACCGGACGACTCCGGGCCGAAGATCTCGACAATTCGCCCCCGCGGTACGCCGCCGATCCCAAGCGCCAGGTCAAGCGGCAAGGCGCCGGTGGGGATCGCATCGACCGCCACGCGCGCGCCCGGATCTCCCATCCGCATGACGGTGCCCTTGCCGAACTGCCGCTCGATCTGCGTCAGAGCGCCCTGAAGCGCGGCCTGTCGCTTGGCATCCGCCTTCGGGTCGGACGTGGCTCCCGACTTCGGGCTTGCCTTGTCTTGCTCGCTCATCTCCGTTCGGCTCCTTGTCTCAAGCTTTGAATCCACCACGGTAGGCGGGGTGGCGGACGGAACCGGCAAGCTAGAGCCGGCGCCTGCAACGGAACAAGACACGTTCGTCACCGAACGCGAACAAGTTCGCGCCAATTATGCGACGGGGGCCGGATGGCGGTGGCGTCGCGGGGCGGTGGCGGTCGCGGTGGGGTCGCAGGGGCGGTGGCGGTCGCGGTGGCGGTCGCGGTGGGGTGGCGTGACGGCGGGCGGTGCGTGGAAAGGCGGGCACCTGGAGGATGGGGTTGGTAGGCGCCGGGTCGCCGGCGCCACCGTGGACCCCGGAAACCTGCATAACACGACACTGGAGCGGCTTTGGCGGGACCGTGGCGTGTAACGCGCGATATACGTGCGGAGTTCGGCAAGGTCACGACCAACGGGGACGAATGTCGTGTTATGCAGGTTGGGGGCGCCGGGGTGGTGGTGCGGGTCCCGCGAGATCGCGGTGACGCGGAACCCGCGAGATCGCGGTGGCGCGGAACCCCGGCGCGGCGTGGCGCGGGAACCGCGAGCCGAAACTCAGGCCGGGCGGTCCAACACGTCCCGCAGCGCCGGCTCCAACTCGGGATAGCGGAACTGGTACCCGAGCTCATCCAGACGCGCCGGCACGGCACGCTGGCCGGTCACGACGATTTGCGCCATCTCGCCGTAGAGCGCCTTCAGCGCCAGCGCCGGCACGGGCAGGAACGCCGGCCGTTTCAGCACGCGCCCGAGGGTTCGCGACAGATCGGCGTTTGTCACGGGTGTCGGGGCGGTGAGGTTCACAGGGCCGGTGGCGTCGTGATTGCCGAGGCAGAAGGCCATGGCGCCGACGACGTCGTCGAGATGCACCCACGGGACGTACTGGCGGCCGCCGGCGACCGGCCCCCCGATCCCGAGGCGGAAGAACGGGAGCATCTTGGCGAGCGCGCCGCCCTCCGGCGACAGGACCACCCCGGTGCGTGTGACCACGACCCGGACCCCACCGTCGGAGGAAGAAGCGGCGGCGAGGGCCTCGCGCTCCCAGGCGACGACGACGCCGGCGAGGAAATCGTCACCCGCGGCCGCGCCCTCGTCGACGGGTTCGGGCCCGCGCGGTCCGTAGAAGCCGGTGGCTGACTGGGAGACGAGAACCGCGGGGCGGACATCAGCCGACAGCGACATGAGGGCCTGGACGAGCAACCGGGTCGAGACCACACGCGAATCGCGGATCGACTCCTTGGCCTCGTCGGTCCAGCGCTGTGCCACCTGCTCGCCGATCAGGTGCACGACCGCGTCGGCGCCGGCGAGCGCGTCGGACGGTGGCGGCTCGGTGAGCGGGTCACCCCAGGCGTGGACCTCGACGCGATCGTCGAGCGCGCGGCGGCCGCGCGCGGCGTCGCGAGACAGGGCCACCACGTCTTCCCCACGTGCCAGCAGCGCGGACACGAGTGAGCGCCCGATCATCCCGGTGGCGCCAGTGACAACGAGTCGCATGAGCCCGACCATACCCGCCGGCCCGACGGATAGACGCGCCTAGGACCAGATCTCGTCGAACACGGCCTGGTCAAACGGCACAAGCCAGCAATCGGCGATCCGACCCTCAACGACCCGGAAAACGCCCACCGTCTCCCACGTGACCTCAGTCCCCTCACGCACAGCGCGACCGCCGGCGAGCTGAACAACGCGCCCCGCGATCATCGCGGAGCCGTGGACCGCGACGCGAAAGGTGGAGTCGGTCATCCGCCGGCGTGTGTCCATGTACTCGAGCACTGCGTCGACGCCGCGATGCTCGCCGGCGATCGCGCTCGCCCCCGGCACGTGCCAGACCACGTCGTCACGCAGCACGCCTCGCAGGGAGTCCGCCGGCGCACGACCGGCGTACACGCCCGTCTGCAAGTCGTAGAAGCGCCGTACCACCGACTCGGGGTCGGCCGCGCCCGGCGCGGACCCCAGCGAAACCGAGGCCAGCGGCTCGTACCGGGCGCCAGAAGGACTGAGCCGCGACCGGTACAGCGTCACGCGTGGGCATTGAAGTGGCGACCGGGGCAGCCCTTCCAAGGCGGCCGGCTTTACCCGCGCATCGCGACGGACACGTGCGATTGTGACGTGGGCCAGGAACGGCCGCGACTCGGGCGCGTACCACCCACCCCCGACGAGCGCGCTCGCCAACACCGACTGCAGTCGACCGATCGCCCCATCAACATCAAGCAGCGACACCGCCAGAACGCGCGGCCGCCGGGCCGGCAGCCACACGGCCTCCCCGAACGTCGACTCCACCACCGGCTCGCCCGCTGCGACCCCGCACGCGGCGGCGATCTCGTCGATCTCGTCCTCCGGGCGCGAGCCCAAGAAGCACAGGGTGGCGTGCAGATCTTCGGAGCGCACCGGCCGCAGACCGGAAACAGAAGCGACCGCCTCCGATCCCCACGAAGCCAGCTCGTCTCGGGCGCGCGCCGGAAGTTCAAGCGCAACGAAGAGCCGAGCCGAAGGAGGGCTCACGCCCGCTCGGCCTGGGCACCCGCCTCGGGAACCGAGGCCCGACCCTCGACCAACAGCCGGCGGAGCAAATGCATGGCCACCGTCGTCGAGCGGTCACGGACGTCCGACCGGTTACCGGGAAGCCGCGTGCGACGGGTGATCCGGCCACCCTCGGGTCCGCACACGGAGAAGCACACGGTCCCGACCGGCTTGTCCTCGGTCCCACCGTCAGGCCCGGCGATGCCGGTGATCCCGATGCCAAACGCAGCGTCAAACCGCGCGGCGGCACCGGAAGCCAGGGCCTCCGCCACCTCGGTCGACACCGCCCCGAAGCGGATGATCAGGTCCGGATCGACGTCGGCCAACGAGACCTTGGCCTCGTTCGAGTACACGACGACGCCACCGGCGAAGTAAGCCGAGGAACCCGGCAGCTCGGTCAGACGCGCCGACATCAACCCGCCCGTACACGACTCCGCGACGGCAACCATGCGCGAACCCAAGAGCGTTGCCACCTGCGAGTCGACGGTTGATCCGTCGCGCGAGAACAGCTGCTCGCCGTGCCGAGACGCAATGAACTCCACAAGCGCCCGATAGGCACCGTCCGCATCAGGCTCGTACCGTGTCGCGACCTCGATCTCGCCCCGGCGCAAGCATGTCGTGATCTCCAACGACCCGAGCGGCACGCCGGCATCCTCGGCGGCGCGCAGCGTGTTTGCGATCTCGGACTCGGGGATCCCGTACAGGCGAAGGATCGCTCGCCGGTAGGAGCGGGCGCCGGCAATCGCCGCCTGGAACGCCTGCGTCGGGCGCGCCATCTCCCACATCTCGTGGAGCTCGCGCGGAGGACCGGGGAGCACGACGACGGTGGGGCCGACGCCAGAGGCGGGCGGCACTACCAGCCCCGGCGCTGTTCCGACCGGATCGAGCACGGTCGCACCAACAGGAACGACGGCCTGTTTGCGGTTCGCCGACCGAACAGCGTCCAGGTCGAGTCCCGGCCAGCGGCTCATCAGCGGGCGGAGGATCTCGGTGATCTTCTCCTCGAGTTCCGCGTCGAGCACCATCTCGCGCCCGGCGAACTCGCCCACGATCTCGGCGGTCAGATCATCGGCAGTCGGCCCGAGGCCGCCGCTGGTGACGATCAACGCCATCCCCTGATCGGTCATGTATCGAAGCGCCGCCATCAGGTCGCCCGGCCGGTCGCCAACGATCTGGATCATCGCGGCGTCGACCCCGATCTCGAGCAGGCGCTCGGACAGCCACGGCCCGTTGCGATCGGAGATGATCCCGGTCAGCACCTCCGTGCCGGTGACGAGGAT
>Ga0335079_10008342_pt1 | contig 11813 bp, 9 predicted proteins | sample Lox_Sample_33_FD_206719 | JGI IMG/M metagenome (GOLD analysis project Ga0335079, IMG submission 206719) | Soil microbial communities from Loxahatchee National Wildlife Refuge, Florida, United States - Lox_Sample_3.3 | ecosystem: Environmental > Terrestrial > Soil > Wetlands | place: USA: Florida... | reverse complement strand
CCGAGCTCCTCGAGCCCAGGGGCGTGGAGTTTCTCGACTGCCCGGTGTCGGGCGGCGTCGAGGGCGCGCGCGACGGCACGCTCGCCATCATGGTGGGCGGCTCGCCGGCCGCGTTCGAGCGCGCCCGACCGGTGCTCGAGGCGCTCGGGAAAACCATCAGCCTTTTCGGCCCGGTCGGCAGCGGCGAGGCCGCCAAGGCCACCAACCAGATCATGTGCGCCGGCATCATCGAGGCGGTCGCCGAAGCGATGGCGTTCGCCCGTGCTCAGGGGCTGCCGCTGCCGATCCTGATCGATACCCTCGCCAAGGGCGCGGGCTCCTCCTGGTACTTCGTGCATCGCGCGCCCAACATGGCGAAGGGCGCCTATCCGGCGGGCTTTCGCGTGCGGCTGCACCAGAAGGACCTGCGCATCTGCCACGACATGGCGGCCCGCTTCGGCGTCGAGCTCGGGGTGGTGGAGCGCATGCTGGCCGAGTACGCCGAGCTGGTGGCGCGCGGCTACGGCGACGAGGACATCTCCGCCGCGTTCCGGCTCAAGCAGGAGCTGTTCGAGCGCACCAACATCATGGGCGCTCCGCCCCCGCGCCCCCCGCCGCGCACTGCATGACCGCCACTTCGGGCGAACAGCGCTCGCTCTATCTCCCGGACTTCTGCACCTCGCGCATCACGCTCGCCATCGTGCTGATCGCGCAGCTCACCACGATCGTGCTGACGCTGGCGCGGCAGGGCATCGCGATCGATTTCTGGACCGATCTGGTGCGTACCTCGCTGTTCCTGCTGTGGATCGGGCTCGCCGGGGCGGGCCTGCTGTGCGTGCTGCGCCGCTCGCTCATGCACTTGAGCGTCGCGGCGAGCTCCGCGGCGGTGCTCGGCCTGATCGCGGCGCTGGTGGCGCTGCTCTCGGCGTGCGCCTACCTCCTCGGTCGCAGCCACCTGGTGGTCGATACCGGCGGCGCTGCGCTCTTTCCCAGGGACCCGGTCGGCTTCGTGCTGCGCAACGTATCGATCGGGCTGCTGGTCACCGGGCTGGCGCTGCGCTACTTCTATGTGGCGTACGAGTGGCGCCGCAGCGTCGAGCTGCGCGCCGCCGCCCGCGTGCATGCGCTGCAGGCGCGCATACGCCCGCACTTCCTCTTCAACAGCATGAACACGATCGCAGCGCTCACCCGCAGTGACCCGCCGCGCGCCGAGAGCGCCGTGCAGGACCTGGCGGACCTGTTCCGCGCCACTCTGAGCGAGAAGCACAACACCATCACGCTCGCCGAGGAGCTCGAGGTGGCGCGCACCTACCAGCGCATGGAGCAGCTGCGCCTGGGCGAGCGGCTGGCAGTCGAATGGAAGACCGACTCGCTCCCCGGCGAGGCGCTGGTGCCCGGTCTCATGATCCAGCCGCTGCTCGAGAACGCCATCTACCATGGCATCGAGCCGCGCCCCGACGGCGGCCGCGTCACCATCACCGGCGAGATGAGCGGCGGGCTGATCACCATCGTGGTGCGCAACCCGCTCGGCGCGGGCCCGCAGCAGCGCGACGGCAATCGCCTGGCGCTCGCCAACATCCGCGAGCGGCTCGCCCTCATGTACGGCGAGCGGGCACTGATGAAATCGGGGGTCTTCGACGGCGAGTACATCGTCACGCTGCGCTTCCCGCTCATCGAGCGGGACTCGGCACCCACGTCCGCGCCGCCCGCGGCTCACCTGACGTGAGCGCGGTCCGCGTCAAGGTGCTGATCGTCGACGACGAGCCGCCGGCGCGCGAGCGGCTGCGGAGCCTGCTCAGCGAGATCGCCGAGGTGGTGGTGGTGGGTGAGGCGCTGAGCGGCGCCGAGGCGCTGGCGCTCACGCACGACCTGTCCCCCGACATCGTGCTGCTCGACGTGCGCATGCCGGGCATGGACGGGCTCGAGGCAGCGCGCCATCTCAACCTGCTGGAAGAGCCGCCGGCGGTGATCTTCACCACCGCCTACGACGAGTACGCGGTCGAGGCCTTCGAGGCGCACGCGGTCGGGTATCTACTCAAGCCGGTGCGCAAGGAGCAGCTCGCGGCCGCACTCACCCGCGCCGGCCGCCTGACGCGCGCACAGCTGCAGAAGCTCGCGGCGGCGGGCGCCGAGGCACGCCGCAGCCACATCGCGGCGCGCTCGCGCGAGGGCCTGAAACTCATCCCGATCGAGGAGGTGCAGTACTTCCTCGCGGACCGCAAATACACCACCGTGGCCCACGCGAAGGGCGAGGATCTGATCGAGGACTCGCTGCGGCTGCTCGAGGACGAGTTCGGCACGGCCTTCGTGCGCATCCACCGCAACGCGCTGGTGGCGGTCAAGTACCTCGAGCGCATCGAGCGCAGCGCCGACGGACAGTACTTCGTGCGCCTGCGCGGCTGCGCGGCACCGCTCGCGGTGAGCCGCCGCATGGCGGGCGAGCTCAAAGAGCGGTTCAGAATCTGAAGGCGCAGAGTATCGCGAGCATCAGCGCAGCGCGGGTGATTCGCTCGGCGGGATAAGCGCTCACCGTCCGATCGGCAGCAGCCCCTTCTCGACGAGCACCGGAGGATGACGGTGGTGCGTCGCCTGCTCCCAGGCATAGGCGAAGCCCAGCAGGTCGCCGTCGCGGAAGGGACGCCCCGAGAACTCCATGCCGAACGGCAGCCCGCTCTCGTAGAAGCCGCCGACCACGACCACGGCGGGAACGCCCAGCATGTTGACCCAGCTGGTCGCCGAATGCGGTCCATCGGTGACCTGGCCGTACTGCGGCATCGTCTCGTCGACCGGCGGCATCTGGGCGGAGGGATAGACGTAGCCGTCGAGATGCAGCCGCTCCATCGTGTCGAGGTACTCCTTGAGCACCTGCCGGCGCGGACCGTGGTAGTTGCGCTCCGCGTCCGGATCCGTCTCGAGCAGGCGCTGGTTGATCTTGATGTCCCCGAATTCGAACTCCGCCTTGGAGGGCTCGGTGCCGATCATGGGTGCACCGAGCGGCGCGCCCATGACCCGCTGGTAGTCGGCGGCCGAGTGGTACTCCGCCGGCCCGAAGCTCTTCAGGAAGAGGTCCGTGCCCTCGCGGCCATAGGGGTAGGTGGCGATGCGGCCCGCGCGGCGGGCGAAGCTCTCCGGGAGCACCGTGTCATCCATCACTACGGTGGCTCCGAGCGCACGCAGCTCCCCGATCGCCTTCAGGAAGGCGGCGCGCGTGCGCGGATCGAGCGCCCAGGCCTCCTCGTCGGCGTGCTTCTCCGCCGCCATGTCCGGCACGACGGCGGGTGTGCCGCGGAATGGAATGCCGATACCCGCCATGATGAAGGCCGGAACGCCGAAGCGCCTGCCCTTGAGCGCGTCGGCCTTGAGGTATTGCGTGTATGGCCCGGGCTGCGCCTTGGCGGCGGAGCCTGCGGTCGCGGGATCGAGCGGATCTTCGCCCGCCATCACCTCGAGAGCGATCGCAGCGTCGGTGACGTTGCGGGCAATCGGGCCGGTGTTGTCGAGCAGCCAGTCGAGAGGCGCAATGCCGGCGATGCTCACGAGTCCGCGCGTCGGGAACACGCCGATCAGAGCGCTGGTCCCGGACGGCATGCGGATCGAGTTGCCGGTGTCGGTGCCGTTGCCGAGCACGGCCATGTTGCCGGTCACGGCGGTCACCGTCCCTCCCGAGGAGCCACCGGGCGAGAAGCGCACGTCGTAGGCGTTGCCGGTGCGGCCGAAGGAGCTGCTGCGGGTGGTATCCGAGTTCGCGAAGTCCGGCATGTTGGTATGCCCGAGGATGATGGCGCCCGCGGCGCGCAGCCGCGCGACGATCGTGGCATCGCGCGGCGCGATGAGCTCATGGCCGGGCACGACGAAGCCCTCCCAGCCATTGCTGGTCACCTTCCCCGCGATGCTGGTGTTGGACTTGATGACGATGGGCACGCCCCAGAGCGCCCCGTGCGGCGCGCCGCTCTCGTGGTCCTCGCGGGCGGCGGCCGCGCGCGCTTCGGCGGCAAATACCTGCTCGAGCGGCCGGTAGACGCCGTTGTACCGCTCGATACGCGCCAGGTACCAGTCCACCACCTGCGCGACGGTGTACTTGTGTCGTTCGTAATAGCGGTGCAGCTGCGGGATGGTGACCTCCATGAGGTCGCGATCCATGGCGGTGCCCGCAGTGGGTGCAGGCGCGGCCGCCGATGCGCCGCAAGAGAGCGTCACACCCCACAGGCCGATCACAATCGCTGACAAATGGGATTTCAGTTTCATGGTCGCTCCGACTCCGCGGATGGGCAGCGTGTCGCGAACGTACAACGCTCGCGACGGCGGTTCTGCACGCCGCATCTGATCGTATAATAAGACAATGGCGCCGGTGACCCTCGCACCGTACGCATTCAAACAACAGTTGCCCAGGAAGGGGAGCAGCATCATGACTTCGAGCACGGCAAGAAGCGCGGTCGCCTCGGCGATCGCCGTAGCACTGGGACTGGCACTCGAACCGAGTGCATTCGCCCAGGTCGAGGCGCAGGCCCAGGCGAGCGGCGCCCCCGGGGATCAGCTGCAGGAAGTGCTGATCACCGCCACCAAGCGCGAGTCGACTGTGCAGAGCACCCCAATCAGCGTCACGGCGATCTCGGCGAGCGATATCGCCAACAAGGGATTGACCGATTTCAACAGTCTCTCGCAAACCGTGCCCGGCATCGCCATGCGCACCGCCGGTCCCGGCCAGACGGAATTTGAGATGAGGGGCCTGAGCTCCGCGGGTGGCAACACTTCCGTGGTGGGTTTCTACCTGGACGAGACTGCGCTGTCGTCGCCGGCCTCCGCCCAGCTGGGCAAGATCGTCATCGATCCCAACCTCTACGACCTGAACCGCGTGGAAATCCTGCGCGGCCCGCAGGGGACGCTGTACGGCTCCAGCTCCATGGGGGGCACGGTGAAGATCGTGCCGAATGCCCCGCAGCTGGGTGAGTTCGCCATGAGCGGCGAAACCGTAGTGTCCGAAACCAACTCGGGCGGCGGCACCAACTTCACGCAGAACGGCATGCTGAACCTGCCGCTGGGAGCAGATGTGGCGCTGCGCCTCGTGGGCTCGGCGGACTCGCAGAGCGGCTGGCTCAATCGCTACGTGTTCGCCGATGGTGCGGTGCTGACCGACGGGGCGACCGGCGCCCGGCCGGCCAATTTTTACACCGCTCCGCTGGCGGAGACCGTGAGCCAGGCCAATGCCTCGACGCTCGACTCGTTCCGCGCCTCACTCCTCTGGCGTCCCGCTGACTCAGTTTCCATTACCCCGGCGCTCATGTGGCAGCATACGCACCAGGCTGGACCGAGTGCCGTGGACGTCGACGGCACCCCCAGCCACCCGTCGTTGCCTTCGGCAATGGGGCACTTCGAGATCTACGACACGCCCGAGCCGCAGGATGACGTGTTCACCCTGGGCAGCCTCAAGATCGAATGGCAGACCGAGCACTTCCTCGTCACTTCGGCCACGGCGAACTGGGTCCGCACCACCGTGGTGTCGCAGGACGGTACCGAGGAAAACGCCGGGCCCTCGGGGCTCGGGTCCCTCGGCAGGGCCGATCCCTACTCCGACTACGGCCCGACCGGCCCCGGACCCACCGGACCGGGGGTCCAGGAGCGCGATGGCACCTCACAGCTGAGTGAAGAGCTGCGCCTGACCTCCACCGACAAGGGGCCCTTCCAGTGGCTGGTGGGCTACTACTACCAGCGCCTCAAGTCCGAGTGGTCAATGTGGTCCATCAACCCGCAGCTTGTGTCGGCGGGCGTCGGCAACGTCTACGTTGACGACATGCCCCAGACCATCACGCAGAACGCCCTGTTTGGCGACGCCTCGATGGAGTTCGCCGGAGGCTGGAAGGCGACGTTGGGACTGCGCGGCTACAGGTACAAATACGACCAGACCAACACGGAATACGGTGATTTCACGCCGTTCGGCTTCGATAATCTTTTCGCGAGCCCTCCGACACTGGCGGGCAACACCGCTCCGTTTAACACGTCGGCCTCCGACAGCGCGAACGGCGTCAACCCGAAGTTCGATCTGTCGTGGCAGGTTGATCCGGATCTGCTCCTGTATGCCACGGCGGCCAAGGGCTTTCGTCTGGGCGGCACCGATCAGCCATTCACGGGCTATCTGACCAACGTGACGCCGGCTAACTGCGCGGGTCTGACGATCCCGACTCTGGCAATCCTCCTGCAGTGCGGCTTGCAGACCAAGCTGTCGGCGACGGCCACCAACCCCGGGGGTTACTACGCTCCCAACGTGCAGTTCCCCAATGCCAACGCGCAGGGGGTGCCGGCGTTCAACTCCGATTCGGTATGGAACTACGAGGTAGGCGAGAAGGGGCAGTTCTTCGATCGCCAGCTCACGCTCAACGTGGATGCGTACTACGAGCGTTGGACCAGCCCACAGCTAGCCACCAACATCGGCGGCTTCGGGTACACCGTCAACGGAGCGGACGCCACAATCATCGGATCGGAGGTTGAAGCGTGGCTCAAGCTGCCGGCGGGTTTCTCGTTCTCCGGGAACTTCAGCTACGCGGACAGCAAGTTCCTGGCTGACAGTGCCATCACCGGCTATCTGTCGGGCACGGCCATACCGGATTTTCCGAAGGTCACCACGTCCCTGACGCTGCGCAATGTGCAGCCGCTCTCGGGCGGGCTCGACCTGGTGAGTTCGCTGTCCTACAACTACATCGGCGAACGCACCAATGCTCCGTACGGGGAGACCATCACGCTCTTCAACATGAACCAGCTGCTGGTGCATCTGCCTTCGTATGGCCTGGCGAATCTGCGTGTGGGAATCAGGTCTGAAAACTGGACCGCCACTCTGTTTGTGAACAATCTGTTCAACAAGGAGACCCTGCTGGACACGCAGCCGCAGATCAATCTTCAGAGTGCGGCCTTTACTCGCTATATCGTCAATCAGCCGATCACCTACGGTCTGGACGTGAGTTACAGCCTCGGGCGCTGAAGGTCGCCATCACGTGCTGCGTATCGCGGTGCGGGCTCAGAGGATGTAGCGGCTCAGGTCCTCGTCCTTGACGAGCCTGCCGAGGTGATCGTCGACGTATTTCGCGTCGATGGTCACGGGGCTTGCGCCCTTGGTGGCAGCGGCCGGCCGCTCCTCCTCGGCCGCGGCCTCGTAGGAGACGCTCTCGAGCAGCCGCTCCATCACGGTGTGCAGCCGCCGAGCGCCGATGTTCTCGGTGCGCTCGTTGACCTCGAAGGCGATCTCGGCGATGCGCCGCACGCCGTCGGCGGCGAACTCGACCGCGACGCCCTCGGTGGCCATCAGCGCCTGGTACTGCGCGGTGAGGGAGGCATCGGGCTCGGTGAGGATGCGCACGAAGTCGCCGACTTTGAGCGAGTCGAGCTCGACCCGGATCGGCAGCCGCCCCTGGAGCTCGGGGATCAGGTCGGACGGCTTCGACAGGCTGAAGGCGCCCGAGGCGATGAACAACACGTGGTCGGTCTTCACCGGACCGTACTTGGTCGCGACGGTCGAGCCCTCGACCAGCGGCAGGAGGTCGCGCTGCACGCCCTCGCGCGAGACGTCGGCGCCGATCGTCTCCTGGCGGCGCGTGACCTTGTCGATCTCGTCGATGAACACGATGCCGTTCTGCTCGGCGTTGGCGAGCGCCTGGATCTTGAGCTCGTCCTCGTTGATGAGCTTGCCGGCCTCCTCGTCGGTGAGCAGCTTCAGGGCCTCGCGCACCTTGACCTTGCGGGTGCGGGTGCGGTTGCCGCCGAGGTTCTGGAACATCGACTGCAGCTGCTGCTGCATCTCCTCCATGCCGGGCGGCGCCATGATCTCGACGCCCACGGCCAGGGCGCGCAGCTCGATCTCGACCTCGCGGTCGTCGAGCTCGTGCTCGCGCAGCATCTTGCGGAATTTCTGGCGCGTCTCGGAATCGCGCGCGTGGCTCGGCTCGTCGGTGGAGAAGCCCATCATGCGCGGCTTCGGCAGCAGCGCATCGAGCACGCGCTCCTCGGCGGCATCGAGGGCGCGCTCGCGCACCTTGGCCATCTCCTGCTCGCGGGTGATCTTCACCGCGACGTCGGCCAGTTCTTTCACGATCGAGTCGACGTCGCGGCCCACGTAGCCGACCTCGGTGAACTTGGTCGCCTCGACCTTGACGAACGGCGCGTTCGCGAGCCGGGCGAGGCGCCGCGCGATCTCGGTCTTGCCGACCCCGGTCGGGCCGATCATGAGAATGTTCTTCGGCGTGATCTCCTGGCGCAGCGGCTCCTTCACCTGCATGCGGCGCCAGCGGTTACGCAGCGCGATGGCCACGGCGCGCTTGGCCGCGTCCTGGCCGACGATGTGCTTGTCGAGCTCCTGGACGATCTGCCGGGGCGTGAGTGCGGAGGACATGTCTACTTCGACCCTCCGCTGCGGGCCCCGTTCAGCTCCTCGATGGTGAGGCTGCGGTTGGTGTAGATGCAGATGTCGGCGGCAATGTCGAGCGAGCGCTCGACGATCTCGCGCGCGCTCAAGGAAGAGCCCTCGAGCAGCGCCCGCGCGGCGGCGAGCGCGTACTGGCCGCCCGAGCCGATCGCGGCGACGTCGTGATCGGGCTCGATCACATCCCCGTTGCCCGAGATGATGAAGAGCTTCTCCGGGTCCCCCACCAGCAGCAGCGCCTCGAGGCGCCGCAGATACCGGTCCGAGCGCCAGTCCTTGGCGAGCTCGATCGCGGCACGCGTGAGATTGCCGTACTTCTCGAGCTTGCCCTCGAAGCGCTCGAACAGCGTAAAGGCATCGGCGGTGCCGCCGGCGAACCCGGCGAGCACCTTCTCGCCGAACAGCCGCCGCACCTTGCGGGCGTTGCCCTTCATGACGGTGTTGCCGAGGGTCACCTGACCGTCGCCCCCGATGGCGACCGCGCCGTTGCGGCGGACGCCGAGGATGGTGGTGCCGTGGGGATTGAAGACTGCTGGGTCGCTCATGGGGATCAGCTCAACTCAAGCCTTGCGGCGCGCCCGCGGGTGTGCGGCGTCGTAGATGCGGGCGAGGTGCTGGAAATCAAGGTGGGTGTAGATCTGCGTGGTCGAGATGTCGGCATGCCCCAGCAGCTCCTGCACCCCGCGCAGGTCTCCGCCCGATTCGAGCAGGTGTGAGGCGAAGGAATGCCGGAACAGGTGCGGGTGCACGTGCACCCCGAGGCCCTGGCGCTTCGCCCAGTAGTCGATGCGCGACTGGATAGCGCGCGGCCCCAGGCGCCGGCCGCCCTTGCCGACGAACAGCGCCGCCTCGCCGGCTGCCGCGAGCGTCGCACGCTCCTTGAGCCAGGCGCGCAGCGCCGCGAGTGCCAGCCTGCCGACCGGCACGATGCGTGATTTCTTCCCCTTACCCAGCACTCGGATGGTGCGATCCCTTAGATCCAGGTCGGACTGGTCGAGGCTGACGAGCTCCGCCAGCCGCAGGCCCGAGGAGTAGAGCAGCTCCATCAGCGCGCGGTCGCGCGCCGTGAGCCCACCGCCCGCCGGGATCTCGAGCAGGCGCGCCATCTGATCGGCATCGAGCGTGTGCGGCAGGCGGCGCGCGGCCTTCGGCGCACGCACCCCGAGCGCCGGATTCACCCGCACGCGCCCGGCGCGCCGGGCGCGCTTGCCGCTCGCGGCCTCGGCCGGTGCCTCGCGCAGCAGGAACTCGTAGAAGCTGCGCACCGCCGACAGCCGCCGCTGGATGCTGCGGGGGCTCAAGCCGCCGGCGTGCGAGTGGGCGGCGAAGGTGCGCACGTGCTGGCTGTCGAGCGCGCCCCAGTCGGCGAGACCGAGCGCATCGCAGAACTTCACCAGCGCGTTGAGATCACGCGTGTAGCTCACGTCGGTGTGCGCCGACAGCCGCCGCTCGAAGGAGAGGTAGCGGCGGAAGCGGATGAGCCATTCGAGCGCCGCCGGACTCATGGCGCGGGATCAGCGCGGATGCGCCGCGCCCCTCAGGCCGTCTCGCTCGCCGTCAGCGCATCGGCGATCAGGTCCGCCATGCGGGCGAGGAACTCGGTGCTCATGCCCGGGTGAAAGCGGTCGCGGTCGACGCTGCCGAGCGCCAGCAGGCCGATCGATCCCTTGGGGCCGAGGGGTACCAGCGCCACCGAGCCCATCTCCGGGCCCTCGGGACCGAACAGGAATTCGCGCTGCGAGTCGCGCGCCTGGCCGCAGCGCGGCTTGCCGCTCGCGAACAGGCTCTCGAAGGACTTCAGGTTGGGGTCGTCCGGCGCCACGATGCGCACGAAGTGCTGCTCCGGCACTCCTGCATGCTCGCCGATCAGCACCAGCGCCGAATGGAACGCGTCGAAGTCCTCGCGCAGCCCTGCCTCGATGCGCGCGATCGCCTCCATGCGCGGCACGGCGCGCAGCAGCCGCCGCGTGAAGCGGTGCAGGCGGTCGGCGATCGCGTCGTTGGCGCGCGCAGTGCGCAGCAGCTCGGCGAGCTTGCCCTCCACCCCGGCGAGCTTCTCGCGCAGCACCTCGATCTGGCGCTCGACCAGGGAGATGGCGGCGCCGCCGCGCGCGTGCGGGAGCTTGAGGCGCGCCAGCACGCCCTGGTGGCGCTCGAAGAAATCGGGATTGCGCTGCAGGTAGCCGGCGATCGCCTCCTCCTCCGACTCGACCGCAGTAAGACCCCGGGCTTCTCTTGTTGTCATGATTTCGGACCTCGGCTTGTCTAGACCTCGACCTGACCTTCGAACGAGACTTCGGCCGGACCGCTCAGCCAGATGTGCTCTCCCCGGCCCGCCCAGTTTACGCGCAACTCGCCGCCGCGCACCTCGACCCGCACCTCGGCGTCGATGAGCCCGCGGCTGCGCGCCACGGCGGCGGCCGCACACGCACCCGTGCCGCAGGCGAGCGTCTCGCCGGCGCCGCGCTCGTAGACGCGCAGCTTGAGGTGGGTGCGGTCGACGATCTCGAGGAAGCCGGCGTTCACGCGCCGCGGGAAGCGCGGGTGGCGCTCGATCGCGGGTCCGAGGGTGCTGACCGGCGCCGTCTCGACCGAGGCGACAGTGAGCACCGCGTGCGGGTTGCCGACCGAGACCGCGCCGATCTCGAGCGTGCAGCCCTCCACCTCGAGCGGATAGGGATCGGCCTCCGCCGGCGCATCGAAGGGGAGCGAGCGCGGATCGAAGTTGGGAACGCCCATATCGACCGAAACGTTCGCCGCGCCGTTGACCCGCGCCTCGACCACCCCGGCCGGGCTGCCGAGCGTCACGCGGCCCTCGCGCGTGCGGCCGCGGCGGTGGAGGAGCGCGGCGATGCAGCGCGCGCCGTTACCGCACTGCTCGACCTCATCGCCGTCGGCGTTGAAGATGCGGTAGAAGACCGCCGTGCCCGTGCGCCGCGGGGCCTCGAGCACCAGCGCCTGATCGAAGCCGATGCCGGTGCGGCGGTCGGCCAGCCCTCGCAGGCTCGCGGGCTCGAGCAGCGAATCGGGAGGCGCGTCGAACACGACGAAGTCGTTGCCGACCCCGTGCATCTTCGTAAAAGCGATCCGCATGCGATGCTGAGAATAGCGCAAAACTATCGCAATGCCGCACGATCGCGGTAGAGACAGCGGTCCATCACGGTGAGGATGCCCGCGGCGCGGGCGCGCCCCGCCGCCGCCTCATCGATCACGCCGTCCTGCAGCCACAGCGCCGGCACCTTCAGGCGAATGCAGTCGGCCACGATGCCGGCGACGTGCTCCGGGCGGCGGAACACATCGACAATGTCGACACGCTCGGCGGGACCTACGGCCGGCGGCAGATGCTCGAGCGAGGGCACGGCCGGCTCGCCGAGAATACTCTCGGCGAAGGGATTCACCGGGATGATGCGATAGCCGAAGCGCTGCAGGG
>Ga0335079_10008341_pt1 | contig 11814 bp, 14 predicted proteins | sample Lox_Sample_33_FD_206719 | JGI IMG/M metagenome (GOLD analysis project Ga0335079, IMG submission 206719) | Soil microbial communities from Loxahatchee National Wildlife Refuge, Florida, United States - Lox_Sample_3.3 | ecosystem: Environmental > Terrestrial > Soil > Wetlands | place: USA... | reverse complement strand
CGCCGCTTTCCCGAGCCGCCATGGAAACCGCGGCCATCATCGCCTACAAGCAGCCCATCACCGCCGCCGAAATCGAAGCCATCCGCGGGGTGCGTAACCGGGAAACCCTACGCACCCTGCTGAAGTGCAAGATTATTGCTCCCGCGGGCCGGGCCAGAACGCGCGGTCATGCGATGCAGTACAAGACCACGCGCCGGTTTCTGATCGAATTCGGGCTCGAGAGCCTGGAGGAACTGCCTTCCCTTGAGGAACTTCGGCAGCGCGAGAGCTTCCTGATGGACCTCGACCCTTTGACTGCTAAGTGAAGCTAGCTTAAGCTAGATATATGCGGGAAATTGGCGCATTTGAAGCTAAGAACACACTGGGCACCCTTCTGGACTGTGTCGAGCAGGGCGAGGAGATTGTGATTACGCGTCACGGACGCCCCGTCGCGCGGCTCGTGCCTAACGTCGGGAGTATCGACCGCTCCCAGTCTCAAGCTGCGGCCGCGCGAATACGCGCCCGCGCGCAAAACCTCAAGGCCGGCGAGTTCAATTGGGAAGCCTTGAAAGCCGACCGGGACACCGGACGCCCGTGAGTCTCATCCTCGATAGCTCGGCCACCCTGGCGTGGGTATATAGGGAAGAGACCACCGATGCCATTAAGGAAGTCTTCTCTCGCTTGACCGAAAGCGGCGCTTGGGTACCGGGACTGTGGAAACTCGAGGTTGCCAACATTTTGGAAATGGGGGTGCGGCGCGGACGCCATGATGCCGGTTTCCGGGATGCAACGCTGGCCGATCTCGCCCTCTTGCCCATCCGGCTCGATCCCGAGACCGACCAACATGCATGGAGCACTACCGTGCGCCTGGCGGAACGGTATAGACTGACGCTATACGATGCGGCCTATTTAGAGTTGGCGGAGCGCCGGGCGCTTCCCCTGGCAACTCTCGATCGGGAGCTTCGACAGGCGGCAAAAGCCGCCTGCGTCATGCTGCTGTAGACCACCGGCGAGTGGGATGGCCTCTGATTTGCTCAACCACCCCTCCTAACCGTGACCCGATTTACCCTAACCCACTTACGCGCCCTGGAAGCGGAAAGCATTCACATTATGCGGGAGGTTGCGGCCGAATTCGCCCGCCCCGTGATGCTGTATTCCATCGGCAAAGACTCTTCGGTGATGGTGCGGCTGGCGCAAAAGGCGTTTTATCCGGCGCCTATTCCCTTCCCCCTCCTGCACATCGATACCACGTACAAGTTTCGGGAAATGATCGAGTTCCGCGACAATTTCACGCGCGAAATCGGTGCCCGCCTGATTGTCCACACCAATCGCAAAGCGATTCAAGACGGCGCCAGTCCGTTCCTTCTCGGCACACAGAAATGCTGCGGGCTGCTGAAAACACGCGCTCTTTTGGACGCCTTGGCCGAGGGAGGATTTGACGCGGCATTCGGCGGTGCGCGCCGCGACGAAGAAAAGTCGCGGGCCAAGGAACGGGTCTTCTCCTTTCGCGACCAGTTTGGCCAATGGGACCCCAAAAACCAGCGGCCTGAGCTATGGAACCTGTTCAACGGCCGGATCGATAAATTGGAAAGCATTCGCGTCTTTCCGCTTTCCAACTGGACCGAATTGGATGTCTGGCAGTACATCCACGTGGAAAACATTCCGGTTGTGCCGCTTTACTTCTCCAAGGAACGGCCTATGCTGGTGCGCGGGGAAACGCTGATCCCGCTGGAATACGATCCGCCCCTGCTGCCGGGAGAGCGGCCGCAAATGGTCCGCTGCCGGATGCGTTCGCTGGGTTGCACGTACTGCACGGGCGCCATCCGTTCCGATGCCGAAACGGTGCCGGAAATTATCCAGGAGATGATGCTGTTCCGCCGCTCCGAGCGCGAAAACCGCGTCATCGACCACGACCAGGACGGCTCCATGGAGTTGAAGAAGAGAGAGGGGTACTTCTGATGCAGGCTGCCCGACCTCAGCCGGCGCCCGTTCGGAACATTGAGGCCTTCATTCAGCAGGACGAAGAGAAGGACCTGCTGCGCTTTTCCACCGCCGGCAGCGTGGATGACGGCAAGTCCACCCTCATCGGACGCCTTTTGTACGACTCCAATGCCATCTACGAGGACCAGCTCACCTCCGTCCGGCAGTCGCCCATCAACCGTTCTTCCGGCGCTTTCGACCTGGCTCTATTGACCGACGGGCTGCGCGCCGAACGCGAGCAGGGCATCACCATCGATGTCGCCTACCGCTATTTTTCGACGCCCAAGCGCAAATTCATCATCTCCGATACCCCTGGCCACGAACAATACACCCGCAACATGGCGACGGGAGCCTCCAATGCGAATCTGGCCATCGTTCTGGTGGATGCGCGCAACGGTGTTCTGCCGCAATCCCGCCGGCACGCCTTCATCGCTTCCATGCTGGGCATTCAGCACATCGTGGTAGCGGTGAACAAGATGGATCTGGTGGCGTACAACGAGGAGGTTTTCAACCGCATCTGCGCCGAGTTCAGCGACTACGCTTCCCGCTTGCAGGTCCCCGATCTGCACTTCATTCCCATCAGCGCGCTCAATGGCGACAACGTGGTTCAGAAAAGCCGCAAGATGCCGTGGTTCGACGGCAGCAGCCTGCTGCATTATCTGGAAACCGTGCACATCGCCAGCGACCGGAACATGACCGAATTCCGTTTCCCGGTGCAGTATGTCATCCGGCCGAATCTGGACTTCCGCGGCTATGCGGGGCAGGTGGCATCGGGCCTGGTGAAGACCGGCGATCCGGTGATGGTGTTGCCGTCGGGACGCACCACCCGCGTAAAGTCGATCGTCAGCTATGACGGCGAGCTGGCATACGCGTTCCCACCCATGTCGGTGACGTTGTGCCTGGAAGACGAAACCGATATCAGCCGCGGCGACATGCTGGTGCCTCCTTCTCACTCGCCCCACGTTACCCGGCAGATCGACTCGCGGCTGGTGTGGATGAACGAAAAGCCGCTGGAGCCGGGGCGCACCTACCTGCTGCAACACACCAGCCAGCGGGTTCATGCCGCCGTGGAGCTGGTGCGGTACCGGGTCAACATCAACACACTGGAGAAGGAGCCGGCCAGCGAGCTGCGCCTGAACGACATCGGCGCGGTGGTGATTCGCACGCAAAAACCGATCTTCTGCGATCCCTATCGCCGCAACCGCACCACCGGCAGCTTTATTTTGATCGACCCGCTCACCAATGCCACGGTCGCCGCCGGCATGGTGACCGGCCGTGCGCCGGCGGTTTCCCGCAGCAGCACTTCCGCCGCGGAGCAACTGCCGGCGGAAGCTAGCCGCATTACCCGCATGGAGCAGCAATCGCGTGCCGGGCATCGAGCCGTTACCATCCGCATCGACGGCGCTCCCGAGATTGCTTTCCGGCTGGAGCGGACGCTGTTCGATGCCAACTGCCGCGTTCACGCCCTGGCGGTTTCCGAAGCCGGCGCTTCCCTGGCATCGGTCGCCCGCGCCTTGAACGAAGCCGGCGTAATCGCCCTGCTGCACGGTTCCATGGATGCGGCCGCCGCGGATGCTTTGCGCCAGCAGATCGGGGCGGAGAATTTCCTGGAGTTGGAAACGCCGTTCGGTGAAAGCGTCGAAGCGGCTGTAGAACGGCTTTACCGGCAACTGGAAAACGACGGCATTCTTTTCAAATCCTCCCCGGCGGACTGATGATCGATCTACACTCGCACACCTACGCATCGGATGGCACCTGTTCGCCCGCGGAACTGATTGAGGAAGCGCGGCGGGCGGGAATTGAAACGCTCGGCATTACCGATCACGATACGCTCGATGGTTACACCGAGGCGGTTCCGCTGGCCCGCCAGGCCGGCATCGAACTGATCTGCGGCATTGAGCTTTCCACGAAGTTGTACGGCAACCGCTCGGTGCACCTTCTCGGATACTTTCTCGATGGCGGCCCGAGCCCCGACTTTCGCGAGTGGATTCTGGATATGCAGGCAGCCAGGCGCGACCGTAATGTCCGGCTGACGTCGCGGCTGCGGGAGTTGGGGTTCGACATCACGCTGGAAGAGGTGCAGGCGCGGGGCCGGGGCATGACGGCGCGGCCGCACTTCGCTCAGGTGATGCTGGCAAAGGGGTATGTCTCCACCTTGCAGCAGGCTTTCGACAATTACCTGGACGAGTCGGCGATCGGCTACGTTTATCGCCGCGAGCCTTCGTTTGCGGAAGGCGTCCGGCGAATTCGCGAGGCCGGAGGACTGTCGTCGTTAGCCCATCCGATCCGCGTGCCAGGGGATCTGGCGGCGATCCTGCCCGAGCTCTGCGCGGCCGGACTGGATGCCATCGAGGTCTACCACAGCGATCACAGCCCCGAGCAGACCGGGTTCTATTTGAGCCTGGCCGAGCGCCATGGGCTGAGGATCACCGGCGGCTCGGACTTCCACGGCGCGGCCAAACCGGACGTCCGACTGGGGAGCGGCCGCGGCAATTTGCGGATCCCTCATTCGCTTCTGGAAAACCTCCGGGCATCCCGCCAGCCGTCCGCGGCAGCTTCCATGTCATTCCAACCGACACCTGGCGCTAGTTCGGCGCCGTTGCCGTAATTACCCTGGCACTGGCCTTGACCTGCCAGTTGTGTTTTTTAACTTCATAGACAGCTTCACGCCCACTCACCTGCATGTGCTATTTATTTATTTCAACGACAGACCAGCTTTAGCGGAAGGGGATTTCGACCTCGATGTAACTACCTGGGGTCGCGGCGTTTACCGCGGTGGCGATCATGTCGAGATGCAAACGAACCCGCGGCCATTGTGGGGTGCTCAGCACTACAAGAGCCAAGCGCCGGCCTGCTAGGTTCTGCTGATATCGCATGTTGTTGTCGGCTGTAAGCAGCACGTCGAAACCGGCCCGTTCCGCTTCGGCTAGCAAGTCGCCGTTGGTCAATTTATCCCAGCCCCGATCTTTGGCTTTGGTAACTATGTGGCCGGCCAGGCAGGACGACAACGGGGCCGGAGTGCTGTGATCAAACAGGACGAGCATCGAGTGTTGGTACCGTTTCCCCGGGAACCGGCGCCGCAACGCTGCGGGCGGCAAACTCCAAAACCTCGATTATCTGGTCCTTAGGAATGTCAAACCATTCTGTGATGTCATCTACGGTTGCCCCGGCTTCGAGATTTTGGAAAACGGCAGAGACGGGCATTCGCGTATCGCGAAAGACCCATGCGCCGTTTAACCGTCCCGGCACGCTTTCCACAGCGGGGCATTGCGACCAATCGAGTGCTGCCATAATTCTGTGCTCCCTTCTCTTAGGATATAGTGACGTCGCTTCGGCGCGTTTGTAACAACTCCTTCACCTTGATGACCGCCCGTCGCCATTTCGCGCATGTTGGAGCAGGGGGTACATATCCACCCGACGCCTGCGCAAGAGGGTCGGGTCATACCGGATCATCTTCAGAAAATTCTCGGATCGCGGCGTCGTAGAAATCTCAGCCATCCTCCTCAAATCGAAGCACACGTATAAGTAGCAGAGATAAGCGGCAGAACTGCTAAAAACGGCAGTCTTGCTAAGATATGTTCATGGTAGTCTTTTCTGTCAAATTAGAAAAATCCGGCAGGATAGTTCTGCCTGCCGAAATCCGGCGGAAGCTGGCCCTCCAGCCTGGGGAAGATGTCTTGATCAGCGCAAATGATGACACCGTTACGGTTATTGGTAACCGAGCTGCCGCGATCAGGCGCGTTCAGCAGCGTTTTCGGGCATTCGCTCCAGGCCGCATACTATCGGAGGAACTGATAGCGGAGCGCAGAGCGGAGGCTGAGCAGGAAGAAAAGCGGTGAAAGCGGACTTCCTGCTAGACGCCTCTGCGCTGCTGGCGCTCCTACGGAACGAGCCGGGGGCGGAAAGATTGCTCTCGCCAGAGCCCGATAGCGGATCCATTCTCGACCGTTCCGTTATTCATGCCGTGCAGTTGACCGAGGTAGTGAAAAAGCTGGTGGATGCGGGCGTCGATGAAGCCTAGTGCCGGGAGTGGATTTCGGAGATCGGCATAGAGGGCATTCAGACCTGACTGCCGACGAGGCTTACCATACGGCGCGCTATTGCCTGAAGGGCCTCTCGCTTGGCGACCGGATCTGTTTATCAGTGGCTAGCGGGAACAATATGGTTGCAGTCACCGCCGACCGAGGGTGGAAGGAGTTGTCCGCTGCCAAACCGGAGCTGAACGTCCGGGTCTTGCTGATTCGATAAGGAAATCACTGGGATTGAATGCCAGTCTTTTGGTTCCCCGCCGTTTGTTAAACCGCCAAGCCGCCTTTTTCCCGCCCTCCCCTCACGGCATTTGAACTGCTAATAGTCTGCGGAATCACTATATAGAGCCCGGGGGGAAACCGGGGCCCGGCACTCCAATCTTATGGATTTTCCACTCGTCACGATGAGCTTCGGCGTAGGTCTGCTGATCGGGCTGACCAGCATGGGCGGCGCCGCGCTCATGGCGCCGTTCTTAATCCTGGTGCTCGGGGTCAAGCCGGTGACTGCCGTCGGCACGGATCTGGTTTATGGAGCCGTAACCAAGATTGCCGGCGCCATTTTCCATTTTCGCCACGGCACGGTAGACGTGCCGGTGGTCAAAAAGCTGGCCAGCGGAAGCATCCCCGGCGGCCTGCTCGGTTCAGCCCTGGTGATTCTGCTACCGCACGTAACCCATCAGGCCGAATACTACATTCAAAAGGCGATTGGAACATTGCTGGTGATCGTGGCCGTGATCCTAGTCGCCCGTATGTTATGGCCTCTGCCGGCCGCTGCTCTGTCGGCCGAGCGGATGAGCTTTCTGCGGGAACGCGGCACCGTCGTCTGGGGCGCAATTGTGGGGTTCTGCGTGGGCGCAACTTCGGTGGGCAGCGGGTCGCTGCTGGCGCCGTTTTTGATGATCCTGTACCCGTCGAAGTCCACCAAGGTAGTGGGCACCGATATCGTTCATGCGGCTGTGCTGGTGTCGGTGACCGGCCTGGCTCATGCCAGTGCCAGCGGAGTCGAATGGCACCTGGTGCCGACCCTGCTGGCGGGCTCCATCCCCGGAGTCTTGCTGGGCAGCCGCCTGGCTCTGTCTATTCCCTCGCGTCCGCTGCGGACGGTTCTGGCCGGGCTACTGCTGGTGACGGGCTACCGTCTCTGCTTCTAGTCGTTACTGCGGTGCCCCCATACCTGCACGTGAAATCCGATGGCCGGATCCAGCGGCCCACCATCCGGCGCGTACCGCCCCAGCAGTTTGCCGTTCTCATCAAATAGCCTGAGATCGTGGCTGGCCGGGTTCGCCGCGGCACTATTGAACCAGACAGGACGTGGCTGCCCGTGGCCGGCCGCGCGCCCCGTTGCGAGGATGCCGAACTGAAGAGGAACCCCGCCGGGCGCCGACCATCTTACGTCGTTGAACTCAACCCGCCAGGTGCCCGGCGCCGCCGCTGAGATTTGGATTTCGGCTGTATCCGCGGCATCCATGCCCGGTTGCAGCGTGCCGCTCTTCAGAACCACCAGGTTGTGGCAGGCGCAGTCGGGCTGTGCGGGTTGGCCGGGCGCGGGCAGATCCGCTTCGATGCCCCCAAACAGCTTGACGCTCCCGAATAGATCGCCGAAACGCTCCGCCGCCTCGCGGTTCGGATCGGCCACCGCCCAGACCGCGAGCCGGTCGACCACCCAGACCTCCCCGCGGGCTCCCAGGGCGAAGTGATCGCCCAGAAACCCTTGGGGCACTCCCAGCCGCACCATCCCCTGCCCGGCGGATAAGCTCCGATCCACCAGCAAAGCCTGCCCGTAAGCTGCCTGCATGACCAAGCACAAAATGGAAAGCGGCCGCATGGATTAACCGGCCGGCGTTGCGGCCACCGCGGCGGGCGCCGGGTGAACCTCGGTGAGGGGCGCAAAGTGAAATTCGGCAAGCAGGCGCTCCAGCTTGCCGCGCATTCCGCGTAAGCCGGTATAAGTCCGCAGGCGCGCGATCAGGCCGGTTGCCAGGCGCGGCAGTTGCGGATCGATCTCCCACGGGTGGAAGTAAACGCAAGCCGGTTGTTGCTCTACGCGGTTCACCCGGCGGATTCCCGCCGCGGTGTAACGGTAGGGCAGCAGCCGCAGGTATCCGCCCCCGCCGATAGGCGCCACACGGCCATTGGCCAGCCTGACGGTCGCAATCGGCACTTCGTGAATCGGTCCGGATGGCGTTCGGAGCACGTGCGCGCAGCGCTCGAACCCCTCGATCCCGTAGCGGTCGTGGGCGATCGGATAAATGCTGGAATCGTGGGTGAAGCCGCATTCGATCAGCGTCTCGAGCGCCCAAAAAGACTCGCGCGTGATGGAGTAACTGGGCGCTCGATACGCCCGCGGCGCCACCCCGCAGATGCCGGCGATGGTGGAGACGGCCCGCATTGTGTCCTCGCGAAACTGGACCGGAGTCAAATCGTAGACCAGCCGGTGCGCGTAGCTGTGGCACCCGATTTCATGCCCCCGGCCGGCAATGGCGCGCAGCAGGGCCGGCTGATGCTCCGCCACCCAACCCAGCATGAAAAAGGTTGCCCGGACGCGTTTCGCCTCCAGAAGATCGAGCAGCATATAAACTTGCCGCTCCACCCGGGAGGGCATGGTTTCCCATTCGCTTTGGTCGAGGAATGCCTGCACCTCGGTGGGATGGAAGTACTCCTCCACGTCAATCGTCAGAACATTCGAAATCGTAGCCATGCCTTGGGTCACAACGCGGTCGCCTTTCCGTTCGCGCGCACCCGCGGCTGGGGCCGCCTGGTACGCAACTTCAGCAGAGCGACGGCACACGAGTACAGCACTGAAAACAAGGCCAGCACGACTGAATCGACAGCACGTTGCACCATTACAGTTTTTTGTACTGTCTTATTCATGCAGATCTTGCGCCATTCCACAGAATGTTGATAAAGTCACCAGTTATTTGATGTCTATTCTCGAACGATCAAGCGAATTTCCCAAGGTTTGAATCCAGGCACAGTCAATCGGTAGGCCCAAGGCAGCATACAACCTTAGTTACGTTAACTGCCGCTAACCATTTGAAACCTAAACAGATGCATTTCAGTACTGCTAGAATCCGGCTGTACTGTAGTGAACATTACCGCTTCCCAGGCTGAGGGAGAAGGTTACGGATGTCCAAATTTTTGGGATTTGTGCTTTTATCTGCCACTCTTGGTTTCAGCAATGCTCTTTGGGCGCAGCCCACACTGACGCTCTTGTCAGGCACGGCAGCGGCCGGTGGCACGGTCGCGCTGAATCTCTCGGTATCCTCGCCGGCAGGCAGCGAGCCAGCGGCACTGGAGTGGACATTCGCCTATCCGGCGGCGAGCGTGGCGAGCATCAGCGTAATCGCTGGCGCCGCAGCGACGGCGGCAGGCAAATCCATTTCATGCACAGGCGGAGCCGCAGCGTATATGTGCGTCGCCGCCGGCATCAATGCCAATATAATTTCCAATGGAGTGGTGGCCGTCGTAACGGCCACCTTGACCAGCGGGGCAACCACGGCGGCAATCAACCTCACAAGCGCCATCGGAGCCTCTCTGGCTGGTTCATCCGTCGCGGTTTCTAGTACAGGCGGCACGATCACCGTCTCTGGCGCGGCTACCACTGTCAGTTCTCTGTCTTGTCCGGCGTCGTTAAGTTCGGCGGGATCCTCCACCTGCACGGTCAACTTGAGCAGCCCCGCTGGAACGGGGGGTGCCACGGTGACTCTCAGCTCAAATTCCACCAGCTTAACCGTGCCCGCATCCGTCACCGTTGCGGCCGGCAGCAGCAGCGCCAGTTTTACAGCGACGGCCGGCACTATATCGACTGGTCTGACCGCCACCGTTACCGCGAAGCTAAGCAGTTCCTCCGCTAGCGCATCGATCTCGCTGCTTGCCCCGGTTGTCCCGGTCACTGTGTCGTCGCTGCAATGCACCGCAACCAGCCTGGGTCAGAATGCCAGTACGTCCTGCACAGTTACGATTTCCCCAGCCGCGCCCGCCGGCGGCGTGGCCGTCACCCTGAACAGTAGCGCGGCCGCCCTTACCGTGCCGGCTTCGGTTACCGTGCGGGCCAGTGCGACCTCCGCCACGTTCACCATCAGCACCGGGGCGACTGCTTCGGCCCAAACGGCGACGCTTTCCGCTTCCACTCCCGGATCTCCGGCCTTTTCCCTCCCCATCTCCCTCACCGTGCCCACGGTGACCACCGCGCCCACGGTGACGCCGCTCAACACACAGCTATTGCTCATGGGCAGTGCAAGCGAAGTAGCTAGTGTACAAACCGGTTCAGCTATCACCCCCACGGTGGCGCCTTCCGGTCTGGCGGGTAAGGTGGTAGTCAATGGCACCGGGTCCGTGAACTTCGTTGCCGGCAGCGGCGTTTATTTTCTGAACTGCTGCGCCAACACCAACAACGCCTATTTCAAATTCACCGGCGCCGCGCTGGCCGGCGTTTTCGGCATCCCGCAGGGGCAGATCTCTTTCACGCTCAAATCTCATTACACGTTTGCCCAGCGGCAGTCCACCGCGGCCGCCCAGCGGTATGCTTTCGATGCTCGCGACGGCAGCGGCCTGCATCAATTTTATTTTTATACGCAGGTTGTTTCCGGGGCCCTGGTGTTCTACTACGGCGTTGGGGGCACGGCTCTCTCCTATACCGTGCCGAAAGGAACCGAGGATCAGCTTTTCGGCACCGGGGTCAGTTTGAACGTGCTGTTGGGCTGGAATGGAAGCATGGCCAGCCTGTATCTGAACGACGTGCCGGTCAAGTCGGCTGCGTATGTTCCGGCCACCTCTACGTGGAATGCGTCTTCGAATTTCGATTTAGGCGCCTATGAATATTTGACTTTCGGCGGATATAACGTTCTGGACGACACCATTGGCAATTTCAGTGTCGCCAGTCCGGCTCTGCTGCTGATTCACAGCACTTCCAGCGAAGTAACCGGTACCACCAACGGATCGGTAGTGACGCCGTCCACGGCCCCTTCCAGCCTGCCGGGTAAGGTGGTGGTTAATGGCAGCGGCTCCGTGAACTTCGTTGCCGGCAGCGGGGTTTATTTCCTGAACTGCTGCGCCAACACCAACAACGCCTATTTCAAATTCACCGGCGCCGCGCTGGCCGGCATTTTCGGCATCCCGCAGGGGCAGATCTCTTTCACGCTCAAATCCCGCTACACTTTTGCCCAGCGGCAATCCAACAGCAACCAGCGATATGTTTTCGACGCCCGCGACGGCGGCGGCGTGCATCAGTTCTTTTTTTATACGGAAGCTTTTTCCGGCTCGCTGGTGTTCTATTACCAGGTTGGCGGCAAGTCCCTCTACTATTACGTTCCCAAGGGCACGGAAAACACCCTTTTCGGCAACGGAGTCAGTTTGAACGTGCTTTTGGCCTGGAATGGAAGCACGGCCAACCTGTATCTGAATGGCGTCCTGGTCAATTCCGACAGCTACGTTCCGGCCACCTCTACGTGGAATGCGTCTTCGAATTTCGATTTAGGCGCCTACGAGTATCTGACTTACGGCGGATATAACTCTTCCGATGACCTGATTCGGGACTTCGCGGTGACCGGCCCCCCGACGAAGTCGGGAGGCTCGCTCTCGTCAGGTATTGCGCTACCAGGTTTGAGATCCGGACGGACTCCGGGTACGCGCGGCTCGCTGTCCTCCGCCGTATCGGCACCTGCCGGCGCTTCGCTCGCTTGCGATTCCAGCGTAACGGCGGGCTCCAGCGCCCTATGCGAGCTCCGGCTCGATTCCGCCGGCAACCCGGATGCGACGGCTTTCTCGCTGGCCAGCAGTTCAGAGCATGTCAGCATTCCGGCGATGGTGGCTACACGCATGGGGCAAA
>Ga0335079_10008340_pt1 | contig 11816 bp, 7 predicted proteins | sample Lox_Sample_33_FD_206719 | JGI IMG/M metagenome (GOLD analysis project Ga0335079, IMG submission 206719) | Soil microbial communities from Loxahatchee National Wildlife Refuge, Florida, United States - Lox_Sample_3.3 | ecosystem: Environmental > Terrestrial > Soil > Wetlands | place: USA: Florida... | reverse complement strand
GCGCGCTGTCGGCCAGCTCGTACCGCAGGATCTCCCCCTTCAGGGCCGTGTTCAACGGCACGAGGATCGCCCGTCGCTTGGCGGCGCCGAACCAGAGGAGCGGGAACTCGGGCGTGTTCAGCAGCAGGGCGGCGACGCGGTCGCCCGGGCCGATCCCGGCGGCCGCGAGCCCGCCCGCCACCCGGTCGGTCGCTTCGTCGAGCTCCCGGTAGGAGAACGTGCGCCCCGCGAACCGGAGCGCCGGGCGGTCGCCGTTCTTCCGCGCTTTCGCCCGGACCAGGGTCGCGAGGTCGTGGTACTCCTCCCCCGGCTCGAGCATCCGCGCCCGGCGGAGAGGTCGGAATCCATAAGCCTTCGTCCGGCGGGCTCGCCAACGCCTTGTACCGATGGTCCCTCTCCCGTGCGGTGTCCAGCCAGAACGCGCCGTTCCGCCCGGGGGAGCCGATCGTCCCCGAGCTGGCCGCGGGGGCGGTGGTCGCCCGGAGCGCCGGTGCGAGCTCGTCGATCCTGCTCCTCCATCACGCGGGCGAGGACCGTTGGTGTTTCCCGAAAGGGCACGTGGAGCCGGGCGAGTCGCTGGTCGACGCGGCCCTGCGCGAGGTTCGGGAGGAGACGGGGCTCGCGGACGTCCGCCTCGGGGACGAGATCGCGGAGGTCTCCTACCGGTTCTACCGTCCGCGCGAGGCGCGGAACGTGCTCAAGGTCTCCGTCTACTTTCTGGGCCGGAGCGCCGGAGCCGATCTCCGCCTCGAACCGCTGTTCGACCGGGCGGAGTGGGTCGGCCCCGACGACGCTCGGCGCCGCGTCCCGTTCGAGGAGGACCGCACCGTCCTGGCCGCGGCCGTCGAGGCGCTCCGACGGGCCCGGCGGTAGGGGACCGACCGGGACGAGCCGCCCGAGCCGGGAACTGAAAAGGAAGGATGGAAAGGGTTGGGGTGGGCCCCGGGCGGGGCCCACCGGGGCGGTCGAGCCCCTTCAGAGCGGTCGGGTCGGTCCGTCGATCTGCGCCGGGCCGCCCGTCGGCCCCGACGTCGGGGGCGCGGTCGGCTGGATCACGGCGGGGGGAACGCCGAGCGCCATGCCTTCTCCGTAACCGCCGACGAGTTGATTGGTCCGGTTCTTCCGCCGGGAGTACGAGCGCCACTCGACCACACCGACCGTCCCCGCGACCGCCGCGATCAGGCCGCCGATGACGGCCGCCGCCACGAGTCCGGAGAACCATGGGCCAGTGAGCGGGCAGCCCTTCGTCATGCACTTCGACTGGGCCTGCGCCGCCGAGAGCCCTTCCGGCTGAGCGGTGACGTTGCCGCCGTTCGTGCCGCTCGGGGTCGCCGTGGGGTGGGTCGCGCCCGCGAGCGCCAGGGTCGGCGCCGCGCCGCCGATCCGGACCTTGGAGGCCGTGAACGACGTCGCGCGCAGGTGGCCGTGGCTCAGGTAGAGCGTGTCGCTCGAGACCGTGTAGTTCGACACCGCGTAGCTGTCGTACGCCTGGTGCGCCCCGCCGAAGACGTCGAAGCCGCGCGGGATCACGATGAACCCGTCGTACAGGCTCATCGGACCGTGCACCGAGAGCACGATCGCGCTGCGGGTCGCGTGGTCGTGGAACGGCGGGAGGGCGTGGGTGAGGACCTCACCGTACAGGTACACCGGGCCCGACGCCGTCCAGCTGCCCGCGACCGAGTGGGAGCCGGTGGCGCTGGTGCCGTTCCAGCCGTGGACCGCGTAGTCGTAGCTCACGTTCCAGTCGGCGGACGGGGTCGCGGTGGCGGTCGAGTTCCACGACGGGTTCGCGGTAAGGTTGAGCGGGACGACCCCGAGCGCCGGGCTGAACTGGACGGCCGCGTCGGCGACCGCCGAGACGTTCAGGAAGGCGCTCGCGGAGTGCGTGGCCTTCAGCACGACCGACTCGGCGAGGTTCGCCGTTCCGTGGAACGACGAGTCGAGGATCCCGAGCGCCGGAACCATCGTGCCCATCGAGTCGACCTGGGAAGCGTTCGTGACGTTCGCGTAGCCTGCGTCGACCTCCGTCGCCTTGTACGCGAACGTGAGGCTCGCGTTCGGGACGGCGAGACCGACCTGGATGTTGACGCCGATCGTGCGGTGCGCCTGGAGCTCCGTGACGTTCGTCGCCGTCGGGGTCGCGTTGAAGATCACGGCCACGCCGATGGACGTGCTCCACGTGACGGTCAGGTTCCCGACCGTCCACGACCCGCTCGAGTTGTTCATTCCGCCGTAGGCCCACTCCGCGGTCGGGGCTCCGGCCGGGGCGACGGGGGCCGCCGACGCCGTCCCTCCGAACGCGGCGAGCAGTCCGACAACCACCATCAGGGCGGTGCCGGCCGCAACGAGCCGATGCTTTGCCTTCTGGGTTCCGTTCATTCGTTCCTGCCGACGGGGCGGTCCCCGTCAGGTGGGAATTAGCCGGGACACGAGGGATAAGCCCGTGGCCCGGGCGCCGGGTCGTCCGTTGGACGGTATGCTAGGGTGTCGCAGCCGCCGATCCCGGCCCTGGCGGGACCATCGCCGCGCGTCGGAGTGCGCCCGGTCGACTCGCTCCTCGGCGGATCCGTCGGCCCCGGCGTGACAGGACTATGCCCCGGAGCGGTCGAGGTCAGCCGTGTTCCGACGGTCGGTCTCGTCGTCTAGCCCCGACGTTCACGGCACTCGGAAGCGGGCCGTCGATTGGATCTTGAGCGACTCCGGGTAGCCGGCGTCGGCATGCCGCGCGACCCCCAGGCCCGGATCGTTGTGTAGCGCCCGACGGATCCTTCGGTCGGCGCTCGGCGTGCCGTCCGCCACAACGACCAGTCCCGCGTGGATCGAATTGCCGATCCCTACCCCCCCGCCGTGGTGGACCGAGACCCAGGTGGCCCCGCTCGCCACGTTCAGGAGCGCATTGAGGATCGGCCAGTCGGCGATCGCGTCCGAGCCGTCCCGCATCGCTTCCGTCTCACGGTACGGACTCGCCACGCTCCCCGTGTCGTGGTGGTCGCGCCCGATCGCGATCGGGGCGGTGAGCTCGCCGTCGTGGACGAGAGTGTTCACCAGGTGGCCGAACCGCTCGCGGTCGCCGTAACCCATGTAGCAGATCCGGGCCGGCAACCCCTGGAAGCGGACGCGCTCCGCGGCCAGTCGTATCCAGCGGCAGAGGTGCTCATCGCGGGAGAACTCGGAGAGGATCATCCGGTCGATCCGGTGGATATCGTCCGGCGACCCGCTGAGCGCCAGCCACCGGAACGGCCCGCTCCCGACCGCGAACAGCGGGCGGATGTACTTCGGGACGTAGCCGGGGATCTCGAAGGCGTCGCGCACCCCGGCCTCCCGCGCCTGGGTGCGGAAATTGTTGCCGTAGTCGAACGCCTTTGCTCCGGCGCGCTGCAGGGAGAGGACGGCCCGAGCCTCGATGGCGAGGGAGGCCCGGACGCGAGCGAGGTAGCCGGGGAGGTCGCGGGCGCGGAGCTCCGCGGCCTGCTCGACGGTCACGCCCTGCGGGATGTAGCCGACGGTGAGGTCGTGGGCCGCCGTCTGGTCGCTGACGACGTCCGGGTGTTTCCCGCGGGCGACGATCTCGGGGAAGACGTCCGCCGCGTTCGCGCAAAGCCCGACCGACCGCGCGACCCCCGCCCGCCGCGCGTCCTCGACCTGACGAAGCGCGTCGTCCAAGTCGGTCGCTTGGGAGTCCAAGTACCGGTGCTCCAGGCGACGCGCGATCGCGTGGGGGTCGACGTCGACGATCAGCGCGACCCCGCCGAGCATCGTCACGGCGAGCGGCTGGGCGCCGCCCATCTCCCCGAGGCCCGAGCTCAGCATCCATCGCCCGCGCAGGTCCGGTTCGCCGAACTCCACGCGCGCGAGCGACGCGAGCGTCTCGTACGTCCCCTGAAGGATCCCCTGGGTCCCAATGTAGACCCAGCTGCCCGCCGTCATCTGGCCGTACATCGTCAGACCGCGCCGCTCCAGGTCCCAGAACACCTCATCGGTCGCCCATCGAGGGACGAGGAGCGCGTTCGCGATCAACACCCGCGGGGCGTCGGAGTGGGTCGGGAACACCCCCACCGGCTTCCCCGACTGGACGAGGAGCGTCTCCTCCTCGCCGAGGACCCGGAGCGCTGCGACGATGCGGTCGAACGACTCCCAATCACGAGCCGCTTTTCCCCGACCCCCGTAGACGATCAGGTGCCGCGGGTCGCGGGCGACCTCTGGGTCGAGATTGTTCATCAGCAGTCGCAGCGCAGCCTCCGGTCCCCAACTGCGACAGGAAAGGGCGTTCCCCCGGGGCGCGACGACGACCCGGTCGGACTCGAGCGTGCGACTCACGGGGAACGGGCACGACGTACCCGAGTAACTAAGGTTGCGGCGCCCCACCACGGCTTCAAATCGCGCGACTTCGGCCCCCGCTCCTGAGTGGCGGCCGCGCATCCGAAGCTTCCCGGACCTCCGTTGTAAGTCGAGCCGACAGATTCCCCTCACCCAACTTGATAATGGGCCGGTTCGCCACGACAACATCCTCGGCGTCGGGCAGCTTGCGGGTCGCGCAGGGACTCCCAATCCGATCGCTCGACCCGTACTCCCCGACACTCCGACAGAAGGATTAGCTCGAACGCCGTCGCACCGGGTGGCGGCGCCGCCATAGCTCAGTCGGTAGAGCGGCTGATTTGTAATCAGCAGGTCGGGAGTTCGATCCTCTCTGGCGGCTGCCCGAGCGGACCGACCCCCGTTCGAAAACGGCCACCTCATCTGGGCGACTGGTGCTTACACCGACGTCCGCACGAACGGACCGGGCGGCCCAGCCTTACGATTGGAGTAAATCCGCCGTATACTCGCCGAGGATTCATTACCCGGCAAGCCACCATAAGCCAACGGGGAGTGAAATGACGAGCGGAACGGGATGGAGGACCGTCGGAACGGTCATCCTGATTGCGGTCCTGTTTCTTGCCGTTCCGCCCCTGGCCAGACCTTTCCATCCGCCGCAGTTGTCCGAGCACCTTCCAGGACCGGCGCCCTCTCCTGCGTCGAACGCCCTGCAGCGCGCGGTCGCTTCGTTGGGCCGAGGAGCCGGACCGAGCGAAGGGTCACCCTGGTCGTGCACGGCCGCTTCCGGCACCTTCTCGAGCTACTGCGGGGCCACCGCGCCCGCAGGATCCCCCCCGACCTCGACCTGGACATACGGGGGACCGGGTCCCCGCATCGAACCATATCATTCGGCGCTCATGGCATACGACCCCGTCGACAAGTACGTCGTTTTGGCCGCCGGGTTCGGCTCCGGGGATTCTGGCGGGTCGGGAGTCCAGACGTGGACGTACGCCGCAGGGGTGTGGTCCCCACTCGACCTCGCCGTCAGTCCCAGCGGTTGCCCCAATTCGAACATGGTCTACGACAGCACCGATCAGTACGTTCTACTCGTAGAAGGGGCGAATTGCACGGGGGCCCGGACAACCTGGTCCTTCGTCCACGGGGCCTGGAGCCAGCTATCCGAATCCCTGCCGCCGACGGCCACCTCCCGAGGTCACAATTGGACCGCGCTTGCCAACGACCCGGCGGAGAACGATGTGCTCCTCGTGGGGAACGACGCAGTCGGAGCGCGCTGGATCACGACGACTTGGACGTACCGGGCCGACGCGTGGTCGAACATCACCTCGCAGCTCAACGCGAGCCCCCCCGGGCGCGTCCTTTCCGCCATTTCCTACGACACCGCGGGCGGATACGTCGTCCTGTTCGGGGGATTGAACGGATCGGGCGCTCTCAACGACACTTGGGAGTTCCGCGCCGGCACGTGGGTTCCGGTTCCGACCCCGGTGGCGCCGCCGGCGCGCTACATGCCCGTGCTGGTCGACGATCCGGTCGACGGCGGTGTGCTCCTGCTCGGCGGTATCGGTGCCGACGAGCGCACTCCGACCTCTGACAACTGGCTCTTCGACGGAGCCACGTGGTCCCCGATAGCTACCGGGGAGACATACTCCGCCTACCTCGACGGACTTAGCGCCACGTTCGACCCCGCCGCTGGCGGAGTCCTGGCGTCGTATGACCCCGAAGGAGGGGAGAACGACGTCTTGGTCTGGGAGTACTCCTCTGGGAGTTGGGCGAACATCACCGAACCGGATTTCGGTGTGGCCACCGCGAGTCTCACGTACGATGCAGCGGACGGATACGTGCTCCTCTGCGATGGAGCGACCTGGTCGTTCGATGCAGGGACGTGGACAGAGCTACTTGCATCCGGCGGTCCGGGGTCGGTCCCGATGACCTACGATGCCACGGACGGTTACGTCCTCGCGTATGGCGGCCCCTCCGATACCTGGGAGTACGTCGGCGGGACGTGGACCCTGCTTACCCCGGCCGGCGCCCCGCCGGTGATTGACATCAGCATCCCCGAGATCGCGTACGACCCCCTGGAGGGGGAGGTCCTGTTCTACTCGGCGCTCAACATCACTTGGGGGTTCCACGGGGGCGTCTGGACTAACCTCTCGTCGACCTCGGGGTCCCCACCCGGGCTCCCCTCGAGTCCGCTGGTCTACGATCCCACCGCTGGCGGGGTCGTGCTCGTCGGTTCCTGGAAGGTGAATGGGTCGTCGACTACCTTCGTCAACAGCACCTGGCTCTTCTCGAACGGGAAATGGAGCAATCTCGTCGCCCCCGTCCCCGATTTGGTGATCCCATCTTCCGGTCAGATGCTGACCGGCTACGACTCTTCGAGCGGAACGCTCCTACTCTTCGAGTTGGGGATGACCTGGCAGTTCGAGGGTGGAGCCTGGAGCGCCGCATCCGTCCCGTCCCGAGACACCCCCGTTTCGGCGAACTCGCTGGTCGGAGATCCTGAGACTGGGCAGGTGCTCCTGGTCGTTAACGGCACGTGGTGGACCTGGAGCGCCGTCGCCAACCTGAGCCGGCCGGTGGTCGACTCGTTTGCGCTAGCGCCCGATCCAGTAGAGGCCGGCGAACCAGTCACGATCACGGTCGTGGCCGCCGGGGGGACTCCCCCCCTCTCATACTCGTACCTCGGTCTCCCGGGCGGGTGCCTGACCGAGAACTCATCGGTGTTGTCCTGCACCCCCGACGTTGCGGGCTCCTTCCCGCTCGAGGTCGTGGTGACCGACGCGAACGGAAACGATTCCGTCGGTTCGGCGAACCTGATCGTCGTGGCGTCAGTGACGGTAGCTCTCGTCGCTGTTCCCGCGTCTGTCGCCGTGGGGCACCGAACCCTTCTCGAAGCCACCGCTGCCAACGGGACGCCGCCGTACACTTACGCGTACACTGGGCTGCCGGCCGATTGCTCCTCACAGGACGTTCCGACCCTCCCCTGCCTGCCAGGACTTGTGGGGACCGACACCGTCGAGGTCACTGTGGTGGATGCGGCCGGGGGGGTCGCGTCGGCGTCCGCGCCGCTTTCGGTAGTCCCGGCCGGCTCGGACGGTGGGCCCGAGATCAGCGCGTTCGATGCTGCACCGTCCGCCCTCGTACTCGGGAACGATACGACCTTCTCGGTCGAGGCCACGGAAGGGTCGGCGGTTCTTGCGTACTCGTTCGCCGGGCTTCCCCCCGGGTGCTCGGAAGGGAACGTTTCCACTTTTCTTTGCCGCCCCGGGGCCGCGGGGGCCTACACCGTGACGGTCGGGGTGACCGATCCCTCGGGCCGGTCCGCTCAGGCGAACCTTGATCTGAACGTCGGGCCGTCAGGGTCGAAGGGCGGTCCGTACATCCTCTCGTTCCTCGCCTCACCGAGCACAATCCCGCTCGGGAACTCGACAATCTTCCTCGTCGTGCCATTGGCTGAGACGAACGGCTCTGGTGCGGTCACGTTCTTGTACCGGGGCCTCCCGGTTGGCTGCACGTCGGTGAACGTGACTCGACTGGCGTGCGCCCCCCGGGGGGCCGGCACCTTCACTGTAACGATAGTCGCCCAGAACGGGTTCGGCAACCGGACCGCGGTCTCGACCCGGCTCACGGTTTTGGGCGTCGGGCCGAGACCGGGTCCGCCCTCCCCGATCGCCTACGGATGGGTCGGCTACGCGGCTGTTGCGAGTGCCTTGGGCGCCACCTTGGGTGTTGCATGGGTCGTAAACCGCCAGATTCGCAATCGTCGGCGCCTCGAGGGGAATCAACTGATCGAGGAGCTGATTCGAGAGGACCGACCAACCGGCTTGCCCCCGGCGAAGTAGGGGGCGATTGCCACGGTCTCCCGCGTTCCCTCCAGATTCCCTTTCTGGCGCGAAACGGTTCTCCCGCCCCGGGGTATAGGGATGGGGCCCCCATGGCCGGAATGATTTCGATCGAGGTCACCCTCGCGGGTGTCGGGGGCGCGGCCGTCGGGTGGTTCGCGCACACAATCCTCGACCGACGACGTCGCGACGCGCTTGGGTCGATCGCCTCCGGAGACGGTGGGGCCCCCGCCGCACCGACCGGCCCCACGCTCGTCGGTCCCGGGATTGTCGGGGTACGTGTCGATGAACTACCAGCTGTTCCCTTGAGTGAGGGCGCGAATTCCGCCGGGCGGGTCATCCTTCATCTCGCCTCCCTTGGGCGCCTCGGGAACGATGAAGTCGCACCTATCGGTTTCACGCAACGCGGGATCTCAACGACCTTGGGTATTCGCCAAGGTACCCTTGCGAAGACACTAGCGCGCCTGGAGGCAGCAGACGTCGTAGAGGTCGATATACGGCACGTCTCGGGTGAATCGAGACGCCTGAAAATTTACCGCCTGACCGCCCTTGGAGAGTCCGTCTCCCGAGACCTGCGGCACCGTCGGGCCAACGTCGGACACCCTCCCAACCCCTCGAAAGGCCCGAGCTGATAGGCTGGAAAGGACAACCCAGAACAAGACTCGTTTTCCTCCTAGCTCAGTTTCCGAGTGTTGATTGAGCCTCGCCTAGACCTTCCCCTCCAGTCCTCGGATCGTTCTCCAGCTGGGATTTTGCAACGGTCTTCTGACTGGGACATACCCCCCATGCAGAAGCTCGGCGCCATTCCAAATGCAAGGACTCTGAGATCACCTCGTATAGAACCCGAGAACTCGACGGTTTTGAACTAACAGACGGAGCCCTCTGGCGGCTGCCCGAAACGGGCAGTTTCCCATAGCAAATCGAATCCCTGCCAGAACACGAAGGAGGGTCGCGGCCCGGCGATCGTTCCAGCGCTTGACACCTCCGATGGCGTCTCGATTGGGGCGAACTCTTTCCGCCAGCTTCCTTGATTAGTTCAAACGTCATGATCCAACTTTGTGGAGCCTCAGGGTCCGGGTACCGTCGCTCCCGCAAGGGTCCCGAGGGATCCCGGCGACCGAATCGGAATGAAACCGTCGCTTTGGTACCGTGCCTCGCCCACGATAGCGGTGGGCCTTGCTGTCGTCTTGGTAATTCTGGCCGGCGTGCTCGTCTATGGTCACGGGAGTCTGCGCTTACCCGCCGTGAGCAAGCCTGGCAATCCGGTCATCATCTACATCGACGGGATAAACCGGACGATCAGTTATCGGGGTGGCTGGACCGGCTATGAGGGACCGGCAGTGAACGACAGTTGTCCCTACTGTCCCGTGGGCGCCCAGGCCGGGGGAGCGCTCCGACTACCGTTGGCGACATGGGATCCTCCGCAGAATGTTTCGATATGGGTGTTCACCAATGTTACGGGACCTTTCCCGGTCCAGTATCCATTCTGTTCTGGGGCGGGATGTACATTCCCTTGGGTCAAGACATGGACCTTCGAAACGTTCGTGCCTGCTCACACACTCAGTTCTATGACTCTCTACGCCACGTTCCTGCTTCCCACCGGGTCGGCCGGGTTCCCGAACATCGTTCAGCTCAACGCGACCTTCTGCCCGGTGCCGGTCTGTCAGCCACCGTCTTCATAGCTGACGCCCCGACCATTGATCCCGACCGCCGATTCCAGCAGAAACCGGTCGGTGATGCGACCTCGAATCGACGGGTTCTCAGTCGCAAAGAGCCGAAGGGTGACAAGTCAGCCTGGCCGGCGTTCATGTGACGAAAGTGGGGAGGGAGAGCGCTCAGAGAGCCGACCCGCTGCCCAATAGCCAATACCTCCAAGACCCCTTGGCCGTGAGCACAAAGGGAAGTGGCATGCCACGCCAACTCGCGATCTTCTCTCGACTCAAGCCTTCAGTACTGTGTCATGGGATCCCGGTTACTAGGGTGAAGTCACACACTCCCCTTGGATTGGGTTCAAGTCGAGCCGCAATCCTTGCTCGTCTACCCCCTGCGGGGCCCGAACTTTTTGGCGTCTCACCCTTGCGGCCGTCCGAATCAAACCGAAACCCACTGCAACACCGATCCCTTTCCGAGTGACCCGGTGTGTGGACAAGATGTGGAGTGTCACGGCTTCTGTCGTGGAAGGATTGTGAAGTGGACTGTCCCGGCTGGGTTAGGGGTTGCGAAGCCGCCCCACGGAGCTTCCTCGGAAGTGACTGTCAGGCCCAAGCGTGCCGCCTCGCGCAATATGCCATCGAGGGCTTCGGTTGTTAGCCCACTCGGCGTGCGATTCGTGATGTGCCCTCTCTGATACGGGGGGCTCATCGCGACGCGACATTGACTCCCGCCCAACCGAAGGTCCTCTGCCGGGGGTCTCACCCATAACTCGCAAACTCGAAGCGACATCATCCCCCAGTAGGGCCGGGACCCCGACCAGGATGTAGTAAGTATGCGTCCGCTGGGGTACTCCTGGTGGATACCGTTCTGGTCAAGTCTGACTCGAGTAGGGGCCGTGCGAAGGACTTGGATCCCCGGGAGAATGAACATCAGCCCGCCGATTGCCGCAACGAGACCGCAGTAGATCAGGGCGATCTCTATCTGACGCTGAATTGGAGCGGAACGGGTTAGGAGAGTGGCGGCCCCGAGCGCCCACAGGACAATGATAAACCCCGAGCCCAGCCCGAGTTGCATGAAGCCCGCGGATCGCCACTGTCTCAAGAACGGACCTCTGACCGACGAGAGATCAAACGATTCACTCAGAGGGTCACTTGTCTGCCGAAGGGGTGATGGGTTCAACTCCGACCCTCCCGGTTCATTGAGTTACATCTCGATTTGGGCCGTCCCAGCACTCCACAAGGAATCCCACGCTTCGAGTGGCCGCACTTTCCGTCTCACGCTTTGCCGAGGCTTCACAAGAATATAGTAAACGGACCAGGTGACTGTGGTCTGCTCCCCCTGTCAGAGCTCGGACCCTTACCCGTGGCAGGCCTCCCGTCGGGGCCTCCGGAATCGAACTAAGAGATCGAGCCCTCTGGCGGCTGCCCGGACCGGGCCGTCTCCAGTTACACTACGGGTGCTTTTCCGGCAGAGGAGGGTACCTGGGGCGGGACGGGTACGCTACTTTACGACTCGGTAGCGAAGGTGGGTAACACCGTCGGACTCCACGACTTGGATGCATTTGAGATCGATGCGCATCCTGTCTAGGGTCGGGAAGAGTCGGACCCCACCGCCCAGAATGGTAGGCACCAGATTCACGAAGACTTCATCCAGCAGTCCTGCTCTCAGATACTGCTTGGCGACGTCAGCCGAGCCGATGGCAATGTCCCGTCCCTTCGCTACTTCACGGGCTTTCTCTAGTGCGCTTTCGATTCCGTCCTTCACCGCCACACCGCCGGTGCCAGGTCCGACCCACCTCTCTGGCGTCCGGTGCGTGAGGACGAAGAAGGGCCCGCCGGGGTGATGACCCCCCCATCCCTGGGCGATGTCGAATGTACGCCGCCCTACAATCACCGCTCCGCCCTCGAACATCTCTCGAACAACCGGGACGCTCCGGGCGGGTGGCTTGAAACGGTCGTCTGGGCCCACTCGCTGGCTCCCGGCCGTCCACCATTCAAACAACTTCCCACC
>Ga0335079_10008339_pt1 | contig 11817 bp, 11 predicted proteins | sample Lox_Sample_33_FD_206719 | JGI IMG/M metagenome (GOLD analysis project Ga0335079, IMG submission 206719) | Soil microbial communities from Loxahatchee National Wildlife Refuge, Florida, United States - Lox_Sample_3.3 | ecosystem: Environmental > Terrestrial > Soil > Wetlands | place: USA... | reverse complement strand
GTTTGTGTATCCCATGTTCGTGTGCCCGGGGGAAGGTGTGCGCAAGGAAGTACGGTCCATGCCGGGAGTGTTCAATCTGTCGGTAAACGAGGCGGTGAAGGAAGCGAGGGAGGCGTATTCGCTAGGGGTGCCTTCGGTGATTCTATTTGGGTTGCCGGACAAGAAAGATGAAGTGGCTACCGGGGCCTGGGCCGAAAACGGGATCGTGCAACGGGCGACAAGAGCGATCAAACGCGAAGTGCCGGGGCTGGTGTTGATGGGAGATGTTTGCCTGTGCGAATACATGTCGCATGGACATTGCGGGATTGTAAAGGCCACACACGCTCCGCAGTCGCTGGGCGCCGCGGCCAGAGACTCGATCACGGCGGTCGCTGTCCGGGACGGAGACGAGAAAGAAAAGGCGATCGAGAAGCTCGCGGGAAAGGTCAAGCGGGCGTCGGAAGCGAGTTATGAAATCGTGAACGATGCGTCACTTGAATTGCTGGCGCGGACTTCAGTTTCGCTGGCGAATGCCGGGATTGACATCATCGCCCCGTCGGACATGATGGACGGACGCGTGGCTGCGATTCGGCGCGCACTGGATGAAGCCGGATACATCAACACGCCGATTCTCTCCTATGCGGCGAAATTCGCCTCAGGTTTTTATGGGCCATTCCGCGAGGCAGCGGATTCGGCGCCCCAGTTCGGAGACCGCCGGTCGTATCAGATGGATGGTGCGAATGTGCGGGAGGCGATGCGCGAGATTGAAGAGGATATCGAAGAAGGCGCGGACATGATCATGGTCAAGCCGGCGATGCCGTATCTGGATGTGATCGCAGCAGCACGCGACCGGTTCGATCTACCGCTCGCCGCCTACCAGGTGTCGGGCGAATACGCGATGATCGAAGCCGCGGCACGGAATGGATGGATTGAGCGCGAGAGGGTAATGATGGAGTCGCTGCTGAGCATCCGGCGCGCGGGCGCAAGCATGATCCTGACCTATTACGCGAAGGACGCTTCGAGGTTGTTGGCTTAGAGATCAGCAAACCCCACTCCTGTCAAAATCGGCGAGAAGTGGCGCCCCCGGTTTTGTTTCGCTTGCTGCGACCAGCCGCCCGGCTTCGCGGGACAGGCGAGGCGCCTGTCCCTGCGTGAGACTAGTCTTTACTGGGCTTCTTTGGCGTCAAATCGCAGGCCTTCTGAACCCGATTCACATCTAAGCCGTCAGGGGCGAATTCTGCAATCTGGCGGCCGCTCCGGGTGGGAATGGCGACGTTGAAGACGTGCGCTTGCATTATGCCGCGGGCAGTGCCCTTGTCCATCGATAAGAAGCGGTCCTGCCAGTTCCATCCCTTGAAATAGTGAACGTCATCGACGCGGACTTCGGCTTGCAGTTGCGGCTGTCCCCAGAATCCCGGTCGGTCGGGTGGAACGCGGACCGCGGGATTGAAGCTGGACAGTTTGTATTTCCCGTTTTCGCAGACGAGTTCGACTCTCGGCTTGTACTCGGGATCCTCGCGGAAATAGTTTTCGGCGAGGAGTTCGAAACGGACACGCTTGGCGCCCGTCATTTTATCTTCGCTGTGAAACATCATCCATTTGCCGCCCGCGCTGACGCCGTCACTTTCGCCCTGATAGGGGCTCAGAGAGCCTCCTTGCGCGAATGCCGATGCCGCAAACAGACATACACAGGCCAGAAGTACTTTATGAGAAGTGTGCGGTCCGATCACAATGCCTCCGAACAGATACCCCATCATCTAAAAACCCGCAAACCGGTGGAAAAGTTGCGCCGCTGAGGGGGCAAGCCCGCAGGGTCCGCTTCGCTTCGCGCTCTCTCGAGAATCTGGCAAAGTCGGCGAGAAGTCGGGCACCCATTTCGATCTCATTCTCTGTCGCACTGGCACGCGCCCATCGCTCCTGGCGCGGACGGACTAAGGCGTCCGCCCCTACACAAGCGCGGGCCTCGGAACGCTACCGCGTATGGACCTTGAGGACCATGTAAACCTGGGAGCGGTCGTCGAACTGACTCACCGACTTGGTATCGCTTTTGTGGTCCTTGAACTGGGCATAGACTTCATAGTCGACGGCCGCGGTCAGAGCGGGAAAACGATAGCCACCATCTTTGCCGACGATATAGGTCCTGACGGTTCGCGTCCGGGTATTGGTGACGTAAACCACTGCATCCGGAAGCGGATTATCGTCGTTGTCGAGGACCTTTCCATACAAGAGCTTGCCAGTCGCCTTGCTGTCCTTTTTATCGGGTGAGGCGCACAGGGTGGTAGTGAAGGCGATGAGAACCAGAGAAAACGCAACAGATTTCATCACGGAAGTACGGTGATTCATGCTCTGATTATTGTCTCATGGCAGGGAAGAAAAGAGCAGCGTCGGGCGCGGCGACGAGTAGGCAGATCCTTCTGACGAGTCAGTTCGAGTCTCTTCAAATCTTTCGACCTGCTAGGGGATCGGAGTCGTTCCATGTGCCGCTGAGGCTCTGCTCATCCGCACTGATTGTAAAGTTCTCTACCGTCCCGGTTCCAGTCCAACAAATGAGGAAGGTTGAAGTGAGCCGGCCGAAGTAATAACCAGAGTCGTTGGTGAAGGGAGCCGCCTTGCCGGCGGGGCGGGTCTTTGTGTACCAGACGCGGCCCCGCTGGAAGAAATAGAAGTACGATACGCCGCGCCAGGTAACTTCCCACCAGCCGGCGAGTTTGGAATCCTGAGGATTGACCGGATCATCGTGACCAAAGTGAATCAAAGTGTAGGTGAAGCCTTCGTTCTTATGGGGTGCGTCCCAGTCTTCATTGAAGCGAGATTTGGTGTGGCAAGAGATGGTTGAGTCCGAAACGAAGATGGCGCTGTGCACGTAGCCACCACCCAGTTCTCCGCCGGGAGGAGCGATGTACAGAACAACGTCGCCTTTCTTCATCACGCCGTTATCAACAATTCGTTTGGCGCGGTCGGCAGGGATCTCGCTGCCCACAGTCTTGGTGAAGGAGAGATTACGCAGAAACGTATTCACGTAGGGCACCCAGTCCGTCTTCAAATCACGGACGCCTCCGGCAGTGAGGCAACTGGAGAGAAAGTGCGCGCAATCACCCAAACCGTCCCAGCCTTGAAACATGACGGTGGCGCCGCCGGGACCTACGAAGGTTCCGGCCTCAAATTCAGTTTTGGTGATGCCGCGTTCCGTGTGCGTAAACGGCTGGAGCTTGACCGACCATGCCGACGGAGGAGTCAATCCCATCTGGCGCTTCGCCGCGTCCACTGAAATGGAGGGACCGCCGATGATGGAGATGACGCCATCATGACAACTCGTTTGCCAGTGAGTACGCGCATAGTCTACCGCGGCATTTCGATCGTATGGCATTGCAATTCTTCGCCTCCCAGCGAGACCAACCAACAGAAGCGGATTTCGAAAGGGCGTCCCCGGAGCTACATGTTCTGAACGTCGCCGAGGCAGCCACAGCCTTAGTCTGAATACGGCAAAAGCCCCACTATCTCTCCTGTATGGTGCAAATGAGAACCGCGTCGTTTCGCGGCGAAAGGGGAACAAGTCTGAAAGGGAGAGCAGAGGGAACTAGTATGCGAGGTGCAGGCCAACATCCTGGCGCTCGTCTTTGTAGACGTGAACCGTGACTTCCTGGACGAGGTGGACGGGCTTGCCGTCGGCGGCCTTCAGACCTTTAAGGTCGGCCCAGAGGATGTAATCAGATTCGCCGGCCGGAACGCGCTGAGCGAACTCTCCCCGGCGGTCCGAGTAGACTTCCCAGCGGGCCTTGTTGGGTCTGTCCTTGCCCTTGCGGATCTTTACGGTGACGCCGTACACGGGACGATCGTCCGGTCCCCAGACAGTTCCGACTATGAGAGCGTAAGGCTTTCCGCTGGATTTTTGAGCTGTGAGCAGGCTATCCCGAGAACCGGGATTCGGCAGGAGAACTGCAGCGGTGACCAATCCCAACCATACAAGCTTGCGGAAACGCGGAGCATCGCGATCAGGAATAATCACCGTCTTCGCTCTCCTCCTCTTCTTCCTCTTCGTCTTCCTCGTAACCCTCTTCGACGGCTTTCAACTCGAGCGGACTTGTGGTGACGACTTCGAAGTCGGTGCCGCATTCGGGGCAGGAGATAACCTCACCCTCGTCGACTTCTTCCTCTTCCACATCGAGATTGCTTTCACACTCCGGACAATGCACCATAAGGCCTCCCTCGCCTATTAGAGCCTCTTGATAATATTTAGATTCTCCCCCAGCGGTTGGTCAAGGGGTGCAGACTGCGGGGAGGGGAATTTTTTCCGAGCAATGGTTGACGCACCGCTACTGGCTTCTCCCGAGGACAATTGCATACCTATGAATCAGCGAACAGGCAGGTGGATGTTGTTCAAGAGTGCCGTGGTGGCTGCGGCGATGGGCCTGGTGCAACCTTGCGCGGCACAAGATGCCCCAAAAATGGTGCAAGATAAGCGGATTGCCGCCGCGTTACAACAGGTCTCGGCCCAGCGCATTCAAGCAGATATCGACAAACTGGTGAGTTTTGGGACCCGGCTCACTCTGTCGGCGCAGGACCCGGAATCGATCGCGAAGGGGCGCGGGATTGGCGCAGCGCGGGAATGGATCAAATCGGAGTTCGAGCGTTATTCGAAGGAGTGCGGCGGATGCCTGGAGGTGAAGACGGACAGCTTCACTGAGCAGCCTGTGGATCGCATTCCATCGCCAACCGAAATCGCCAATGTTTACGCGGTGTTGAAGGGCACGGATCCAGCTCAGGAGAAGCGCATCGTGCTCGTGACCGGGCACTATGATTCGCGCAACAGTGACACGCTGGACGCGCAAGGCGACGCTCCGGGCGCAAATGATGATGCGAGTGGAACTGCGGTGAGCCTGGAGTGTGCCCGTGTCCTGAGCAAGTTGAAGTTTCCCGGTACCATCATTTTTCTGGCTGTCGCAGGAGAGGAACAGGGACTGAATGGCAGCAGTCATTTCGCGAAGATGGCGAAAGAGCAGGGATGGGACCTGGAGGCAGTCCTTAACAACGATATTGTTGGCGGGGATAAGAGCGCGGAACAGGATCATTCGGTCGTGCGGGTGTTCTCGGAAGGGCTGCCGGTGGCCGCGACTGAGCAAGACATCAAACGCGTACGCGCGTTGGGCGGCGAGAGTGACTCCGGGTCGAGGGAATTGGCGCGGTACATCGCCGAGATCGGGCGCACTTTTGATGCGGGCGTGAAGCCGATGCTGGTATTCCGGCCGGATCGGTACCTGCGCGGCGGGGATCATTCTTCATTCAACCAGCAGGGATTTTCAGCGGTGCGGCTTACGGAGTTTCGCGAGGACTTTCATCATCAGCATCAGAATGTGCGCAGCGTAAGCGGCGTCGAGTACGGGGATTTGCCAAAGTTTGTGGACTACGGGTACGTCGCGCATGTGGCGCGGCTGAATGCGGCGACGCTGGCGTCATTGGCCTCGGGGCCGGCGCCTCCGGGGAATGTGCATCTGCTGACCAAAGATCTGGAAAACGATTCGACGCTGACCTGGGACGCCTCGCCAGGGGCGGCTGGCTACGAGGTGCTGTGGCGGGCGACGACCAGTCCGGAGTGGGAGCATGCGGAAAGCTTCGGGAACGCCACACGAGCCACGCTGAAGATTTCGAAAGACAACGTGATTTTCGCGGTGAGGGCGGTGGATGCGGCGGGGAATCGGAGTCTTGCGGTTGTGCCGTCGCCGCAACGCTGAAAACACCAGTTGTGAATGTCCACGTCTCGCAAATGTGGCAAGACCCTTCAACGTGGGTCGGGGCGGCGTTTGCACCCCGACGGCTTGGGAAGCGATAGGACTCGGGGCCGCCAACCTGATAATATGGCCAGGAGCCACAGTCTAGTTTTTCATCGGAAATCACGCACTAATCCATGTATCGCAACCGGACCCTGACGTTGAGTTTGCCTCCTTTCACCCGGGCGGTGAAATGGCTTGTGATCAGCAACGCGGCCGTGTTTTTGCTGAAGGTCTTGCTGGAGTGGCTGACGCCAGCTTTCGCGGATTGGGCGTTTTATGAGCTTGCGCTTGTCCCCAGCCTGGTTATGCGAGGGGCGATCTGGCAGCTGATTACCTACTCGTTCCTGCACGCGGGCATTTCGCACATCCTGTTCAACATGCTCTGGCTGTGGTGGTTTGGCGCGCAGCTTGAGATGGATTGGGGACAACGAAAGTTCTACGAGTTCTATTTCTTTTGTGTTGTGGGTGCTGCTCTGACCACGGTCGTAGTGTCATATACGCACATTGCGGGCGTGCAACCGTTCATTCCGACGGTTGGTGCTTCGGGTGGCATCTTTGGCATCCTGATGGCGTTCGGCATTTTGTATGGCGACCAGGAGATATGGCTGTTTCCGATTCCGTTTTCGATTAAAGCGAAATACTTCGTAGCCGGCATCGCGTTCTTCACGCTCGTGGGAGCGATCATGGCGGCGCGACCGCGCCATGGGGAATCCGTCGCCTATGTTGCACATCTTGGCGGGCTGCTGTTTGGATTTCTGTATGTGAAGTTTCTGCCGCGGCGTGGGCTGAGCCGTTCCGCGTCAGAGCGGTACTTCGGGATACGCAACGCATATTACCGCTGGAAGCGTCGGCGGGCGGCGAAGAAGTTTGAAGTCTACATGCGGCAACATGACCGGGATGTGCACTTCGACGAGCATGGGAACTACATTCCTCCCCAAGACACGCGGAAGGGGAACGGCGGAGGGAAGTCGGGGTGGGTGAATTAGGATTGCAGGTTGAAGGCGGAAGTTCAGAAGCAAGAATGAAGAAGTGAACTTGCTGATTTCAGATTTGAGATTTAGCTTGAGTTCGAGGGGCCAATCTGCAATCCAAAATCTGCAATCGCTAAGTCAGTAAAGCGTGAAACTCGGCCAGTATGGCTGATTGCAGCTTTTCTTCTCTTGATTTTCCTTTGAATCCCAGATCGTGGCCTGCGCCCTCAACCGGCAGGAGCTTCGTTTTTGCCGGGATCATCTTGATGGCGCGCTGCAGCTCTTCGATGCTGCCGAAGGGGTCGCGTGTGCCGTGGACAAACAGGGTTGGCGTGCGCAGGTCGGGCAGGTGCTGCGTGCGCTGCTGCTCGGGACGGCGCGGGGGATGGAGCGGGTAGGAAAGTAGAAGCAGGGCTTCGACAAGACCCGGTTCTTCGGCACAGAGCATGCTGGATTGGCGTCCGCCATAGGAGTGGCCTCCCAGGAGAATGTTTCCTGACCTTTGAGTCGCAGCCCCTGTCTCGTTAACCATCCTCATAAGGGCTGCGATGGCATTCTTCAGGCCGACACGATCGCGGGCGGCATCGGCGGGGCCGGGAGGACCGAACGATCTCGCCTGGCGGTAAGGGAGATTGCAGCGGAGCACCGTGAATCCAGTTGACGCGAATGCATCGCCTAAAGCGCGGAGGAGTGGGGCTTGTGCGTTGCCGCCGGCGCCATGCGTCAGAACCAGACGGTCTCCGTTGGGAGTTGCAGGGACGTGCAGGAACCCTCGGACTGGCGGATCAACGGTCGTGTCAGCGAACTCGCGGATGGCGGAGTCAGGCAAGGGAACATTCTAATCGGTGTTTGGGCCGCCAGATTGGCGCTGTGCAACTGCTTTCTCTGCCTCGCGAAATTCTGATCTGCCAGGGCGGTCACTACGTTCGCAAACTTTCAGCAGCTCCTGAAAATACTTGCGGCTGAGTTCGTCGTTCCCGGCGAGTTGCGCGGCCTTACCCGCGCCATAGAGAGCGCGGAAGCGTCCCGGCTCTTTCTTGATCGTGGCCTCAAATTGCACGAGCGCCGCAGAATGCTGGTTCGCAGCCAGCAGCATCTCTCCATACAGTTCCCGAGCCGGGGCGAGCGGGCCGGGCGTCACCGCGCTTTTCTCGGTGCCGTCTTCCAGTCGTGCGGCCGACTTAATCTGGCGAAGAGCTTCGTCCTTTTCCCCCTCCGCCATCCTAGCCCAGGCTGCTACCTCATGTTCCTGGATTTCCACCTGCAACGCCCAGTAGCTTTCGCCGTCCTTGAGCAATTGCTCCCGGATTTTCTTCAGAGCTGTCGCCGCCTCTTGAGCAGCCTTCGACTGTCCGAGCCTGGCCGAGCCCAATCCGCGGGCGAACCAGGTCATGGCTTCTGTGTGGGGGAACGGAGTCTCGCGTGGGATGAGTTGCGCAGCCTGCTTCCAGTCTCCGCGTTCCAGCGCGTACCGCGCCGGGATGGCAGCCAGCGCAAAGTAGCCGGTCACCGGGCCGCCCGCGCCACCGATGATGGCTTTGGGATCAAAGTGTGATTCAATCTCGGGCAAGGAAGCCAGGATCTTTCGCACAGCCTCATCCTGCCCGGTTTGCAGATAGGCATAAACTTCGTAGTCGGTGGCGTGCAGTTCTTCGGCGGTCTGGCCCTCGCGCTTTGCCGCTGCGGCCGCTGCGATGTTGCTGGCGATCGATTCCTGCCAATAGCCGGTGCGAGTAAAAGTATGCGAGGGCATGTGCAACGCATGCGGCGCGTCGGGCGCGATGTCGGAATATCGGCGCGCCGCTTCCAGCGCACGATCGGCCAGCGGCGGAACGTCGTAGTTGTGGATGATGTAGTGCGCCAGTCCGGGATGGTCGGGTTCTTCCTTGAACAGAGACTCTAGAATCGCTCCAGCCTTCAGCCTTCCGGCATAGGTTTTATCAGCCGGATCTTCTGAGGACGCGATGGCGCACGCATAGAAGATCTGCGCCTCATCATCCGTGGGATACTTTTCCGCAACCTCACCCATCGCATCGCGATAAGCAAGCAGACGAGTGCGTTGCGCCGTGTTTTCGAAATCGCGATATAGATTGGCTACGGCAGCAATGTACGAACGTTCCCGCTCGGTTTGCGACCCCACGCTCTTGCCAAGTTCCACGCTCGCTCGTCCTGCCAGCAACTGACTTTTATCTTTGATCCCGGCCGCAAAGGGATTGCTCCATTGACTGAGCGCGATGCCCCAATAGGCAATTCCACATGTCGAGTCGTTTTTCAGCGCTGCCTGGAAGCCTTGAATGGCCCTGCTGAACTGGAAGGAGTGCAGGAGGGCGACGGCTCGGTCAAATTCCTTCTGCGCCGCGGGGTTGCAGGAGGTAGAAAAATGCACCGTTCCTAGCTTCTGGCCAGAAGGATGCTCGTGTTCCTGTGCAAAACTGCTGGTGCTGGCAAGAGTTAAGACGCAAACGCTGAAGATTCGCCCGTACAAGATAGCCGCCCCCAGTTCCTAAGAAACATTCTAGCGCCCAGCAGGGCCTATTCAGGTGGGAAGAGGTCGATTCTGGGAAAGCCCGACGACCGTCTACTCACAAAAATCTGCTGCCCCTGAACCAAAACTGCCTCCAATTTCCGCCTCTTTAGATAGGAGGAGCTTGTGCGGCGGTCATGACGCTGTCTGCATTGCGGCTCTTCGTCGAGTAGAAGTCTTTCTCAGCCAGTCTTTCCCGCAACATTGCGCTCGCCCCGGATGGCGCCTCAACCACATCAAGGAGGAACCATGTCGTATTCAATCGCCCGGTCGACGACCCGGGGAAGCATTTTCGCGCTTACGCTGTTCACTATTGCCTTGCTCGCGACAACCATTGCACAAGCTCAAGCTCCGCTCGCCATCACATTAATCGAAGGAGCAGATGCTAACGGGGAGCCGACTTATGAGGCCACGATATCCAACTTCAACAACCAAAACATCAACGCTTACAACTTGACGGTGACATACACCATGCCACCGGGGGAACTTCCGATTTCACCTTCCCCCAGCGGAGGTTGCCTGTTCACGCCTGCGTCAGATCACCTGAGGGCGGTGTGCTCCGCGGCAGTTCTCCTGGCCAATCAGTCGCAGACGTTTACGGTTGCGATACATCCAGTCGACACCGCGCCGCAGGATGTTACGGTCGTGGCAACCGAGTCTGGTGGCGGTTCGGCGCAAGCGTCCACCACCAGCAGCATCACCGAGGTCGGGCTCACCGAGATGCAAGTTGACTTGAGTTCGACCAATCCGGGGAAAGTCGGCGAGACGTTTACTTACAACGTCACGGTGACAAATATCCAGGACGATGATGCACGGAACGTCTTTGCGGTGCTTGTGCTCCCGAAGGGCTCCACCACGATCACCGTGCCCAAGGGCTGCAACAAGGGCGTTACCATTTTCTGCAAACTCGGACAAATGTCGCCGGGAACCAGCAAGACGGTGAGTATCAGTGTGACACCGACGATTTCCGGATGGGCGCAGGCCACCGCCGGCATACGGCTGACCACACCCGACCGCTATTTCCCGAACAACTCGTCGGCGAATAGTATCTGGATCAATCCGTAGATTGTAGCTCTAGAACTGCCGCGTCGGCCCGGTGCTCGTACGGCAAGCCGGGTCCGGCGCGGATCTTCCATTACGCTAACTAATTGTCTTTTCCCAGTCATCCCGGGCTTGAACCAATCGATTGGCTGGCGCTATGCTTGTCGCCCACGGCCATTCGGACACGATTTCATTCACGTCTGTCGCTGATGGAGGTTGCATGCGAAGCCGAGTCCCACTCTTCCTTTTGTTCACAATGTGCATTTCCGCCGTTGTTTTCGGACAATCCAAACTGCCCAACACTCCCCGCCGCGAAGTAGTCGAGAACTACTTCGGAACGGACGTGGCAGATCCCTATCGCTGGCTGGAGAAGACCTCCGACCCCGAAGTTGTCCAGTGGATGAAGGCGCAGAACGACTTCACGAGAGCAACACTGGCGAAGATTCCGGGCCGCAGTGAACTGCTCGGCAGAATTAAATCTCTCGATAACGCTGGCTCGATCGTGTACAACCTGCAGGTTTGGGGCGGGCATTACTTTTATCTGAAAACCGATGCGGGCTCGGATAACCGGCGCCTCTATGTGCGAGATACGATGACAGCGCCAGAGCGCCTGCTGGTTGATCCGGAGAAGCTGACAACTGCAGACGGCAAGCACTTTTCCATCGACTACTTCCAACCATCACTGGATGGCAAGTATGTAGCGTACGGAATTTCTCCGGGGGGATCGGAAGACAGTGTTCTGCACATCCTCGAGACCGCGAGTGGCAAGATCCTGCCGGATGTGATCGATCGGGCGCAGTTTGGTCAGCCAACATGGCTTCCTGACGGCGAAAGCTTGTTCATTCCGCGATTACAGAAGCTCGGCCCGGACGCTCCGCCGACTGCCAAGTACCAGAAGTTGCGCGTTTACCGTCACACCTTGGGATCGGATCCGGAGCAGGATCCGCAGGTCTTTGGTTACGGCATGGGGGACAAGGTAAAGGTGCTCGACGACGACTTTGCGTTCCTCGCTTACTCGCCGGCGGCGCCAAATGCAATGCTAGGAGTGGTCGTCCATGGCGTCAAGAAGGAGTTTGATCTCTATGTTGCTTCCTTCTCCGACAAACCCACGGCTGCGACCGAGTGGAAGAAAGTTGCTGATGACAGTGTGGATATCACTGGTCTGGATGTTCACGGTGACGATCTCTTCCTGCTTTCGCACAAGGACGCATCCCGCTACAAGGTCCTGCGCACCAGCGTCTCGCATCCCGATCTATCGACGGCTACGGTCGTCGTTCCTCCCAGCGATGTTGTCGTGGTGAATTTCACAGCCGCGGCTGACGGACTTTACATCCAGGACCTTGATGGCGGAATTGGTCGACTAAGGCGCCTTGACTACAGCACCGGAAAAGCAAGCCCGCTAACGCTGCCCTTTGAGGGCGCCATTCAGAGTCTGTTCACCAACCCGACCGAGAAAGGTGCCTGGCTTGAGTTGACCAGTTGGACTAAGTCCCCGTTGTGGTATGCACTCCGCGCGAATGGGAGTGCTCAAGAT
>Ga0335079_10008336_pt1 | contig 11820 bp, 6 predicted proteins | sample Lox_Sample_33_FD_206719 | JGI IMG/M metagenome (GOLD analysis project Ga0335079, IMG submission 206719) | Soil microbial communities from Loxahatchee National Wildlife Refuge, Florida, United States - Lox_Sample_3.3 | ecosystem: Environmental > Terrestrial > Soil > Wetlands | place: USA: Florida... | reverse complement strand
TCATTGGGAATCTCTCGACGAGCTGGTCCGCATGGGCTTCAAGGTGAACCCCAAGCGGAAACTCTGCCGGGATGTCGACGAGGTTCTGGCGTTTTGCGCGGAGTGGGAAGCGCAGCGCGAGCACTTGCCCTACGAGATCGACGGCGTAGTCGTCAAAGTGGATTCCATCGCCCAGCAGCGGCAACTCGGGTATACCGCCAAGGCGCCCCGCTGGGCGATCGCCTACAAGTACCCGGCGCGGCAGGCGCTGACCACGGTGGAAAACATCGAGGTGCAAGTGGGACGCACCGGCGCCCTGACTCCGGTGGCGCACCTGGCGCCGGTCGAGGTCAGCGGCGTCACCGTGGCGCGCGCCACGCTGCACAACGAGGACGAAATCGCGCGTCTGGGTCTTGAGATCGGCGACACCGTGGTGATCGAGCGCTCCGGCGACGTGATCCCCAAAGTCGTGCGCGTACACGCGCAGGGGTCCTACCGGAAGCCCTTCCGTATGCCGGCGGCGTGTCCGGTGTGCGGCGGCAACGTGGTGCGCGAGGAGGGAGAAGCCGCCTCCCGATGCATCAACATCAATTGTCCCGCCCGCCTCAAGGAGTCCATCCTGCACTTCTCGGCGCGCGGCGTAATGAACATCGACGGCCTGGGTGACGCGCTGGTGGATCAGTTGGTGGATCGCGGCATGCTGCGGAGCGTCGCGGATATCTACGGCCTGACGGCCGAGCAGCTTGTCTCGCTCGAGCGCATGGGCGCCAAGTCGGCCGGCAACCTGATCCGCAACATCGAAAAATCCAAGCAGAACCCGTTGCCGCGCGTGCTCACCGCGCTGGGGATCCGCTTCGTGGGCGAGCGCACCGCGGTGTTTCTGGGCGAGGCGTTCGGCAGCCTCGATACGATCGCGCAGGCGAGCGTGGAGCAACTGCAGCAGGCCGAGGAGGTCGGGCCGAAAGTCGCGGAAAGCATCTACCAGTTCTTCCGCGAGCCGCACAACCAGGAACTGGTCGAGCGCTTTCGCGCGGCGGGCTTGAAATTCGAATACGAGGTCCGGCGAAAGAAAGGCGGGCCGCTCGCCGGGTCGACGTTCGTGCTGACCGGGACCCTGCCCAACCTGAGCCGTGAGGAGGCTACCCGCGTGATCGTATCGGCGGGCGGCAAGGTGAGCAGCGCCGTCAGCGCCAAGACCAGCTACGTCGTCGCGGGCGCCGAAGCCGGCTCCAAGCTGGATAAGGCGATTTCGTTGGGAGTCCGCGTGATCGACGAGCGGCAGTTATTGGAAATGGCCGGCAAACAGCAGGATTCGGGGTGAGCTACGTCATCTTCTTGCAGCCCTCCGCCATGGCGCAACCCGGGCTTGCTGACGCGCGCGGCTCTGAAACGGAGCCTCGATTTCATAACAACAGAGCCGCGACCTTGAGGGACGCTACCCCGAGCGTTTTTCAGAATCTCCTAAACTAAGCGGCGCCTGGATGGGGGCTCACCGCACCACGCGCGCCAGCCAGGCGTCCACGATGGGTTTGGCCTTCGAAGGAAAACGGTGGCCGCCTTCGAGCATGTGAAACTCCACGTCGGCGGCCCGCACGCGCAGCCGTCCCGCGAAACCTTCCGTGACCTCCGGCTTGTAGAACTCGTCCTCCCGGCGGGCGATGTGGAGCAGCGCCGCCGACACCTGGCGGTACGGCCCGTCCTCCCAGTTGCGCGGGACGCCGCCGCAAATGCCGATCACGCCGCGAACCTCGCCGGGGTGCGTCGCCGCAAACCGGTAATTCAGGCCCACCGGCTGTGAAAAGCCCACCAGGATGCGGCGCTCGGGCGGAATCGCGTATTCGCGCCCAGCCTCGTTCAAAATGTGCAACAGCATATCGTGATGCAGCCGCACGGAGGAATCCGGGTGCTTGTGTGTCGCCCAGCCGTAGCCCACTTCGCTGGAACCCTGCGCGAGGAAGAACTGGTTGGGGCCTTCGACTGCCGCGATCACTTGCTGCTGGCCCAACATCATGGCAGTCAGGCGCAGCATCACCTCGGGATTCGAGCTAAAGCCATGAAGCGTGACTGCCAACAACGTGCGCTCGTTCACGGCCGGCGGCGCGTGAAGCAGGTACCGGCAGTCCAGGCGAGCGGTGAAACTGCAATTGCGAGTATTTTCCACAGTCCTCATTTGAAAGCGCGAACTCCGCGTGACAACGTCCGAGAGTATCATACTTAGACTCATTCCGCACATCCGGCGGGCAGCGGCACTCTCACCGGCGCCTGCCTGTGCAGATCCGCCCGGCCCCGCTCGCGAGTTTACAGCAAATTTACATATGCCTCACACAACCTACGCAGCCGGTTGCTTACACTTGATCTGGATCGGTTAATTCCAGTTAGGAAAGGAAAGTAACATGAGTAAACTGAACGGAGTAATTGGCGCCCTTGCGCTAACTCTGACGGGTGCTTCCGGATCGATGTTCGCCGGCGGCGTGCCCGCACGAGCCACTATCACCACGATAGCTTCTACGGTCCCATACAACGGAGACGTCAATCCTTACGGCGTGGCTCTTGTCCCGCAAACCACGGGTAAGCTGACCAAGAACCACATCCTGGTGAGCAATTTCAACAATAGCGCCAACTTACAAGGCACCGGCACGACCATCATGGACATCTCCCCCGAGGGAGCGGCCAGTGTCTTCGCGCACATCTCCTGGTTGCCCGGATCTTGTCCGGGAGGCGTGGGCTTGACGACCGCGCTGGTGGTCCTGCGCGCCGGCTGGGTCGTAGTCGGCAGTCTGCCAACCACCGACGGCACCTCGGCGACCGCCCAAGCCGGATGCCTGATCGTGCTGAACTCCTGGGGCACGGTGGTCGAGACCATTACTGACAGTACCATCAATGGCCCCTGGGACATGACTGCGCTGGACTCGGGATATAGTGCTGACTTGTTTGTCACCAATGTTCTGAATGGAACCGTCGCGGGCGGCGGCTATGTAGTCAATGAAGGAACAGTACTGCGCATCGCTCTCGGACTTAACGGGTCTGTGCCGGCTGTACAGTCCATTACGACGATCGGCTCGGGATTCGCGGAGCGAACGGATCCCGCCGCGCTGGTAATTGGACCCACCGGTGTGGCTCTGGCGCAGAACGGCGACCTCTATGTCGCCGACAGTCTGAATAACCGGATCGCGGCGATTCCGAACGCCGTTAACCGCTATTCGAGCGCGGGCACGGGAACTACCGTCTCGGAGGGAGGCGCGCTGAACGATCCGCTGGGCCTGGCGATCCAGCCCGGCACGGGGAATATTGTCACTGCCAATGGCAACAACGGACTGGTGGTCGTCACCAGCGCCAGCGGCTATCAGCTTGGCAAGTTCTTGCTGGACAAGACGGGGAACCCGCCGGGCGCGGGCACTCTCTTCGGCCTGCTTCCCACAGCCGCGGGATTGTTCTTTGTGGACGACGGCTCCAATACGCTGAACGTCGTCGCCAGCGGCGGGTACTGAAGCTTGTTGAAAAGCGCGCTCGACTTACCGCTCCCTGACGATTCGCGGCTCTGTAGGCGTTGCGAAATCGAGGCTCCGTTTCAGAGCCGCGCGCGTCAGCGAGCGATGCGGCGCCTTTCCGACAAACACCTGACGATTGACGGCGGTTGGCAGGGCTGCGCGCGGCGTGGCCCGCCGGCGCCGGGCGTAGCCAGTCACCTGATCTGGATCTTGTGCGGCCGGCCGTCGTCGGCGAACTGAACCGACACCCCGTCCCCGGATTTGTGCCATGGCAGCGCATTGCCGTCTAAAAGCGCGGCTTGTCCTGGGGGTGCCGGCCGGATCGCAAACACCAGGTTACGGGTTCCCGGCTGGTAGCTGCCGGTTGGCGCCGAGACTTGGATCTCGGCCCCCTCACCGGACGTCTGATAACTCAGGGTAGTCCGCCGAAACACTCCGTCGCGATAAGCGGGACTCACGCCGTCGTCCTCGTAAAGCGATAGCCGCGCCTCTCCGCGCGCATCCGGATAAATCGCGAACGTCAGGGGATCGGCGGCTTTTTCTCCCACATAATTCATCTCCGGACCTCTGGGCAAAATCGCGCCGCCGCGGACGAACAACGGCAGGGTCTCGAGCGGCGCCTGCACGCGAATGGTGCGGCCGCCGGCGAACTCCTGGCCCGTCCAATAGTCGAACCAGGTCCCTGCCGGAAGATAGACCAACCGGCTGGTCAAGCCGGGCCTGAGTATGGGAGCCGCCAACAGGTCTTCGCCTACCATGAACTGATCGTCGAGCGCCAGCGTGTTGGCGTCGTTCTGATAATTCAACAACAGCGGCCGGAACACAGGCACGCCCGTGCGATGGGCTTCTTCCAGCGTGGTGTAGAGATATGGCAGCAATCGATAGCGCAACTTGAGATACTTGCGAATGATATCTTCGTAGTAAGTGCCGAAACGCCACGGTTCGTGATCGTAACTGTCTCTCTGCGCATGGTTGCGGCAGAACGGCGTCAGAAAGCCGATCTCGTACCAGCGCGTCAGCAGCTCGGCATCGGTGCGGCCGATGAAACCTCCTACATCGGCGCCGGTGAACGGCTCCCCGGAAAGCCCGGCCGTCTGGAACATCGGGATGCTCAGCGCCATGGCGTCCCAAGTGGCGGTGTTGTCCCCCGTCCACATGGTGGCATAGCGCTGGATGCCGGAATAGGCCGCGCGCGTGATGACATAGGGCCGCTCGTTGGGCCGTAAACGCACCAGCCCGTCGTAAGTGGCGCGCGCCTCGTTCAGCGCGAAAACGTTGCGGTTCTGCGCGTAGGGCGAATGCGCCCCGCCATCGTAGGTGATCACATCCATCTGCGTCTTGCCGGTCTGATCCAAAAAATCCGACGGCTCGTTCATGTCGTTCCAGATGCCGGCAACGCCATGATCCAGGTACGCGCGGTGCAGGTCTCCCCACCAGCGCGCGGCCGCCTCGACTGTGTAGTCCGTATAGACGGCCTTGCCGGGCCACACCGCGCCGATCCACGGCTTACCGTCCTGGCGCTTCAGAAAGTAGTCCTTCGCCAAACCCTGGTTGAAAACGTAGTAGCTCTTATCCTGAGCGGCCAGTTCCGCATTCGCGGCGGCGTCGGCCGCGCCCGGCTGCGGAGGCTGGTACTTCACGCCCGGGTCCACGATCACCACCACCTTGACCCCCTGCTTGCGCAGTTTTGCAGTGAACGCCGTAGGGTCTGGAAATCCGTGAGGATCCCACGTGAAAACGCGGTATCCGTTCATATAGTCTATGTCGAGATGCAGGACATCCAGCGGCAGATCCTCGGCCCGGTAGCGCCGCACGATTTCTTCGGCCACTGTGTCGGGATAGTAGCTCCAGCGGCTCTGCTGGTTTCCGAGCGCCCACATGGGCGGCATGGGTAAGTGGCCCGTAAGATCCGCATAACGTCCCAGGATCTTCTTCAGCGATGGACCGTAGAAGAAGTAGTAGTTCATCTCTCCGCCCTCGGCGGAGAACACCGCGTACTCCGGCGAGTTAGCGCCGAAATCGAAGTGCGAGCGGAAGCTGTTATCGAAGAAGATGCCGTAAGCGATGCCATCCTGCAAACCGAGATAGAACGGCATGTCGGTGTAGATCGGATCCGTGCCTTCCTTGTAAGCGGGTGTATCGGAGTTCCAGTTGGTGAATTCGCCGCGCCGCTTGTCGAGCCGCGCCGCCTTCTCGCCCAGCCCGTAGAAGTGCTCGTCGATGCCGAGTTTCTTCGCCGCGGCAACCGTGCCGGAGCGCGGATCGTTCATCATGGGCCGCTGGTCGGCGTTGATCGGGCGATGGGTCTTCGCGTCGCGAAATTCAACCAAAAGCGGCGAGCGCTGCACCAGCACTTCGATCTCTTCCGTCGCGAGCAGCAACGCGCCGGCCTCGTCCCGAACGGTCCACTGGGGGACGTCCCAGGCGGTTTTCGCGATGGCCCAGGAATGGTCGCGCTCGGGCAGAGGCTTGCCAAACGACGCCCGCACGCGGACCAGATCCGGCGCCAGCACATAGAAGCGGACTTGGGAATGGTCCTGGCAGGTCACCGCCACGCCGTCCGGCGTTCGGCTATAACTCGCGACGGGACCGATCGCAACGAGGCCGTTGATCTCGATGGCGGGAGCGGCCGCTGACAGCGAAAACAGGCAGAAAGCGGACGAGGCTAGTTTTTTCATAACATGGGCTGCCGATGCGTATTGTATTACGCGGCGCCGGCGGCCGCCCTGCGGCGTGGCAAACTGGAGTCAGGCGCTCATGCAGGAGTCTTCCGCCCGCGTTGCTTTCCGCTCCCCGGGATTTCGCTTTTTTTTAGCTGTCCGCGTGCTGACGATTACCGCGTCGGAGATGCAGGCCGTGGCGGTCGGCTGGCAGGTGTACTCCCTGACGCATCGTCCCGCCGACCTCGGCCTGGTGGGCTTGGCGCAGTTCCTTCCCGGCGTTCTTCTTTTCCTGGCCGCCGGCCACGCCGCGGACCGCATGGCGCGCCAACGCATCCTGCAAGCCTGCTGCGCCGGTTTCGCGCTGTGCTCTCTGCTCCTCCTGGGACTTACGCTGCGCGGCCTGTCTTCGATCGCTCCGATCTATGCCGTGCTCCTTTTGAACGGAACGGTGCGCGCCTTTAACGGGCCCGCCGGCCAGGCTTTCCTGCCGCTGCTGGTCGCCGGGGAACACTTCCCCACCGCGGTGGCTTGGAACTCATCGGTGTTCCAGGCGGCCACCATCGCCGGACCGGTGGCGGGGGGACTGCTCTATGGCTTCACGTCCAGCCCCGTGCCTGTCTATCTATGCGCCGCCATCGAGTATGTCGGCGCAATGCTCCTGCTGGCAGCCATCCGCGCGCGCAGTCCGCGCCGCCTGCCCGGAACGGCGTCTTCCGGAAATGTTTTGGACGGCCTGCGATATATCTGGCGCAACCGGCCGATTCTGGGCGCCATCTCGCTGGATCTCTTCGCCGTGTTGTTGGGCGGAGCGGTAGCGCTGCTGCCGGTCTACGCGCGGGAGATTCTCAAGGCCGGCGCGTCGGGCCTGGGCGTTTTACGCAGCGCGCCCGGATTGGGCGCCGTGATCGTGTCTCTCGTTGTGGCGCACTGGCCGCTGCGCCGTCACGCCGGCGCCGTCATGCTCTGGTGCGTCTGCGGCTTCGGCGTGTTCACGGTCGTCTTTGGACTCTCCCGGAACCTGGCGCTGTCGCTCGTGGCGCTCGCGTTGACCGGCGCGTTTGACACCGTGAGCGTCATCGTGCGCCACACGCTCATCCAGCTTTCCACGCCGGACGAGATGCGCGGGCGGGTCAGCGCGGTGAACGTGGTGTTCATCGGCGCCTCGAACGAGGTGGGGCAGTTCGAATCGGGCGTCACCGCCCAATGGTTCGGAACCGTGCCGGCCGTAGTCCTGGGAGGCCTGGGCGCCATTGTGGTCGTCGCGATATGGGCGTGGCGGTTCCCGGCATTGCGCCGCGCCAACGAGCTGGTTCGCCCGGCGTCTCCGGTGGGCGGCCCTACTGCACGATAAACCCGTTCGGCAGCACGGCTTCTTCCGCGCCGGTAGTGACCACCAGCGATGCCGGGCCGGAGGAAACCGCGGGGTCTAACATAAGCTGCACGGTCAAGCTCGTTCCGCTCGCCACCGCAACGCTGGATGCCGCGATCCCCGCGGGCGCGGCCACCTGCGTGCTCCCCTGCGCGAAGTGAGTATTGACGCCGGTGACTGTCACCGTAATCGTCTGGCCGGCGATTGCGGAGTTAGGCGTTGTCGAGGCAAGAAACGGCGTGTCCGGCGGCAGCAGTTCGTTCAGCAGCCCCGTCACTACGAATACGGCCATCTGCCCCCGGGTGAGATTCTGGTCCGGACAGTACAGCTTCGGACCGCAGCCCGACGTGATTCCCGCCTGCGCCATTTTCTGGATCATCGGGAAGAACAAATACGACGACGGCGCGTCCGTGAAATACGGCGTGCCGGGATAGCTGAACGGAATGCTCCCATACCGCGCGCGGATAATGAAGGCGGCCGTTTCGCCACGTGTGACCGGATTGTCCGGACAATAGGCGGTTGCCGTACATCCCTTGGTGATCCCCATATCTTTCAGTTTCTGTATGTATGAGAAGTACGGATTAGAGGGCGGCACGTCCGTGAAGTAAGGATCGTGAGTGTAAGTGAAACTACGGCTTCGGCCGCCTTCAACAGCCGCTATGAGGAGCGCGGCCATTTGCCCGCGAGTGAGATCGCTGTCCGGGCAGTAATCCAGGGGCTGCGCCAGGCACCCGTACGTGATCCCCGCCTGATACAGAAGATTGGCGTAATCGAAATAGTAGTCGGATGCCGTGACGTCGGCGAACTCGCTCTGGGTCTCCCGCTGCGTCACCGGAACGGTCTCGCCGCCGATGTGCACCGCCCCTGTGCGGACGCTGCCGGTAGAGTTGGCCTGCACCGCGAAACCGGCCGTGCCGTTGCCGGCGCCGGTGGCTCCGGAAGTAATCGTGATCCAGTTTGCCGCGCTGGTGCTGGCCCAGGCGCACGCCGGCGCGCTGGCCCGCACCGACAAGAGCGGACCGGATTGGGCCGTGGCATCCAACACCACCGCGCTCGGACTTACAGTTACTCCGCCTCCGCCCGCGACCATCCGCACGCGATTGTTATACGTATCCGCGATGAAAAGATTGCACGCCGCATCCACGGCGATTCCCCCAGGCTCGTTCAAAGTAGCCGCGGTGGCCGGCCCATAGTCTCCGGTATCGCCAGGATCCCCGGTTCCCGCCACCGTGGTAATGATGCCTCCAACGGAGATTTTGCGGATCGCGTTGTTGTTGCTGTCGGCGATAAACAGATTGCCCGAGACGTCCAGCGCGACGCCCGTGGGATAATCCAACTGCGCGCCGGCCGCCGGCCCCTGGTCTCCCCAATAACCGGCGACGCCGTTTCCCGCCAAGGTCGTGATGATACTCCCACTGACCTTGCGGATCGCGTGATTGTCACTGTCGGCGATAAGTAAGTTGCCGGAGGCATCGACCGCCAATCCCGCGGGATAACTGAGCTTGGCGCCGGTGGCCGGACCATGATCTCCGGAATAGCCGGCTACTCCGTTTCCGGCCACCGTGGTGATCGTGCCATTGCTCACTTCGCGAATGACGCTGTTGTAAGTATCGGCGATGAAGAGATTGCCCGAAGCGTCGATTGCCACTCCCTCGGGAAACAGAAGAGAGGCGCTGGTGGCCGGGCCGTTGTCCCCCGTGTAGCCGCCGTTCCCATTCCCGGCTACCGTGGTCACGATGCCGGCGGGAGTCACTTTACGGATCACGTTATTCGCGCTATCGGCGATGAATAAATTGCCAAAAGCATCCGCAGCTCCGCTGTTGGGATGGTTGAGGAATGCGCTAACAGCCGGTCCGTTGTCTCCCGAATAAGCTGGAATTCCGGCGCCGGCGACCGTGTTAATGATACCCGCCGGAGTTATCGAGCGGATCCGGTGGTTCGAAGTATCGGCGATGTACACGTTGTCCGCGGCGTCTACGAACACGCCCCCGGGCAATTGCAGCGCAGCACTTGCGGCGGGCCCGCCATCCCCCGAGTAGCTATAGCCGCCGTTTCCCGCGATCGTCGTGATGATGCCGCCGGCGTTCACCTGGCGGATGCGGTGATTATTCCAGTCGGCCACCAGCAGGTTGCCCGAGGCATCCACGGCGACGCCATAGGGATAGTTCAGCGAGGCGCCGGCGGCCTGCCCGCCGTCTCCGGAGTATCCATAAGCTGTATTACCCGCGACTGTAGTGATGACGCCGCTGGAATCCACCTTGCGGATAACGCTGTTGTAAGTATCGGCGATCAACAAGTCACCGGCGCCGTCCAAGGCGATGCCGCAGGGCGTATCGAGCGCCGCGCCGGTTGCCGGGCCGTGATCGCCGCTATAGCCAACGGCGCCGCCGGCCACTGTTGTAATGGTCCCGTCCGCACTTACTCGACGAATAGCCGCGTTATAAGCGTCGGCGATAAACAGGTTGCCGAGCCCGTCCACCGCGATGCCGTAAGGGTAGCGCAGTTCGGCGCTGGTGGCCGGCCCATTGTCTCCGGAATATCCATAGGCCCCGTTGCCCGCTACCGTAGTAATCACACCGCTTCCATCTACTTTACGAATCACATTGCCTTCCGAATCGGCAATGAACAGGTCTGAACCGGACACCGCCACGCCGGTCGGAGCCTCGAGCGCGGCGCTGGTTGCCGGTCCGTTGTCCCCCGAGCTGTTATAGTCGCCGTTCCCCGCTACTGTGGTTATGGCGCCGGACACACTCACTTTGCGGACCCGGTAGTTGCCGGTATCGGCAATATATAGGTTGCCTGCTGTGTCCACCGCGATTCCGCTGGGGCCTTGCAGCGACGCGGCGGTGGCCGGTCCGTTGTCCCCCGAATAGCCCGCGGCGCCATTCCCCGCTACAACGCTGAGCGTTCCCGCGCCGTTCACTTTGACGATGATGTTATTCGAGGTGTCGGCGACGTAGTAATTGCCTGCTGTGTCGGCGGCTACCGCGGCCGTGATGCCGAGCGGCGCCTGAAGAGCCGGCAGTGGCGAGACAGGAAATGTCCAGTCCACTCCAGCCACGGTGGTGATCTGGGCGCGGGCGAGCGGTACAATTAAGGCCAGAAACGGCAAAAGGCGCGCGGAACGGGGAATCATGGGTAACCTCCCTCAAGAGTTGGAAGATTGTGACTGGCGGGCCGTGCGCGTGGCGGGGCACGGTACGCTTCCGATTGTCAAAAACTATAGAGACGTAGCGCAGCATTTTCTCTCGGGCGCTTCGAACCGACCAGGATTTTAGACTCTGAATTTCTCGCGTTCAGGCATGCATGGTAGAATTCCGCGCATGGGGGCGCTGGCATCGTCCGGTCTTCTCTTGCTCGCGGCCGCTTTAGCCCCGGCGCAGGCGCCAGCCGTGAATTCGGGCGGTGTCGTCGATGCCGCCACCTTTCGCGCGCCGGTGGCGCCGGGATCGCTGGTGTCCATCTTCGGCATCGATCTCGCTCCGGCGGCGGCCGCCACCCGCGCGCTTCCCTTGCCCACCACGCTGGGCGAGGTGTCGGTCAGCTTCAATGGCGTCGCGGCGCCGTTGCTGTATGTCTCGCCAACTCAAATCAACGCACAGCTTCCGTGGGAAGTTTCCGCGACAGGCGCCGTGAACGTGACCGTCACGAATTCCGGCGTAGCCTCGGCGCCGCAGTCCGTGCAGGTGGCAGCCTCCGCGCCGGGCCTCTATGCGCTGGAGGGCCGCGCGGTCGCCATCAATCCGGATGGCTCGTTGGCGGCGCCGGACGGCTCTATTCCCGGATATGTGAGTCACCCGGCCACGCCCGGCGCTCACTCATCCTGCTGGCCACCGGCCTCGGACCCGTCAATCCCACGGGCATCACCGGAGACAATTCCCTGGACATCCTGCGCCGCACCGCCGCCGTGCCGGTTGTGTTGATCGGAGGCGTTTCGACGCCCGTCACTTTCTCGGGACTGTCTCCGCAGTTCGTGGGCGTGTACCAGATCAACTTCGTCATGCCGCCGGCGGAAGCACCCGCGAACAATGAACTGCTGCAGATCGAGGCGGGCGGGATCACGGGCATGGCGCAGACCACCATCGCCATCGGAGCCGGTTGGCCGCAGTGGGCGCAGAATTCGCAGCACGCGAGCAGCAGCGGCGTGGCCGGGCAGAGCCCGAACGAAATACTGGCGAATCTCGTCTACGACCCGTTGGCGCCCGCGGAACAAACGGCCAATTACAACGAGCTGCTGGCGCATTATCAGGTCCCGCTGATCGACGGCAACGACGTATACATGGAGTACAAGTCCGGGACTTATTCCGGCGCCTTCGCCACC
>Ga0335079_10008334_pt1 | contig 11821 bp, 7 predicted proteins | sample Lox_Sample_33_FD_206719 | JGI IMG/M metagenome (GOLD analysis project Ga0335079, IMG submission 206719) | Soil microbial communities from Loxahatchee National Wildlife Refuge, Florida, United States - Lox_Sample_3.3 | ecosystem: Environmental > Terrestrial > Soil > Wetlands | place: USA: Florida... | reverse complement strand
CCCGGTGCGAATTACCAGTACCGGTTCGGCGGTGAGCGTCATTCTGTCAACCCCGTGACAATTACAAAACTGCAACAGGCGGTGCGACAGTCGAGTTACAAGAGTTTCAAAGAGTATACACAGCATCTTATCGATCAGAATCAGGGTCTGTACAACTTGCGCGGCCTCATGGATTTTCGAAAAGGAGCGCGTAGCATAGCGATCGAGGAAGTGGAGCCGGCCAAAGAGATCGTCAAGCGATTTGCAACCGGCGCGATGTCCTTCGGATCCATCAGCAAAGAAGCGCACGAGACTCTCGCCATCGCAATGAACCGGATCGGCGGAAAATCGAATACGGGGGAAGGCGGCGAAGACGAGGAGCGTTTCAAGCCGGACGCCAACGGCGATTTGCGACGAAGCGCCGTCAAGCAGGTTGCTTCCGCCCGGTTTGGCGTCTCTGCGAATTATCTTGTAAATGCGGACGAACTCCAGATCAAAATATCCCAGGGAGCGAAACCCGGCGAGGGCGGCCAATTGCCCGGCCACAAAGTGGACAGCATCATCGCGCGTGTCCGGCATTCCATACCGGGCGTCGGACTGATTTCTCCTCCGCCGCACCACGATATCTATTCTATCGAAGATATCGCGCAGCTGATCTACGACCTGAAGAATGTGAATCCACGCGCACGCATTTCGGTAAAACTTGTGTCGGAACACGGGGTCGGAACTGTTGCCGCGGGAGTGGCAAAAGCACACGCGGACGTCATCCTCATCAGCGGCGATTCGGGCGGTACCGGCGCTTCTCCGTTGTCGTCGATTAAACACGCCGGAATTCCGTGGGAGCTGGGACTTGCCGAAACGCAGCAAGTACTGGTGCTGAACGATCTTCGAAGCCGTGTTCGGCTTCAGACCGACGGGAAACTCCAAACCGGCCGTGATGTCGTCATTGCAGCGTTGCTCGGTGCGGAGGAATTCGGATTTGCCACTACGCCCCTGATCACGATGGGGTGCGTCATGATGCGCAAGTGCCACCTGAATACCTGTCCGGTCGGCATCGCGACCCAGGACCCGGTGCTTCGAAAACGGTTCCAGGGAAAGCCGGAGCACGTCGTCAATTTCTTTTTCTATCTCGCTGAAGAAGTGCGCGAGGTTATGGCACAGCTCGGCTTCCGGTCCGTTGACGAAATGATCGGGAGAGTTGACATGCTTGAACAAAAGCCTGCAGTCAACCATTGGAAGGCGAAACACATCGACCTGTCCATGCTCCTTCACAATCCTCCCGCCCCGACGAGATTCGGCCGTCGCTGCCTGATTCCGCAGGATCACGGGCTTCAGGACGCGCTCGACTACCAGCTGATCGACCGGGCAAAAGAGGCGATCGAACAACAGACACCGGTCGAGTTCAACCTGCCGATCAGGAATGTCCACCGGACGGTTGGAGCAATGCTGAGCGGAGAGATCGCGCGGCGTTATGGATCCGAGGGATTGCCCGATGACACGATCAGAATCTCTCTGTCAGGTTCTGCCGGTCAAAGCTTTGGTGCCTTCCTCGCGAAGGGGATTACGCTGATGCTCGAAGGCGATGCAAACGACTATGTTGGGAAAGGACTTTCGGGCGGCAAGATCGTTGTGTTTCCTCCGAAGACTTCCAAGCGCGTTCCGGAAGAAAACACCGTCGTCGGAAACGTGGTACTGTACGGAGCGACGAGCGGCGAAGTCTACTTCAACGGGAAAGCGGGAGAACGATTCGCGATCCGCAATTCCGGCGCGACGGCTGTTGTCGAAGCGGTCGGCGATCACGGGTGCGAATACATGACGAACGGTCTTGTGGTCGTGCTCGGAGAAACCGGAAAGAATTTTGCTGCTGGAATGTCGGGCGGCATTGTGTATGTGTTGGACGAGCGCGGAACATTCTCTTCTTCGATGTGCAATCGCGCGTCGGTGGATCTTGACCCGCTCGATGCCGACGACACGGAGCGACTCCATCAGCTCGTCACGAACCATTACGAATACACAGGAAGCCCTCGTGCTCGTATGATTCTCGACGAGTGGCCGAAGAAAATCGTGAAATTCGTCAAGGTGTTCCCGCACGACTACAAGCGGGTACTTGGTTCGGCCAAGGCACCTCAGGTTGTCCACAAACCCGCCGCGAGGATTGCAAAGGAGGTTCCCATTGGGTAAGCCAACTGGATTTTTGGAATATCAACGCGAGACGCCCCAGCGCCGGAATGTCGAAGATCGTGTCAACGATTGGCACGACGTCTATCGTGAATTCTCCGATCAGTCGGTGCGGACACAGGGCGCACGGTGCATGGATTGCGGCGTCCCGTTCTGCCATCTCGGCTGTCCGCTGAATAACATCATCCCAAATTGGAATGATCTCGTCTACCGGGACCGCTGGCAGGACGCCATACGCGTTCTCCACCTGACCAACAATTTTCCCGAGTTCACGGGCCAGGTGTGTCCGGCTCCCTGCGAAGCAGCGTGTGTCCTCGGTATTACGGAAGCACCCGTTGCGATCAAAGCCATCGAAAAAATGATCATCGAGCACGCGTTTCGCGAAGGATGGATCAAGCCGCTACGGCCGGCAAAACGGACGGGGAAGACCATTGCCATTATCGGGTCCGGGCCTTCCGGACTCGCCGCTGCGCAGCAGCTGAACCGTGTCGGGCACCACGTCACGGTGTATGAAAAGAACGATCGTATCGGCGGGCTGCTGAGGTACGGCATTCCCGACTTCAAGCTGGAGAAATATTTGCTCGATCGCCGGATCGATCTTTTGCAGGCGGAAGGAATTGTGTTTGCGACGAAGGCACACGTCGGTGTCGACATCGCGGTGGAAGAATTGCGCCGCTCGTATGATGCGATGTTGCTCTGCGGAGGTTCGGAAGCTCCGCGGGACCTTAATGTCCCCGGTCGCCAGCTGAAAGGGACGTACTTTGCGGTGGAGTTTCTGACACAACAGAACCGGAGGGTTGCAGGCCTGCCCGTCGATTCTTCAAAAGAGATCCTTGCAACGGGGAAGCGGGTTGTCATCATCGGCGGAGGAGACACGGGAGCCGATTGTCTTGGGACGTGCCACCGGCAAAAAGCCAAGTCGATCCACCAGATGGAAATTATGCCCAAGCCGCCGGACGGAAGGGCACCAAGCACGCCGTGGCCCCAGTGGCCGCTGCAGTTGCGCACGGAAAGCTCGCACGAAGAAGGCGGCATGCGGGAATGGGCGGTGTTGACAACGGGCCTCGAAGGAGATGCCCAGGGAAACCTGACGAAGCTGAAGGCCGTGCGTGTCGGACCGCCGCCCGACTTCAAGCCGATTGAGGGCTCCGAATTCTCGCTCGACGTGGATCTCATTCTGCTGGCGATGGGTTTCACCGGACCGCAGAGGAACGGACTGCTCGACGAGCTCGGCGTCGCTCTTGACTCCCGTGGCAATATCTCGACCGACGAAAACTACATGACCTCCATCCCCGGCGTGTTCTCTGCGGGGGATATGAGACGGGGACAGTCCCTCGTCGTGTGGGCGATTTCGGAAGGAAGGAAAGCTGCCCGTTGCGTCGATCGGCATCTTATGGGCTTCACAAATCTCCCGTAGTCTGTTGTTGGAGAATTAAAAGATTAGAGAATATGAACAGCTGCAACGTGTAGCACCATTACTCAGGAGGAGGACCCTCTCCCATGGAAGAACGCATCTACATATTTGACACGACACTTCGCGATGGCGAACAATCGCCCGGCTGCAGTATGAACATTGATGAGAAGGTGCGCATGGCGCGCCAGCTGGAACTCCTTCGCGTCGATATCATCGAAGCGGGGTTTCCGATAGCATCGGTCGGCGACTTTGAAGCCGTCAGCGCGATCGCGCAGACCATCGAGCATTGCACCGTCGCCGCTCTTTGCCGAACCGTGAGGGCGGACATCGAGCGTGCGTGGGAAGCGATCCAACGCGCCAAGAAACCGCGCATTCACACGTTTATCGCGACGTCCGATATCCACCTGAAACACAAGCTGAAGAAAAGCCGGGAGCAGGCGCTTGCTGATGCTGTCGCAGCGGTACGGTTGGCGAAGTCGTTATGTGACGAGGTTGAGTTCTCCTGTGAAGATGCCTCCCGCAGCGATATCGATTTCCTCTGCAAGATTGTCTCCGCAGCCATCGATGAAGGTGCGACCGTCATCAATTTGCCGGATACGGTGGGATATGCCGTGCCGGAAGAGTATGGATCGATGTTCCGGCTCGTACGCGAGCGGGTACCCGGGATTCACGGGGTGACGTTGAGCGCGCACTGCCACAACGATTTCGGTCTTGCTGTCGCGAACTCTCTCGCTGCGATCGGCAACGGGGTGCGCCAGCTGGAGTGCACGATTAACGGAATCGGGGAACGGGCCGGGAACGCTGCACTCGAAGAAGTGGTGATGGCATTGCGGACGCGGAAAGAAACACTCGGCTTCGATACGAACGTCAATACCGAGGAAATCTACAAGTCGAGCAGACTCCTCAGCACGCTGACGGGCATGACCGTACAGCGCAATAAGGCGATCGTCGGGGCGAACGCTTTTTCACACGAGGCCGGCATACACCAGGATGGTATGCTCAAGAGCCGTATCACGTACGAGATCATGACACCCCAGTCCGTCGGGATCAAGCACAGCACGCTTGTGCTCGGCAAGCATTCCGGCAGACACGCCCTCAAGCAGCGGTATGCCGAAATGGGCTACGACCTGACGAACGAAGACCTCGAAGAAGTGTACCGCACCTTCTGCGCGGTTGCAGACCAAAAGAAGGACATCCTCGACGAAGATTTGATCGCGATCCTCGAGGACCGCGGTCTTTCTGCGGAAGAGCTTTACCAGCTCGAGAATATCCAGGTCTTTAGCGGTACGAACCTGCGTCCAACGGCGACCGTGGAGATTCGTTGTCAGGACAAGCGGTTTGTCGACTCTGCCACCGGAGACGGTCCCGTCGATGCTGCATACAAAGCCATTGAACGGATCACCGGCACGACGGGGAAGCTGACGGAGTATTCGATCAAGTCGGTGACGTTCGGCCACGATGCCATCGGGGAAGTCTTCGTGCGCGTGGACTTTGACGGGGTCCACTTTAACGGTCGTGCTGTCAGCACCGATGTTATCACCGGAAGTGCCAAAGCATATCTGGAAGCATTGAACCGTTCAATCATGGCAAAAAAGCGGCGGCAGGAACAGCAATCCACTGTACCGGAACAACAGGTTGCCGTGTAGATTTCTTCAAGATACCATCAATCACGGATCGGAACGTATGACAAAGCCTCTTACGCTTTTTGAAAAAGTCTGGAACGCGCACGTCGTTGCCCAGGAGCCTGAGCAACCGGCGATCCTGTACGTGGACCTTCATTTGCTGCACGAGGTCACATCGCCGCAGGCGTTTGCGGGTCTTCGAACAAGAAACCTCAAGGTGCGCCGTCGGGAGAATTCGTTCGCGACCATCGATCACAGCATTCCGACGATCAGTCCCAACGGCTCCAACGGGGATCAGCTCGCGGCAAAACAGATGGCTCAGTTGGAAGACAACTGCCGTGACTTCGGCATCCGCCTGTACGGCGTGAATAGTCCCCAGCGTGGGATCGTGCACGTCATCGGCCCGGAACTTGGATTGACGCAACCCGGCATGACGATCGTCTGCGGCGACAGTCATACGTCCACGCACGGCGCGTTCGGCGCGCTTGCCTTCGGCATCGGGACAAGTGAAGTTGAACACGTGCTTGCGACGCAGTGCCTGTTGCAGCGCAAGCCCAAAACATTTGAAGTGCGTGTTGAGGGAACTCTGCAAGCGGGGGTTACTGCGAAGGATATTATTCTTGCTCTTCTTTCGAAGATCGGCATTGGAGGCGGGACCGGACACGTGTTTGAATACACCGGGAGCGCGATCCGTTCGCTCTCCATGGAAGAACGAATGACCATTTGCAACATGTCCATTGAAGGCGGAGCCAGGGCAGGCATGATCGCACCGGACGAAACGACATTCCAGTATATCGCCGGAAAAGAGTTTGCACCGAAAGGCGCTTCGTGGGTCGTCAATTTGAAACGCTGGCGTTCGCTTCCGACCGACGTTGGGGCTGCATACGACACGAGCGTTACCATCGACGCGAACGTTTTGATACCGATGATCACGTATGGAACGAATCCCGGCATGGGGATTCCTGTGACGCAACCCGTGCCCGATCCGGCGCGTGTTGCCGACCCATCAGAACGGTCGGCCTTGGAAAAGTCGCTTCGGTATATGGAGCTCAAGCCGGGAGAGAAACTGACGGGCAAACGCATTGATGTCGTGTTCATCGGAAGCTGCACGAACTCGCGTATCAGCGATCTTCGACAGGCAGCCACCATCTTCGACGGCAGGAAAGTAGCTCCGACAGTCCGCACACTCGTTGTCCCGGGTTCGCAGGCAGTGAAACGGCAGGCCGAGGCGGAAGGGCTCGACCGAATTTTCAAGCAGGCGGGAGCCGAATGGCGCGAGTCGGGCTGCTCGATGTGCATCGCGATGAACGGCGATCAGCTGGAACCGGGACAGTATGCGGTGTCGACCAGCAACAGGAATTTCGAGGGGAGACAGGGAAAAGGCGGTCGAACGTTCCTTGCCTCTCCTCTCACGGCAGCGGCCGCAGCAGTGACGGGAACGATCACCGATGTCCGCACCTTGTTGAACGATTGGCAGGATTACCGACAATGAACCAATTTCCTCAATTTGCATCCAGGGTCGCTCCGCTCCTCGTGAACGACATCGACACCGATCAGATCATACCGGCGCGGTTCCTCAAAGTGACCGACAAGACCGGTTTGGGCGGATATCTCTTCGCCGATTGGCGTTATCAGGCGGACGGATCGCCCAAAGCAGAATTTGTCCTGAACCAGCCGCAGCATCGCGGCGCTGCGATCCTGCTCGCAGGGAACAATTTCGGTTGTGGGTCTTCGAGAGAACACGCCCCGTGGGCGCTCGTCGGATACGGGTTTCGCGCCGTCATCAGTACCTCGTTTGCGGATATTTTCAGGAATAATGCGCTGAAGAATGCACTCCTCCCGATCGTGGTCGACACGTCCGTGCACCGGACGCTGTCGGAGATCGTTCTGAACGAGCCCTCGGCGGAATTGAGCGTCGACTTGGAATCGCAAACGGTCCGCATGCCGGACGGCAGGTCCGTAAGTTTTCCAATCGATGCCTTCACAAAATCCTGCCTCCTGAACGGCACCGATGAACTGGGATATTTGCTGCGGTTTGAGAAGCAGATCGAGGCATACGAGCAAAAGCGTTTTGGATTGGAGGCGTAAAACAGTGAAGGTAGAAATCTACGATACGACGTTGCGCGATGGGACACAGCGGGAAGGAATCTCCCTGTCGTGCGACGACAAGCTGAAGATCGCACAGAAACTTGACGACCTCGGCGTCGATTACATCGAAGGGGGATGGCCGGGGTCGAATCCGAAGGATGCGGAATTCTTCGAGCGCGTGCGCAGGATGTCTTTGAAGCACGCCGCTGTTGCGGCATTCGGTTCAACCTGTCGTGCCGGCAGCGAGCCGTCCGACGATCCCAATATCCGTGCGCTGCTCGAAGCGCACACAGGTGTCTGCACGGTCGTAGGCAAGACATCAATGTTGCACGTAACCGACGTTCTCCAAACGACGGCGGAGGAAAACCTCCGGATTATCGAGCAGAGTGTCGCGTACTTGAAATCCCGGGGAAAGAAGGTCATTTACGACGCAGAACATTTTTTCGACGGTTACAAGCTTAACGCATCTTACGCGTTGCAAACACTGCAGGCCGCACACAGGGGAGGTGCGGCAATGTTGGTGCTTTGCGACACAAACGGCGGGACGATGCCGTGGGAAATCGGATCCATCGTGCGCCAGGTCAAGAACGCCGTTTCAATTTCACTCGGTATCCATACACACAACGACGGAGAATGCGCGGTCGCGAACTCGCTAGCAGCGATTGCAGAAGGGTGTGTTCACGTCCAGGGCACGATCAACGGTTATGGCGAGCGGTGCGGCAATGCGAACCTCGTTTCGATCATTGCCGATCTCGAACTGAAAATGGGTTTCCACTGCCTGCCGGACGGTCATCTGCCAAAGCTGACCGACGTCTCCCACTTCGTCGCAGAAATTGCGAACCTGTCGCCCGACGAGCATCTTGCGTATGTGGGAAAGTCAGCCTTCGCCCACAAGGGTGGGATCCACGTCGCGGCGATGCGGCGGAACGCGAACTCGTACCAGCATATCGACCCGAAGCTCGTCGGCAACGACATGCGGGTCGTCGTCTCGGAGCTCTCGGGACGCGGGAACCTCCTGAGCAAGGCGGAAGAACTCGGGTTGGGAGGCAAGGCCGATACGGGCGTGAGCGAGGTTCTTAAGAATATCAAGTCGCTTGAAGCGAAAGGCTTTTCATTCGAAGCGGCGGAGGCATCCGTGGCGATGATGTTGAAGCGGGAACAGGCAGGTTATACGTCGCCGTTCGAGTTGATCGATTTCGCTGTCAATGTTGAAAACCGCATGGGACGCGGCTCATTCGCCGAGGCATCGGTAAAGATCAAGGTCGGCAAAGACGTCATTCACACAGTTGCCGAAGGCAACGGACCGGTCAACGCTCTCGACGCGGCACTCCGGAAGGGACTCTCGCCGGTCTATCCGTCCATCCGCAATTTCCATCTGGCGGATTATAAAGTGCGCATCCTTGACGGCGAGAACGGCACGGCTGCCGTCACCCGCGTCCTGATCGATACCCAAAATGGGCTCCACCGGTGGAGCACCGTCGGCGCGAGCGCTAACATCATCGAAGCGAGCTGGCGGGCGCTTGTCGATAGCGTCGAGTACGGCTTGATGCTGACGGATCAACCCAAGGTCACGAAGGAATACACCGATTGAAAGCAACGATTGTCACACTCCCGGGCGACGGGATCGGACCCGAGGTAACGCAGGAAGCAGTCAGGGTTCTCGAACACCAGGCGCGGTTGTTCGGACACACGTTTGATTTTTCCGAACACCTCATCGGCGGATGCTCGATCGAACGACACGGAACAGCTCTCACCGATACGACGCTTGCAGCGTGCAAAGCGTCGGACGGAGTCCTGCTCGGCGCTGTCGGCGGACCACGCTGGGATAACCCCAATGCCGCCGTCCGGCCGGAACAAGGTCTGTTGGCGATCCGCAAGGAGCTTGGACTCTACGCGAATCTCCGTCCTGTTCGGTCGATGCCGGCTCTCTTTGACGCTTCGCCCGTCAAGGCGGAGAACCTCAAAGGTGTCGACCTTGTCGTCGTTCGCGAGCTAACCGGTGGTCTGTATTTTGGCCAGCCAAAAGGGCGCTTCGGCAGCAACGGCTCGCTGCGCGCCGTGGATACAATGGAGTACAACGAATTTGAGATCGTGCGCATTCTCGAGCTTGCATTCCGATTGGCGAAGGATCGAAGGAAAAAAGTGACGTCTGTCGACAAGGCGAATGTCCTGGAGACGTCCCGCTTGTGGAGGCAGGTTGCGACGAGGATGGGTCAAAGCCATCCCGGCATCTCGCTGGATCATATGCTTGTGGATACGGCCTCGATGCGATTGATCACGTCGCCCGCAGCGTTCGACGTTCTCGTCACGGAAAACACGTTCGGCGATATCCTGACCGATGAGGCGTCCGTCCTTGCCGGATCGATGGGGATGCTTCCATCCGCGTCTCTGGGCGACAATCGTCCGGGACTGTTCGAGCCGATCCACGGTTCGGCGCCCGATATTGCCGGCAAAAGCATTGCGAACCCAATCGGTTCGATTCTGAGTGCGGCACTGCTGCTGAGGTACGGGCTCAACCTGGAGCCGGAAGCGCGCGCCATCGAAACTGCCGTCGATCGGGTCATCGCGGATGGATGCCGAACAAAGGATCTCGGCGGCAGCCTGTCGACGCAACAAATGAGCAAAGCAATCATGGATCATATTGTCAATGGGAGGGGAGATTAGGTCATGGGTATGCAATCGAAGTACATCTGGATGGACGGATCGTTGGTGGAATATGAGAAAGCCACCATTCACTTTCTGACGCCCGCGCTTCACTACGGGGTCGGAGTGTTCGAAGGTATTCGAAGCTATTCCACGGGCTCCGGACCGGCAATTTTCCGGTTGGCGGACCACGTCGATCGGCTTGTCGATTCCGCGCGGGTCCTTGGATTCCGCTCGCTCCCGTACTCGTCCGATGAGATTTTCGAAGCGATCAAGCTCACGGTTTCGGCGAACGGATTCGACGAATGCTATATCCGTCCGGTCATTTATCTGTCTGGCGGTGGATGGAACCTCAATGTCGACGGAGGGAAGCCCGCCGTGGGTATCGCGGCTTGGGAGTGGACGAACTATCTCGGCAAAGATGCGCTGGAGAAGGGCATCCGCGCCAACATCGCTTCGTTCAACCGGCACCATCCCAACGTGATGATGACCAAAGCAAAGATCACCGGCAATTACGCGAACAGCTTCCTCGCGAAAACCGAATCGGTGAGGCTCGGCTTCGACGAGGCTATCCTGCTCGAGCCTCAAGGGTACGTCGCTGAATGCACCGGCGAGAACCTCTTTGTCGTGCGGAAAGGCATTCTGTATACGCCGGACCTCGCCCCGGTGCTGGAAGGCGTCACGCGCGACTCGATCATCACACTTGCGCGCGACCTCGGATACGAAGTGAGAGAAACCCCGATTTCACGCGACCAGCTTTATACGGCCGATGAAGTGTTCGTGTGCGGCACGGCCGCAGAATGCATCGCTTTGCGCGAGATCGATTTTCGTGTCATCGGCGACGGTGCAACGGGACCTGTCACGCGGGCACTCCAAAAAGACTTCCACGCCGCGCTTCACGGCCACCATCGCCGTTCAAAAGAATGGCTGGAGTATGTAACGCCGGCGGAAGAGGTTGCGTATCGGCGCGCGTCGTCGGCGTAGGTAAGAACGTTTACGATAAACAGAACGAGCATCTATCAACCGTAAGAAGGAACGCTTCACATGGCAAAAATGAATTTTGGTGGCGTCAAGGAAGAAGTCGTAACGAGGGACGAATTCCCGCTCAAACGAGCGCTGGAGAAACTGAAGAACGAAGTCGTCGCGATCGTTGGCTATGGACCCCAGGGACACGGACAATCGCTCAACCTGCGTGACAACGGCGTCAACGTTGTCGTGGGGCAACGGAAGGGAGGAAAAGGTTGGGACGATGCGGTCGCAGACGGATGGGTCGCAGGGAAAAACCTGTTCCCGAACGTCGAAGAAGTTGTCGAGCGTGCGACCGTCATTCAGTACCTCCTTTCGGACGCCGGTCAAAAGGAAATGTGGCCGGCCGTGAGCAAACATCTGAAGAAAGGGAAGGCGCTCTACTTCTCGCACGGATTCTCGATCGTCTTCAAAGACCAGACCGGCGTGGTTCCTCCGAAGGACGTCGACGTCATTCTCGTTGCGCCAAAAGGGTCGGGGCGAAGCCTGAGGACAAATTATCTCGCCGGCAGCGGCATCAATGCCAGTTACGCGATCTTCCAGGATGCAACCGGCCGGGCGAAAGAGCGTGTGCTCGCGTTGGGGATTGCCATCGGTTCAGGTTATCTCTTCCCGACGACGTTTGAAAAGGAGGTACTCAGCGACCTGACGGGCGAACGGGGTGTTTTGATGGGAGCTATTGCAGGCCTGATGAAGGCGCAGTACGACACCCTGCGGGCGATGGGTCATTCGCCGAGCGAAGCGTTCAACGAAACGGTGGAAGAGGCGACGCAGAGCCTATATCCGCTCGTGGGAGGCCACGGGATGGATTGGATGTTCTCTGCGTGTAGCACCACGGCTCAGCGGGGAGCGTTGGACTGGTCGAAGCGAT
>Ga0335079_10008333_pt1 | contig 11822 bp, 8 predicted proteins | sample Lox_Sample_33_FD_206719 | JGI IMG/M metagenome (GOLD analysis project Ga0335079, IMG submission 206719) | Soil microbial communities from Loxahatchee National Wildlife Refuge, Florida, United States - Lox_Sample_3.3 | ecosystem: Environmental > Terrestrial > Soil > Wetlands | place: USA: Florida... | reverse complement strand
TCTGTTCAACCCCATCATGGTGGATGGCGTTGTTTATGTTCTTGCCGGGAACGATTCGCTGGTTGCTCTCGATGCGCTGACCGGCAAGGAGATCTGGACGCACGGTTTCGACGTCCGGCCCGCCATCATTACCAACCGCGGCATCAACTACTGGGAAAGCAAGGACCGCTCCGACCGCCGGCTGATCTTCTGTGCCAATCACTCGCTCCAGGAGGTGGATGCGCGCACGGGCAAATCGGTTCTTGCCTTCGGAAGCGCAGGCCACGTGGACCTCAAGCAAGGCCTCGGCCGCGACCCCGCTTCGCTCACACTCGTCCAATCCACCACTCCCGGCCGTGTCTTTGAAAACCTCATCATTCTGGGCTCGGCCACCAACCAGGGATATGGCTCCGCCCCCGGCGACATCCGCGCCTTCGACGTGCGCACCGGCGCGCTGGTGTGGACGTTCCACACCATCCCGCACCAGGGTGAATTTGGCTACGACACCTGGCCGCCGGACGCCTGGAAATCCGTGGGCGGCGCCAACGTCTGGAGCGAATTCTCGCTGGACGAGGCGCGCGGGATCGTTTACGCGCCCACCGCCAGCGCCAAATATAATTTCTACGGAGTGGACCGCAAAGGCGCCAACCTGTTCGCCGATTCGCTGCTCGCCCTGGATGCGCGCACCGGCAAGCGGCTGTGGCATTTCCAGATGGTCCACCACGACATCTGGGATTACGACAACGCCACCGCCCCTAAGTTGCTCACCATCCGGCACGAAGGAAAATCCATTGACGTAGTGGCGCAGGTGAGCAAGCAGGGATTTGTGTGGGTTTTTGACCGCGCAACGGGCGCGCCCATCTGGCCCATTGAGGAACGGTCCGTGCCTCGGAGCGACATGCCCGGCGAAGTGACGTGGCCGACGCAACCCTTCCCCACAAGGCCGCCCCCGTTCGCACGCCAGAAATTCACGGCTGACGACCTGAACCCCTACATGGACCCGCAGGACCGCGCCCGCTTCCGTGACGAAATTTTGAGCGCGCGCAATGAAGGGCTGTTTACTCCGCCCGGACTGCGGGCCACCATCGAAATGCCCGGCAACAACGGCGGCGCCAATTGGGGCGGCGCCGCGGTGGATCCGGCCAAGGGCGTGCTGTTCGTGGTTTCCAAAGACCTGCCTGCGATTCTAAAGCTGGTGCCCGATCGCGCCGCGCCCGCGGGCGTCATCCGCTATACCAGCGGCTTTGGCCTGGTGACCGCCTCCAACGGCTTGTCGCCGATTGGGCCTCCGTGGACATCGCTCACCGCGTATGACCTGAACGAGGGAACCATCAAGTGGAAAATTGCGCTCGGTGATGTTCCGGAACTGGCCGCCAGGGGGATCAGGAACACCGGCACGCATTATCCGAAGGTCGGCCCGGTAGTCACCGCCGGCGGATTGCTCTTCACGGGCACACGCGACCGCACAGTGCGCGCCTTCGACGTGGAAACCGGCAAGGTGCTCTGGGAGCGCCAGGTGGATTCAGCTGTGGAGGGCATTCCCGCGGTTTACCAGGCCGGCGGCCGCGAGTTCATTGTGTTCTGCGCGTCCGCCCAGGCCGGCCTCACGCCGGCCACGCAACACCCCATTTCCGGAGCGTACATCGCTTTTGCGCTGCCGGCGTCTCACTGACCTTCTACGAGGCTTCGCGGTATTCGCCGAAGACGCGGCGCAGGCGGTCCGAGATTTCGCCGACGGTGGCGTATGCTTCGGCAGCCTCGAGGATGAAGGGCATCAGGTTTGCGGAACCGGCGGCGGCCGATTCCAACGCTGAAAGCTTCGCCGCCACCTGCTCCTGGCCGCGGGTGGCGCGCACACGACGGAGTCTTTCCACCTGCGTGCGCTCCAGCTCCGGATCGATACGGAAGGCGGGAACGGCGCGCTCGTCCGGGTTTTGAAAGCGGTTCACGCCTACCACCACCCGTTCGCCGGTTTCCACCGCGCGCTGGTACGCATACGCGGCACTTTGAACCTCCCCTTGGATATATCCGCTCTCGATTGCGCGCAGCGTGCCGCCCATGGCATCGATCTGGCGCAGGTAGTCGAGCACGCCGCGCTCGATCGAATCGGTGAGGCTCTCGATGAATTCACTACCGCCGGACGGGTCCGCCGTGTTGGTCACGCCGGTTTCATGGGCGATGATCTGCTGGGTGCGCAGGGCGAGGCGGGCCGATTCCTCGGTGGGGAGGGAGAGGGCTTCGTCGCGCGAGTTGGTGTGGAGCGACTGGGCTCCGCCCAGCACCGCCGCCATGGCCTGCAAGGCGGTGCGCACGATGTTGACATCCGGCTGCTGAGCGGTGAGGGTTGATCCGGCGGTCTGCACGTGAAAGCGCAGCATGAGGGAGCGGGGATCGCGCGCGCCGAAGCGGTGGCACATCAGGTTGGCATAAATGCGCCGGGCGGCACGGAACTTGGCGATTTCTTCCAGAAAATCGCTGTGTGAATTGAAGAAAAACGAAAGCCGCGGCGCGAAGGAATCCACCCCCAGGCCAGCGGCAATGGCCGCGTCTATATAAGCGATGGCGTTGGCGAAAGTGAAAGCCAGTTCCTGCACCGCCGTCGAGCCGGCCTCGCGAATGTGGTAGCCACTGATGGAGATGGTATTCCACGCGGGCATTTCGCAACCCGCCCAGGCAAAGATGTCGGTGACCAGTCGCATGGCCGGGCGCGGCGGATAAATATATGTTCCGCGGGCAATGTATTCCTTCAGAATGTCGTTCTGGATAGTACCCGCGAGTTTCCTCCGGTCGGAGCCCTGCTTTTGCGCCACCAGGGCGTAAAGAGCCAGCAGGATGGCCGCGGTGGAGTTGATGGTCATCGAGGTGGACACGCTTGCCAGGGGGATTTCGTGAAACAGCGTCTCCATATCGGCCAGCGAGCAGATGGCCACGCCCACACGGCCTACTTCGCCGGCGGCCATGGGGTGGTCGGAGTCGAGGCCGATCTGGGTGGGCAGGTCGAAAGCCACCGAGAGCCCGGTGGTGCCTTGCGAGAGGAGGTAACGGTAGCGGCGATTGCTCTCCTCCGCGGTGCCGAAGCCGGCGTACTGACGCATGGTCCAGAGGCGACTGCGATACATCTTGGGATAAATTCCCCTGGTGTAGGGAAACTCGCCGGGCGGAGAAGGTGGGGAGCTCATGAGCGGGAGATTCTACGGGCCTTGCGGAAAGAGGACACGCCGTACCAGAGCATCAGCAGCGTGCAAAACCCTCCGATAGCAGCGCGCGCGGCGTCATGGTCGATTACGTAGCGCAGGGTCTTGAAGCCGAAGATGGCGCCGAAGGATAAGAAAAGAAAGCCAATGACTTCATTCCACAGAGTATGAACGGGTTTGATGATGGCGGGCGCGATATGTTTTACAAATTCCTGCCCGTGGCGCAGCGCCAGACGTTTCCACACGCATTTATGGTAACAAAAGGCGCCGGGGCCCTGGCAGACCTATGATGTACGGCGGTTGAATTGCCGATAGATTTACGGGGTCCGGCTTGTGAACCGGGCTGGTGTCCACTACAATCGAAACGGGTGGATGCTAGGCTAGAGGTGGAACGCCGTTGATATCCGGCGCGTCCGCTTCCAAAGGGAGTACTGTGTGGATGAGCCATTGAAGCACCTCATGCAGGAATTGGGAAATGCGATCAACGATTCCCTTTCCGAGTCCGACCGAATCGCCGAGGCGATTGGCGAAATCAAACGGGCCGGCTACGATGTCTTTCTGGTTCTGGAAGCAACCATTGGTTTTAACCGTCGAGACGAGGAAACAGAGGACGAAGAAGAGCCGGAGATTGTGGAAGAGCCCAAGCGGAATTTCGAAGCTACCGGCAAAATCAAATTCACTTCCCAGGACCACCGTTTTCTGCGCGCCCTGAAGATTGCGGTGGACGAAGAGAACCGCTGAGAAGCTGCCTCGCCGATCAGCCCAACAACTCCTGGTAGACCTGCCAGGTTTCGCGGACGGCGTTCTTCCAGGTGAAAGAACGTGCCCGGCAAATCCCACGTTCGGACAAGTTCCGCCTCAAATCTTCATTCTCCGTAAGATCCTGGAGTGCCGATGCCATGGCCGCGGTGTTTTCCGGATCCACCAGTATGGCGGCGTCTCCCGCCACTTCGGGAAGCGCCGAGCGATTGGAGGCGATCACCGGTGTTCCGGCCGCCATCGCTTCCAGGACGGGCATGCCGAATCCCTCATCCAGAGACGGAAACGCGAAGATTTTCGCCTTGCGGTACCAGGCCGCTAACTCCTCGACGGAGACGTAACCCAGGATGGAAATTCGGTTGCGAGCCGGACTGCGGTCGATGCGAGCCACGATTTCGGCGGCGCCGTAACCGGCCGAGCCAGCCAGCACGAGCTGCCATTCCGGTCCGACCGCCTCGAAGGCTTCCACCAGCCGGGCAATGTTTTTGCGGATTTGGATGGCGCCCACGTTGAGAATGATATTTTCGCGGTTGGCCGCCGGAAGAGGGAGCGGGCGGGTACCGTGATGTACCACCCGCACCATGGAGGGGGGTACGCCCAGGAGCGCAACCACCTGGCTGGCGGTGAATGCCGAGACGGCGATGATGCAGTCGGCTCGATGGACGGCTTCGCGCGCCTGCCGGGCAAAGCGAGCGCGGAACTCGGGTGTGGAGTATTCGCCGGTCATTACGAAAAGATCGTGGAAGGTGGCCACCGTACGGCGGAAGCGCATGCGCGGCAAGCGTTGGTTGAGGCCGTGGAAAAGGTCGGCCCCGCGGGGGCTGAGGGGATCGAGAAGAAGCCGCGGCCGCACATTCGCGGCGGCCGGTAATTCCGCACGCCGGGCATAGCGATGCGGGCGGCAACAGAAGTCGAAGGGGATGTCCGGGTGCAGGGCAGGCAAGCCGGCCAGAATCTCACGCGAATAGAGGCCAACTCCGGAGAGTTCGGATCCTATGGCGTAAGTGGCGTCGAGCGCGATTCGCAAGAGCTATTGTTCCTGGAATCCGCCGCCCCTTACGGTCGCGGCTCGGGTGCGGGCTTGATTCCGTACTGTTTCATCTTACGGTAAAGAGTGGTGCGGCCGATGCGGAGGGTGCGGGCCGTCTTCCCGCGCTCGCCGCCGGCCGCCGCCAGAGCATGGACGATGGCCGCCCTTTCGCTTTCCGGAAGGGAGATCACCGGCGACGGCGGCGGCAGGACCTCCTCCGGAAGCGGGCCGGCTACGGCATCGGAAAGCTGGTGCAACCCGGCGCTGTCCTCCTGGTAGCGAAGACAGGAAGGCAATGCCACATCGAGGCTGCCTTCGGAATAGAGGGCAGCCATGCGGTCGATGGCGTGCTTGAGTTCGCGCACATTGCCGGGCCAGTCATACGCCATGAGGCGGCCCATGAGGTCCGGCGGCGGATCGAACCATGGCAGGCCCGATGCGCGCCCCGCGGCCAGGAAATGATCCACCAGCAGGGGTATATCCTCTTTGCGCTGGCGCAGCGGAGCCAGATGGATGGTGAAGACGTTGAGCCGGTAGTAGAGGTCCTGGCGGAAGCGGCTGCGCGCGACTTCGGTTTTGAGATCGCGATGGGTGGCCGCAATGATGCGGATATCGACTTTGCGCCAGGCCAGCGCGCCGACGGCGCGAAACTCGCGCTCCTGCACCAGGCGCAGCAGCTTAACCTGCATTTCGAGCGGCAGATCGCCGATTTCGTCGAAGAAAGCGGTGCCGCCATCGGCGAGTTCCACCAGGCCGCGCTTGTTTTCCGCGGCGCCGCTAAACGATCCCTTGGCGTGGCCAAACAGTTCGCTTTCCATGAGCGTGCCCACCAGCGAGCCGCAGTCGATGGGGACTAACTGGCCGCGCGGGTTGGCGGCGTGAATGGCACGCGCCACCACCTCTTTGCCGGTGCCGCTTTCCCCCAGCAGCAGAACGGGTAGTTGATGGCGGGCCGCCTTTTCGATCAGGCGCCGGGTTTCCCGGATTTGCGGGGATTGGCCCACCAGGCCGTGGGTGCTACTGGTTGCCGGCTGCAGGGCGGGACGCATTTACATCTAGTCGGACGACGAAGCCATTTTTCTCACTGGATTCGGCACGAATTCTGGCGGAAAGCGCATTGGCGGCCTCCTCGGTGGGTTCGGAGCCAACCAGAACGCGCCAAACGGCGGGGCTTCCCTGGCGCAGGATGAGGCGGGCGGAGCCGTACTGGGCAGCCATGCGGGTGCGCACGCGATCGGCATTGGCGCGGTCGCGGAAGGCCCCTACCTGAATGGCAAAAGCCACTGGGCCCGTGACTTCGGGCAAACGGAGGATCTCGATGCGAACTTGGGCTACCCCGGGGCCGATGAGGTCGATCGCCCTGGCTGCAGCGTGGGACAGATCGATGATTCGTCCATCGACAAACGGCCCGCGGTCGATGATGCGAACTTCAACAGCCTTGTCGTTTGTGAGGTTGACGACGCGAACCCAGGTGTCGAATGGCAGTGTTCGATGAGCCGCCACCAGGGTTTCCATGTCGTAGATTTCGCCATTGGCGGCCGCGCGGCCGTGATAGGGATGGCCGTACCAACTGGCAAGGCCGGTTTCGATGTCGCCGGGTTGCGGTGCGGCCGCGGGAGCCGGAGGGGGCGGAACCCGCACGTGCTTCTTGTGGGCGCACCCGGCCAGAGCCATAGCCAGCAGCACGAGCGCGAAGCAGTTCCTCATGCGAATTGAAACGATTATCCCATGCCGGAGTTGGGCGAAGCCTGCCGGGCGTAAAGTTCGCCGGCACACCTGCCGATATGAGCAGCATGCAGGAACGGCGATCGGAAGTGCGGATGATGTGCGCGGACATGGTGGAAGTTGTTTGGAAGGATCAACAGGGCAAATCCAGACGCGCCATCGGCCTGTTGGAGGATATTTCGGCTTCGGGTGCTTGTCTGCAAATGGAGGCGCCGCTGCCGTTGGGCACCGATGTCTGCTGGGACTCATCCAGCCATAAGTTCACCGGGCGCGTGCGGTATTGCGTTTACCGTGAGATCGGGTATTTCGTGGGGGTAGAGATGCAGGCGGGATCGCGGTGGTCGAAGCATGCCTACGAGCCGCGGCACCTGCTCGATTTGCGAAAGTTGGTGATGCGGGCGGCGAGGTGACACACTCGGCTATTTCAGACTCGCCATTCCCTATTGGCCGGTTGCCCGGTATACCGCGATCCTGATATCCTTTGTATTAACGCAATCCTTACAAAAACAGGAGAAGAAATGGCAGTAAAAGTTGGTATCAACGGCTTCGGCCGAATCGGCAGGAATGTTGTCCGCGCCGGTTTAGATCGCAACGACGTGGAATTCGTGGCGGTGAACGACCTGACCGATACGAAGACCCTGGCTCACTTGCTTAAGTACGATTCCGTGCTTGGCCCCCTGCACGAAGAAGTAACTCACGATGCGGATTCCATCACCGTCCGCGGCAAGAAAATCAAGGTCTTCGCCCAGAAGGATCCGGCCCTGCTGGATTGGGCTTCGGTGGGCGCTCAGATTGTGATTGAATCCACCGGCCGCTTCACCGATGCCAACGACGCCAAGAAGCACCTGCACGGGCCAGTCAAGAAGGTCATCATCTCCGCCCCGGCGAAGAATGAAGACATCACCATCGTGCTGGGGGTGAATGACAATATGTACAACCCCGCCAAGCACAACATCGTCTCCAATGCATCCTGCACCACCAACTGCCTGGCGCCGGTGGTGAAGGTGCTGCAAGAGAGTTTCGGTATCCAGAAGGGATCGATGACCACGATCCACAGCTACACCAACGACCAGAACGTGTTGGACTTCCCGCATAAAGATCTGCGGCGCGCCCGTGCCGCCGCGCTCAACATGATTCCCACCACCACCGGCGCCGCCAAGGCGATCGGGCTGGTGATGCCGCAACTCAAGGGAAAGCTGGACGGATACTCGATGCGGGTTCCGACTCCCGATGTTTCGGCGGTGGATCTCGTCGCCGTGCTCGAAAAATCAACTACTACGGAAGCAGTAAATGCCGCCCTGAAATCGGCTTCCGAAAACGGTTTGAGGGGCATTCTGGGCTACACCGAAGACCCGGTGGTGTCCAGCGATATGATGCACAACCCCAACAGTTCCATCGTGGATGCGCAAATGACCAAAGTGCTGGATGGGAACCTGGTCAAAGTGGTCGCCTGGTACGACAACGAGTGGGGTTACTCCTGCCGCGTGGTGGATCTAATCAAGTTCCTGGCGGATAAGGGGCTGTAAAATCAGGCCAAGAGCCAAATAAGCGAACTACCGCGGGGGCGGAGACGAATTACAATCATAGATCTCCGTGAGAATCCTCCTCTTCGCATCAATCACCTTCCTAGCACCCACCGTCGTCTCTGCGGCGCAGTATAGCGGGACGGTTCGGGCTGCCGACCAACTTATTCCCGGGGCAGCGGTTACGGCGCGCTTGGGCGGCGCCAAGGTGATTGCCTATACCGACGAAGAGGGTCGTTTCACCCTGGAGCTGCCCCCAGGCGTCTGGGACATCGAAGTCTCGATGTTCGGATTTCCTTCAGTCCATGGCCAGGTGGACATCGGTAACGGTACGGCATCGCGAGACTGGACGCTGGAGATGCCGCGGTATGGCGAGAAGGCCGGGGCGGCCGTGCCGTCAACCCAAGCGCCAAAGGCAAGCGAATCGCCTGCCCCACCAAAACCAACCGCGGTTGGCCCTAAGCCCACGGCCTCTCCCACGTCGAATCCCAATTCCACCTCTCCCCGTTCGCACGTTGCGGGCGAAGGGCGCGGGCGGTTTGGAGGCCAAGGGGGACGTTTCAGCGGCCAAAATGGGCGCGGCGGACAGGGACCCAACGCGCAACAGCAAGCGCAGCAGCCCGCCTTTCAGAATCTTTCCGTTACTGCCACGGAGGAAGGGCAGCAGGACCTGGCGGCGGCCGCGGCTTTGGCTCCAACAGGTACGGAATCGGAGAATGCCGATTTCAATCAATCGTACACACTCATTGGAAGTTCCAGCGGCGGATTGCAGGCAGGCGCCGAAGAGCAGGCCCGGCGCGACAGAATGATGGGCGGCCGCGGCGGACCGGGCGGGCCAGGCGGTCCGGGCGGCGACATGGCTGCCTTGAGTGCCGCGGCGGGCGTGAACTTTAACGGTGTCCCGGGCGGAGCCGATGGGCTTGGCATGAGTGGATTTGGTGCGGCTGGCGCCTTGGCCGGATTTGGGGCGGATAACGGCGGAGGTTTCGGTCCTGCGGGCGGCGGCGGGGGCCGTGGCGGCCCAGGCGGAGGCGGTCCCGGTGGAGGCGGAGGCGGCCGGGGCGGTGGAGGCGGAGGTGGCGGCCGTGGCGGCGGCCAGTTCAACAACCGGCCGGGCCGTGGCGGGCGCGCGCCGTTCAACGGGCAGTTTGCCGCATTCGGCAATCGCCGGCGAACCCAGCCGGCCTATACCGGCTCGGTGATGGTGAACGCCAACAATTCGGCGCTCAATGCCGCGCCGTTCGCACTCAACGGCCAGAGCGTGCCCAAGCCCTCTTCGCAGAGAATCAGCATGGCGGGTAATGTCGGCGGGCCGCTGCGCATCCCGAAACTGGTCACCAACAACCGCTGGTTCGTCTACCTCACATTGCAGGGCAACTGGAACCACAGCGCATCGGACCGGGTGGGAACACTGCCTGACGAGGCCGAACGGACCGGCGATTTTTCGCAGGCCACCATCCGCAACGCGCCGATCACGATTTTCGATCCGCAAAGCGGAAGCCCGTTTCCGGGCAACATCATTCCCAGCTCGCGTATCAATTCCGCGTCTTTGGGATTACTGAATTATTTCCCGCTGCCCAACTCGCCGCTGGCTCTCAACAACTATTCCATCGGCATTTCGCAGCCGAGCTACAGCCATGCCATAGGCATGCGACTGAGCGGGTCGGTCACCAACAAAGACCGGCTCAACTTCAACCAACAATACAGCGGCAACAACTCGCATTCCGAGCAGCTTTTCGGATTCACCGATACGGCGAGCGGCTACGGCTTGAGCTTGTCGGCGGGCTGGAGCCACAGCTTCAAGCCGCGCTTCAACAACAGCGTGAATTTTGCGTTCAGCCGGAGCGTCGCCAAGAGTACGCCCTATTTCGCGTACACCGACAATGTGGCCGAAGAGCTGGGGATCACCGGTACCAACCAGGACCCGATCGATTACGGACCGCCCAATCTTTCGTTTACCAACTTCTCGGGGCTTTCCGACGGCACGGCGTCGCTTAACCGCAACCAGACCTCGAACTTCACCGACACGGTCACCTACGTAGTGCGGCGCAAGCATAACCTGCAATTCGGTTTCGGCTACCGGCGGATGCAGCAGAACGCGCTTTCTTATGCCAACTCTCGCGGCTCGTTCAGCTTCAGCGGACTGCTGACCAGCGAGTTGAACGCCAGCGGCCTGCCGGTGTCGGGCACGGGCATGGATTTCGCCGATTATCTGCTTGGCCTGCCGCAGTCGAGCTCGGTGCGCATTAATAATGCCAATGACTATTATCGCGGGTGGGCGCTCAACTGGTTCGCGCAGGACGATTGGCGGATCAATCGGGGTCTGAGCATCAACCTGGGGCTGCGCTACGAGTATTTCTCGCCCTATACGGAGCTGCGGGGGCGCCTGGCGAACCTGGACATCAATCCCGGCATGACGGCGGTGGCGCAAGTCACCGCGCTCGATCCGAACGGGCCTTACACGGGAAGCTTTGCCAGCAGCCTGGTGAATCCGGATAAGAACAATTACTCGCCGCGGCTGGGCTTCGCGTGGCGGCCTTCGCAAAAACACAGCCGCGTGATTCGCGGCGGGTACAGCATTTTCTTCAGCGGATCGGCCTACGCCCAGATCGCCGCCAAGCTGGCCGCGCAGCCGCCCTTTGCCGTCACGGATTCGCTCTCCACCAGCACGGAAAATATTCTGACGTTGCAGAACGGCTTCGCGCTGCTACCCAGCCAGACCATCACGAACACGTATGCCATCGATAAGAATTACAAACTGGCATATGCGCAGACCTGGGCTTTCGCCATCCAGCAGACGCTGCCACACAACCTGCTGGCGGAGGTGGAATACATCGGCACCAAGGGCACCGGGCTGGACGTGCAGGAGCAACCGAACCGGGCGGCCGCGAACGGTTCGCCGCTCACGGCGGCGCAGAACCTGCAGATTGCGAACTCCACCGGCTTCACCTACGAGACCGACCAGGGGAACTCGATTTACCATGCGGGGCAGGTGCGGATGACGAGGCGCTTTTCGCGCGGCATGTCGGCCATGCTGCTGTACACGTTTTCCAAATCGATCGACGACGCGTCGACGTTCAGCGGCGGCGGGAGCGGCACGCTGGTGCAAAACCCGCTCGACCTGAGCGCCGAGCGCGGGCTTTCGAGCTTCGACCACCGGCATGCGCTGTCGCTGACCTACATGGCATCTTCGCCGGTGGGAATCCACGGAATGTGGCGTAACGGCGGTTGGAAGACCAAAGCGTTCTCGGGCTGGACGTTGCAGGGGACTTTCACCGCCAATTCGGGCGCGCCATTGACCGCGTATGTGTCGGGCAACCTTGCCAACACCGGCGGCATCGCGGCGTTCGGCAACAGCCGCGCGGAAGCCACCGGCCTGGGGATTCACGACGGCAGCGATCCTTATTTCAATTTGCTGGCGTTTGGCACGCCGCCGGCGGGGCAGTTCGGTAATGCCGGCCGCGACACGATTCCGGGTCCGCTGGTGATCGGATTCAACAGCGCGCTGAATCGGGCCTGGCGGCTCGGCGACACGCGGCGGCAAATTCAGGTGCGGATCAGCGCCAATAATGTTTTGAACCACGTCGAGATCACCGGTTGGGGCACTACGGT
>Ga0335079_10008326_pt1 | contig 11826 bp, 7 predicted proteins | sample Lox_Sample_33_FD_206719 | JGI IMG/M metagenome (GOLD analysis project Ga0335079, IMG submission 206719) | Soil microbial communities from Loxahatchee National Wildlife Refuge, Florida, United States - Lox_Sample_3.3 | ecosystem: Environmental > Terrestrial > Soil > Wetlands | place: USA: Florida... | reverse complement strand
TGAACTCCCGATCATGGGGCTGGGCATAACAGCGATTTTCGCTGTGCAAGGCAGGGTTTTGCAACCCGGTTCGGGGATTCGGAGCCTATTTTCCACATGCCCCACCCCGCCGGCGCTGTGAAAGGGGTAGAATGGCAGTCGCCATCGCGCGGTATTTCTGCGCAAGATTCTGGACAATTTCTAAGAGCAGCTCCCGTTACCACCTGAGAAGGTGGGTTTCGGTGAGAGAGCCACAGGAAGGGTGCGTCATGGTTCTCGGAATGTCTCTGGCCACATACACGGCGATCCACGTGATCATCAGTCTAGTGGGGATCGGCTCGGGGCTGATCGTGATGTTCGGGTTGCTGACAGGTAACCGGATGAACGGAATGACCGCGATCTTTCTTATTACCACGGCGTTGACCAGCCTGACCGGCTTTGGATTTCCCTTCACCCATCTGCTTCCGTCGCACATTCTGGGAATCATCTCGCTGGTGACGCTGGCGGCGGCCATCCCGGCGCGCTACCTGTTTCACATGGCCGGGCCCTGGCGCTGGGTTTACGTCATCGGGAGCACGATGGCGCTTTATTTCAATTGCTTCGTGCTGGTGGTGCAGTCGTTCGAAAAAGTGCAGCCGCTGAAAGCGCTGGCGCCGACGCAAAAAGAACCGCCGTTCGTGATCACTCAGCTGGTTGTTCTGCTCATTTTTGCGACCTTAGGCGTGCTGGCGACAGTGCGCTTCCACCCGCAAGAGGCGCGGGCGGCGGCCTAGCCCTGAGGCATTGCGCAGACGCGGTTGGCTTCGAATTGAAAAGGAGAAAGATCATGTCATTCATTACCACCAAAGACGGAACCGAAATCTATTACAAGGACTGGGGAAGCGGGCAGCCGGTGGTGTTCAGCCATGGCTGGCCGCTGAGCTCCGATGCCTTCGAAGACCAAATGATTTTTCTTGCCTCCCGCGGATATCGCTGTGTGGCGCACGACCGGCGCGGCCATGGGCGTTCGGGCCAGCCCTGGGAAGGCAACGAGATGAACACCTATGCTGACGATCTGGCGGAGTTGACGGAAAAGCTGGACCTGAAGAACGCGATCCACGTGGGCCATTCGACTGGAGGCGGTGAAGTGGCGCGCTACATCGGGCGGCACGGGAGCCAGCGAGTGGGGGCGGCGGTGCTGATCAGCGCGGTGCCACCGCTGATGTTGAAAACGGCGGCCAATCCGGGCGGGCTGCCGATGGCAGCATTCGACGAGATTCGAGCCGCGGTGCTTGCCGACCGCTCGCAGTTCTGGCGAGACCTTTCCGCCCCGTTTTATGGGGCCAACCGGCCGGGCGCGAAGGTTTCGCAAGGACTGCGCGATTCATTCTGGCTGCAGGGGATGCTGGCGGGACATAAGGCGGTGTACGACTGCGTCAAGGCATTTTCGGAGACTGACTTCACCGAAGACCTGAAGAAGTTCGACGTGCCGACGCTGATTCTGCACGGCGACGACGACCAGATCGTGCCCATCGGGGCCTCAGCAATGCTGTCTTCGAAGTTGGTGAAGGGGGCGGTGCTCAAGGTGATCCACGGCGCGCCGCACGGAATGTGCTCGACCCTGAAAGACCAGATCAATCAGGAACTGCTGACCTTCTTTCAGAAGGGCTTGCGAGCGGCGGCCTGAAGCGAGCCTTGACGGCGCCCGGCCTTTGGCGCGAAGGGCCGGGCATTTGTTTTAGAAGGTCGCCGGGCTGGGCTGCCTAAGGGGACAGGGCCCCGCCTTCGGCAATATGAATGTAGCGGTTCGCAGGCAGATTGCTGAACTTATCCACCTGCCGGCTGGGGGCGGGCCAGTGGATTTCGAGCTCGTCTATCTTTGTCGCGGCGCCGATGCCGAGGACTTCCCGCGGATCATGGGATGAGAGATAGCTGCCGCCATTGTTTTTGAGGCGAAAGCGCTTCTGGCCGCCGGCGGTCCAATAGATTTTCGCCCCGACCGCGTCGCGAGTGCAGTGTTTGCCTTCGAGCTTGAGACCGAGCCAGTTGTTGCCGCGGGCGGCATTGTTCCTCAAGAGCAAGGGGGCGCCGCCGTTGACGCCGATCAGGACGTCGAGGGCGCCATCATTGTCATAGTCTCCCACTGCGAGTCCGCGCGCGGCAAAGCTCTTGCTGAAAACCGGCCCGGCCTGGCTGGTGACGTCGTGAAGCTGGCGATCGGCGCCCTGATGGAAGAGAAGCAAAGGCTCGCGGTAGTGGACCTGCATGGAGTAGAGATCGATCATGTCATCGGGATGGCCGTTGGCCATGAAAAGATCTATGGCGCCGTCATTGTCGTAGTCGAAATATTTCATTCCCCAGCCGCTGAGCAAGCGGGTGGCCCGGGCCACACCGTCGCTGGCGGCCACATCGCGGAAGGTTTCATCTTTATTATTCAGATAGACGGAAAACATTTCGTGGTCCACGTTGGCGACAAATAGATCTTGCCAGCCATCGCCATTGATGTCGGCTGCATCCAGGCCCATGCCGGAGCGTGGACGGCCGGTCTCGCTGTAGCCCACGCCGGCCTGCAAGGCAATTTCCTCCCAGTTCCAGCCGCCTTTCGGGGCGGGGCCGCGATTCACCAAGAGAAAGTTCTGCACGGTGTCATTGGCGACGAAGAGATCCATGCGGCCATCGTTATTGATATCGGTGGCGACCACGCCCAGACCTTTGCCGAGGGCGCGGGCAATCGCCGTTCCTTTGCTGACCTCGGTGAAGGTGCCATCGCCGTTGTTGTGGTAGAGGAAGCTGGCGGTGGGGCGGAAGAGGCGAGGCACACAATAGTAATTCTTGCCGATCTGGTTGTTGCCGCAGGCCAGCTTGCGCACGCCGGAATAATCCACAAAGCTGCAGACGAAGAGATCGAGCAGGCCGTCGTTGTCGTAATCGAACCAGACGGCGCTGGTGGTCCAGCCGGGGGTGGCAACGCCGGCCCTGGCGGTCACATCGGCGAAGCTGCCGTCGTGATTGTTCTTATAAAGGATGCACTGGCCGTAGGAGGTCACGAGAATATCGGGCCAGCCATCGTTATCGTAATCGCCGACGGCCACGCCCATGCCGAAGTAGGCGCCGCTGACTCCAGCCTTTTCGGTGACATCGGTGAAGGTGCCGTCGCGATTATTTTTGTAGAGGGCGTTGCGGACGGGCCTGGCGGGCTTCCAGAAATCGCTGGGGCCGCTGTTCACCAGAAAGATATCCATCCAGCCGTCGTTGTCGAAGTCGAGGAAGGCGCAGCCGGGGCCAAGAGCCTCAGGCAAAAAGCGGCTGGGCGACATGGCGTTTTCGTGCACCCACTCGATGCCACTCTTGGCGGGCGGGACCTCGGCGAACCAGGGTGCAGCCTCTTCTCCGGCTGCGCGGGGGCGCTTGAGGAGATAGCCCACACCAGCGCAGGAGGCGAGACGCAGCCATTGCCTTCGAGTAAGTGGCATTCCGTAGCCTGAACCCGCACCAACTAACATAGAACTATTGCTGCTTGACGCCGGGCTGCCTGGACTGGGCGGCGGCCGTAAGTTGCTCAACGATTTCGTGCTCGCGCTTGCCATCGGCCGGCCGCTTCAGGCGGTAATAGACCAGGGATAGCGAAACATGCGCCTCAGTGAATTGGGGCGATTGCTTTACCAGAGCTTCGAGAATCTGGCGGGCCTGCTGCAGCTTGCCGGTTTCGAGAGCCAGCAGCGCGAGCTGGTAGCGGACGCCGGGATCGCCGGGCCGGGTTTCAAGTGCGTGCTTGAAATAAGGTTCGGCTTCATCATAACTCTGCTGCTGCCGGAGCATGGCGCCGAGCTGCAGGTTGGATTCGAAATTATAAGGATCGGAGGCGAGCTCGGCTTTGAACTCTTTGGTTGCCTGGTCGGAATCGCCGGTGAGCAGCAAGGCGCGCGCATAGAGCACGTGCACGTCAGGAAGCCTGGGGTTGAGGGCAACGGCTTTGGCAAATTCATCGCGCGCGCCGGCATAGTCGGCCACGTTGAGTTTAGCGCTACCGAGCATGAGGTGGGCTTCGGCCGAGTCGCCGTTGCGCAGAATGCGATCCACCAGAAGCTGCCCGGAATCCACCTGCTTATCGCGTATGTAAGCCGTTCCCAGCATGTAGGCGATGGCGAGATCTTCGGGGTGCCGCTTCTCTTCGGGGGCGAGCACGCGGATGACCTCTTTATTGCGGCCCATGCGCAAGTAGCAGTCGCCGAGAAGCAAGGCGGCCTGCAGGTTGGCCGGGGCCTGGCGATGGACGCGCTCCAGTTCGAGGGCGGCATCGGCGATGTGCCCCATCTTGTAGTAAGCCAGCGCGAGATTGAGGCGCGCGCCGGGCAGCGCGGGCGACTGCTGCAGCGCGATTTTGTACTCGGGGATGGCCTGGCCGTACAGACCGAGGCCGGCGAGAGCGGCGCCCAGATTGGAATGAATGGCGGTGGCCTCAGGATGAATTTTCAGAAATTGACGATACTCTTTGACCGCTCCCTGGAGATCGCCGGCCTGCTGCTTCTGTAGCGCATCCTGCACCAATTCCTGCGGGGTTTGCGGCTGCGCAGAAGCACCGGGGAGGAGGAGCGCGGACAGGGTAAGAATAGGAAGGAGGGGTCTCCGCATACCGGCGCCCAAAGCGTGAACCAGTGTACAACAATAAAGATGGGATGGCCGCAGCCATCCCATCGGGCGTGAGGAGCAGGGCCTAGAAATAGAACTTCATGGCGAGTTCCAGAACGCGGTGCCCTTCCTTGTGGAGGGCGGTGCCGAAGTTCGCCGAGGTGGCCGGATCGAGCACGAAGCTCGTGCTGCCTACGGCGGTCTGATCGAACTTCAAGTTCAGGTTCTCGTTGCCGGGGAACGACCACAAGGGGTGGTTCAGGAAGTTATAACCCTGAATCCGGAACTGGAGGCTCTTTGACTCGGTAATTTTGAAATTCTTGAACAGAGAAAGGTCCCAACTGAAGTAAGCCGGGCCATAAACCACCGGCAGTAATGCCGGGCCCGCCTGGCCCTGGGCAGATCCGACGCCGAAGCACTGCGGATTGACCCACTGATGCGCTCCCAGCCCGGAGGCGGGATTGCAGGTCACGATCGGGTTGAGTTGGATAGCGTTAGTTCCCAGGAAGTACTGATTGTTGATCTTGTCGCCGCTGGCATCCGTGGCCGCCCCGCTGCCACCGGGACCAGCCAGGGTGAAGTTGAAGTTGGCGTTGTTGGTGTTGTAGGTGATATTTTGGCCGCTCTCGACCTGGGTTACACCGGAAACCTGCCAGCCGTTGACCGCGCCACCGGCGAATTTATTGTCGTGGACGGGATTTCCTAACTGGATGGAATAGGCGAGATTGAGCACATGGGTCCGGTTGCCGGACTGAACGCCATAGTTGGAGCCCAGATTAAGTTGATTCAGGCCGACGTTCGATCCGCTAGCCGGATTGCCCAGACTGACAATGCCGAGCGCCTTCTGCAGGGCATAGTTGGCCTGAATGGTGTAGCGCCCGGCGTGCCGCAGCCAGCTCACCTGCAGAGAATTGTAATTGGCATACAGGTTATTGGTCGCGATGTTGAGATCGCCGTAGCCTGGAAGCGGCCGGTATTGGGCGGGATCGGCGTTTCCTGGCTGCGCAACATTGAACATCGCTCCCTGGGGGACCAGGTTGATGTTGCTGCCTGCCCCACCGGTATTCAACAGGTCGCTGCTCTGATTTCCTACGTAGGCAACTTCGAGCAGCCCCTGGAAAGGGGTCTTCTGGGCGATGGTAAAGCTATAGCTGTCATTGTAGGGTTGACGATCGTCGTTGGCATCCACGCCGGAAGGCGTTGCTGGCGCTGCCGGCACGTTGATCGTATCCAGTTGGTCGGCAAATAGATGCCCGGGAACTACGGTTGTATTTGGGTTTAGCTGTAGGGAAGCAACGCCGGCTGAGGCATCCAGACCGGCGGTGAACTGGCCGGAGTGGAAGTAGAACCGGCCCCATCCGCCGCGCACCACGGTATTGCCATTGCCGAAGACATCATAGGCTACCCCGAAGCGCGGTTGATAGAACAGGGTGCGGGTGGCGAAGCCGCCCAGCGGAACTGAATTGCTGCGCGCATGCCATTCAAAGCCGCAGAATGTCGGGCCGGCGGCACAGGCCCCATTGCTCGCCGAGCTGTATTGGGATGGGTCGAAGATAGCGTAGCCGAAGTTCTCGTCATCCACCCAGGGCGAGAAGTGGGTCAGCCGCAATCCCAGTTCGATGGTCAGCTTCCGCCTGACCTTCCAGGAATCCTGGATAAAGCCTTCGACGGTGTTATAGGAAATGTCGTTGATGCGGTTAAAGCTGGTTTCCTGGTACTGCGACATGTTTCCCGTAAGCATGTCAGCGTAGGCGTTGCCATAGCTGAAAATGTTGCTGGAGGGAACAAACTGGAGATAGCCGTTGGTGTTGTTACTGGCGGGCTGCGCGTTGCGAATCCACTCGTAGAAGAAGCCTGCCTTGAAGGTGTGGGTGCGCCAGACCTTGGTCAGCGTATCGCTGATGCTGGGCATGTATTTGTTGGCATACAGGCCTTGCGAGTTGCCGCCGGCTTCGAAGCCGCCGGGGTTAAACACCAGCGCGGCTTCTCCATTCCCGCCGTTGCCGCCAAAGGAGGGGATCTGTGGCGCGCGGCCCGGGAACAGCGAGGGGTCGGTGTACCCGACAGCACCCCGGTCCACCTTGGTCGGATCCGCAAAAATATTGGGGAAGCCAACGAAGGTGTAAGCCATGACCGTTTCATTCGTCATGCTGGGGCTGAACACGTGAGTGATGGTGCCGGTCCAGGAATCGGACTTGTTTTTCCCCTCGATGGATGTGGGGTAGGGTACCTGGTCAGATTGCCGCCACCACAGCCCGACGGGGAAAAGCTGGGTCTCGCGCTGGAAGTTGTAACGCACGAAGACCTTGGTGTTCTGGCTTACGTTGTAATCCACTCGCGTGGTCCACTGCGTGTTGTTCTGATTGAAGACTTCGGCCTGAACGTAATTGAAAGGGTTGGCAATGCTGGGCGTGGCATTGGGCGAGGGATAGAGCTTCATCAGGTTCTGCATGCTGGTGTCAATCTGGTTCGCCGGAACCTGAGTGCCGCCGAAAGCCGCCAGTCCGGCAGCATCCAACTGGCTGCCGGTGGGACCTTCGCCTGCGATCGAGTTAGCTGAGAAGTCGCCATTGATCTCGTTCGAAGTAGGCACGATGGCGCGCAGCAAGCCCGTGTCCAGCACCTGATAGAAGTATTCAAAGCCGGTAAAGAAAAACAGCTTGTCGCGGTTTTTATTGAAGCTGGTGCCGGGAATAATCACCGGGCCGCCGATCGAGCCGCCAGGATAGTAGTACTTGTTGGCCGGCTTGGGGGTCACAGGAGTCTGGGCGTCGTTGAAAGCGTCGTTGGCGTTGAGCACGTAGTTGCGCGCGTACAAGAAGGCGTTGCCGTGGAAGGTATTGCCGCCGGCCTTGGTGACGGAGGTGATCACGGCCGGCCCCTTCTGGTCTTCGGCGCTGAAGTTCGAGGTCAGAATCTTGAATTCCTGCAGAAAATCCGAGTTCGGGTTTACCGGTGTATCGCAATTGCAGCCCGGGTCAGAGACGTGCGCGCCATCGGCCACGATATCGAGCGTGTTCGGCGGCAGCCCGTTGTAGGTGTAGGCGTCATTGAGCGGGCTCTGGCTGCCGGAATCGCCATTGGCATTGATGCCAATCGTCTGCCCGGTATAGTTGGCCTTATTGGAGTTATTGCTGGCGTTGAAGACGGAAAATCCGGGGGCAATCTTGATGTATTCAGCGGCGTTGCTGCCCACCTGAGTGAAGTTCTGCAGTTCCTTGGTTTCCAGTGTGAACGACTTCTCGCCGGAATCCACCGGGGCGATCGAGATGTCCTGGCCGGTCACTTCGACGGTCTCACTGGTGCCGCCCACGTTGAGGGTCACGTTGACGTTGCGCCGCTCGCCGCCACCCAGGCGCAGGCCGTCCTCCTTGTAGCTTTTGAAGCCCGCCAGTTCCACTTGCAGCGAATAGGCGCCCACCGGGACGGAGGCGAAGGTGTAGTAGCCATCGGAGTTAGTCACCGTCTCGCGCTCCGAGCCCGACTGCACGTCGCGAAGAGTAACTTTGGCGTTGGCCACCACCGCGCCCGAAGGGTCGGAGACCACGCCGGTGAGAGTCGCGAAAAGGCCTTGCGCCCAGGCACTGCCGGCAAGAAGCACGCAGAAAGCGAGCACACCCAACAGGCGAAGCAATCTGAACATGGTAAACGCCCCCACGCAAAAACGATTTTCCTAACGTTGCCGCGCAGTCTGGACCTGATACGATACTTTTGTCAAGAAAAATGTTTAGCCCGCTGAATAATTTTTACAACCGGGTCAAACCAAGGGTTGGCGCCCGGCCGTTGCCGGTGAGCGCCCGTGGACCTGCGGCGCAAAGCGCGCCCCTGGACTCTCTTAGCTAAATGGAAACGATTTAATAAGTCGAGCCATAGAGTGGCCTGTCAGGTGAAAAAGGCGGCTTTCCCCTCTGAATTCGACAAACCCAACGTGTTACAACTTCACCGCCTTGCCGGTCTGTGCCGCCTGGTAAATGGCCGCCATGATGGTCAGGTCCCGCAGGCCTTCCTCGCCCGGGGTAAGCGGCTGTTTGTCTTGCATCACGCAGTCGGACATGTGGTCCATCTCGGAGGCAAAATGGTCCACCACTGGGAGTTGGCGCTCCGCCAGGGTGTTGTCGCGTTCGATATACATGCGCAACCCGCTGTACCAGGTGGCAGGGTCCATGATCAACCGGGCTTCGGTTCCCATCACGCGGAAATGGCTCTGGTGAAAGTAGCCGTAACTGGAAGAGCAGTTGGCCAGAATTCCGCTGGGAAAACGAAGCTGGAAAGTTACGTGCTCCTCGACTTCCTTGAAGCGGGGATCGCCGGGGGTGCTGAAAATCATGGCGTTGACCTCGGTGGGCTCCTCGCCGCTTAAATAGCGGGCGGCATTGAGCGCGTAGATACCGATATCCATGAGTGAGCCGCCGCCGCCCAGGCTTTTGGTCAGGCGCCACTGGTTGGGATTGCCCATATTGAAGCCGGCATCGGTAAGAATCATCTGCGTGGGCCCAAGTTCGCCGGAACGCGCCATGCGAATAGCTTCCTGGTTGTAAGGCTCATAGCGGCAACGGTAGGCGACCATAAGTTTTTTGTTGGCCTTGCGGCCGGCATCAATCATTTGCTGGCACTCTGCCGGAGTGTTGGCCATGGGCTTCTCGGTCAGCACATTCTTCCCCGCCTGAAAGCCGCGAACCGTGTATTCGGCGTGCATGCCGTTGGGCAGCACGATGTAGATCACATCCACTTCCGGGTTGTCTTTGATCGAGTCGTAATTCTGGTAGTTGTAAATATTCTTTGGGCTGACGCCGTAGCGCAACGCAAGCTTGTGTGCCTTATCCGGATGGCCGCTCACAAAAGCCACCACTTTGGATTTTTCGCACTTGGCGAAAGCAGGAAGAATCTGATTGATGGCCAGACTGCCCAGGCCCACAAGGGCCCAGCCGAGCTTCCTGCCCGGAGGTTCGGGAACCACCAGTTGAGCCGAGGCGCCTTTAAGCCATGGCCCGGCAAGGTTGGCCGCCAGCAAACCCCCGCCCATGCGGGTCATGAATCCACGCCGCGTCACACCCTTTTCCACTCCTGCCGCCATATACGCCTCCGCTATCGTGAGCTGCGCTGCCTGTGGAGTTCTTCCAGTCTCTGCTTCAAATATTCTCTGTATTCCTGTTGCAATTTGGGGTCGGTGGGCGAACCATATATCTCGCTCGACTTGTATTTCCCCTCGGCAAATTTCTTCTTGGTCCATTCGTCGTGAATGTGGATTTCATCGGCGCGGTCGAGCAGTTCCTGCACAAACTGCGGCGGAACGAAATAGACGCCTTCCCTGTCGCCTACGACCAGATCGCCAGGCATGACTGTGGCTTCGCCAATGCGCACGGGCACGTTGATCCCGGTAAGCATGACGTTTCCGATGGGCGTGGGATCGCTGGCGCGGAAATAAGCGGGCATATCCATTTCGGCGATGCCATCCAGATCGCGGATGCTGCCCTCCACCACCAATCCGCCGCTATGCGTGGCCCGCATCACGTAGTAGAAAAGATTGTCGCCGACAATGGTGCCGTTCACTTTTTTGCCGAACAGGTCCACCACCAGCACATCGCCCGGCTGCAGCATGTCAATGGCGGTCTGGTTCGTCAGCCGCGGAATGCCTTGCCGCTTCGCTTTTGCGGCGGCAATGTCTTCCACATCCGCGCGCTCAGGCATGAACTGAACCGTAAAGGCGCGCCCCACCAGGGTTTTGCCCGGATGCAGCACCTGGAATCCATCCGCAAACTGATTGTTGAAGCCTTTGTCGCGCAGAACGGCCCAGATTTCTTCGGAAGAAAGCCCGCGGGCGCGTTCGAGCAGGTCATCGGGAATCCTGGGCCGGCCGTCGGGTAATCGCTCGAAAGGGTTCTGCGCGGTGTACTCGACCAACTCTTGTTTGGGAAAGCTGAAGAGCTGGGCGTTCGCGGCCAGGGCGGCAAGCAGAAGAAAACTGAACAGAAAAGCTGCAGAAAATCGCGGAGCAGGCAGGGCTCTCATCGGCGCATGGTCGCTTTGTTGGAAAATGCGCCCACGAAACTCTCAGATCGGGCAAGGTTTGTCAATTACAAATCTTTCGCGGAGAATCTTGCGCGCTTGGCTTAGAATCCTTGCCTTCGTTGCCGCCATGAACATTTTTCGCAAGCGGGTGCGCTGGTTCCTGATCGGCTGGATGTTCGTGATCAGTGCGATCGCCTATCTCGATCGCGTGAACATTTCGATCGCCGGCCCTTCGCTGGAACGGGAATTTCATCTGCAGCACGTTCAGCTGGGATGGATATTCAGCGCCTTCGTCCTGGGGTATGCCCTCTTTCAGGCGCCCGGCGGCAGATTGGCGGACCGCTTCGGCCCGCGGAACATTTTGACTTTGGGGACCGTCTGGTGGGCGGTATTCACGGCGCTGACTGCGGTCGTGCCCTCACGTCTTGTCTCCGCTCTCGCCGTGCTGCTGGCGGTGCGGTTCCTGCTTGGCACGGGAGAAGCCGTGGTCTATCCGGCAAGCAATCGCCTGGTGGCAAGTTGGATTCCCTCGCAGGAGCGCGGCCTGGCCAACGGCTTGATCTTCGCCGGCGTAGGCGCGGGCGCGGGCGTGGCCCCGCCGCTGATCACTTACATTGTGCTGCATCAGGGCTGGCGCTGGTCGTTCTTCATCAGTTCGCTCATTGGGCTGGCAGCCGGCGTCATCTGGTACGTTCTGGCGCGCGACCAGCCTGAAAACCATGCCCTGGTAACCGATGGGGAAAGAAGCTTCATTCGAGCTGGTCTGCCGGCAAGCGGGGGCCAAACCCGCACTTTGTCGTGGCGAGCGATCTTCGCCAGCAAAGACGTGGCCGCGATCACGGTGAGTTATTTCTGCTATGGCTATGTGGCTTACATTTTTTTCTCCTGGTTTTTTATTTATCTGAGCGCGGTGCGCGGCCTGGACCTGAAGTCCAGCTCGCACTACGCCATGCTTCCTTTTCTTGCCATGGCAAGCTGCTCGCTGCTTGGCGGCTGGCTCAGCGACCTGATCACGCAGCGCGCGGGTAAGCGCGCTGGACGCTGCGGTCTGGCCTGCGGAAGCATGGCGCTGTGCACCGTTTTCATCGCCCTCGGCGCCTACACCCAGGATGTGCGGCTGGCCGGGGTTGTGCTGGCCGGCGGGGCCGGGGCGCTGTACCTGTCGCAGAGCTCCTTCTGGTCGGTCACTTCAGAAATCGCGGGCAGCTCGGCAGGCACGGTTTCGGGCGT
>Ga0335079_10008325_pt1 | contig 11829 bp, 7 predicted proteins | sample Lox_Sample_33_FD_206719 | JGI IMG/M metagenome (GOLD analysis project Ga0335079, IMG submission 206719) | Soil microbial communities from Loxahatchee National Wildlife Refuge, Florida, United States - Lox_Sample_3.3 | ecosystem: Environmental > Terrestrial > Soil > Wetlands | place: USA: Florida... | reverse complement strand
GCGTCCGCCTCCCGCAGGCGAGCCGCGCCCCTTTGCCTTTAGCGCCTAGTGGGCGTCGGCTAGTCGTTGCCTTGATGCAGCCTGACCTCAACCGCAACCGCCGTCGGCTGCGTCGCCGTGTTGAACAGCAGGCCCGCCACAGACACCTTCTGCCCGCTCGCTAGTCCGCTGATCCCGCTGACATTGTCGAAGTCGGTTCCCATCACGGTGTCCACCTGGATTGTGGTGATGCCCGCCGCTGTGTACAGCATCGGCAGTGTGCCCAGGATGAAGTTGGCCGGAGAAGCCTGCGCATTCACCGCCGAAACTGTGGCCGTAATTTGCGAAGGCTCAAGTTGCACGCTCAACGCTCCCACCGTCACGGAGATATTCGGGGGAACACCCGAGATGGTTAGGGGGAGCGCGGGCTGGAATTGGATCGACTGACCCACCATCATGTCCTGAATGCCCGCGAACGAGAGCCCCGACGGCAGCGTCAGTTGGTTCGAGTCGATTGTGAACGTGGTGGAGGGTGAGATCTGCAGCGCGAACGAGATTGCGTTGGACGCGTCTGTGTCTTGCTGATTGTCGGCGATTGGCCCCTGCTCAAAATTGAGCGCAACTTGCACTTGGTTCTGCGCCGCGTTCACCGAGAGGATCGTGCCCTGGAACGAAGGCAATCCGGGGTGCTGAATCAGCCGCACGTCGGTGGCGTCCAGCGTGCCATCGGATAATTCGTTAGCCCGCACTCTGAGCAATTGGCCTACCGCGATGCAGGAGAAGTTATCCGCCTGGCACGATTGGCCGAACTCGTACATGGTGTTGCTGTCCGTGGTGATCGTGGACATCGAACCATCGAAGCTCGATTGCAGCGTGAACATCGGGCTGTTCACCGCGGTCACGGTTCCGAACAGGCGCATGTGCTGCATGGGCGCATTCGGCGGGACCGGGAGCTGAGTAAGGGAAACGGTCGGAGTAACCGAAAGGTCGCCCTGTACGGACGCGTTCACGTCGAAATGCATGTCGAGCGCCACGGGAGATGCCGCGGTGAGCGTAATCGGGAACGGCGCGCTGTTCACCGAGATGCTCATCTGGTTGAGGGTGGGTACCACCTTGCAGACTTGCATCGGCTGGCACATCTGCGGGCCAACGGTGTAGGTCTGCGCGCTCTGATTCCAGATGGTCATCAGCGGGTTGGCGAATGTTGCGGACAGACTCGAGTAGGTGCCGGTGGGCACGTTCAGATTTGCCAACAGCGCGGATTCCGTTTGCAGGTGGATCAGTTCCACGTCCTGCGGTTGGAGCAACATGTTGACGGGCTGCTGCGACATGTCCGACGGCTGGAGCGAGGCGGCCGTGATCAGCACCTCGAACCGGAGGACGGTTACTCCGGCGGGCGGCGTGTCGTGAATGCTGATCGATACCGGAACGGTAGTGTTGCCGCCGCTCGGTGGCGTCGTCGATACCGAGCCAGGCGTCGAACTGGTGCAAGCCAGTAGCGTGCAACCCAGGACAACTGCCAGAGATACTGCGATGAAGTACCGGCGCATACATCCTCCCCTCAGTGTGGATGACTGCTCACTGCTTTGGGCTGGGGAAGGAAAACACCCGCATTATCCACCCGAGAGATGCAGGGTGCAACGTTGCGGTTGCCCGGGAACTTGCCTAGAACGAGAAGCCCAGTTGTAGATAGACCAGCCGGCTGGCCGCCGCCGAGGAATAGGGCCCGAACGCGAGTTGGTTCGAGCGACCGAAGAAAGGCGACTCCGTGGCCACCGGAGAAATAGCGCTTGGAGGATTCAGCACTCCTGATGGCGTGCCCAGGTTCGTGTAATTGAAAACATTTCGCGCGTTGACGCTGAGCGTCAGGTTGTAGCGTTTGCTCGTCGGCGCTCCTCCGCCAAATCCGCCGAATCCGCCCATCGGCCCGCCGCCACCGCCGGGACCGCCACGCGGGCCACCGCCTCCTCCTCCGCGAGCACCACCTCCGCCGCCTGCACCGCCACTGCCGCCCCGCTCCGGCAATTCGCCAAAGCCCCAGGTCTTGCTGACGCGAAGGTTCATCGTGAATCGGGCCGGGCCAACCAGTGAATTGATGGGCACAGTCTTTTCCCCCGGTTCGGGCACGGTATCGAACGAGCCGAACGGGGTCGTCACGACGTTTTGTGGCAGCGAAGCCGCGCTGGCGATCGACGGACGCTGATTGAACTGCGAGCTGCCGATCAAGTCCTGGCTCAGCGTGATGCTGTATGGCTGTCCGGAAGAGACGATCACAAACGGGCTCAGCCTGAATCCTCGCGGCAATCCGATGCTCCCGCCCATGAAAAACCGGTTCCGGTAGTCGAACGACGCCCGGCCGTAGTCCTGCTCAATATTGAATGGGTTCGAGGGGAAACTGTTCGCGCCGAACGTGTCGCTGTTCGCGTAGTTGAGAATGTAGTTGGCGAACAGGGTGAGCTTGGCGCCCGCGCGAACGGTAAACTGCGCGAAGAACTGGTTCTGCCGGAACACACCTTCCGATTGGTATTGGTAGACGTTGCCGGGCATCCCGAGCGGATACACCGGAGCTGCCGGATAAGTGCCGAGCACGGGCGTGTTGATGTTGTTGGTGAAGAGCTGATCCCATCCGCGCGAATTCAGGTAGGTCAGCGACATGCTGGCAACCTTCGTCAACTGCCGCTCCAGAACGACTGCCGTTTGCAATACACCGGGCGCGTGAAGATTCGAGTCCAGCCGATATTCTGTCGGCAACGCCGGCGTACCCATGACAGGGCAGGTTCCCGGCGTGGTGACCTTCGGGATGTTCGGAAAGAATGTGGGCGAGGCGTAAACACACTGCAATTGCGTAACACCGTTCAGGCGTCGAGCCTGCAGGATCAGATTCTCAGTAAAACGGTCGTAGAAGATTCCCGTTCCGGCGCGAAGAACGGTTTTCGGAGCGGACTTTCCTCGGCCAATGCCCCAGGCCAGGGCCAGCCGCGGAGCCCAATCCAGGTGATTGGAAATTCCCGTCTGTGTCTCGAGCCGCAGGCCACTGCTCAGCGTGATATTGGGACGCACTTTCCAGTCGTCGCCAACGTAAAATCCGCCGTCGAACAGTGAATCCTGGGTCGCGGGTGTCCCCTGCGTGAACGCGAACTGCGTCGGCAAGCCGCCCATCCCCTCCAGGGCGCTCTGATAGGCAGCGAGCGACGAAAAGTAAAAGGTGCCGTTGAAGCCGGAGTTCGCGCTGGCACTGTCGGTCACTTCGCGGAACCGCGCGCCGAATTTTATGGTGTGTCTCTTGGTGACCACTTGCGTGTAGTTCTGCACCTCGTAGTGGTCGATGGTCTGCCGGATGGTTCCCGCGCTGCTTCCGCCGCACGCGAATGCGCCGGGCACCACAACCGTCGGATCAATCGTCGCGTTGGAAGTCAGCGCGGTCGTGCCGCCGCAGCCGAATAGTCCGGTGCTTGTGCCTGTGCCAGTGAGCGGCGCAGGAGTTTGGGCAAATGGTTCGTGCAGCCACTGGAACCGCGATTCGTTAACCACCTTCGTTCCGTACACCTGAGTATCGCCGATTTGCAGCGTGTGTTCCTGATTCAGCGAGTCGAAAGCCTGCGTGGCCAGGGCGAAGCCGCCCACGCCGAGATTCGACAGATCGTCGCGGAAGTACTGGTAGCGGACCGTCAGCGTGTTCGTGGGCGTCAACTGGTAATCCAGCCGAGGGCCGATGTTCACGCGCGTGCGCGGATTCGGAATCGACTGGCTGAACGGCTGGGGAGTGTTGGTATCGTCCAAAATCTGCGCGTTGACGATATTTACGTCATTGATGTCGCGATATTGAAAAGACAAATTGAACGACGCTTTTTTGCTCAGCGGTCCGCCGACGTTTCCATTAAACAGCACCGAATCGTAGCCGGGCACCGTCGCCGCGAACGGGTTTTTCGAGTTGAACGCCGAGGCGTTACCCTGCAGCTCGAAGTTGCCGTGGAGCTGATCCATCCCCGGCTTGGTGAAGATCTCGATGCGGCCGTATCCCAGCTTGTCGTACTCGGACGAGAACGGATTCTGGTTGATTCGAATCTCGCGGATCGCCGATTTCGGAGGCAGTTGGCCGGCCGTAAAACCGTCGATGTAAATCTGGCCGCCGTTTGGACCGGCGGCAGGCCCGGCCAGGGCCTGCAGGTCGTTTTCCAGTTCGTCGGGGTCGTCGGAGAGGGCGTCCAGGTCCTTGTCGGTCATCACGATTGCGCCGGCATTGGTTTCCGGGTTCACGTCCACGGTCGGGGTGTTGCTCTCGACCACCACCTGTTCCTTCTGGATCTCCAGCGTGAGCGAGACATCGAGTTTCTGCACCTGTCCCGCGGCCACTTCATAGTCGAGCACTTCGAAGGGAGCAAATCCCTTGGCGGTGATGTCCACGCCGTATTTTCCCGGCGCCAGATTCTTGATTTCGTAGTTGCCGTCGCGAATCGTGTCCGCGGTTGCCACTACTTTCCCCTCGGCGTTCGTGACGGAAACCTTCGCGATCGTCACTGCCGAGCCGGAGGGGTCTGTTACCTGCCCGCGAATCGAGCCGGTGGTGTTCTGAGCCTGTAAGCTCTGGGCGAGAAAAAAGACCAGCAAACTGCACACTGCCAGACATTGGGTCTTGCTGCTGCGTAGTGAATGCATTCCTTCTCCCTAAGTAAGAATAAGTCGCAACAATGAATACTTACGGAAAGAGGCGCAATAAGTTGCGACAAGAAATACCCGGGCACGGAGCCCGGCCCTTCTATGGATTCGAATCCCCGCCTTCCATGCCACCCCCGCCAAGCGTCCAAGGGGAAAGAGTAAATGCCTGGCTGCCGCGCGGGGCCGTAAGCAACGCCTCTACACCGCCAAGCAGCGTAATCGCCGTCACTTCGGAGGGATTGGATCCTCCCGTCGCCACACAAATGATCGCTTCGCCCTTCGGCAAATCGGCGAGAGTCACTTGTGGCAGCCGGTTCACCAATTGCTGAAAGCCGCCTCCGCCGCCCGTGCCTCCCGCAGCAGCGCCGGGAGCGGTGGGTGTTTGCTGCTGCGCCTGCTGCGGTTTCTGCTGCGGCGCGCCGTTCGCGGGTGCGGCCCCGCCGGCGGCCGCATTCCTCATTCTTGCGGCGAGCCCCATGGCAACTTCCGGCGTGAGCTTGCGAAGTTGTGATTTGGAGGAAATCACCACTGTCACGGGCTTGTTCGAGAGAAGGTCCATTACCTCGATCTTTCCGGCAGCGGCATCCACGGAGGTGATCGTGCCCGCGATGTTCCGGAACGTGCCGGAAACCACTTCCTCCGCGGTAAAGTCGTTTCCATCCGCGCTGCGGTCGCCGCGCGCACGAAGCTGGTCGCCCACCTTGATTTCCGCCAGCGGAGCTGGTTTCGCTTCGTCAAACTGGACCGATCCCGAAGCGTAGCGGCGCAGCACTGCGTTTGCCGCGGCATGAACAGTCACCGTGCGCGCGCCGCCCATCGCGCTCACGGAGACGGTGATGGTGTCCGCCGAGGCATTCACCTCTTTCACCAGGCCGCCGATTCCGCGCTTTTGCCAATCGGCGCGCTCGCGTTCGTGCTTGGCTTGAATGTCGAGGTGCTTGATCGAGATGACTTCGAGCGCGAGCATGAACTTCGAGTCGGGGGAGTTCTGGCCGCGCATCCGCACCCTGTCGCCGACTTGAAGATCGGCGAGTTCGATCTTTGCGGCTTTGGTGAGATCTTTTTCGCCGGGTTCCACGTTGAGCATCCGTGCCCCTTGTTTAACCACGGCGGTGACGTTGGGTCCGTCGTCCTGCTCGATAACCAACGTGTTCCCTTTGATGGATTTGAGTGTACCGATAACCTTGACTAGTGGAGTCTTCCCGCCCTGCTGCTCGAATGGCGAGTTGCGAGCGGATGCTGCCGCAGCCGCGGTCGATACCGCAGAGACCAGAGCCAGCGCGCAAAGCCCCGCGCTTCGCAGTCCTTGACTCAATCGATTCATAAAATTCCCCATGAACCCTGGCGCAGAGGCCTCGGGCATGTGCTGGGTACCCAGCGCCGACCGCGCTGGGGCACTCCGTATAACCATACCCTAGACGGGTGGAGGAGTGCACTTCGTTACAAAAAGTTTCAGCAACATGTATCACTACCGGGATTCGAGAGACAGAGGGCCCCTGATGCAACCGCCAGACTCTGGGATTTGTCTTAAGCCGCGCTGAGACACCGCCGCCAAATCATGGCGATGGCAAGGCGGCGGCTGCGAGCGGATTCGCAAACGAGCTCGTTTCGATGGAATTCGCGGCGGTCGCCGAATCGCAACAGGTTTCCCCGGCCACTCGAGATGCGTCGGCATCGTTGGAAGCAGTAGCCAAGATTGCCTTGCGGTCCAGCATCGTAATTTACGCGTCTCAACTTGAGATTGCGCGATTCGGCACGCGGTCGCCGCCTCAGATTGACTCAAAATGAGATTGGGGAATAGGCTCACTGTGCCTCTGGTGGGACTTGGGTCGCCTCCGGGGCAGCCAGCCTTTTGACTGGCTAACCGTCCTAGGAAAGAGATAGCGCGCAAGCCCCTCACCCTCATGCGTGCGAGCCACCAGTCTCACTCTGCCGAGGCGACTTCTCGCGACGTCGCATTCCAGAGCTTTCTGCTCGATCTGGCGACTCAACTCTCCACTCTGCCGCACCTGTTGGAGCGGATAGACGGTTTCTGCCGCGCCATGCGCGCGCGATTCGACGCCAGCGTGGCCTGCTATTGGGAGGCTGTTGAGGGAGGCGCGCTCCAGGCGATCGGGTTCGCCGCAAAGGGGCAGCGGCCGCCTCAGATGCCGCGGCTCACACCGGAGATGAATCCGGCTGCCTTTGAGGCGCTACAAGCCGTAAAGCCCCGCGTGCTGCTCGCGCTTCACCGTCCGGACGCGGCGAAATCCTGGGGCTATCCAGCACGCGCGGCGCTAATCGTTCCGGTTGTCACAGGCAGCGACGCGCCAGGCCTTCTCACCCTCTTCCACGATACGAATCCGCAATTCTTCTCCGAGGAGATGGCCACGCAGGCCGCCGTGGCTGCCGCTCTTGCCGGCGCGGCCTTTGAGGCTGGACGTTTCGCCGTGACCTCGGAGCAACACCGCGAACGCGCCGAAAACTTGATGAGCCTTGCGCTCGAGCTGCAGCCCTCGATGCGCCTCCCTGATTTCGCCAGAAGATTCACGCGGCACGCCATGAGCATGCTGCGTGCGCGCGCCGGCGTTCTGGCCATCGCCCGGGGCGGGCGGCTGGAAACCGTATTCGCGCAGTGGGCAGGCACGGCACCGTCCGGAATTCTGCAGCGCGGCTTGGAGATCGCACTCTTCGGAATGGCCAGCGCGAATCCCTCCGGCGTCACGGCCGCTGCGGCCGGAGAGTTGGTAGGACGTGAAATCGCAGCAGGCCTGGGTTGGGAAGACACCGTGGTGGTGGGGCTCAAGACGAGCACGGACGAACTCCTCGGTGCGCTCTGTCTTGCCAATCGCGGGCGCGGGCTCACTCCCGCCGATCGCAACCTGCTCGCCGCGCTCGCCGGACACGCCTCCGTGACCCTGGAGAACTCCGGCCTTCTCAGCCGCATCGAGCAATCACGCAAGCAGTGGATTGAAGTATTCGACGCGATCACGGACTTCATCGTCGTTCACGACGATCACAGCAATCTGGTCCGTATCAACCGCTCGCTCGCCGCCTTCATCGGCGCATCGCCCACGGAGCTCATCGGCGTCAACATGCGCCAATTGGTTCCTTACCTGGGTGCCGCCGGCGAGGAGGCTTGTCCTTATTGCCGCGAGTCCAACGGCAGCGAGGAAGAAGAGTACATCCACACGCAGCAGGACCGCGTGTACCTTGTCTCCACCTCGCGAATTCCCGGCACACCGGAAGAAGGTGTGCGCACGATCCATGTGCTCAAGGACATTACCGACCGCCGCGAGGCAGAGCGCCGCTACCAGGAGCTTTTCGACAATATTCAGGAAGGGCTGTTCTTCGCCAATCCTCAGGGGCGTTTTCTGGAAGTCAACAACGCCCTGGTCCGCATGCTCGGTTACACAAGCCGCGAAGAGGTGCTTGAGACCGACTTGGCGCGACAAGTTTTCGTGCATCCCGAGGACTGGCGCCGCTTTTCAGACACGATTGAGCGCACCGGCATTCTGCGCAACTACGAAGTGATGATGAGGCGCAAGGACACCACCGTAATTCACACGCTGCAGAATATCCTTGCCGTCCGCAACGCACAGGGAAAGGTAGTCCAGTACCGCGGGCTGATGCTCGATGTGACGGAGCAAAAGACCTTCCAGGCCCAGCTCCAGCGCGAACGCGACTTCAACCGCAAGATCCTGAATAACACCGCGAGCATGATCCTCGTGCTCGATACCGCCGGACTCGTCACCTACGCGAATCGACGCTGCTTCGAAGCGGGATACACCGAGCCCGACCTGCTCGGCAGGCCCCTCACCGACCTGGTGCCGCCCCCCGCGCGCCGCAAGCTGGCCGAATCGCTTGAACACGTCCTGCACGGCCGGCTGATGGACAATTTCGAAATTCCCGTGTTGCGGCCCGACGGCACCACCGGCCAGTTTTCCGTCAATCTGAGTCCGATGCGCGGCGAGCAGGGAACCGTGGACAGCATCGTCACCGTGATGACGGACATCACGGATGCCGCCAGCCTTCAGGCCAAGCTCGTCCACGCAGAAAAAATGGCCTCGATTGGAAATCTCGTCTCCGGCGTTGCGCACGAGGTGAACAATCCGCTCACGGCGATTCTTGGGTTCACCGATCTGCTTCTCGAAAACCCCGAGATTCCCGAGGGCGCGAAATCAGACTTGCAAGTGGTGCTGCACGAAGCACAACGCACGCGCGTGATCGTCCAGAACCTGCTGAGTTTTGCACGCCAGGCGCCGGCGCAGCGGCAGTCCGTTCAGGTCACCAGCGTGCTGCGTCACACACTCAAGCTCCGGAGCTACGACTTCGCCAGCCATGGCGTGGACGTCGAGGAGCGGTTCGATCCCCGTCTCCCCGAAATCGTCGGCGATCCCCACCAATTGCAGCAGGTCTTTCTCAATATCCTGAACAACGCCTACGACGCTGTCCGCGAGACCGGCCGTCCGGGCCGCATCGCGATCGAGACCGCGCGGCGGGGTGACTGCGTCGAGGTGAGCATCCGCGACAACGGAACGGGTATCTCCCAGCCCGACAAGATTTTCGATCCGTTCTTCACCACCAAGGAAGTAGGAAAAGGCACTGGCCTCGGCCTCAGCATCTGCTACGGAATCGTCCGCGAGCATGGCGGCGAAATCCTGTGCGAGAACAATATTGGCGCTCCTGGCTGCACGTTTGTGGTCCGGCTGCCGCTTGCCGCGCCCAAGCCCACCGCACTGCGCGCCGAGGTGGCGACATGAGGGCGGATGCAAATCACGCGAGCGACAAAGCGCAGGCCGCGCGCCCTGTGCTCGTGATCGAAGACGAGCCTGGGGTGATCGCTCTGGTTCGGGCCGCGCTCGAACGCCACGGTTATCGCGTTGTCCAGGCAGCCTCTGGCGTCGAGGGATTGCAAATGCTGGAGAACGGTGAATACGTGGGCGTGATTTCGGACATCCGCACTCCGGGCGGCGTCACCGGGGCGGATGTGCAGACGTGGATCCGGCACCATCGTCCCGCACTCGCCACTCGCCTCGTGTTTATCACCGGCGACGTGGCGAATACGGAGACGCTGGCGTTGCTCCGCCGCACCGGCGCGCCTTGCATCGAGAAGCCGTTCCGAGTGCGACAGTTGTTGGACGTCGTGAACCAGACGTTTGGAGCGCCATGAAAGACGATCTGCGAATCCGTTTTCTGATCGTGGACGACGAGCAGAGCATCCGCAAACTCTGCATGACCATTGGCGGCTCGCTGGGCTTCCAGTGCTCTGAAGCGGAGAGCGGCGAAGCGGCCGTGGAGCGACTAGAGGGCGAAGCGCCCGACATCGTAATGGCCGATCTCAAGCTGCCGCAGATGTCGGGGATCGACCTGCTCCGTCATGTGAAATCCGTCCTTCCGAGGACGGAGGTTGCCATCATGACCGGCCACGGCTCGGTCGAGTCCGCCGTCACCGCGATGAAGTTGGGAGCCTACGACTACATCGAGAAGCCGTTCCGCGTCGAGCCGCTGCGCCTGTTTCTCCAGCGAATGGCTGACAAGGTGCGCCTCGTTGCCGAAAACCAATTCCTGCGCGAGCGCGTCAACGCCCAGACGGAATTCAGCGGCATCGTCGGCACCTCGGCAAAAATTCAGGATGTGCTGCGCATCGCCGCGCGGCTCCGCGACACGCGCACGCCCGTGTTGATCACCGGAGAGAGCGGCACCGGCAAGGAGCTTGTCGCGCGCGCCATCCACTATGGCGGTGCCATGGCCGGCATGCCATTTGTGGCCGTCGACTGCGGCTCGCTGGTTCCCACACTCATGGAAAGCGAGTTGTTCGGGTACGAGAAAGGCGCGTTTACCGGCGCCATGAAGTCAAAACCCGGCCTCTTCCGCACCGCAAACGGCGGCTCAATCTTTCTGGATGAAATCGGCGAGCTGCCCCTTGAGATGCAGGCCAAGCTGCTCCGCGTTCTGCAGGAAAAAGAAGTGCGCCCCGTGGGAGGCAACGAGCAGTTGCAGGTGGATGTTCGGGTGATTGCCGCCACCAATCGCGACCTGGAGACTGCTTACCGCTCCGGACTTTTCCGCAAAGATTTGTATTTCCGGCTGAACGTCGTCACCGTGCACATGCCCGCACTGCGCGAGCGGCGCTCCGACATCCCGATTCTGGTGCACACTTTCCTCGACCGCTACGCGCCGGGCGAAAATATTCATGTCGCTTCGGAAGCGATGAAAGCGCTGCTCGAATACGATTGGCCGGGGAATATTCGCGAACTGGAAAATTCCATCGCGCGCGCCGTGGTCCTGGGCGATCGTCACACCGTGCAGTTTGCCGATCTGCCGCCCAGCGTCCGCGACGCGGCCGCCACGACCAGTGCCCCAGTTGAATCCGGCCAACCGGCTGGCCGGCGTCCCGGCACAACCGATCTGGAAGACGTCGAGTACCAGACGATTCTGCGCGTTTATAAGCAGGCCGGCGGCGACAAGGCGCTCACCGGAAAGCTGCTGGGAATCAGCCGCGCCACGCTGTATCGCAAGCTAAAGCGCTATGGAATCGCGATCAAGCCGGAAGAGGGCGACGAAGCAATTGAGTCCGCCGAGCCCCCGGTAGCTTGATCCAGTTCGCCTCTGCAGCGTTTGTGGTGGTTTGTGCCCTTGCCGCGCTATTTCTTCGGCTTGTGATACTCGCAGTAGTTCACAATCTTCGTCGGATCGACGGCGTCGTTGTCGATCTGCATCTCCGCCACTTTGCCTTCCTTGTCGATCAGGAAGTTCACCCGCCGCGCAGCCTTGTATTTCGGGTTGTAGATGCCGTACTTGCGGGTCACATCGCCGCCCCAGTCGCTGAGCAGAGGAAAGGTCACGCCGATTTTTTCCGCCCATGCCTGATTCGAGAAGGCGCTGTCCATGCTGATACCCAGAACCTGGGTGTCCGCAGCTTCCAGGCGCTGTAGATTCGCCTGAAAGTTCTGCATCTGTTTCGTTCAACCACCGGTGAAGGCGAAGATATAAAACGCCAGCGCCACACTCTTCTTCCCGCGATAATCGTGCAGCGACACCTGCTTGCGGTTTTGATCCATCAGCGTGAAGTCAGGCGCTTCGTCACCCACTTTGATCGTGGGCTCCGGCGGGCCTTCCTTCTGCGCTTGCTGCGCCCGCAACATCGGCATGCGGGCCGAAAGAACAAACGAGAGCAACGACATTCCCAACAGGCTGATCAGTTTTCTGCGC
>Ga0335079_10008321_pt1 | contig 11831 bp, 11 predicted proteins | sample Lox_Sample_33_FD_206719 | JGI IMG/M metagenome (GOLD analysis project Ga0335079, IMG submission 206719) | Soil microbial communities from Loxahatchee National Wildlife Refuge, Florida, United States - Lox_Sample_3.3 | ecosystem: Environmental > Terrestrial > Soil > Wetlands | place: USA... | reverse complement strand
TGGAAGGTTCCGCCTGACCGGTATTGTGGCTACGTTGGTTCTGCTCGCAATGGTCGCGGGAATCGCAGCCCTGGTAATGCGGCGCCGGCCATCGCCGGATTCCTGGCCGATCTTTGCTTCCGTAGGGGTCTGGGCAGCATTCACCGTGTACTGGGGACGCGCGGCGCGGAGTGCCGCGCCGGACCAGCGCATGGAATCGGTCAAGTCGCGCCGGGTCCATCAACTGATGGTCAATGGCTCGCTCCTGCTGTTGTTCATTCCCGTCCCGGGATTGCGGCTGCGCGTCCTGCCAAAAGCGCCCTGGCAAATCGTGGCGGGTCTTGCCGTCGAAGTGCTGGGGGCGCTGGTGGCCGTCTGGGCCCGCCGCCATCTGGGACGCAACTGGAGCGGCCGCGTCTCCATCAAAGTGGATCACGAGTTGATCCGCTCGGGACCGTACCGGCTGCTTCGACACCCCATTTATACGGGCTTTCTGCTCATGTTTGTCGGTCCAGCCTTGATCACTTCCGAGTTGCACGGCGTGGTCGCCGTCCTTCTCGCCGTGTATGCCTACTGGCGCAAGATCGGCATTGAGGAAACTGCCCTGCAAGAGGCATTTGGCGAACAGTTTGCCGTATACCGCCGCAAAACCTGGGCACTGCTGCCGGGGATCTACTGACAGCTCCGATTCGGACGATAATGGATTCGTGCAGAACATTCTTCCCGTTTTCTGTTTTATCGCCGGATTCGCCCTGGCGTGGCTGGTGCTGCGCGAGCGGCGGCGCGAGACCGCGGCGCAGTTGCAGTCGATCTCGGCCGACGCCATCGGCCGCAACAGCCGCGCGCTCGAGGACATCCTGACACCCGTGCGGTCGTCGCTCGAGAAAGTCGACGCGCGCATCCTCGACCTGGAGAAGGCTCGCGTGGGCGCTTACGCCGGCTTGCAGGAGCAGGTGCGCGGTCTGACCGATCTGCAGCACCAGCTTCGCTCCGATACCGGCCGCCTGGTGACGGCCCTGCGCCAGCCCGGCGTGCGCGGCAACTGGGGTGAGATGCAACTGCGGCGCGTGGTGGAGATGGCCGGCATGGTGGAACATTGCGATTTCGCTTCGCAGGCCACTATCGCCGGCGATGATGTCCGTATCCGCCCCGACCTGCTGGTGCGCCTGCCGGCGGGCAAGACCATCGTCGTGGACGCCAAAACTCCGCTCGAGGCCTATCTGCGATCCATTGAAGCCGGAGAGACCGGAGGCCGCGCCCGCTTCGCGGAGCATGCGCGGCAGGTTCGAACCCATCTGGCCGCGCTGGGGCGCAAATCCTACTGGGATCAGTTCGACCGCGCGCCGGAATTCGTGGTGATGTTCCTGCCGGGCGAATGTTTTTTTAGCGCCGCGCTGGAGGCCGATCCCTCCCTCATCGAGGCGGGAGTGGAGCAGAACGTGATCCTGGCCACGCCCACCACGCTGATCGCGCTGCTGCGCGCGGTGGCCTACGGCTGGCGGCAGGAGCGGCTGGCGGAGAATGCCGCCGAAATCAGCGCGCTCGGCAAGGAGTTGTTCAAGCGGCTGTCGGACATGGGCGAGCACTGGAACAAGGTCGGGCGAGGGCTGGAACGCGCCGTGGAATCGTACAATGCGGCCGTAGGGTCGTTGGAAAGTCGTGTCATGGTGAGCGCGCGCAAATTCGCGGAGCTGAAAACCGCGCCGATCGGGCTCGAGATTGCGGACCTGGAGCCGGTGGAACGGAGCGTGCGCCCGCCGGGGGTGTTTGGCTAGCGGTTATTGGCCGGCTGCGGTGCCGCCGGGGGCTGGCGCAATGCCAGCATCAAGCTCGACGGGCGGCGATGCGACCCGTATCCGAGTACGAAACCCAGCGTCTTGGCGCGGCCGGGTTCCTTGAATGCCGTATCCAGATCGGGCTGCCACTGGTTCACGAACGGTTTGTCCGGGTGGCTGTACGTCCCGAAGAGTTCCACCTGCCATTCCTTGGGATTGAGCATCTTGAAGGGTACGCCCGTATCGTCCTGCAGGATCAGGTTGCTGTTCTCCAGGATGGTTTTGCGGATGGCGGCGAATTGCTGCCAGTGCAACAGGAATGATGCGGACTTGATGAACGTATCGGCCCGGCCTTGTTTTGCCAGAAACTTCGAAAGCGACGGATCCTTCGCATACGGGCCGGCAAGATCGGCGTACACGTAGTAGAGAATCCTCGATTGCGTCTCCGCGGGCTCGCGATAGTGGATTTCGATGGCGTGGTGACGCGGGGAAAGAATGCTCTCCGGTACGAAATCTCCATCATCCGTGATCTTGCCGTACCGTACGTAGTCGAGAACGTTGCCGTTGCGAACCAGAAAGATCAGCATCAACGGCAGGATCCCGTTGGACACCTCGCCGTGAAACTGCTGATCCATCTCGCTGGTCACAAAAAACGTCCGGTCGAAGATCGACGCTACGCCCTGTCGCCAGCCTTCCAGTTCGTGGGCGATATTCGCCGTCGTATAGAAGTCCGGCGCATGGATGTCGCCTAAATCCTCGCGGGCGACGAAGATCGATAACCTGGCATTGGGGAAGAAGTGCTGGGCGTAAAGGATGTCGGGCCCGCTGAACGGATAAAACATGTAGTTGCTGCCGCTTTTGATGGACGACAGTTCGCGCTTCTGAAAAGAATCCACGGCATCGAACTGCTTCGCCTTGGCGTGCTCCCAGGTTTTGTCCCATTGGTCGGCATACGCCTTCCAGGCGGCGGTGTCCTCGAGCGCGTGGAACGGACCATCGGCGCGTCCCTTGATGCCGCCCAGGAAATTCGCCGTGTCCATGCACAGCTGGGTGGGGACTTCGGTATCATTCGGGCCGGACGCCCACGAGGGCACCGTCTGCGGAGTGTTCAGGCGGTGCTGGCCGGGAGCGGTGGCCGCCAGAGTCATCAGGAGGGCGAGCAGAACTACACCACGCCGGAAATTCTGCAAATGGAAGCTTGGGTGAGACATGTTTCGGGGATCTACTACCCTTCAGGATAGTAAGAGACCGCCCCATCCGTCAAAAGAAATCGTCGAATTAACGGTAGGCAGATGCCGAGGGAGACGGGGAATAACGGGCTAGCCGGGCCTCTCGCGATTTATGCCGCCTGCGGTTGATTCCGGCTTCGTCATCATCCCGGATATCGCGGCGGGGCTGTCCCTGCAAAATGCGTGGTAGGAGCACCAGCATCAGCAACCCCGCCGCGATTGTCCATGAACACATGACGTTTCGTTAATAATCGAATACTAACCCTGGTTAGCCCCAGGCCACAAGTGGTGGATGGTCCAGCTTGGTTCCAGTACCAAATGCCCATATCGAAATGGAATAGAGCGAATGTCGGCAGCTTCCGTTGCCTGCTGGGCGCGGGCGGCAGCACGCCGACCGGAGTGTCGACGCTGCACACGGAAGCGTGCGCCAACCCCCTACCGGCCCGCTCTCAGTCCCCGGCCCTCGAATTGCGCCACGCCGGCGCGTAACCGGACGGACTCGTCGGCTGTGAACGCGCGGCCGGAGGTAGCGGCATCGAGGTCCTGGGCATTGATGTTCCCGCGCATCACTCCCCCCTTCTCGTGTCCCAACCCCAGAAGGTGGGCCGATTCGTGAACCAGCACACATCCCAGAACCACACCCACCGGGCGCAGTGTCAGGTCCGCGGCACTTTTAGTGACGAAGTAGAAGACGTACGCGCGCGGACGCAGAAAATCCGCGCCCCTGAGGGCCAGACCGGCCGGCTCGCCACGAATCAATTTCGTGTCGAGCGTTCCGGTCCGGCGCGGCATCACCGCCAGTTCCAGATACCGGCCGTCGGTGGGCAGCGGCTGGCTGCAGGCATCCGAGCCGGGTGTGGCGAAGTTGCAGAGCGTCCAGGAAGTTTCGATTCCAGCCGCGCGATATGCCCAGCGCGCTGTGCGGATAGCTCCGGCCATTTCATTGGCGGGCACGCCGGTGTAGTCGAAGACGACGACGGTAAGTCCCTGTGCGCAGGCACACTGCCACGCGGCCGCCGTCCACAGCATGGCTTGGACCAGCGGAGGAATTCGCATGTTTTTCCTCCTGCCCAAAACGCGCCGCGATGCAACATTCCCCGCCAAATTTCGTCTAACCGAAAGAATGACGCCCGGAAATCCAGCCGAAGATGTCACGATGCTGCTGCACCAGATGCGCTCGGGACGCCAGGACGCACTGGAGAAGCTGCTTCCGCTGGTGTATGCGGAGTTGCGGCGTCTGGCCGGCCGCTACCTGCGCGACGAGCGCGCCAATCACACGTTGCAGCCCACGGCATTGGTGCACGAGGCATTTCTGCGCCTGGCCGGTCAGGATCGCGCCAACTGGCGCAATCGGGCGCAATTCATGGGCGTGGCCGGGCAGTTGATGCGCCGCATCCTGGTGGATTACGCTCGCCGGCGGTCGCGAGTAAAGCGCGATGCATCGATTGTCTCGCTGGACGGGGCGGCCGCAGCTGGCGGCTTGCGGAATCCCGAAGAGATTCTCGCCGTACACCTAACTTTGGAGCAGTTGGAACGTATCGACCCTCAGCAGGGAAGATTAGTGGAACTGCGATATTTCGCCGGACTTTCGATGGAGGAAGCCGCCGAGGCCATGGAACTGCCGCTGCGCAGCGCGGAGCGGCAGTGGACGGCCGCGAAAGCGTGGCTGCGCGCGCAACTCGCCCAAGCGCCGCCCAGGCCGGTTACAAATCCGCCGCGGGAGTCCATCGCGCCCCGCCAGGAAGGCCCGCAATGACCGCACGGATCTGGGGCAGGTTTTCAATTTGCAGCCGATTTTCCATCGGTCCGGCGACGCGCCAGAGAAACCCGTCCGAAGGAGGCCGATGACCGCCGAACGCTGGCAGCGTATCCAGGAAGTATTCTACCTGGCCGTATCGTGCGACGAGGCGGCTCGTAACGCTGTGCTCGCCGCCGAAACCACCGGCGACGACGACCTGCGCCGCGAAGTTGAGAAGATGCTGCGGTTCTCCTCCGGTCCCGGTCCGCTCGACCAGCCTGCCTGGGACGGAACTCCTCTCGACGAAGGCCCCTCGGCCGGCGCGCGTTTGGGGCCGTACGAACTGCTGGAACAGGCCGGCGCGGGCGGCATGGGGCGGGTCTTCAAGGCGCGCGACACCCGTCTGGACCGCACCGTCGCCATCAAGGTTTTAAGCGCGGAATTCAGCCATCGGTTCCAGGCCGAGGCGCGGGCGATTTCCGCGCTGAACCATCCCCACGTGTGCGCGCTCTACGATATCGGCGAGCAGGATGGCGCGGCGTACCTGGTGATGGAGTTTGTGGAGGGCGAATCGCTTGCGGCGCGATTGCGCTCCGGGCCGCTTTCCATCGACGAAGTTCTCCTCTACGGCGCGCAGATTGCCGGCGCGCTGGCGGCGGCGCACAGGTTGGGCATCGTCCATCGCGATCTCAAGCCGGCGAACATCATGATCACCGAATCGGGCGCCAAGGTGCTGGATTTCGGCGTGGCGCGGATGGCGGCGGCCGCGGATCCGGCCGGCGCCGCGCCGCAGCCCGTTATGGGAACGCTCGCTTACATGTCGCCTTCTCAACTGAATGGCAATCCGCCGGATGTTCGCAGCGACATTTATTCTCTCGGTCTGGTTCTGTTCGAGATGGCGTCGGGACAGCGGCCGTTCCCGGGGTTGACGCCGCCATTGCAGGCGCCGGCCGCGTTGACCGCATGGATCGGCCGCTGTCTGCGCCAGGATGTCCTCGAGCGGCCGCAGAGCATGGATGAAGTGCGCTTCGCGCTGGAGCGTATGCGATCGGCGGCGCCGCGCGCCAGCTTGCGCCGCATCCAGGCGGCCTGGATGGCGGCCCTTTTGATGACCTTGACGGCCGGCGGCGCGCTGCTTTGGAAACTGGCCCGGCCGGCTCGTCCGGAAGCGGCTGTCCTGACACGCGGGAGCGCTATGCCGGCGCCGCCGCCCGCGCCGCAGAACGATTCCGCGCCGGCGGCCGCGCCACTCCGCAACGTCGCGACAACCGCCTACCAGCCTCCGGCGCCGCCATCGCCGCAACCCTCCCTGCTGACGCTGACGACCTACCGCGGATTCGTTCGCGATCCGAGCCTGTCTCCCGATGGCAAAACCGTGGCGTTCTCGTGGAGCACGCCCGGGCATGCCGGCTATGGACTCTATGTGAGACCGGTATGGACGGACGAGCCGGCGCGGGAACTAACCGATGGAGGAGTGGACGATTGGGGATCCGCATGGTCGCCGGACGGCCACGCCATCGCGTTTCGCCGGTCGGGCCGCCAACCGGGGATTTATCTGGTCCCGCCCGCCGGTGGCCAACCGCAATTGTTGGCGCCCATCGGCCACCAGAACAGCCAGACGCTTCCACAAATGTCCTGGTCGCCCGACGGCAAGTGGATCGCGGCTCCCGATCGCGACGCTTCCGGCGGCACGCAGATCTGTCTTTTCCAATCGCGGTCCGGAGAGAAGCGGCCGATCACCTCCAACCCCGGCGGGATCGATCACGCCCCGGCGTTTTCGCCCAATGGCAAGTCACTGGCGTTTACGAGCTGCGAGGCCGGACCCACTCAATGCGATGTGTATGTGATCGACGTGGCGGCCGGTTCGATTCCCCGCACTCAGCGCCAGGTTACGCACCAGGGCTTCTATACGCGGGGTATCGCCTGGGCGCCGGACGGCCGGAGCCTGGTGTATGCGGCAGGACCCGGAATGGGACAGCCGACCTACCTGTGGCGGGTGTCGGTGAACCCGCCCGGAACACCGGAGCGCATCGACCTTGCCGGCGCCAGGGCCAATCATCCGGCGATTTCGCGCGCCGGCCAGTTGCTGGCATATACCGATTTCAGTCCGGGCAACTGGCGATTGAAGCTCATCGAGAATTTCCGGTAAGCGCGAAAGTTTGTGGGGCAGGTTTGTAATCGTGCGGCCGATTTTCAATCGGCCTGGACGCCACTGCGCCGAAAGTCGCACAACGCAGTCTTCGCGGACGTTTCGGTGCATCGAACTGAGCTCTCGCGTTTCACGGCCAGTCGGCCTCGAAGCCCGCCACAACCGCACGCGAGTCGGAAAACCCGGTGGCATTCGGCCGGCAGGGATCGGCCGGGGTCGGAAAACGCCGCGTTACGGGAGAGACCTCACCTTCGGCATCGCCTGGCGCATCAACAGGCGCGTTACCAACCCGCCGCAGGCTGCCAGCCCGCCCAACAAGATCATCGACACATTCGGCAATTGCCAGTGGTATACTCTTGGCGCGGCAAAGTATTCACACCGGCTTCATAATTCGGGTTGATTCACCCCAGGGGGTGCACGCTTGTTCGACCTTTTTCTGGTCCGCGCGATATTTGTTCTGGTTCTGGCGGGCGTCGGTTACGGTCTGAAACCCTTCGGCCAGCCGGCATGGCTCATGGCTGTGGCCGGAGCGATGCTCGGAACGGCAATCATCTTCTTCGAAATTCGTCTGGAGCAGGTGAGCCTGAAACGGCTCATCGGAGCGGCATTCGGCAGTGTGCTGGGAATCTTCGGCGCCTACCTGATGTCGCTGGTGCTCGATAAGGCCGGCGCCGACCGGTCGGTGCAGGTTTGCCTTCTTCTGTGGATGACGTATATCGGACTGATCGTGGGCGCCAAGAAAGGCGATATGCTCAATCTGGCTGCGCTGGGCGGCATCTTCGGCGGCGAGAAAGCGTCCAAGAAAACTTTCAAGATCCTGGATACCAGCGTGATCATCGACGGCCGCATCGCCGACATCGCCGAAACCGGATTTCTGGACGGAGTTCTGGTGATTCCGCAGTTCGTGTTGCGCGAGTTGCAACTGGTGGCCGATTCGGCCGATTCCATGAAGCGCAATCGCGGCCGGCGCGGGCTGGATATTCTGCAGCGCATCCAGAAGATGGCTCATCTCAACGTGCAGATTGTGGAGGAGGATTTTCCGCAGGTGCGCGATGTGGACATGAAGCTCATCGAACTCGCCAAGGTCTACGATTGCAAAATCATCACCAACGATTTCAACCTCAACAAAGTGGCTCAGTTGCACGGCGTGGAAGTGCTCAACATCAACGAGCTGGCCAATTCGCTGAAGCCCATCGTGCTGCCGGGTGAGACGATGCGCGTCTTCATCCTCAAAGAAGGCAAGGAGTACAACCAGGGTGTGGCGTACCTGGATGACGGCACCATGGTGGTGGTGGACAACGCCAAAAAGATGATCTCCAAAACCATCGATATCTCCGTGACGAGTGTGCTGCAGACCACCGCCGGGAAAATGATCTTCGGCAAGTTCGACGATCGTGTGCATTCCACCCAGACCTCGGAACGTCCGCCGCGCAAACCCGATGGCCAGACGCCCGTCGCCACCGGCGCGGCCGAAAAAACCACGATAGAATCGTAGTGCCGATGAAAGTTGCCGTAATTCTGCCCGCCGCGGGCCTGGGGACGCGCATGGGGCGCGGCTCCGCCGAAAAAACCGGAACCAGCCGCAAGCAGTTCATGCTCCTCGAAGGCTCGCCGATTCTGATGCACACCGTGCGCAAGTTTCTCGCGGCCGACCATGTGGCGGAAATCGTGATCGCGCTTCGTCCGGACGACGTGGATTGGGTGGAACAGGCGTTCCGCAGGGAATTCCCCGGCAAGCACGTACGGGTGGTCGAAGGCGGCAACAGCCGGCAGGAATCCGTGGCCAATGCGCTGGCCACCATTTCGCCCGAAATTCCCGTGGTCGCGGTGCATGATGCGGTGCGCCCGTTTATCGACCTGGACACCATCGCCAAGGTCTTTCAGGAAGCCGCCGAAACCGGCGCGGCGATTGTGGGCGTGCCGGTGGTCGACACGGTGAAGCAGGTTAGCCGCGGCACGGGCAAGGTGAAAATCCGCGGCACGCTGCAGCGCGACAAGCTGGTGCTCGCGCAGACCCCGCAGGTGTTTCGCCACGATCTGCTGGTCCGCGCCTTCCAATCGGCCAGGCAGGATGGTTTCATCGGCACCGATGAAGCCAGCCTGGTGGAGCGGCTGGACGATGTCGAGATCAGCGTGGTGATGGGCAGCGACCGTAATATCAAAATCACCAAACCGGCAGACATGGATTTGGCGCACTTGTTTCTCCGCGAAGATACGGCTAAGGAAGCCGCCCTTTGAGCGCGCGTCCGGGCGAGGTGCGGACAGGGCTGGGCTGGGACGCGCACCGGTTGGTCGCCGGAAGGCCGCTGATTCTCGCGGGAGTGCGCATCCCCAGCGAATTGGGCCTCCAGGGCCACTCGGATGCCGATGTGCTTGCGCATGCCGTCACCGACGCGCTGCTGGGCGCGGCCGCTTTGGGCGATATCGGCATGCACTTCCCGGATTCCGATGCCCAATGGAAGGGCTGCGACAGCCTGGTCTTTCTGCGGCACGCGCTGAAACTGGCGGATGAGGCTGGGTTCCGGCTCGTGAATGTGGATTCGACGGTGATTCTAGAGCGTCCCAAGCTGAAGGACTACCGGCACGCGATCCGCGAACATCTGGCGGCGGCGCTGGGGCTGGCGATCGATCGGGTCTCGGTGAAGTTCAAGACGGCCGAAGGCGTCGGCCCGGTAGGCGAAGGACACAGCGCCGAAGCGCAGGCCATCGTCACGCTGGAAGCGAAATAGAAACACTCAGACCTTCGCGGCGCCCGATCTGGTGCGGTTACGAAGAGCTTGGTGCGCCAAGGCGCGTTCAGTCTCGATCGATGAGGCGTACAACCGCATGCAGCGCGACTCGCGCGCCTGTCACGCGATTTTCAGACGCAGGCCTACCTGCGAACCTTCTGCCGTTTTAGCTGGCTTTGAGCATGCACAACCGGCGAGCCGCGCGGCGTGCCTTCAGGCGCTCATTGGCCTTTTTCTGCTTTTCGGCGGAAACCACGGCCTGACATGTGTCGCAGCGTTTGCGGATGCGGGAACGCGTGACGAACTCTGCCCCGCAGCGGCGGCACTTCTTCGTCATTGTCTCCTCAAGCGGGAGGATCCCCGGCTTTTTGGGGAGCAAGTGAGAATAATGAAAGTCGCAATGGTTCACGTCAGGCACCTCAAAAAAGTCATCGGTAACCAGGTTTCGACCTGGAACCCTGGACTGGGGCATATCACGCAAGGGTCGTGGCCGGTAGCTGGAATATCCACCACCCCATACGCTTCATGCAGCCAGCCGACTGCCCCCGCCTCGGTCGTATCTCTAATCATCTCAACGACTTCGAGCGGTCCACTCGCAGCTCAAACCGAAGCCAAGAGCCGCTATCCTCGTACCGATTGTTTGTTCCTACGATCCTCTGCACGCCGCGCGCCGAATTCATACGGGCTTGGCGGTGGCTGGCCGGAACAACTCCTCCGCGGCCAGCAGTTCCCAGCGCAAGTGATTGATGTAGAAGATCAAAAGTGCGTCCGGGTGGGTACCGTGGAACTTGTCGAATACACGCTGCTCCCATCCCTCCGTCAAATAGGGCTTGGGATCTATGTCTTTTGCAAAGAAACCATTCTCGTGCGGAATGCCGAGAAAGTCCAGAACTTCTGAAATGAAATCGAGATGCGATACCAGCACCGATTGGGCGAGGTCCTTGGCGAAATCGTCGTCGTGCTCGGCAACTCGCGCCCACAATCGGGGAATCGCTTTGCGCAAAGTCTCGGTATTGAGTTTATGCAGGTGCGCGCGAACCTTAAAACCTTCGTAAATCTGATAGGTCCTCAGTCGGCCCATCGAAATACTGCGCACCAGTGCCCCAAAGTCGTCCTCCCCCAGACCCAGGAGGACATCCGAAATTTGCATAGACTGTTCAGCGTATCATGACCGAGCGGAGTTGCGGAGGTGGAGGTGGGGTTCGAAGTATTAAAAAGGAGAAGAAACACCGAAAGTCGGGAGTCCTCAGCCGTTAGCTTTCAGCCCTCAGCTTTTCCGCGCGTCGCCCGGCTGGTGACCGTTGGCCGGCGGCTAAAGCTGAGAACTGAAAGCCACGTAGACAGATACAGCATCCCAGGCGCGATCCCGATCGCCGCCCGGTGTTTCCCCCTCTTTGGATAGCCAGACGCAGGGAATGGATGCGGCCTTTTTTCGTATCCGGGTCGCCCGGCGTGGCGAATTCGCCTCGCGCGCGCATTATTTCTTCCACAGCAGATACAGCGTCCCGGCGGCGAACCCGATGGCGGCCTGATATTCCTGGTTCTTCAGGTAGAGCGACACCTGGAAAGGATGCGGGTTTTTAACCGGCGCCGGCGTCAAACGAGGCAGAAGCGCCGGCACCTGGCCGGCGTATTCGGCGTAGCCCGAAAACAGCGTGTGCAGATGCTCCTGCTCGAGCTGAATCACCGGCAGGTAGACGAACAGGAACACCGCCGCGAAGAGAGCGCCGAGGATCCAGTTGCGCGAGGCGATCACCAATCCCAACGCTACCATCAGCGTGCCGAGATACAGCGGGTTGCGTGTGTAGGCATACGGCCCGCTGGTGGAAAGCTCGCGGTTTTTGGCGAGACACCCGGCCGCCCAGGCGCGCAGAGCGAGGCCCGCGACCGCGACCGGCAATCCGAATTCGAGCGAGCCGGCCGTGGGATACGAAAGCCACGCAAACACTACCACGATCAGAAATCCGGAAGGCACGCGCAGGCGCGCCACCAGATCGGCGTAGCGTTTGGGGAAGTGGATCATCCAGCGCAACAGTTCGCCGAGCGTCCCGAGGCGCCGCGGCGCTCGCCAAGGATAGCGCGAAGAGCTTCGAAGACCTGGTCCGGAGAAACCCGCGCCATACTTTCGCTGGTGGCCTGCCGTTTGTAGGTAGTCGCGGCGCCGGGCGCGCGCAGGACCTGAAAGCTGTTGCCGTAGGGCCCGTTGCGAGCCGGATCGGTGGGCCCGAAGAT
>Ga0335079_10008319_pt1 | contig 11832 bp, 9 predicted proteins | sample Lox_Sample_33_FD_206719 | JGI IMG/M metagenome (GOLD analysis project Ga0335079, IMG submission 206719) | Soil microbial communities from Loxahatchee National Wildlife Refuge, Florida, United States - Lox_Sample_3.3 | ecosystem: Environmental > Terrestrial > Soil > Wetlands | place: USA: Florida... | reverse complement strand
GCAACATCAATGGCTGCGCGCTAGCGGGCGTTCACCCGCACGAATGGTTTGACGCTTCTCCCGTCGTGCAGGAATTGGACCGCATCATTGTCGGCACCCAGGGAAATCCGGAGTTCACGAATCTCCCGCGCAAGTTCAATATCACGGTCACCGGCTGCCCGGACAACTGCACGCACGATGAGTCGCAAGATATCGCGCTGATTCCGGCAAGGAAAGCGGGACGGCTCGGGTTTAACGTGTTGGTCGGCGGAAAAATGGGGTCGGGCGGATTTACGGTGGCTTCGCCGCTGAACGTGTTTGTAGAAGTTTTTCAGGCGGCCGCGGTGGTACTCGAACTGATCAAAATTTACCGCGATTACGGTCCGCGCGAGGCGCGTGCGAAGTGCCGATTTGCTTTTCTGGTCGAGGATTGGGGCGTGTCCCGCTTGCGAGCGGCGTTGATTGAGCGGATCGGGCGCGAACTCGCGTTTCAAGGGCGGGACATGCGCAGCTCTACGCACTCCGATCACCTCGGTGTGGTCCGTCAGAAGCAAGCGGGGCTTGTGGCCGTGGGAATGTGCATTCCGACGGGCCGCGTCAATCCCGGGCATTTGGACGAGCTCGCGCGCCTTGCCGATATTTATGGCAATGGCGAGATTCGTCTCACCACCGCGCAAAACGCGATCATCCCCAATGTTCCCACTGATTGTGTCGGCGGGCTCCTTGCCGAACCGTTGCTGAAGGAATTCTCGCCGCGGCCTTCGCCGTTTATGCGCGGGATGGTCGCCTGCGTCGGCACGGAGTACTGCAATCTCGCACAAATCGAAACAAAAAGCCGCGCTGTAGCGGTGTCGCAAGCCCTGGAGGAAAAGCTGGGGGCGAGTGGAAATCCACTGAAGATTCATTGGTCCGGATGCCCGGCGGGTTGCGGCAATCATCAAGCCGCGGATATCGGCCTGCGCGGCTTTCGCACAAAAATCGATGGAAAGATTGTGGACGCCGTCGCCGTTTACGCGGGGGGCCGAACCGGGCCGGACGCCATGCCCGGCGAAGAAATCCTGGAAACCGTTCCCTGTGACGAAGCTTTGCCAGACGTTGTGGCCAATGTGATTCAGTCGTACCGGCTGGAACAAGAAGCTCGCGAAGCTGGGAATATGAACGATCCATTGTTCGCTGCCGCAGCAACAGCGGGCTTGGCCACCTGGCAGTTGCCGCGCCCGGCGGCTGGCCCGGTACGCACGCAGTGAGGCTGGATCAGCTCAAGCGTGCTGAGGTGAAACAGGGCGAGAGTTTGCGAATTCCCTTTGTCCGTGCCGGATGCCGGATTCATACCTGGAGGAAAAAACGCAATGGCTGATTATGTGAATCCCAAAGAGCTTCTGCAAGACGCGGTTCAGTTGGCCAAGCGAAAGAGCGAGCTGTCCATCCGCGATATGCTGATTCGCGGAGCGCTGTCGGGAGCGTTCCTTGGCTATGCGACTTCGCTCGCGTTTTTGGTGACGTCGCAAGGATTGCCGCCCATCGTTGGCGCGATTCTCTTCCCTGTCGGTTTCGTGATTCTGGTGTTGCTAGGCCTGGAATTGGTGACGGGCAACTTTGCGTTGTTGCCAGCGGGCCTGCTCGCCGGAACGGTTCGGCTTTCGAGGCTGCTTCGCAATTGGGCATGGGTTTATGTCGGTAATTTGCTCGGCAGCTTGCTGTACGCGGCGCTCTTTTACCTCGCGATTACCAACTGGCGTACCGGCAACGGCGGCGCAGTGGCGGAGCTGTTGAAACAAGTCGCGCTAAAGAAAACGGCCGGCTACGCGGCTCTGGGAGGGAGTGGCTGGGCGCTCGCGCTCGTGAAAGGAATCCTCTGCAATTGGATGGTGACGATTGGAGCGATGATGGCGCTGGTGTCGCGTTCGACGGTGGGAAAAATCGCGGCCATGTGGCTGCCGATTATGACTTTCTTTGCGCTGGGCTTCGAGCATTCGGTTGTGAACATGTACGTCGTGCCATCCGGCATGATGCTGGGCGCGCCCGTGTCGGTGAGCGGGTGGTTATTCTGGAACCTGCTGCCGGTTACGATTGGAAATCTGGTGGCAGGCGCGCTTTTCACCGGAATCGCGCTCTATGTGACTTATCCCACGGTTTCGCTTCCCGCTGTGGTTGCCGAACCGCTGGCGGCTGCTCCCGCTGAACAACCAGCCGCGTTCGCTGCTGCCGGCGCCCACCGAATGTAACTAGCGATCAAGCTTAAGCGCCTCGCGACGCAATTCTTCACGGAAAGATCCTTCCAGCTGAGCGCATTGCAGCTCAATGGCGCGCTTTGCCAGTTTGTTCTCTAAGCGCGGCACCTCTTTACCGCGTATTCCCACCCCTATGCTTCAAAGCCTCCGAAGGATCTGCTGCCAACTTTGCCTCTGCGCTCCGTTAGCCACAAGCAAAACCAGGAGCCATGCACGAAGGAAAAGAGATATCATGTGCAAGGCAAAAACTGCGATAGCGGGGCGAGCGCGCACCTGTCGGCCCGGAGTAACGGTATGGGGAACAAGTTATGAGCGACCTGACAAAAGAACGGCTGAAAACTCCATTGATTCGCGAGAATGGCAAGCACCTCCCCGCCACTTGGGACGAGGCCCTGGACCGCGTCGCCGCCGGATTTCGCACGCAAATCGAAAAGCACGGGCCGCGCGCGTTTGGCATGTTCAGTTGCTCGAAGACCACGAATGAACTGAACTACGTCGCGCAAAAATTTGTACGCTCGGTGATCGGGTGCAACAACATCGACAGTTGCAACCGCACTTGACACGCCCCAAGCGTCGTCGGTCTGGCGACGGTGTTCGGAGCGGGAGGCGGGACGAGTTCCTACCGCGAAATGGAGGAAACGGACGTAATCCTGCTTTGGGGTTCGAATGCGCGCGAGACACATCCGATCTTCTTTCATCACGTTTTGAAAGGCGTGCGCAACGGGACGAAGCTCTACGTCATCGATCCGCGGCGGACTTCTTCGGCGCAATGGGCCGACACTTGGCTTGGGCTTGATGTGGGGAGCGACATCTCACTGGCCAACGCCATGGCGCGGGAAATCATCGTTGCAGGCCTCGCTAATGAAAAGTTCATCGAGCACGCGACGAGCGGATTCAAGGCGTACCGCGCGCGCGTTGAAAAATACACGCTCGAGCGCGCGGAACGTGAGACTGGCGTGCCCGCGGAAGTGATACGCCAAACTGCTCACGCCTACGCGAAGGCCAAGCGCGCGCAAATCTGCTGGACGCTCGGCATCACCGAACATCACAACGCCGTCGACAATGTGCTCGCGCTGATTAACCTCGCGCTGCTTACCGGGCATGTCGGCAAGTACGGCAGCGGGCTGAATCCGCTGCGCGGGCAAAACAATGTGCAGGGCGGCGGGGACATGGGCGCGATCCCGGATCGCTTGCCGGGGTTTCAGCATGTGGAGAACGACGAGCTGCGTGCAAAATTTGAGCGCGCTTATGGGGCAAAACTCGATCCGAGGCACGGAATGCACTTGAGCGCCATGTTTGCAGCGATGGAACGCAAAGAGCTGACCACGCTTTACGTTCTCGGCGAAAATCCCGCCGATTCGGAGGCCGACCGTCATCACGCGATGAAACTTCTGAGCGGCCTGGAATTTCTCGTGGTGCAGGATCTTTTTTATACGAAGACGGCCGAACTCGCCGACGTCATCCTTCCCGGCTCGGCTGGTTGGTGCGAAACCGAAGGCACGGTCACGAGCAGCGAGCGCCGCGTCCAGCGCGTGCGCGGCGCAGTCCAGCTGCCCGAAGGCATTCGTGATGACATGGAAATTATTTTCGATCTCGCAAAGCGGCTGGGCCACGACTGGGGCCAACGGCATGCCGAGACGGTCTGGAACGAATTGCGCCAGCTCAGCCCCATGCACGCGGGCATGAGCTACCGGCGCTTGGGAGAATTAGGCGGCATTCAGTGGCCGTGCTACGACGAATCGCATCCGGGCGAAATGTACCTGCACAGCCGCCTTTGGCACGAACCGCTGATCGGCCCGCGCGCGCCGTTTTCGGTCGTGGAATTCGAGCCGCCCGTCGACGAACTCACAGACGAATTCCCCATTCGGTTGACGACGGGGCGTCATCTCGATTCCTACAACACCGGCGAGCAAAGCCGCCACTTCGCTTCTCCGTTGCGCCGCGCAGCCACGCTGGACCTTTCTCCGGAAGACGGCGAGCGATACCACGTCAGCGAAGGCGAGCAAGTGCGCGTGAGTTCGCGCCGAGGCTCCGTGCTCGCTCCCGTGCGATTTGATACCGCGCTGCGGCCCGGTCTCGCCTTTCTTGCGGTTCATTTTCACGATCAAATCTCGACCAACGATCTCACGATCGACGCCGTGGATCCCAAGTCTGGAACTTCGGAATTCAAGGCTAGCGCGATTCGCATCGAGAAATGCGTGGAGAACTGAGTGGATCTGCATCTCACCCCTTCCCGAGCTACACCAGAAGAAAAAGCCGCGGTTGACACCGTGCTCGGTGATGCGAAGTCGAGTTGGGAAGGCGGCGATCGAAAGATCGGGCAAGATGGCCACGTCGCTTTTGGCGGACAGGCGTCGCGCTCGAAACGTCACCTGCTGCTCCCCGTGTTGCACGCAATTCAGGAGCGCATCGGCTGGATCAGTCCTGGCGCGCTGAATTACGCTTCGCTGCGATTGGACGTTCCTCCCGCCGAAGCGCACGGCGTCGCATCGTTCTATGACCTTTTCTCGCTCGCTCCTCGTCCGCCCATCATCGCGCACGTTTGTGAAGACATCGCTTGCATGACGCGCGGCTCGGCTGCGCTGTGTGTCGAGCTTGAACGCAAGCTGGGTCCTGCAGGAACTCCTTGTGCCGAGGGCAAAGCAACTTGGAAGCGCAGCCCATGCCTGGGACTTTGCGAGCGCGCGCCAGCAGCCTTTATAACAGCCGCGGGTGAAGCGCCTCGCGAACGCGTGCTGGCTCCCGCAACCGCCGATAGCGTTTCTTCCGCGATTGCGGATGCCGAGCGCGGAAGATTTTCTGCCACTATCGATGAGCTAAACGTAAAAGTGTCAGCGCCGCAAGCCGGGCAACCGCTTTTGCATCTGTTGCGTCGCATCGGCCGCGTCGATCCCGCCAGTCTCGATGACTATCGCCGCCACGATGGCTACGAAGCGCTGCGCAAAGCGCTCGACGGCGGTCCGCAGTTTGTGATCCATGAAGTGATCGCGTCAGAACTTCTCGGCCGCGGCGGGGCCGCGTTCCCAACCGGAAGAAAGTGGGAAGCTCTCTATCGTCAGCGCGACGCAAATCGCGCGCACTACGTCGTGTGCAACGCAGATGAGTCCGAGCCCGGCACGTTCAAAGATCGCATCCTGATGGAGGGCGATCCCTTCGCGATTCTCGAAGGCATGACCATCGCTGCATTCGCCGTCGGCGCAAAAAGGGGCTACATCTATATTCGCGGAGAATATCCGTTCGCTACGCAGCGCCTCGAACACGCCGTTCGAAGCGCGCACACGCACAATTTCCTCGGCGAAAATATTCTCGGGCACGATTTTTCTTTCAACATTGAAATTCGCCGCGGCGCCGGCGCCTACATCTGCGGAGAGGAAACCGCGCTTTTCAACTCCCTCGAAGGCTACCGCGGCGAACCCCGCAACAAGCCGCCATTTCCGACGCAAAGTGGATTGTTCCGCCAGCCCACCGTCGTCAACAACGTCGAGACGCTGATCAATACTTTGGAAATCATTCTCGAGGGGGGCGCGGCTTACAGACGGAAGGGCACAATTCATTCCGCGGGCTCTCGCTTGTTTTGCGTTTCCGGTCACGTCGCGCGTCCAGGTGTCTATGAAACTCCTTTTGGGCCAACGGTTCGCGACATTATCGAAATGGCCGGCGGAGTTGGTGGCACTGGCCGGTTGCAAGCCGTTTTGCTTGGCGGCGCGGCAGGCAATTTTATTTCGCCCGCCGAACTCGATACCCCTTTGACGTTCGAGCACACGCGCGCGATTGGAGCCACCCTCGGCTCCGGCGTCGTGATGCTCTTCGATGATTCCGTTGACCTGAAGCAAATTCTTCTGCGCATCGCAGCGTTTTTCCGCCATGAAACGTGCGGCCAGTGTGTGCCTTGCCGCGTCGGCACGGTGCGCCAAGAAGAATTGCTGCAGCGCCTCGTCAACCGCCATCCTCTCGGTTCGAATGGGCACGAGCACGCTTTGCTGAAAGAAATGGCGCAAGCCATGCGCGACGCTTCCATCTGCGGCCTCGGTCAAACCGCTTCGAGCGCGATTCTCTCCGCTATGGACCGCTGGAGTCTCTTTCCATGAGCGACCAACCGCAAGCGCCTTCCCCGTTGATTCCTGTTCCGCGCGCTCCCGCGCCGGAAATTCCAGCCGCTTCCGTGCGCGGCGAAGTCGAAATCACCATCGACGGCAAGAGCGTTTTCGTCCCCGAAGGCGCGACAATTCTGGATGCGGCGCGAAAGCTGGGCATCGAAACGCCGACGCTTTGCTTTCTCGAAACGCTCACCCCCGTGAACGTTTGCCGCGTTTGCGTCGTGGAACTCGAGGGCTCGCGCACGCTGGTGCCCGCGTGTTCGCGCAAAGTGGAACCGGGAATGGTCATTCGCACCGATTCCGAGCGCGTGCGGCTCAGCCGCCGCGTGGTGCTGGAGTTCTTGGCTTCATCGGTGGATGTTTCGACCGCGCCGCAAATGCAAGCCTACATGACTCGCTATGGCGCGCAGCCGCAGAGATTTGGTCCGCAGGCGGCTTCGGTGGCGCAACTGACGAAGATCGACAACGAACTTTACATGCGCGACTACTCGAAGTGCATTCTATGTTACAAGTGCGTCGAAGCTTGCGGCGTTGACGCGCAAAACACGTTTGCCATCGCCGTCGCGGGACGCGGCTTTCACGCGCAAATCTCCACCGAATTTGAAGTTCCCTTGCCTGACTCGGCTTGCGTCTATTGCGGAAACTGCATCGGCGTCTGCCCGACCGGCGCGTTGATGGCGAAAACCGAATACGATATGCGCGCCGCCAGCACCTGGGACGAATCGGAGCAAACACGCACCGAAACCATCTGCCCCTATTGCGGCGTCGGCTGCGAGCTAACGGTTCACGCGCAAGGCGGTCAGATTGTAAAAGTCAGTTCCCCGCTCGATCATTCTGTTACACAAGGCAATCTTTGCATCAAGGGCCGCTTCGGCTGGCAATTCACGCAACCAAAGAAGTGACTCACAAACCAGTGGAGCTAGTGCGCGAACGGGACGTGGCCGGTGTTTTGCGCGTCGTGTTGGAAGCGCGGCCAGGACGAATTCATCGGCGGAGCGCCGGAATCAAACGCGGAGTAGACGTAGCCCTGATCGGTTGTGAAAAGAATCGTGCCGTCCGGCGCGATTGCCACAGCGTCTTGCACCGCGCCGTGAATTTCGGTCTTCCATTTCAATTGGCCATCGGCGGAAACTGCAGCGAGATACGTTTGCGGTGAGCCCGATTTTTGCGGGGAGCCATTGACGCCGAGAAAGAGCGTGCCATCGGACGCGAGCGCAGGCCCGGAATTGCACGCAAGCTGCAAATACCAGATCTGACGCCCATCCGTGCTGAAGGCTTTAGCGAAATCCGAATCGCAAAGATAGATTTGCCCCGTTAAATCGACCACCGGCGAACCACGCACTATCGCAGATGTGCGCGTGCCCCAGAGTTGCTTGCCCTGAACGTCGACCGCAGCGAGCGCCGGCCAGTGGTGTCCGCCGATATAGACGTTGCCCTCCGGTCCGATGGCGGGAAATCCGGGAGTGCCGCCGTAAAACTGCGTGAAGTGCTGAATTTGTCCGCTGGGAGAAATCTGATAGAGCCAGGATTCGTGAACGAGATAGAGCATGTCATCCCGGCCGATGGCAGGAGTGCTGTGCCACGGTCGCGGGTCATACGGATTGTTGCTGCCCAGCAGCAGTCCATCGTTTCTGGCCGAGTTATCGAAGGTGACTAGGTCCCACGTGTAATTCGGCTGCAAGCGGGGAGCGAACGCGAACACATTCGAGTGATCGTCGGTCGCATAGAGCGTGGGGCCATCGCCAAGCGCGGGCGGAGTCACGAGTTTATGTTGGGTGTCGACGGATTCCCAGATGAGATTCCCCGAGCGGTCGAGAGCGAAGAGCTTTCCAGATTGGCTGGCGAGGTACAGTGTGCCATCGGGCCCAAGAGTTGGAGCAGCGACCACGGGACCAAACGGCAATGGAGCTTTCCAAAGAAGATGACCTTCGGGAGACAGGGCGTAGATTCCGTCGGAGGCAGCGAAGTGAATCGTGCCGTCAGGAGCAAGAGCGATCCCGGAAAGGGCTCCAGGGGCGGCGTTATAAAACCAATGGATGTGCGGACCGGTTGGAAGCGCCACGCTTTCGCGCTGCGCGCGATGGCGCTCGGCGAAAATGCTTACGAGACAAATCGCCACCAGAATCCCGGCAAGCACAAGGATGTTCCGCGGTTTCTGTGCAGGGGACATTTTTAGGTTCGTCGAGAGATGTGCGCCGCGCGAATCTTATGGATCATCCGAATCGTCCGCACTGTTGTAAACCGGCCCCGCTATCGTGGAACAATCGCGCTTAATCTCATCCAAATACTGATAGATCATCCAGGACGCCTTCAGCGGATCCGGTTTGGAGCTCCAGCGATAACTCATCAGCGCGGAAGTGGCCGCCTGATAGCTGCCCGGAGGCGGCGGGCGATAGTTTTTCGCGGCTTCTTCCTCGGCGAGAATTTCTTCGCGCGTGGGTGTGTGGTTCGGCGAATCCTCGGGACGCCGCGCGTCATGCTGCGAACTGGTGCAGGCGTTAATGTGCGCGGAAATCATGTCGAGGAGCAATTGCTGCCATTTGGGATTGCTGTTCATCCCTTCGATGTAGCTCGCGAGCCGATCTTCCATTTCCCGCCGGCTCGAACCCCTGTAGCCAAAGTTGAGAGCTTGCTTCTCAACGGTGACGAAACAGGCGCGGTCGCAACGGTTCAGTTGCTTGAGGCGGCGGCGCGCCCCGGGAGGCACGGGAACGGCTGGGGCACTCGATATGTCGTCGTTCGTGAAAACGCGATGCGGCTTGGCTGCGGCAGGTTTTTGCGCAACCGGAGAATTCGGCGCGGAAACTGGCGAATCCATCTTGGATGGATCGGCAGCGGGCTGCTGTTGCTGCGGCGGAGCATCAGGAGATTGCGGCGCTTGTCCGAGGGTTCGATACGGCCAAGAAGAAATCATTGCAAGAAAGAGCAAAAGGAAAAGTCGGCGGAAAATTTGTGTGGCGCGAAAGTGAAAGACGCAGGTCATGGAAGTTGGAAGTCCGGGCAGGCGCGGTTTGTCAAATCATCCCACTGATATTGCATAACGGCGGCACGAAACGGAGCGAAGCGCTGCACCGCAGCGATGTGCTGCTTGGCCTCACCCGCGTAGTTTCGATACTGGACGGTCAGATCGCTTTGTCGTTTGGCGAAGCGGTCGTTGACCATGTAACGCGCATAGTCAGAGGAATCGCCCTTGGAGAGGATTTCTGCCTTTTGGTGTTGCACGTCGCAGTACGTGCTGGCTACACGGAACGCGCCATCGAGCGCAGAGTTCCACGTGCGGTCGTTTCCGATTTCGTTGCGGGCAAGCGTGAGTTGATTGCGAAATTCCAATTCGCGCTCGCGAGTGATACCCATTTGTGATTTTAGTTCCGCTTCACAGGAAAGATCGCAGATAGAATTGTTTTCCTCATCGTCACCTTCGCTGAGTTTCAGAGGTTTCTCGGGTTTGGCGAGATCCTCTTCCGTGATGACTTTTTTCTCGTGAACCGCTTTCTTGAGCGGTGCATCTTGTGGTGCTTCGGGGGAAGTTTTCGGTTGGGAGGAAGCGGCAGGCTGTGCGGCGGGCGCAGGTGCAGGCTTGGAGTTGGAATCTTGCGATCGTAAGGGCGGGCGGGCGCGACTAACAGCTCCACTCAACAAAAATAAAACAAGAAGAAAGAAAACAAGCGCGGCGGCGTGCGCATTTTCAAGTTGGGGTCGCGCGAAAAGATCTTTGGCGACGAATTCGACGCGCCGGGAATCACGGATCATCGGGGTCATCGGTGTCTTCGGGCCGCCCTGGCACATTAATGCGGCAAGTGGCGTGAACCAGCTTGTCGACTTGCAGTTGCATGAAGGCCGATTGCACGCCGGATTGCGACACTTTCGCAATATGCGCGTTGGCGCGATTCAGCAATGCATTCAGACGGTTCTGGATTTCGCGGAACTTCGGTTCGTACTGGCGCTCGACCGCAAGCTCGGCTGGCGTGACTGCGCGCGGATCAGAAAGCTGTTGGAGATCCTGCGTTTTTTGGACTTGCAGCTCGCAAGCGCTCGCTTGCACGCCGAGAATCTCTCCAAGAATTCCCTGCCACGCGGAGTCGGCCCTTACGGTGTCCACGGCATCGAGGAGCGCCAGCTTCCACTTGGAGCTGTAGGCGCCGGAAGTGCTGGCACGCTGGGCAATGTCGTTGAAGCAAGCGCGGTCGCAGGTGTTGAGCGTCTGCAGCAGGTCCCGGCCGCCTTGGACTACGACTTCGTGGGGACGCGCGTCGAAATCTTCGTTGGTGTAAACCTTGTGCGGCTTTGCGGCAGGCTTGGCGACCGGAATGGTAACGGGTTTAGCGGGCGTTTGCGGGCAGTCGTTTCCCGCGCAGGCGGGAGGAGCAGACTGAGGAGTCGGCTGTTGGGAACTCCCGGAAGAGTCCGGAGACTGAGCAAAGGCCGTTGCCCCTATCAGCAAGAAAAAGGAGGCGAAGAGAAGAATTTGGCGGCGCACGGAGGGAGATCTCCTTCTTTCCGTACTTACATATATTTTATCGGACGGCACCTCGCGCCGGGCAATAGAACGAAGGGGGTATTCCATAAAGGATATTAGCGCGGCGAGCAGATGGAAAGGCGATGATGCTCGCCGTTCAACGGAGATTAGCGTCTGCCTTGCCGAAAGCTTGAGGCTTATAAATGGTTCGGTTGCCGAGGACTAGCAGGAGCAGCCCGGCCTCGCGTCCATGCACACTCTGACCGCTCTGGGAACAGCGCCAGACGCCGTAGTTAGGAAGCTTTCTTATTCTTGGTGTTAAGCGCGTTGTTGATTCCCGTCATGCCCTTCAAGACGTCGTTCCAAAACGGCGCGCCCAAGGAAACAAGAAAGCCCATGATCAAAAGGCCTGGGATCTGAGCATAAGGGTGAGCGTCATGGTCTTTTCCGTATTTGTGAGTCCGAATCAGGACCGGATAATCCTGGAGATCCTGCTGGATCGCGGCCCGCGTGTTCTGGGCTGCAGCAAGCGGATCCTGACCGGTTTGATCGCTTGCATTTGCCGGCGGCTTCCCCGCGTTTTGCACGAGCGCCTGTTGGGCGGCCTGGTCGGATGAAATTTGGTCGTACAAGATGATGGCGTTCGCGTTCAGCACAAGGACAACGACGAAGCTGAGAATCAAGACGATCAGCTTGTTTCTCTTCGTGTACGCTTCTTGAAAAGCGGCCCGAAAGCCTTCATAGGAGGCCGCTATGTTCTCTTTTGCCTTTTCGGCGTCGGCTTGCGCCGTTTTGACTATGCCGTCCAATTGGCCGTCGACAAATTCGATTCCGTCCAGGAGATGGCGAAAATCTTCTTTGCTAAGGCTTTCGAGGGCCGTGATGTTCAAGCCCCGTTTGTCCAACGCACCTTGAACCTGCGGGAGTTTCAGGCTATCTCTCATGAATTTGTTGACTGTCTGCTTCATCACGTCGGCTTTCGTGTTACTCAAGTTCTTCACAAATTCCTGGATGGCCTGAACGATGACGCTTAGAACGTAAATCAGTAGTGCAAGAGCAATCAGAGTTT
>Ga0335079_10008318_pt1 | contig 11833 bp, 10 predicted proteins | sample Lox_Sample_33_FD_206719 | JGI IMG/M metagenome (GOLD analysis project Ga0335079, IMG submission 206719) | Soil microbial communities from Loxahatchee National Wildlife Refuge, Florida, United States - Lox_Sample_3.3 | ecosystem: Environmental > Terrestrial > Soil > Wetlands | place: USA... | reverse complement strand
CCTTCCGTACGTCTAGTGATAAGCTGCTCTGGAAGACGAACGCACCAAGGAGATTGGCTGATGAAGCGCCCGCTTTTCCGTTTGGTTCAGATCGCGATTCCGTGTGCCCTGCTGTTGACGGGGATGCTGGGCACCCTCGCCGTGCTGCCCACGCCCGTGAACGGCCAGCCCGAAGGGAAAAAGAAAGCGCCGCCCACCCGCGTGCGCCCCGTCACCATGGTGAGCGGGTTGTGGCACCCGTGGAGCCTGGCGTTTCTTCCCAACGGCGACATGCTCGTCACGGAGCGCAACGGCAAGCTCCGCCTGGTTCGCGATGGCCGGCTCGATCCCGACCCCATCGCCGGCGTGCCGGCCGTCCACTCCGTCCGCCTCTCGGGGTTGATGGAGATCCTGCTGCACCCGCAGTTCGCTCAGAATCACCTGGTCTATCTCACGTACACCAAGGATGTCGGTCCCAACCAGGTGGCCACCACTCTGGCGCGCGGCAAGCTCGAAGGCCACCAGCTCGTCGACGTCAAGGACATCCTGATCTGCGATTCCTGGGCCGGAGATGGCGGCTCCGGTTCGCGCCTGGCCTGGGGCAAAGATGGCATGCTCTACATGACCACCGGCGCTTCCAATGGCAACGCGGCCCAGGAGCCCGGCAGCCTTCGCGGCAAAATCCTGCGCTTGCGCGACGACGGAACTCCCGCGCCCGGCAATCCCTTTGAAGGCAAGCCCGGATACCGTCCCGAGATTTTCACCATGGGTCACCGCAATTCGCTCGGGCTGGCCCTCAACCCGGTCACCGGCGACATCTGGAACAACGAAAACGGCCCGTACGGCGGCGATGAGATCAACATCATCAAGGCCGGCGCCAATTACGGTTGGCCGAAAGTCAGCTTCGGCCGCGAATATTCCGGCCCCAAGATTCCCAATTTCGGCGAAGGCATGACGCAACCGGTCATATTTTGGGCGCCTTCCATCGCTCCTTCCGGCATGGCGTTTTATACCGGAAGCCGCTTCCCCGGCTGGAAGAACAACGTGCTCGTCGGCGCCATGCTCGGCGGCGCTGCCCAGGGTTATCCACACCTGGAGCGCATCACCTTCGACCAGAACTGGGACGAGACCGCGCGCCAGTCGCTGCTGACCGATCTGCGCCAGCGCATCCGCGATGTGCGCCAGGGTCCCGACGAGCTGATCTATGTCCTCACCGATGAAGAAAACGGCTCATTGATCCGGGTGGAGCCCGCCGAATAATTACCGCGCCAACTCGGGCCATTGCTCGATTTTGACCCGCGCGACTAGGGCCGCCCCGCCTTTTCCATCGGGGCCCAGGATCAGCGCTTCGCCATCCGCCACTCCGGCACTCCACTGCGGGAATGCGCGGTTCAGGTTCGGAAAGTGAGTGACGAGAATGATGTTGGTTCCGGCAGGGAATTCAGTGACCTTCTTCCGCAGCCACTCGGCCTGCGCTTCCGTCGACACCTGCATGCCTCGTCCGCCGTCGCCCAATTCGGGAATCGGAATGGCCTTCCCAAGCTGGGCCAGCCGCACGGTTTCCAGCGCACGGTAGGTCGGGCTCGAGTAGACTGTCCCGATCGGAATTTTGAGCTCGCGTACCGCCTTGCCCATCGCGATGGCGGTGGCCCGCCCCTCGGCATCGAGCTGGCGCTCGCGATTGACATTATCGGGATTTGCCGTTTGCGCGTCCGGCGCTTCGCGCGGCGAATTGGCGTGCCGCATCACGATCACGTAGCCGCCCCGCTGCAGCGCTTTCGCCAGCGCCTCGCCCGAGAGCGTTTGGGCTTGCGCCGCCATCGCACTCGCAAAAACGATGAATGCGGCGTGAGTTCGCATCATAGCGGCCATCCTATCACTTGCCGATATCCGTGCGTGCGTCGTCGACAGCGAGCTTCGTGATCACGCATCGCATGGACCTGAAGGGACGCCCCGTAGGCGTTTCCGGAAATTCCGGGCAAGGAAGACGGCTGCATCAAAGTGGTGCTGAAGCCGAACTGAGCTTCGCGCGAATCAAGGGCGCTGCGTCCTCCAAATCCCGGAAGAAACCTCTTTGGCCGTGTAGGCGTGCATGCCGGCGACTTGCTGCTTGATTCGGTCGAATGCAGGGCTGCTGGTAGTAAGATTGGGCTTCGGCGGGTAACTGGAGATCTCTTTATCGAGATACTCCGTGCGATTCCCCGGGTTGGGGTGATCGCTCAAGAACTGCGAGCTTCCTGAGCCGTACCTCGCCTCGATGATTTGGAAGAACTGCGGCATCCCGTGCGGATCGAAGCCCGCGTCGTATTCGAGCCCCACGCCTTCCAGATCCGCCTGCTTTTCCGCACCGCGCGACATCTTGAGGAAGCCCAACCCTGTAGTCAGGCCGATGCCTTCTTGTGCCGCCGCGCCCGCGGCCCCGCCGAGGACGACGCCGGCCGCGATCTGGCCGAGCCCGGAAAGCAATCCGATTTTTTGCTGCTTTTCCAGGTTGCACACCGAGTGCTGCAGAACCACGTGCGAGATCTCGTGCGCCATCACGCCCGCCAGTTGCGCTTCGCTCTGCGCGGCCTGAATTGCGCCCAGATTCACAAACACGGACCCGCCCGGCAAAGCAAACGCGTTGATCTCGGCCACCGCCGCGACGTGGTAATTGTACGGCCACTTGTAACCCGGGGCGACGGCGGTGAGCTTGTTCCCGAGTTGCCGGATGTATTGCGTCTCCGGGCTGGAATCCGGCAGCACCGGTGTGGTCTTGTACACCTGCGCCGCGGCCTTGTTCCCCAGATCGATCTGCTGCTGTGGAGTGAAATTGTTCTTACAAGGCGTGAATTCGGCGCTGGCGTGGAGGTACGGCGCCGCGGCCGCGAGCACGGCCAAGACCGGCAGCCATTTCCGGAGGTTCTTCATGCTTTGCCCCCTGCTTCCATTATCTGCCACGAGCTAAAATTGGCTTGCGGTGAAAGACCCGCTTGTGGGGCCCCTGGCTGCCATCGCCGCGGGCATCCTGGTTTCCCGCTACGTACCTTTCAGCCAATCCGAACTGCTCTGGGAGATTGGCGCATTTCTTCTGCTCGGTATCGTCGCCGTTTGGAAAAATGCGCGCGCCGTCGCGGGCGGCTGTTGCTGCCTCGGCCTGTTTTGTTCCGGAGTGTTGACCGCTCTGGCGCGAGCGCCCGGGCCGCCGCCCGAACTCGATGCTACGGGCCGCGAACTCGTCATTCTGGGCGGCTGCGTGGTCGAGCCGCCTGCAATATCGGGAGACCGCAAGCGGTTCATTCTCGAGCTGGAGCCGCATGCCCGCGCGCAAGTCACCCTCTATACGCGCGAGGACGAGACGCTCCCTGCCCTTCACTATGGCCAGCGTGTGGATCTCGATGTACGCGTCCGCCAGCCGCACAATTTCGGCAATCCCGGGGCTTTCGATTACGCGCGGTTCCTGGCTCGGCAGGAGATCTATTGGACGGCTTCCGGCGCCGCCCGTTCGGTTCATGTGCTGCCGGGCCGCTGTGGAAGCGCTTTTCAAAAGGCGGTGATGGATCTGCGCCAGGCGGCTCTCGACCGCCTGGCCAGGCTTTATGCCGGCAGCGATTACAACACCGGGATGATGCAGGCGATTCTCATCGGCCAATCCTTCCAGTTGCAGCGCATCTGGACTGAGCAATACCGCTCGACAGGAACGTTTCACGCCATCGTGATTTCCGGAACTCACGTCGCCATCATCGCCGCATTTTTCCTCTTCCTGCTGCGGATTTGTTTTCTGCCCGAAGGCTGGGCGCTTCTCGTCACCGTGATGATCACGTGGCTGTACGCGCTGGTCACCGGCTGGCAAGCTCCGTGCGTGCGCTCCGCCGCGGGATTGACCCTCTTCATGATTTGCGGTTATTTTTACCGCGAACGCCGCCCGATGAATCTGCTGGCCGCGGTGGCGATCGGGTACCTGGTTCTCGATCCGGAGCAGCTCTTCGACGCCAGTTTTCAACTGACCTTCCTCGCGGTAGGATTTCTTTGCGCCTTCGCTCACCCGCTGATTCAGGCCACCTCCGGTCCCCTCGCGCGCGGCCTCTCGAATCTGAATGACACCGGGCTCGATCTGCACCTCCCTCCGCGCGTGGCGCAATTTCGCGTCGAGCTTCGCCTGCTTGCCGAGACCGTGCGGCTGGCGCTCCGGCTGCCGCAGCGTGCCGCGACGCTCGCCATCTCCCTGCCTGCGCGCGTTTTCCTTTTCGTTTATGAAATCGTCGTTATCTCCGCGATCGCGCAAATCGGGCTGGCTTTGCCGATGGTGGTGTACTTCCACCGCGTGGGGTTTTCCGGCCTCTCGGCCAACGCGTTCGTGGTACCTCTGCTCGGACTGGTCATTCCGGTCGGCTTCGTGGCCGCTGCCACCAACTGGGCCTGGATGGCCGCCATTGGCGGCGCTTTGCTTCACCTCTCGCAAGCCGTCGTCCATTGGCACGCTTCGATCGAGCCCAACTGGCGGATTCCGACACCGCCGGTATGGCTGGCCATCGCCCTCTCTTCAGCGATGATCGCGACGGCCTTGACGCGCCGCTGGTGGCGTCTCGTTCCGGGGACCGCAACTGCGGCACTCCTCGCACTCCTGTTTTGGCATCCGTTCGCGCCGGAGACGCATCCCGGCCAACTGGAGTTGGCGACGATCGACGTCGGTCAGGGCGACAGCCTGCTGGTTCTTTTTCCCGACGGCAAGCGCCTCCTCGTCGACGGTGGCGGTATCCCCGCGTTCGGCCGCCAGCCGCGGGCTCAGCTCGACGTCGGCGAGGACGTGGTGGCGCCCTACTTGTGGAACCGGTCCATTCGCACCGTAGATGTGATTGCGCTGACGCACGCGCACGAAGATCACATTGGCGGCCTGCCCGCCCTGGTGCAGGATTTCCATCCCAAAGAACTGTGGACCGGAGCAACGCCCGAGAGCCCCGCCTGGAGTTTGCTATGCGAACGAGCGGCGCGGAACCGCGTCAAAATCGTGCCGTTCTCTGCTTACCGGCGGTTCGCCTTCGGCGGCGCCGAAATCGAGGTGCTCGCGCCTCCGGACGATTACGCCCCAGCCGACGTCCCCAAGAACAATGACTCCCTGGTGCTGCAGATCCGGTATGGACGCCACTCTTTCCTTCTCACCGGCGACGTGGAGCGCCAAATCGAACGGCGCATGCTGCAGGACGGCCAGCTCGGCCGCAGCGAGATCTTGAAGGTGCCGCATCATGGGAGCAAGACCTCCAGCACGGAAGAGTTCCTGGGCCGGGTGCAACCCCTTTATGCCATCATCTCCACCGGGTTGGACAACAGCTACGGCCATCCGCACGCCGAAGCGTTGGAACGGCTGGCACAGCACACCGCCTTCGTCTTTCGGACCGATCGCGACGGCCTGGTGAGCATTCGGAGCGACGGACGACGGCTCTACGTGGACACCAACCGCTGGCAGGCCGCCCGCCCGCAGCTACTTGGACTCTTCTGACGCGGCTTCGGCCTCAGCGGCGGCTTCGGGCCCGGCCGCAAGCGCTTCCGCGATGAAGCGCTGCGCCTCGCGCAGCTTTCCGCGCGGCACCATGACCTGGAACCCGAGCGGGGGATACGGGCCGGGGCTTCGCACCAGAGACGGTATTCCATTCGCATCCAGGAGTCCGCGGATCACATCCGCTTCCATTTCGGCGTCCACCGTGAGCGAATCGTAGAGCGGCACCAAGTCGAGGGCATGAGAGCTCAGCGGCTGGTCCTGATCTCGATCTTCGGGATCTTGCGCCATGACTCCAGGTTATCGCAGAATGTGGAAGGTGCGGCTTTGACCGCTTCGGGAGGCAGCAAGTGTCGGAAAAGACTCGGGATGAGCAGGACGACAGGGAAGAAGGCAGCAACGCTCTGGGATGGTTTCTCACCGGGGCGGTGATCGGGGCGGCCGTGGCGATCCTCTACGCGCCAAAGAGTGGGAGAGAAACCCGCCAATACATCTCCGATACCACCCAGAAGGGCCGCGATGCGGTGATGGAGAGCAGCCAGAACGTCATGGATGCCAGCCGCGACATGTTCGACCGCGGCCGCAAGCTGGTGGAAGACGCGGTCGACCTGTTTGACCGCGGCCGCAAGCTGGTGAGAGGTTGATCCGCCGTCCGTGAGTACCCTCCCGCTGGGCGATTTTGAAGTCTCGCTGATCTGCCACGCAATCCACTGGTGGGATGGCGGCGCTTTTTTTGGCGTTGTCCCCAAGACTTTGTGGAACCGCAAAATTGAATCCGACGAGCTCAATCGCATCCCGGTCGGATTCAATTGCTACCTCATCCGCACCGGCGACCACACGGTGCTTGTCGAGACGGCGGAAGGCGACAAGCTGGAAGCGCGCGCCCGGGAACGGATGAAGCTTCCTCCCGAATCAGAGCCGCTGGCCGAAACGATCGCGCGCCACGGATTCGATCCGGAATCGATTGACGTGGTGATCAACAGCCACCTGCATTTTGACCACTGCGGGGGCAACACGATTTTGTGCTCCGGCGGCGCCAAGGCGGCTTTTCCTCGTGCCCGCTACTTCGCCCCGCGCGGCGAATGGGAGCACGCGCATGAGCGCCTTGCGCGCGATCGCGTCAGCTACATCGACGCCAACTACGATCCGCTGGTGGAATCCGAGCAGATGACGCTGGTCGACGGTGATCGCGAGGTGGTGCCCGGCGTCTGGATGCGCCAGGCCCCGGGCCATACTCGCACCATGATGGTCATCACCGCCGAAAGCGCCGGCCGCACGTTCTGCTTCCTTTCCGACCTCGTGCCGACGGCTTCGCACATTCAACCCACCTGGGTGACGGCCTTCGATCTGTACCCACTGGAAACCATCGAGACTAAAACCAAGTGGCTCGGCGCAGCGGCGAAGGGAGATTGGGTGTGCGGCTTCGCCCATGACAGCGCGGTCGCGTTCGCCCGGATTGTAGAACACCCCAAAACCGCCTTCGCCGCCGTGCCACTATGAAGGTATGGAACGCCTTCCGGAATTTCGTAACGAGCCGTACGCCGATTTCTCCCAACCTGCCAACCGCCAGGCGATGGAAGACGCGTTGCGCAGCGTGCGCGCGCAATTCGGCCGCGAGTATCCGCTGCGTATCGGCAGCCAGTCGATTTCGACAGGCGACAAGCTGACTTCGCTTAATCCGTCGAATACGCGCGAAGTCGTAGGCGTCCATCACAAAGCGACGGCGGAACTCGCGAACCGAGCGGTCGAGTGCGCGTATTCGTATTTTCCGCAGTGGTGCCGCACCCCCGCCGAGGAGCGCGTGCGCATGCTGCTCGACGCCGCGCGTATTTTGCGCCGCCGCAAACTCGAATTCGACGCCTGGCTGGTTTACGAAGCCGGCAAGACGTGGCCGGAAGCCGAAGCCGATGTCTGCGAAGCGATCGACTTCTGCGACTACTACGCGCGCGAGATGATGCGGCTGGCCGGTCCGCAGAAGGTGCATCAACTGCCCGGCGAACAGGACGAACTGGTTTACCTTCCGCTGGGCGTCGGCATCGTCATCCCGCCGTGGAATTTTCCGCTCGCCATTCTGGTGGGCATGACCGTCGCTTCGCTCGTGACGGGCAACACCACCATCGTGAAGCCTTCCAGCGAGACGCCCACCATCGCCGCGAAATTCGCCGAGGTTTTGCTGGAAGCCGGATTTCCGGAAAACAGTTTTACGCTCCTTACCGGCAGCGGGGCGGCGGTTGGCGACGTGCTGGTGCAGCACGCCAAAACCCGTTTCGTGTGCTTCACCGGCTCTCGCGATGTGGGCCTGCGAATCAACGAACTGGCTGCCAAGCCGCAGAAGGGCCAGCTCTGGATCAAGCGGGTCATCGCGGAAATGGGCGGCAAAGACGCCATCATCGTCGACGCCAATAGCGATCTCGACAAAGCTGTCGACGGTGTGCTGGTCTCGGCTTTCGGCTACCAGGGCCAGAAGTGTTCCGCTTGTTCGCGGGCCATCGTCGATGAAAAGGTGTACCAGCCGTTTGTTGAGAAACTCGCGCAGAAGGTGAAAGCTCTTCCTATCGGACCTTCCGACGATCCGAGCAACTACATGGGTCCGGTGATCAGCGAGAGCGCGCGCAAAAGCATCCTGCAATATATCGAGACCGGAAAGAAGGAAGGCCGGCTGGTGGCGGGCGGCGCGCCCGCGGCGGGAGATGGATACTTCATCGCGCCCACAGTCATCGCCGATGTCGAACCCACGGCGCGCATTTTTCAGGAAGAAATCTTCGGCCCGGTGCTGGCGGTGAGCAAAGCGCGCGATTTCCAGCACGCCCTGGAGCTTGCCAACAATTCCGAGTACGGCCTGACCGGCGCCGTGTTCTCCAACGACCCGGACCATTTGCGCCAGGCCAAGGAACAGTTCCACGTCGGCAACCTCTATTTCAACCGCAAGTGCACCGGCGCGATGGTTGGCGCGCATCCGTTCGGCGGCTTCAACATGTCCGGCACCGATTCCAAAGCTGGCGGCCCCGACTACCTGATGTTGTTCCTGCAAGCCAAATCAATCGCGCAGCGGGTGCAGTAAACCTCTCCTATCGCAGGGTCGAGTACCTTCTAGCCGGAGTGTCCTTCCGGGTCCAAAACAGTTAGATCTAACTGTTGCTCCACTGGTGTAACCCGGCGCGCGACACTACCATAGCCGAGTGATGTAACAAGCGATACACGCGGTCCAAACGCGCATGCGTTCGGCCTCGCTGTAAACCAAATCGCCGAAGTCTTCCTCGTCTCCAACCCGCTCTGACAGAACTTCCTTCTCACGAGGCGAGACTCCAGGCGCAATTCCAAAAAACGAGGTACGACAGCTTTGAATCTCCGTTCTATCGGCAAGTCCTCCGCGAACAAAACGTTTCTGGCATCTTGTGTGTTGCTCTCTCTTTCCGGGTTGGCGCAGGCCGCCACGTACTACGTATCGCCGGGCGGCAACGACGCCAGCACCGGCGACCCGTATGCCCCGTTCCAGCACATCTCTCGTGGCGTAGCCGCAGCGCAAGCAGGCGACACGGTGGTCGTCATGGATGGAACCTACGACAACGAAGGGCAGCTAGCGGATGGGGGCGGCGGCGGCTCCGCGGTGATACTGCGCAACTCCGGCGTTCCCGGCGCGCCGATCACGATCATGGCGCAGAATCGCGGCAGCGCGATTCTCAATGCGGCGTCGAGCGCGAGGAGCTCGCTCGGTTGTTACGGCGCCTTTGCCTATTTTGATGCCAGCTATGTTTCGTATGTAGTCATTCAGGGGTTTGTCATTGAAAATGCGTGCCTCGCCGGCGTTCGCATCAATGGCAACGCCCACGACATCACGGTGAAATGGAACGAGATCCGGAACATCGGAAACTGGAACAATCCGGCAGGCACGATGAGCCCGAGTGGCAGCTACGTCAACAGCAACGAGTACAACATCACCTTCGACGGGCAGTTGTTTCACGACATCGGCGGCGGATCGAACGTCAATCAACAGCACGCGATCTATAGCTATGCTTCCAATCTGATCGTGATCAATAACATTTTCTTCAACCAGGTGCACGGTTGGGATATTCAGATCGCCGGCGGCTCAAACATCTTCATCGGGAATAACACGTTCGCGTATGCCAATCCGAACCGGGATGGACAGATCATCTTGTGGGAAAGCCAGCCCATCTCGAATTTAGTCATCGAAAACAACATCTTCTATCAGCCGCCGAGCAACGCCGTTGTATCGTGGCAAGCGGGATCCATCAACGGTTGCAGCATCCAGAACAATCTCACCACCGCCGGGAGCATTTGGGATAACGGATCCAATTGCGCGGTCGCTAACAATCTGGTCGGCGTGGATCCGAATTTCGTGAACGGGTTGTACGGGCCGCTCGACTTTCACCTGCAGCCCGGAAGCCCGGCGGTCGGCGCCGGCATCATATTTCCGTTTGCCACGCTGGATCTCGAGAACCGGCCGCGCCCGACCAACGCCGGTCTTGATCTCGGCGCGCTCCAAACGTACTGACCTTCGAATGCTGGCAGCCCAGCGCTCATTGAGCGTGCGGCTGCCGGCTGCCTCTCCCGCCAGCGCCGCGTCTGGGATAGACTTGACTGAGGCAGGAGGCAGCCATGTCCGATCAGATCACTCGCCGGGACGCGTTCAGAATGGGGCTCGCCGGAGCGAGCGTTCTCGCCTTGATTCCGGAATCGGCGGTACCGGCTTTAGCGCAGGGCGAGACCGATGTGCCGTTCACGGATATCCCGAAGAATTTCAGTCCCAACAACCCCACGACGCCAACGAAGATCTACGACATCCGCAAGATCGACGGCATGCTGACGCCGAAAGATGAATTCTTCACCACCCAACACTTCGCGAAGCCGGAAATCGATCCGGCGCAGTATCGGCTGAAGTTCACCGGGATGGTGAAAAAGCCCACCGAATTCACGCTGGCGGACCTGCGCGGCATGAAATCGACCGAGATGGTGCTCGGATTCGAGTGCTCGGGAAATAGCGGGCGCATCGTGGAAGGCCTGGCGTCGTGCGGACGTTTTACCGGCGTGCGATTGAGCTCGGTTCTGAAGGAATTGGGCGTTCAGCCGCAGGCCCGCGAAGTCGTCTTCTTTGGCAGCGATCGCGGAATGCGCGATGTCGTTTTCCGGCAGCAGACCTACAAGATCGACCAGCAGTTCGGCCGCAGCATCACGCTCGAGAACGCCATGAAGCCCGAGCCCCTCCTGGTTTATGCCATGGATGGAGGGCCGCTCACTCAGAACCAGGGCTTCCCTGTGCGTCTCATGATGCCCGGCTGGTATGGCGTCGCGAATGTAAAGTGGCTCTCCGAAGTGCATCTGCAGGAAGAGCGCTACGTCGGCGACTTCCAGGCGCGTTGGTACCGCACGCTCCGCTCCGTCGGCGGCACCGGTGCGGACGACGATCCGCAGACGCAGTGGGTGGAAAACGAAGTCACCCGCATGCATCTGAAATCGGCGATTGCGCGCGTGCGCAAGAACGGCAACGGCTATCAGGTTCTCGGGTTCGTATTGAACGATGGAACACCGTTGAAGTCGGTGGAAGTGCAGATCGACAACGGCCCGTGGCAGAAGGCCGATCTGGACCGCTCCAACACGCAATATTCCTGGAAGCTGTTCACGTACAAGTGGGAGGGTGCAACCCCCGGCGAACATACGCTGGTTTCGCGCGCCACCGACGCCAACGGCACCGTGCAAGCCACCACCGCGGATCTGAGCCGCAAGAAGACGTTTCTCGAAGACAACGCCCAGTTCCCTCGCAAGGTGATGATCTCCTAGAAAAAGAGACAGACTCTTTTTGCATGCGAAAAGGCGTCTGTCCGCGTTTTTGCGCGGTACGATAACCCGGTGGAGCAATTCGCGCTCGAGTTCGATCGCACGCCGGAACGGCGGATTCTCACAGTCAGCGAGCTGAACGCCGCCATTCGCGCGGTGCTCGACGCGGAGTTCTCCGATCTCTGGGTTTCGGGCGAGATTTCGGGCGTGAAGCTCGCCACCAGCGGCCACTACTATTTCACGCTGAAGGAGCGCGATGCCCAGGTGCGCTGCGTCGCGTTTCGCTCCGCGCACCGCTATTGGAAAATCAAGCCGCAGGACGGCCTGGCGGTGCTGGCGCGCGGCCGCGTCGATGTCTACGAAGCGCGCGGCGAGTATCAGCTCCTGGTGGAACTCCTCGAGCCGCAGGGATACGGCGCGCTGCAACTGGCTTTCGAGCAGCTCAAAAAGAAGCTGGCGGCCGAAGGCCTGTTCGACGCCGGCAGGAAGCGGCCGCTGCCGCGCTTCCCGCGGCGCATCGGCATCGTCACCTCGCCGCGCGGCGCGGTCATTTCTGACTTGATTCACGTGCTGACGCGCCGCTTCCCC
>Ga0335079_10008317_pt1 | contig 11833 bp, 8 predicted proteins | sample Lox_Sample_33_FD_206719 | JGI IMG/M metagenome (GOLD analysis project Ga0335079, IMG submission 206719) | Soil microbial communities from Loxahatchee National Wildlife Refuge, Florida, United States - Lox_Sample_3.3 | ecosystem: Environmental > Terrestrial > Soil > Wetlands | place: USA: Florida... | reverse complement strand
CTACCGCAGCAGCGCCGAGGCGCACCACAGAACCGGGGCCTGGCCGTGCATGTCGCCGGTTTTGCGGAGGCGGGCCAGGTAGTAATCGAGATCGTTCTTCTTGCCGGTGCCCTCGCAAACCGAGGTGACGTCCGCGTTCTGATCGATGTAGCCGGTCAGGGCCAGCCAGGCGCGCCGGGCGGCCGGGGCGAAGGTCTTCTCATCGAGCCACCGGTTCTTGACGCCGGTGATCATGGCGAAAGCGAACATGCCCGTCGATGAGGTTTCCGGCCAAGCCTCCGGGTGGTCGATCAACTGGCGCCACATTCCATCCTGGCCCTGAAACTCGAGCAGGGCCGCCATCATCTTCCGGTAGCCTTCGAGAATGCGGGCGCGCCGGGGATGGTCCGCCGGCAGAGAGCGCAACAGCTCGGACATTCCGGCGGCCACCCATCCGTCGCCGCGCCCCCAGAAGAACGGCGCGTCCGGGGCGTGGTAGAACAGGCCGTTGGGCTGCTGCAGCTTGTCCAGGTAGGCCGACATTTCCAGGGCCGCACGATCCAGGTAGACCGCATCGCCGGTGGCGCGCGCGGCCTGGACCTGGAGTGCCGTGATCATATACATGTCGTCGATCCAGAAGCGGGTCTCGGCGGAGAGCCCATCCGGCGTGGGGTGTTCCCACTGGCGGTCAGCGATGGCTTTGCCCAAGGCCAGGTACTTCAACTGCCTGGTTTCGATGAAGATCTCCAGGGGGACCGCGCCGAAGACCGAGGAATCCACGTGGCGCTCGGGCGGGATGAGCCCGGCCTCGGCGGGTGTCATGAGCGGATCGAAGCGCGCGACGAGGCGGCGCGTGAGGTCGCTGTCGCCCGAGAGTTGCGCGAAGGTCAGCGCGCCGTACCAGGTGCAAGTCTCGGGGTAGCCGATGCGCTTGGGGTCCTGGTGGGGGCCGCTGACGAAATGCTCGGCGACGCGTTTTCCGACCTCAATTGGGGACGTGCCGGCCGGCCAGCCGGAGAAATCGCGGGTTTGGGCCAGAAGCGCACCCGCGGTAAGGAATATCAAAGTGCCACAGGTTCGTCGCATACGACCTCCGGGGCGGCTCGCGGGCCGCCAAGTTTCCAGTGTATCGCCTCGCAAGGCTCTCTCCGCTGGCTCTCGGAATCCGGTGCCGGCTTGCCCCCATTAAAGCCAAATCCCTTTGCGGCCGATAGGGTAGGCGACGACCCATGTCACGACAGCGCACTCATCCGCGGAGGAGCTTCCTCGCCATCCTCCTCGCCGGGATGTGGCCGGTGAGCGCCGCACTGGGTCTGGAGCCGCACAAGAACATCGGCCAATACGCGCACAACACGTGGATCGCAGAGGACGGTCTTCCCGGAGAGGCGGTGTACCAGATTCTGCAGAGTCCGGACGGGTATCTGTGGCTGAGGACTTCTGCTGGGTTGGTGCGGTTCGACGGGGTACGCTTTGTCCTGGTGGATCCGGTAGTCGGGAAGGAACCGCTCAACGAGCCGGTGAAAGCCATCTGCCGAGGCGCGGACGGGGATCTGATCATCCGCACGACGTCGAGAACGCTGATTCGGAGGAAGGGCGTCTTCTCGGACTACCTGCCGCCGGCCCCGCTTCCCGACGGCGAGATCAAGACGGTGTTCGAGAGCCGCGAGCACGAGCTCTTTGTAGGTTCCGACGACTTCATTTACCGGCTTGAGCGCGGAGGGCCGCGCGCACTCCAGCAGGGAACCGGTTGGGTCAATTCGTTTCTCGAAGACCGGGCCGGGGCGATCTGGATCGGCGGCTCGAGCGCGCTGTTCCGGTACGGCGGCGGGAAGCTCTCGTCCGCCCCTCAGAACCTGCTCCAGCTCGGGGCCAATGCCTTGGCCGAAGACCTCGACCGGACTCTGTGGGTGGGCACGCGAGAGGGCCCTTATCGGATTGACCGCGGGCGGTCGCGGTTTGTAGCGGCGATGCGGGGCAGCATCCGGAACGAAGTGCACACGATCCTGCAGGACCGCGCGGGCAATCTGTGGAGCGGGACGGAGTCCCTGGGCCTTTTCCGGATCGCGGACGGCCGGGTGTCTTCGTTCGGCGCGGCGGACGGACTGACCGACAACCGGGTATTGTCTTTGTTCGAGGACCGCGAAGGGAGCCTGTGGGTGGGCACTTCGAGCGGCCTGGACCGCTTCCGCGACACCAAACTCACGACGTTCACGGTTCGGGAGGGTCTTCCTTCGAACGATACCCGGTCCGTCACCGAGACCGCGGACGGCAGTCTCTGGGTGTTCTGCGCGGGCGGAGGACTGGCTCGATTCGACGACGGCGCGATCAGCGCGATCACGAGGAAAGACGGCCTCCGCGAGCCCTATGGCCACGCCATGTTTGAGAGCCGGGACGGCAGCCTGTGGATTGCGACCACCGCGGGTCTGGCGCGCTACAAGCACGGGAAGGTAACGACGTATGGCGAGAAGGCGCATCTCCCCTATTTCATTGCCGCCATCAGCGAGGACGATGAGAGCCTGATCCTGGCCGGCACCATGGCGCTGCGTTTCGAGAACGGGGGTCTCCGCCCCTTGACGTTCAACGGGAAGACCACGCCGCTTTCGACCCCTGGCCACTACACCTTCACGATCCACCGCGACTCTCGGGGGACGCTATGGTTCGGCACGGCACAAGGGCTGTTCAAATTCGCCAAAGGGCTCCCTCCGGACCAGGCGCGGCAGAATCAGATCGGCTTTGCGGTCACTTCGATCGCCGATGACGGGCGGGGAAACTTGTGGCTGGGCGGGCGGACGCCCGGGCTCGCCCGGTTGCGTGTTCGTGACGGCCGCATCAGCCACTACGGAAAGCGGGAAGGACTTTTCGACGCCTACCCGTCGGGCGTTGTCACGGATGGACAGGGGAGTCTGTGGATCAGCACTCCGAACGGGATCTACGCGGCCAGCGAAAAGGACCTGGACGACGTGGCGGAAGGGCGCGCCTCGACGGTCCGGACAGTTCGATACGGGACCGACGACGGCATGCAGACCAGCGAGGCGTCCGATCCGGCGGCGGGGCCGGCCGCATGGCGGACGCGGGATGGCCGGCTGTGGTTCACAACGCAGAAAGGGATCGTGGTGGTGGACCCCAACCGCCTGGCGCACAACTCGCTGGTTCCGCCGGTGGTGGTTGAGGGGCTGATGGAGGACGGCAAGGCGGTCCCTCTTGAAGCAGGACTTCGGATCGCGCCGGGCGGGGACCGGATCGAGTTCCAGTACACGAGCCTGAGCATGCTGGTTCCGTCCAGAGTGCGTTTCAAGTACCGCCTGGAAGGCTACGACCGCGATTGGGTGGACGCCGGCTCTCGCCGCGTCGCCAGCTACACTCGTCTTCCTCCGGGCCAATACCGGTTCCGGGTGATCGCCTCGAACGACGACGGGGTTTGGAACCTCCAGGGCGCCTCGGTCACGTTCGTGCTGGAGCCCTGGTTCTACCAGACGGGCCTGTTTCGGGGCGCCTGCGCCCTGCTGCTGCTTCTTGCGGCCCTGGTCCTGCAGCGACTGTATACGCGGCGGCTGCGCGGAAGGGCGGAGGAGTTGGCGCGGGTCGTGGACGAGCGCACCAAGGACCTCCGGACGCAGCGGGCCTTCCTGCGGCAGGTGATCGACATCCTGCCCAGTTTCGTATTCGTCAAAGACCGCCAGGGCCGCTACACGCTGGTCAATCAGGCCCACGCCAAGGGATATGGCCGGAGCGTGGAAGATATGATCGGCAAGACCACCCGGGACATCAGTCCCCACCAGGAGTGGGTGGAGGCGCTCGCGCGCTCCGATCACGACGTAGTGGAGGCGCTTCAAGAGCTGTACATACCGGAAGAAACGTTCACGGACGCCGCCGGCGAGGTGCACTGGCTTCAGACCGTCAAGCGGCCGATCGTGAGCGAAGGCGGGGAAGTCCAGGTTCTGGGAGTGGCCGTGGACATCACGCAGCGCAAGAAGATCGAGGAGGAACTGCGGGCGGCCAAGATCGCGGCGGAAGCGGCCAGCCGCGCCAAGAGCGAGTTCGTGGCCAACATGAGCCACGAGATTCGCACCCCGATGAACGGCATCATCGGCATGACCGAGCTGGTTCTCTCCACCAACCTCACGGCGGAGCAACGAGAGTTCCTTTCCCTGGTGCGGTCTTCGGCCGAGAGCCTGCTGGTGATACTCAACGACATCCTCGACTATTCGAAGATCGAAGCGGGCAAGATGGTGTTGAGCGCGGTCCGTTTTGGGTTGGCGGAGCTGGTCGGCGAGGCGATGAAGAGCATGGCGGTGACCGCGCACAGGAAGGGGCTCGAACTGGCCTTCGACATCGACCCGGAAGCGCCGGCGGCGCTGGTCGGCGACCCGGTGCGCTTCCGGCAGGTGCTTTTGAACCTGACCGGCAACGCCATCAAATTCACCGAGCGCGGCGAGGTGACGGTCCAGGTGCGCGTCGCCGAGCCGGACCCAAACGGGCTGAAACTCGAGGTATCGGTGCGCGATACGGGCATCGGGATTCCGCCGGAGAAGCAGGGCCGGCTGTTTCAGGCCTTCGAGCAGGCGGACTCCTCGACCACGCGCCAATACGGCGGCACCGGACTGGGCCTGGTCATCTCGGCGCGAATCGTGCGCCTGATGGGCGGGGAGATCTGGCTGGAGAGCGCGCCCGGAGCGGGCTCGGTTTTCCACTTTACGTCGCGCATGGAGGCGGCGCCGGCGGTGGAGAACGAACCGGGAACGGTGTCGGTCGGGGAGTTGAGCGGCGTCCGCGTGCTCATCGTCGATGACAATGCCACCAATCTCCGCATTCTGGAGAGAGCGACCCGGCAGTGGAGCATGCTGCCGCGAATGGCCGGGTCGGGTCCCAACGGTCTGGCCCTCCTGGAACAATCGGCGGCGGCGGGAGAGCCGTTCCGTCTGATCCTTCTGGACGAGCAGATGCCGGGCATGGACGGTTTCGAGATGATCGAGCGCATTCGCGCCCACCCCTCCTGGCGCGCCGCGACCATCCTGATGCTGACGTCGACGGGCCAAAGCGCGAGCGCGGAACGGTGCCGCGAGCTGGGCGTGGAAGCTTATCTGGTCAAGCCCATCGCGACCGCGGAACTCCTGCTGTCGATCCGCAAGGCGCTGGGCGGACCACGGAACAAAGAGGCGCCAGTGGCCGCGCCCGAGGTAGCGCCGCCCCAGCGCTCCCTGCGCATCCTGGTGGCCGAGGACAACCCGGTGAACCAGAGACTTGCCATGGCCATGTTGCAAAGAATGGGACACCGGGTCACGCTGGCGAGTAACGGGGCTGAAGCTTGTGTCGTCTTCGACCGAGACCCGTTCGACCTGGTTCTGATGGACGTCCAAATGCCCGAGGTGGATGGCTTCGAGGCGACGCGGCGGATGCGGCAGCGGGAGCGGGAAACCGGGATTCGCGTGCCGATCGTCGCCATGACGGCGCACGCCATGAGCGGCGACCGGGAACGCTGTCTCAATGCGGGCATGGATGACCACATCACCAAGCCGATCAGCCGCAAGGTGCTTGAGGAGACGGTGATGCGATATTCCGACGCGGCGGTCGGCGTTCCGGTCGGTTAGCAGATGGTGCGGCCGCCGGCCCGGCGGTGGCCAGCCGAGCGGCACGGTCGCGTCCCTATGCTACAATTCGGTTCAGTCCTCCGTACGACGGGCCCGTAGCTCAGTTGGTTAGAGCGCTACCTTGACACGGTAGAGGTCACAGATTCGAGTTCTGTCGGGCCCACCACGCTTTGGTCGATAGCCGATAGTGGATCGTCGATGGCTGGAACCGGTCACCAAGGAGAGTCTCCAGCCGGCCGGGCGCTTCCGCCCTAGCCACTGCCGTCCACGCCACGCGATCGACCACCCGAACGCGAAGGAACCGGTCAGCGCCCAACAGCCGAACTTGAACCGGGAGTACGTTTTTGAGGAATCGGCGGACGTGGTATATTCTGGTGGGTTCAAAGACCCGATGCGGTGGGCACTGGCGTTTGCACTAACCCCGTGCTTGGTTTGCGCTCAGTCGGCGAAAGAGTATTACACTGCCGGTCTCGCCGAAGCGAAGGCCGCGAAACCCATCGAGGCGGTCCGCCAATTGCAAAAGGCTGTCCACTCTGCGCCTGGAAACCGTACCTACGAGGAGGCGCTCGACGCCCAAAAGCCGCTCGCGGTCAGGATGCTGATCGACGCTTCTGCGCTTCTCCACTCCGTCGGCCGCCAGCGGGAAGCGGAGGATGCTCTGCTGAACGCAATGAATATCGACGATCGGGAAGCGCCGGCATTGCTGACTCTCTTGAGGAGAATCAATCCCAGCGCCGTGGGCCCTCTCGTGTACCGTTGGCGAAAGGGATACCAGAACTGCAGCTACCAGATTGTGCAGGGTGAACTGATCCAGACGATCACAGGCACCAGTGCGGCGGTCTCTGTCTCACTCCGGCAGACGGCGGAGGTCACGCGCATCGATGCAGTCGTGCTCAACGGGAGCGCGGCTGTGATCGAACTGCACCCCGAGGACTTCCTCCTCGACGTTCTCGAACCTACGCCACAACCCCTCTTGTACCGCGCGCCGGAGTCCATCGAGAAGGCCATACAACGGAACGCGAAGCACAAGGCTATGTGGATTGCTCTTTTTGCTGCCTTAGCGACGACTCATACTCAGACCTCGACCACAGGGTCTGGATCGTACAGCGGGATGGGCCCAGGCGGATTCAGCAGCGGAACCTTCAACACGGCCGCAAGTAGCATCACTACACAGCCGGACTACTTGGCCCGTGCGCGTGCGTATCAATTGCAGGATCGCGTGATGGAATATGCACAGGACGCGGTAGCGAGTATCGAGCGGGAGGCACTCAAGGTGAACACGCTCGTTCCAGGCCAGTCGATTGGGGGGACGGTGTACTTCCAGCCCGCGAAGGGGGCACAGACGTATTTGCTCGTTTTGCCCGTGGGGCGGGACAAATACCAATTCGTAGTCCCAGTGAATCCCTGAGGTTCACTGCAACCGTCGTAGCTTGCCAAGCCCGGCTGCGGGTGTACAATATTGCGGAGGAGCTCACAAGTGGGAATCGAGAACCTGAAAGTCCCATATCGGAGCTCGCATGTGGGGTGCCTCGTGCTCAAATCACTTGCTCTTGTCTTCCTTCTCTCGACGTTGGCGGTGGCCGGTACCGTCGGGTTTACCGGCGACTACGCTCCGTCCAACTGGACGTTCGCGAATGACGCCTTTGGCAACTCCCACGTGGACTGGTCCGGGGCGCCGGCGAGTTTCACGGTGTATCGGAACAACGCCTTCACCAGTCCGCTGCTGCCATCCCTGACCGAGCTCACGGCGATCGCGCCGTACGCCGAAACGATCTCGTTCGAGTATTCGTTCGGCACAGGGGACCCTTCCGCCGCCTCCAACCATAACCAGTTCGGGTTGGTTGAGAACGGCGTGCTGGTGACGTTGTTCGACAGCGTAACGGACGGAAGCGGCACCAACCCGTTCTACCTTTCCTCCTCCTTCCAGGTCACGGCCGGCGAGAGCTTCGGCTTCTATATTTCGACCGACGCGAACGACGGGGCCGGCGGCCAGTCCGCCACCATCCAAGATTTCGTTGCCGCCACGCCCGAGCCGGCTTCTTTCGCTCTGCTTGCGGCCGGGCTGGGAATCCTGCTGCTGGGCCGCCGAGGGGACAAAGCGGCCCGATAGCCTGGAACTTCCCAGCGGCCCGCGGTGTCCAACCTGAAGCATGGACGCGTCTGCGGAAGCGCGCGGCGAGCGTGGCTCAGTGACGTTTCGCGTTGGGCTCGCTCTGCTCCTTGTCGGAGTCGTCTGGTTCGGCGCTTGCGCATGGTGGGCGTTCACTACTAGTTACTGGGCGCCGTTCGAGTTCCACCGTTGCGACTTGGAGGTGTTCCGTGCCTTCACTGCCCTGCTCGTCCTCGGCACCTGGGCATCTGTGTGATGGTCCGTACGGCGATCCTGAATCGCCAGGCCAGGCAGAGCGCCTTGCTAGGGGCGTGGCCGTTCACTCAGCCAGGGCCGCAGACGCCTTTGCAGCGTCTGTGTGATCCACCCGGCGAGCGAAGGAGAATACGTCGGCGATCCGCGAACATCGGCTGTCCGGCCGATGTCCGAGCTCTCTTGGATTTCGTTTCTCACGTTCCAGCTCATTCTCGTTCTGGTGATTTTGCTCATGGCGATCAGCCCCGTAACCCCCAAGGGCATACGAATCCGTCTCCTGAGGCCGGAGGTGTCCGCCTATCCGAGCCCCGCCATACAGCCGCTGGTTGTCCGACTCGAAAGGCGCGGACGCGAGCCTGCGCTTCTGTTTGTTGACTGGGAGCCTGTCGCCACGGAGGGATTTGACACGATCCTGCGCGACGAACTCAGCCGCCGGCCACCGGACTGGCCGGTTTATGTCGAGGGCGACGGGGACGTGGAATGGCGGGACGTGGCCGGCGTCGTCGACAGGGTGCGGGGATTGGACGCCCAAGTCGTCCTGCTGACGCATGCCCGATAATGAGCCTGATGGGTGGCTTCCGAGCAGACGGCAATGGTTGGTGGCTGATCGCGGTCGCGGCAGTTCTCGCGGCGGTGGTTGTGATCGAAAGCGTGGGGCTGATGGCCGGTATCGGTTTGGGCGCGGGGTGCCTGGCGGGGATCTTCGGCTACCGGTTCTATCGCGACAGGAAGCGGGCCAGCGGACTCACGGTGTACTGCAGGCGGTGCGGCGAAGCGCTGCCCGCCACGGCCCGGGGATGCAAGTACTGCGGCAGCGCGAGCTGGACGATGCGCCATGATTGAGTATCTGTTTCGCTCCTTTCTGCCGCTCTACAATCCCATCGGCTTCGGCGCGAGCGATTTCGTCGAGCTGGCGGAGGCCGCGGTGCTGGTCGCACTGGTGCTGAGCAGGAGTCGGATTGAACCGCTCCTGCGCAGGCTGGCGGATAAGCCGGGCTGGACGATGCTGGCGCTGGCCGTTCTCCCGGTCGCGCTGCGGCTGGCACTGCTGCCTTTGCATCCGGTCCCCACGCCGAGCGGGGCCGACGACTTCAGCTACATCCTGCTGGGCGACACACTGGCGCACTTCCGGCTGGCCAATCCACCGCACGCGCTGCACCAGTTTTTTGAAGGTGTCTTCACGCTGCAAGAGCCCACTTACAGTTCCATGTATCCGTTGGGTCAAGGCATCGTCCTGGCGGTGGGGCAATTGATGTTCGGCCTTCCCTGGGCCGGCGTGGTTCTGTCGGTGGCCGCGCTCGGCGCGCTGTGCTACTGGATGCTGCGGGCGTGGGTGCCGCCGCTGTGGGCACTGGTCGGGGGGCTGCTCGCGGTGATCGAGTTTGGCCCGCTGAGCCAGTGGATGAACTGTTACTGGGGAGGCGCGGTGGCCGCCTGTTCGGGATGCCTGGTGTTCGGCGCCTTGCCGCGGCTACGCGAGGGATGGCGGACCAGGGACGCCGCGCTGCTCGGCGCGGGGATCGCCGTGCAGGCGATCACGCGCCCGTTCGAATCGATCTTCCTGGTCCTGGGAGTGGCGCTGTTCTTCCTGCCGGCGCTGGGCAAGCCGGAGGAGCGGCGCCGTCTGATTCGCACGGCCTTGGTGTCGATGCTGGCGGCATCGCCGGTGGTCCCGCTGATTGTTTTTCACAACAAGGCGGTCACCGGCAGTTGGACCACGCTTCCCTATCAGCTCAGCCGCTACCAGTACGGCATCCCGCAGACGTTCACGTTTCAGCCGAATCCGGTGCCGCACCGGCCGCTGACCATGGAACAGGAACAGGGCTATCGCGCCGAGGTCACCATTCACGGCGAGGAGCCTCTGACGCTGGGCGGCTATCTGGGGCTTCTCGGCAACAGCGTTCGCTACTATCGTTTCTTCTTCCTTCCCGCGCTGTACCTTGCGCTGCCGGTGTTTCTAGTTTGCGTGCGCGAATATCGTTTTCTCTGGGTTCTGCTGTGCGTCCTGTTGTATGCGCTGGGGACTAATTTCGACCCGTACTTCCATCCGCACTACGTTGCCGCGATCACGTGCCTGTGCGTGCTGATGAGCGTGAAGGGACTGGAGCGGTTGAGCGCGTGGAGACCCGTAGGACGGCAGGCCGCCGGCGTGATCCTGCTGCTGTGCGCGGCGCATTTCGGGATTTGGTACGGACTCCACGCGACAGCGAGCCAGCGTTTCCTGATGGGCCTGGGGCAGTACGAAACCTGGGACTACATCAACTGGGGCGATCCGCAAGGGCGAATCCAAATCAACCAGCGGCTGGCTGAGGCTCCCGGGAGGCAACTGGTTTTCGTCCGCTACTGGCCGCAGCACCGGTTCCGCACCTGGATCCAGAACGCCGCCGACATCGACCGCGCGCGTGTGGTGTGGGCGCTCGACCTGGGTCCAGTCGAGAACGAGAAGCTTCTGCGCTACTACCCCGACCGGACAGCGTGGCTCATCGAGCCCGATGCCTGGCCTCCGCGCCTGACGCCGTATCAGGCGGAGCCGAGCGGGAATCCATTCGAGTCCGTACGCTAGTTCACGGCCTTCGCCGCGCCCGGCTTCCAGCGCTCCAGGAAGCCCGTCACGTCGCTCATGCCGATCTTCGCGGCGGACTCGAATTCTCCGTTCTTCAGACTGGTGACCACGCGGCCGTCGCCATCGAGCACGGCCAGTCCGGGGATCCCCTTCTTGAGCGGCACCTGGAATCGCTCCGCCAGATCGGTGTTCTTGTCCTCGTCGCCGACGTTGATGTGCAGGACATGGTAGTTGGCCGCGACCAGCGGAGCGACCTGAGGAGATTTGAGCGTGGTGTCCAGCACGTGACAGTCGTAACACCAGTTGGCGCCGAAGATCACCAGCACGCGCTTGCGATCCGCTTTCGCGGCCGCCAGCACGGCCTTCAACTCGGCCGGCGCTTCTGACGGGTCGGGATAAATTCTGGTGTTGGGCTTCGAGGGCTGGGGAAGTTGGATCTTGGGGAGCTGCCGCACTTCGCTGCGCGCCGTCGCGATGATACGCCACTCCCCGTCGCGCAGCACCCAGACGAGGTGAGCGGAAACCAGGCCTTTCTCGATCGGGCTGCCGGGCCGGAATGCCAGCTCGATGCGCAGCACCTGCCGCATCGTGTCCGCCGTCGCTTGCTCTTGCAGAGTTTTGGGGTTGATTCCGAGCAGGCCCTGCGCCTTGAGGCCGGCCCAGAATGCCGGCTCCTCAGTTGCGGGATCATCGTTCTTGCCGTCCGGCGTCTGCGCGAACGCGCCCGAGCCTGAAATGTAGAGCGCGCGGAGCGCCATCTGGTCGCCCGCCAGCACCGCCGCCTTCCATTTATCGAGCGGCTCGAAACCGCCGCGATCGGCAGCCGCGCAAACTCCCACCCCGATGAGAACAACCGCCAGTGCACGCATGTCCCCATCGTACCGTGGGCAGGCCAGCGTTACGCAGCCGGGCGGCTGTTGGCCAAGGTCGCCAGTGTCACATCGATCTTGGGCAGGTGACCGCCATCGAAGGCACGGCCGATGCGCTCGTCGCTATTGATCTGTTCCAGCCGCTTGCGCAAAGCCTCGCGGCGGATGCGCGCCTCGAATTCGGCGAGGCGACGCTCGATGTCGGTCTTCTTGCTCTTGGCGTCCACCAGGTCCTCGCGGTAGCGGCTCAGGAAGTAGGCGATGGTTTCGACGCGAATCTTGATCGAGCCCGACGGCTTATTCTCGTCGATGTCCTTGAAGCAGAAGTAGGGCGTGCCGGAGTGCTCGACGATTTCTTCGACCACGGTGTAGATCGGCGCGTCGTGGCCGCACTTGAAATTGGAAAGCTCGAGCGCCACCAGGTTCGGATGACGCGCGACATATTTCGCCGCCCACACCTTGCGCGACG
>Ga0335079_10008315_pt1 | contig 11834 bp, 10 predicted proteins | sample Lox_Sample_33_FD_206719 | JGI IMG/M metagenome (GOLD analysis project Ga0335079, IMG submission 206719) | Soil microbial communities from Loxahatchee National Wildlife Refuge, Florida, United States - Lox_Sample_3.3 | ecosystem: Environmental > Terrestrial > Soil > Wetlands | place: USA... | reverse complement strand
GGCAATGCGTGTGCGTTTTGAATGAGACTGGTGCCGACATGGTCGGAGGGCCCTGGGTGGCCAAAGGCCGTGGATACCTGGGCCAGGCGATCGCCGCCGCCTTCCGCTCTCCGTTCTGTGGCGGCGGTGCGAAACACCGCGACCCCAATTTCGAGGGCGAAGTGGAGGGCGCTTACCTCGGCTGCTGGCGCCGCGACATTTTTGAAAAGGTTGGCCTCTTCGATCCCGACCTGGTTCGGAACCAGGATGACGAGTTTAATTTTCGGCTGCGGCGAACGGGCGGACGAGCCTGGCAATCACCACGCATCAAATCGTCCTATACGCCGCGAGCCTCTTTCGGCCGCCTCTTCCGCCAATACCTCCAGTACGGGTTCTGGAGAGTTGTAGTGATCCGGAAACACCGCGCCCTGGTTTCCTTGCGTCATCTCGTGCCGACCCTGTTCGTAACCTGGATCCTGCTCTCGGTTGGATTAATGGCGTTGACCGCGGTAGCTGGACTCTCGCCGGTGTCGTCCGGCATTGCGGTCAACCTGGCGATCGGACTATTGCTTTACGCGGCAGCCTGCCTCATCGCCGCACTCGGATTCGCGCGGTCCGATCATCCCTTGGTCGTTCTGTTGTTGCCGGTTGTCATTGCGGTCCACCACATCGGATACGGTCTCGGCTTCCTTCTCGGAATCCTGAAGTTTGCTCTGAGCGGTAGCCGTTTGCGCATGCCGGACGAATTGTTCAGCAGTCTCACCCGATGAAGTTCAGTTCGAAATGCATTTGTAACTCTGTCGAAATGTGCGTGCGGCCGCAATTTGTTCGGCCCCGCGCGAATTCACGCTAAGCCATTGCACCCATGACGCTTACAATGATGGAGGTAACGCGCTGAAAGACGCGGCTCAACCCGCCGCCGTCGTCTTGGATGCTGAACAGAAGAGCTCTCTGGCTGCGATCCGTTCCCTCGGAGCCCGCGGCATCCGCGTCATCGCTGGATCGAATCGGCCCACTGCGATGGGCCTCTATTCCCGGTACGTCGATCGCCGCTTCCTCTATCCCTCGCCACTCCGCCAGCGCGATGGCTTCGTCGATTGCGTTACCAGCCTTGTCCATGAGAACTCAGATTCGGGCCCGCCGGTGTTATTGGCTTTCAGTGATTCCACCTTGTTGCCCCTGGCCGCTGATTCCCGTGCGGGAGAGTGGTGGAAATGGCCGCTGTCCACAGGCGACGAATGCTTCTGGCTGGCATTCGACAAGGGCTGCACGTTGGCGCTCGCCGAATCCTTGGGCGTGGCCATTCCGAAAACCTATTTCCAAACCTCCGCTGACGATCTCCCGGAGTTCCTCCATAACTGCTCTTTCCCTCTGGTGGTGAAGCCTCGGCGCAGCGTGTCCTGGTACGGTGCTGTGAACGGGGGCGGCGTGCAACTGACCAGGCGCTTTGCCGGTTCCCTGGCCGAATTGAAATCGCTCTGCGATGAGCTGGTCGCCAAGACCGGCGAGTTCCCGCTCATCCAGGAATATGTGCAGGGTGAAGAGGCCAGCGTCCAGTATCTTTGCGATCGAGGATCGGTCGTAGCCGCCTGCGCGAACCGCAGACTGCGATCGGCCCATCCGACCGGAGGCCCGGGCGCACTGAAGGAAACCGTGCCGCTCTCGTATCACGGCATGGCGCAACTGGCGAGGCGGTTGGTCACCGCCGTCACTTGGAGCGGTCCCATTATGGTCGAGTTCAAAATCGACCGTGCCAGCGGCGTCCCCAAGCTGATGGAGACCAACGGCCGCTTCTGGGGCTCCCTGCCCTTGGCCGTTCTCGCCGGTATCGATTTCCCCTATCTGTATTACCAGCTCGCTCTCAACCTGGACATAGTGCGAGCGGTCGACTATCGCCTGGGAATCACCTCACGCCATTTCATGGCCGACCTCCGTCATCTGCGGTCGGCCCTTTTCCGTGCCGATCCCATGCGCGGTGTCGCGTATCCATCGCGATGGCGGGCGTTGCGCGACTTTTTCCGTACGCCGGAAAATTGCAAGTCTGACGTGGTTGACGTGCTCGACCCGCTGCCCGCGGCCGTGGAACTGGTCGATGCAAGTCATGATCTGTTCCGGCGGCTATTCCGCTAGCCCCGCCCTATCCGAATCACGATTCGTGCCCCTGGCTGGCCACATTGGCTGGAACGATATGGTGCCGAATTGCGAAAAGGCCCGATCGCGCCACCGCTGCGGTTTCAAACGGAGAATAGTCGAACTCCGGAATCGCCGGCATCTCGCGAATCGCCTGCTCGAATGAGCAACAGTCAAACTGCTCGAAGAGCATCTTGAGTTTGGCTGTAAATCCTCTCCGGCCCAGATTCTGGTGAAGCCGCACCTTCAACGGAACAGGGACGCGAAGACGGCGGAACTCGTTCGGGTCTGCTTCGTAAGGGTGGCAGTAGAAAACGGGCGGAACGCTGCGCTGTTTCGCTTCGCGTTCAAACGCCCGGCGCAAAACCGGGCGGGGAAGCAGGCGGGCGTAGCCTCCGCCCGAGATGGGCCAGAGGCGCCCATGCCAGGAAGCAACCGTCAGCGGGAACTCCAGGATCGAGCCGCCCGTTCGGAGATGAATGCGGCGGGGCTCGCGCGGCCAGCCTTGTATTCCGTAGCGCCCGCGATCCAGGGGAAAAATGCTGGAATCGTAGCTATAGCCGCGCTCGGCGAGCGCGTCGAGCGCCCATAGAGTCTCCGACACGATCGAGAAATCCGGAGCGCGGTAGCCGCGCGGCCGCTCGCCGGTAATATTGCCGACAAGATCAGTCGAACGGTCGAGATCCTCCTGGAACGCACGGCGATCGATCCGGAAGATCTCTTCGTGCCCGTAGCCGTGGCTGGCGACTTCGTGTCCGCCGCGATGGATCGCGCGGACCACGTCCGGATGGACCTCCGCGAATTTTCCAAGCACGAAAAAGGTCCCGCGCGCCCCCGGACAGGCGGCCATCAGATCCAGCAGCCGGCGTGCCGTGTCGGCGCACTCCTTACCGATCGGAAGATCGCGGTCCCAGGAAGACTGCGGCCAGTCTTCCACGTCTACGCTGAATATGATCCGCCGGCGCGGCGTCATACGTGCCCGACGGCAACGAAATCCATTCCCGCGCCCCGGATCTTGTCGATCTCGACCCGGCGGAACCCGGCCGATTTCATCAGATCCCTGATCTGATCTTCCCGATACAGCCAGAGCGGGCACTTCTTCATGCGATAACGGATTCGCCGGTTCGTCCCGCGCATCCAATGATCGCTGGGAAACGATATAACTGCCGAACCCCGCGTGCACCGCGCCAGCGCGCGCAGGAAGGCCGGCTTATCGGCGATATAGTCCATCACTCCCATCACGATGGCGTGATCGAACTGCTGCTTCGGGGCGGCGTCCGGGAACGCGCCTTCCGCAAACGAGCACACCCCGCCGAGGTTGAGCTTTTCAGCCCGCTGGCGGGCGAGTTGGAGCATCCCCGGTGCGAGATCGATTCCAAGCACCTGGCGCGCGCCGCGGATCGCGCACTCCACCGCGTATGGCCCGGAGCCGCAGCCGACATCCAGCACCGTCTTTCCTTCCAGCGGCATGATGGCGGCGAAGGTGCGATCGAAACGCTCATACATGTCACGCCGGAAATTCCGGTCGACCCATCGCATCAAGGGTGTGCGTTGATCGTCGTAAAAGGTATCGAAGACTTGTGCGGCCCGATGGAAGTACTGGCCGACTTCAGTTGTGGCTGTAATTGTGGATTTCATAGCGCTTTCCGCGACAACTGGATTGCAAGGCCAATGCCAATCGTCGAAATGTTCGAATCAACTAATTCCGATGCTGCCGCGATTCCCACGAAGCATCGGTGTTCCATTTTGGTGTATTTGCCCGCCCTACCGGCCATAAACTGGACGCTCGACAATTCTCGCGAGAGACACCCGCTAATCTCCCCCTACCCCTGGGTCCCATCCAGGAACTTGGTGTTTCGCTGGCGCCTGCCGGGGGTACATCTCGGGCGATCCGGTCAGCCTTTTCCGCACCGCGCGTCGCATTTTTCGGGCAAGCAGGCGGCCGCACGCAACCAGGGCAGGCAACGGATCTTCCCTGCAGAACCAGGCTAGTTCCTTTCGTCCCTTGAGCGACCTCCACCACTCCCCCGCGGTCAATTCGCCGTCGCGGATGTAGCCCATACCGGCCATCCAGTCGTGCGACTCGACGACGAAAGCCCGTTCCTTCATCACCGGCGATGGGGGCACTGTCTTTCCGCTCAGGTCGAGATACATCGCGCGGACCACGTCGATGCCCGCACCGTTTTCGAACATCCGGAAATTGGCGCCGATCCTGGGATTGAAGTCGAGAAGCTTGTATTGCCCGTCCCTCTTGTCGAACCGGTAGTCCATATCCATGATCCCTGCATAGCCGGTCGCCTTCAGCAGTTTCTCGGTTTGACGGCGGAGGGTCTCATTAGCGGCGGTAATCCCGAGCGTCGTCGGTCCGGCAAACGCCGGATAGGAGCGCAGTTTCTTGCCTGTGAACGAAACGAAGCACCCCGTCCGCGGATTTACGTAGCCGTGGAAGATCCAGTCTTCTCCGGCATGCCGCGGAATGTATTCCTGGAAGATCAGATTGGGGCAGCCGGATCGCTCCGTCTGCTCATAGATCCGCAGGAGCTCGGCCGGAGTCTTCACAATGGAAGTGCCGCGCGAGCCCTTCGGAAGACGTTGCGCGTCCGCCGCCTTGACGACTACCGGGAACTGCGCCTGTTCGATAAACGCGTGCACATCGCCGAGGCAAAGGGGAAACACCATCTCGGGCGACGGGATACCGATCTCGTTGCAAAGCAGGCAGAGCTCTCGTTTATTGGCAAGCTGACGTGGAAGACACCGCGGCAGACGCGAAAAAATGAAAGACTCTTCGAGAACCTCGGCCTGTTCGGCGACAATCGCCGCTGCCCGGTCATCGGTCGCAACCAGAATTGCCTTACGGCCGATTCGTGCGCCGATCGTGAGGAGGCCGGCCGCGATCTGTTCAGGTTTCTGATTCCCGGTGTTCCAAACGAACGACGCCTTGCTATACCGCGAAACCGCTGTCGGCGCCAAATGGCCGTCCACCACCGCGTAGACGTCCACACCCATCCGGCCCAGCGTCCGGACGACGCCGAGCGCGCCATGCTGGACCGCATTATGCCCCAGGTTGAAGACCAATACCGGAGTCTTTGGCGCTGCGCAGGGCCGCATCGCTACCCAACCTGACTCGCAGTCCGGACTTCTGTGCTATCCGTTACCCCCACTCGCTGAGGCGACTCGTTCTTCAGGCGTCCTGCTGCCAGATGATGGCAAATGCGCCGCGCCGTGTAATCCGCCCCGACCAGGAATCGCATCACCGGTCCGAAATATACGCCGCTTGCCACACCGGTGAAATAGAGACCCGGGACCGAACACTCGAAATTTCGCGAGAGTACGGGAGCTTGCGCCACGGTTCTCACCTTCGATTTCAGTTCCGGGCTCAGGAACGGCAGCCGGTCCAGGCCAAAACGGTACCCCGTGGCCGCGATGACGTGTTCGGTGTGAAGACGCAGTACCTGGCCGTCCCTCAGCGACACATGCAGCAGGGCCTTGGCGTCGCGAGCCTCCGCATTCAAGACCACGTGATCGCTCAGAACCGGCAACTGGCCGTTGACGCGCCCCTTGAGCCACCAGCCTCCCGCGGGCCCAAGCACGTTCTTGAATCGCTCAAATCGTACGGCCCGGGGTAGATGCCGGAAAAGGCTCGGTGCACTGCAATACGCCCGCAATTGTAGTCCGCAGCCAAGACCTGACGACGGATGACGCAGGCGCTCGTACAGGGATCGCCCGCCCTCCTTCGGACCCGAGTTCCATGCCAGAGCAGGTGCTCGCACCAACAGCCGGACGTCCGCCCCTCCTTCACTGAGCAACGCCGCTGTTTCCAGCGCCGATTGGCCGCCTCCGATGACGATCACATTCTTACCCTCGAACGTGCTCAAGTCGTGGTGAGCGGAAACATGCGACAGCAGTTCAGGAGAAAGCTTCGCGAGTTCCGCCGGAATATGCGAGGCGTGCTCTAAGCCCGTCGCCAGCACCACGCGGTTCGCCCGCAGCTTCTCGCCGTTCTCCAGGTACAACTCAAACCAATTGCCTACGCGCTCAATGCGCTTGACCATCACCTCTTCGATGTCCGGCGCCAGTGTCCTCTGGAACGTCATCGCGTATTGAGTGAAGACGTCGAGCGGCACGGGCTTCGCCGTATCGGCGTAAGGTATCCCCATCGTCGCGCAGTACTGCCGCAAGGTATGGCGCCCGTCCGGATCCGATAGATTGGAGGCGAACCCTTCGGACTTCAGGAACATCCCCTTTGGCATCTGCTGCCTCCACCGGTACATCGGGCGTCCAAAAATCCGAAAGTCCACGCCTGCGGAGCGAAGGTGCGCCGCGATTGAAATTCCGTACGGTCCAGCGCCAACGATTGCGACTGAAGTGACGGACCTGTTTTGCATTCAGTATTCCTCCGAGAGCCTGACGCGAACGGCCACCGGTAGATCCTGGTTCCCGGTTCGCGGCCTGTTCGGCCCGATACCAAACCTGCAAGAGCACTGCCAGTACGTATCGGTTTCATCGGCACACTCGGTTCAAGTTGATCTGCTTCGACTAACGCGTCCCCGCCCGGCCGCACGCGCAAGCCGTCGGCTGGTATCGGCAACCCACAAGACGGAATGCGGGTCGCCTTTCACGCCTTCACGTTGCGCCAGCGAGAGTACACCCGTTCACCAGTTCGGCGGCGTACGCTTAACCACAGTTCCGCGGCGCTTCGAATGGAAACCGGTTGCCACAACTCGAACCGCTCCTGCCATTCCGTCGCTAGCCGGGAAGCCGCGATCGCTGCCATGTTGTGCCCCAACCCCTGGAAACTGAGCGATATCCGAAGAGCTGTGGCAACTGGCAGCGTCCGTGCTTTGCCACGTTTCGTGCGAGACGACCGCCCGGACCAAACAGGAATGGATGGGTTTATCGACCCCGCGGAAAACGGAAAGGTCGGCTCCGCTGAGAATCTCATTGATTTCCCGGAGCCGGCACAGGGCGAACGCGCCTGGTTTGCTCTCAGCGTGAGAGCGCGGCATGAGAAGGTCATATCGCAGTTGCTGTCCTTTAAAGGGTTCGAAACCTTCCTTCCCCTGTTCACCCGCCGGCATCAGTACGCGCGCCGCGTTCGCGAGTTCCAACTCCCGCTGTTTCCCGGATATCTGTTTTGCCGGTTAGACCCGTCGGCGAGACTCCCTATCTTGATCACCCCCGGCGTGCTCCGCCTCGTCGGGGCCGGGGGCATGCCGATTCCCGTCGATAGCCTGGAAATCGAGGCTCTTCAGAAAGCCGTTCAGGCGCAAGTGCCCATGATTCCGCATCCGTATTGGAAATCGGGACAGGTTGGCCGTATCACCTCCGGCGCCCTCGCCGGAGTCGAAGGCATCGTGGTCAGCGCCAACCCGAAGGCGCGCCTGATTCTCTCGGTCACCCTGCTGCAACGTTCGGTCCTGTTGGAAATCGACTCCGAGCGGGTGTCGCTCGTGGAGGATTTGAAAAGTTCCGAGGCGGTGCCGGCGCACGCCGCGATGAATCTATGACGGTGCGGTGCAAGCCGCCTGCCGCACGGCGCCTCTCTCGCGCGTTCGATATGGTTGTATCTCTTGCGGCCCTCATCTTGTTAGCGCCGCTGTTCGCCTTGTGCGCGCTGCTGATCCTTGTCGACGACGGCCCGCCCGTTCTGTTTCGTCAAACGCGCATCGGGCGCCACGGCGCGCCCTTTACCATTCTGAAGTTCCGATCCATGCAAACCGGCCATCGGGGCGTTCCTCTCACCGTGAGCCGTGACTCTCGCGTGACGAGAGTTGGGGCCTGGCTCCGCGCCCTGAAAATTGATGAGTTGCCGCAGTTGCTCAATGTTCTGCACGGAAGCATGAGCCTCATCGGGCCCCGCCCGGAGGTTCCCGAATACGTCGAGTTCGATGACGAGATCTGGCGCGAGGTGCTTGAACTCCGGCCCGGCATCACCGACCTGGCCAGCCTTGCCTTTCGCCACGAAGAGGCCGTCCTCGCCTCCGCCGTCGATCCGGTCGAGCATTACCGCTCTGTCGTTTTGCCCGAAAAGCTCAGATTGAATCTCCAGTACCAGCGATCGCGCTCGTTCGTTCTCGATCTGAAATTGCTGTGCATGACAGCACGCTACAGTTTTTTCCCGGGTGGTTTTGACCGCGACCGTATCCTCACGGCGCTGGGCGCTTCCGAATCGGCCGCCGGCACCCCCGTCAATGTCCGAGTTTAAGGAGCCCAATCACGTGAACGTCACCGTAATGCCTGACCGCCGTTTTATCCCCTTTCATACCCCCAGCATCGGCGAAGAGGAGATCGCCGAAGTCGAAGCCGCGTTGCGCTCCGGCTGGATCACCACCGGACCCCGGACCGCTCAGTTCGAGGAGCAGTTTCGCGCCTACGTCGGCGCCTCTCATGCCATTGGTGTCAATTCCTGCACCGCCGGATTGCACTTAGCCTTGGCCGCTTTGGGCATCAAAAGAGGCGATGAGGTGATCACGACCCCGTTGACCTTCTGCTCGACGGTGCACACCATTCTGCATGTCGGCGCCAGACCGGTCCTGGCCGATATCGGCGACGACGGCAATATCGATCCGGAGCAAATCGCTCGCGCCATCACGCCGCGCACGCGCGCGATCGTGCCGGTGCACTTTGCCGGGCTCCCCTGCGACATGAAAGCGATCTGGAAAATCGCGCGCCGCCATAATCTGTTTGTCGTCGAAGATGCGGCCCATGCAGTCGGGTCCCATTATGAAGGCCGTCAGATCGGCATGGCGCCCGAAGAAGGGCGGCAAGACGCCAGTGATGCCGTCGCTTTCAGCTTCTATGCCACCAAGAATCTGACCACCGGCGAGGGCGGAATGGTCACCACGCCGCATGAGTCGCTGGCCGCGCGTATGCGCATGCTCTGCCTCCACGGCATGAGCCGGGATGCATGGAACCGCTACTCGCAGCGCGGGAATTGGTTCTACGAAGTAGTGGCCGCCGGATTTAAATACAATCTTACCGATATTCAATCTGCCCTCGGCATCCATCAGCTCCACAAGCTCGACTCGTTTATCCATACCCGCGCGCGTTACGCCTCCATCTACAACCGGGCCTTCGCCGGGATGGGAGAGCTCGAAATCCCCTCCGAGGGCGAGCGCGTCCGTCACGCCTGGCACCTGTATGTCTTGCGCCTGAACCTGGCGCGGTTGAAGGTTGATCGCGACGCGTTTATCGAAGAACTCCGCGAACGTGGTGTTGGCTGCAGCGTCCACTTCATTCCGATCCCCATTCATCCGTTTTTCGCTCGAAAGCGGCTCTCCGCGCAGCCTTGCCAGCGCGCGCTCGATCTCTATCCGCGCATTTTGTCGCTGCCTCTTTATCCGGCGATGACCGAGGACCAGGTGCGGTACGTCGCCGGCTGCGTCAAGGACATCGTCTCCGCGCACCGGCTGCGTGTTCATGGCGTCCGCACCGGCACCATTTAGACGGATGCAAACTCTGCCGGGCTGTATGCCAGTATTTGGAAACACATCTCGCCTGATCGTGCGCCAGATTACGATGCGGGTTCGCCAACTATGAAACTCTCATCCATACTGGGTGTTTTGAGGGCCGCGAGAAGTGGCCCTTTCTGTTGCCCATCGGGGCCGGGACGTCGTTGCATGAGTCGCGAGAGACCATCGAGCCGTGCAATTGAATCAATCTTTTCGAATGCACGGCCGCGTGCCGGAAACGCTTTCGGGAAGTGGAAATCGCGTTCCTCTCGGAGGCACTGGCCTGCTCCGTCGGCGCCGGCTTGTAAACTCCGCGGGACCGCGCGAAGAAGTTACTTCTACCTCTCGTGTTGGCGGCCAAACGGAGATTCACTTGCTTATCGTTTCTCGCTTTTGGTGACCGATTTCGATCGGGTGAAATGAACAGGGTCGCGATGAACAAAACCAGTGCTGCACAAATATCCGCGGGTAGTGGGCTTAAGGAGCGAATTCGCGAGATCGTCAGTGAGAATGCCGGGCTCAAATTGCCTCTCGAGGAGATCAAGGACTCGACCGACCTTTACCGCGCCGGTATGACCTCGTATTCGAGCGTGCTGCTCATGATTGCGCTTGAGAACGAGTTCAGTATTGAGTTTCCCGACGGCATGCTGAGCCGGGATGTTTTTGAGAGCGTCGACGCCATCGCGCATGCCCTCGACAGCCTGCTGAGGGCCGAATCATGAGTCCACAGCCGGAGCCGATCTCCCTGGCGAAGCTCACCGATTCGGAGGAATTCCGCCACGCGCTGGAAATTGCGGCGCGTCATGCCGCCGAGGTTGACCGCGACGGCCGTTTTCCTTCCGAAGCCTTGCGGGCCCTGCGTGCCGCCGGGGCTCTTGGGTGGTCCGTGCCGCGCGAGTACGGCGGCGCCGGCGCCCTCATTGAGGATCTCTCGGAAGCCGCCTTTGAGCTGGCGCGCCGTTGTGCCGCCACCGGCATGATCTTCGCGATGCACCAGATCCAGGTCGCGTGCATCGTGAGGCACTTCCAGAATTCTCCCTGGTTTGAGGCTTATCTGCGGCGTTTGGTCCGTGAACAGCGATTGATCGCGTCAGCCACGTCGGAGGTCGGCGTCGGCGGTGAAATCCGCAAAAGCATCGCAGCCCTCAATCCCGCCAAGGATTTTTCCAACGGCGCACTTCATTTCGAAAAAAAGGCTTCCACGATTTCGTATGGCGCCCAGGCCGATGACATACTGACCACTGTTCGCCGCGGCCCCGATGCCGATCAGAGCGATCAGGTGCTTGTCCTCACGCATGTCGCCGAGATGGAGATGAAGCAGGCCAGCGACTGGGATACTTTGGGAATGCGCGGCACCTGCAGTCCGGGTTTCGCCGTTCGCGCCGCTTGTTTGCCTGATCAGGTGCTGCCCGTTCCGTTCGCCACCATCTCCGCCGAAACCATGGTCCCGTACTCGCATCTCCTCTGGGCGCACGTTTGGCTCGGCCTCGCCAACGACGCATTCAACCGGGCTCAGAAATTCGTCCGCGACCAGGCTCGCCAGAATCCCAAGGCGACGCCACCGTCTGCGCAGCGGTTGTCGGAATTGTCCGTGTCCATGGCGATGTTCCGCGCGCTGGTTCAAACCGCGCTCAAGGAATACATGAGTCTCGCCAGCGGAGAAGGGCGTCCCACGCTCTCCACCATCGGCTACGCCGTTCGCGTGAACAATCTCAAAATCGCTGCGTCGGAAGCCGCCGTCGACGCATGCCAGCGTGCTCTCCGCGTCTGCGGCATTATGGGATACAAAAATGACGGCCCCTATTCGGTGGGCCGGCACCTGCGGGATGCACACTCCGCCGCCCTCATGATTGCCAATGACCGGCTCCATGCGACCAATGCCGCACTGTTGTTGGTCCACCGGGAGGCGAGATGACCACTGCTGTCGACATCACCACTGAACAGAAGTTCCTTCAGGATCTGATCGCCGCCGGCCATTTGCTTCCCAGCGGCGAGCCCGGTCTCTACGGCCGCGGCGCGATTTTCGAAGACGTTCGCACCAGAGTCGACGCGCTTGTCACCCGCGCCGGCGCCGAAGACCGCGCCGAAACCCTGCGCTTTCCGCCCGTGATGCCGAAACGCACCCTCGAGACGTCGGGCTATTTGAAATCGACCCCGCAACTGTGTGGCGCCATATTCAGTTTCGAAGGCGGCGATGCGGACGCTCGCGAGTTGGCCGCGGCGGCCAACGCCAATCAGGATTGGGGCCGCTACCTCACCTTGACCGGCGTCGTG
>Ga0335079_10008313_pt1 | contig 11834 bp, 13 predicted proteins | sample Lox_Sample_33_FD_206719 | JGI IMG/M metagenome (GOLD analysis project Ga0335079, IMG submission 206719) | Soil microbial communities from Loxahatchee National Wildlife Refuge, Florida, United States - Lox_Sample_3.3 | ecosystem: Environmental > Terrestrial > Soil > Wetlands | place: USA... | reverse complement strand
AGCCCGGCGACATGGGCTGGATCGTCCATCGCCACGGCCTGCTCTATTCTCAAGAACATGGTTATGATGAGCGCTTCGAAGCGCTCGTCGCCGAAATCGTCGCGGAATTTGTCCAGCACTTCGATGCTAAACGTGAACGCTGCTGGATCGCTGAGAGAGATGGTGAAATTGTTGGTTGCGTGTTCGCCGTTCGTAAATCGAAGACCGTCGCCAAATTGCGCCTGCTGCTGGTGGAGCCTTCCGCCCGGGGTCTGGGCATCGGTTCACAGTTAGTCAGCCAGTGTGTGCGCTTCGCCCGTCAGGCTGGCTACAAGAAATTGATGCTGTGGACCCAGAGCGAACTTCTCGCCGCCCGGCATCTCTATCAGCAAGCCGGCTTTCGCCTCGCCGGCAAAAAGCGCCACGAGAGCTGGGGACGCAAACTCGTAGCGGAAACCTGGGAGCTGAAGCTGAGGTAATCCCCGGTAGACAACGGTTCTGGCTTTCCGAAAGGGTCCCTGCAGTCTTGAAAACGAATGTACCGCTTCTGAGGGGTCTAACACATCATTTTGTGTCGGTCGATACTTGTGGCAAGCTGGACAAATGGCAAAGGCTTACAGAACTGATGTACTCAGCCAAAAGAAGTTTCAATCGGAAATCCAGCAACGTGCGAAGGCTCTCAAGGCAGAGCGCGTGCCGTGCCCGTTGCCGGATTGCGAGTGTACTTATGAAATGTACGGCTGCAGCCCCGCGAATCTTGCCGACTACGTAGCGACTCTTCAAGACCGGGTCAAGCGAGAACATCCCGGTCACACCAGCGAGGTACTAGCAGTCAACGAATTTCGCAAAGTGCCCAGGTAAACCACGCGCCCCGATAGGGCAAAAGATGCAGCGGCGGCTACCCCTGCGAGTTGGATGTTCAATCTCAGCAATGGCGTCTCTCGCTTCCTTACTGACTGCCCACCAGCCTTGCAGGGCGCGGTGGTCGGTTTCTGCTAGGCGGTGTGAGCAGTTAGGCAAGCGCGGCTTAGTTCTTCTTACGCAGAGCTGTCGGATGTTTAGGTTGGTAAAGCCCGATCGTGCCGCCACCCGGGATAGTCATCGAGGTCACTAATCCCCATCCCTGATCCTTGATCGCAGAGCACTTCACCCGCTTCTTCTTCAGCTCCGCAACGGTCGCCTTCACGTCGTCGCACATCAGATAGAGCTGATGACGCACTCCATCATCACCTGCCGGATGAATGCCCAGTTCGGCTGGCGGAAGCGCAAACAGCAACCAACCATGTCCCGCATCCACCGACGGAAAACCCAGCACATCCTTGAAAAATGCGCGAGTCTTCTCCGCGTCTTCCGCGTAGATCAGAGCATGGACGCCATCGATCATGCAAACTCACGTGGAGACAGGCCCTCGGCTGACTCGATTTGCCGAAGGCCTGAGCAAGGCAGAAGAGGATGTCGAGGGGACTTACCAGAGGATCGTAGCTCCGCTACTCTCCCGCTCCTGGAGCGCCCTTCTGCAATTCACTTAGCGCGGCCAAGACTTCCTCGCTGTGCTTGTTCGGTTCCACGCTGGTGTAGGCCCGCGCGATCTTGCCCTGCGGATCGATCAAAAACGTGTGCCGCGCCGCGATCTGCGTCACCCCGAAATTCATCACCGAGCCATATTCGCTCGAAACCTTGTGGTCGGTATCGGCCAGCAGCTTGAAGTTCAGGCCTTCCTTGGTGCAAAACTGTTTGTGGGAATCGGCGCTGTCTACGCTCACCCCTAGCACCACTGCGTTCTTTTGAGCGTATTGTGCCTGGTCGCGCTGAAAGTTGTGCGCCTCGATGGTGCACCCGCTGGTGAAATCCTTGGGATAGAAATAGAGCACCACCCACTTGCCGCGGTAATTCTTCAGGCTGATTTGGTTGCCATCTTGCGAAGGCAGAGTGAACTCTGGCGCCAAACTCCCCACTGCAGGAGGAGACCCCGCAAACACCGCTCGCGCCGCAATGCCCATCACTCCGATTCCCAATGCCACCAGTACAACAATGATCCAGATACGCATACCCGCCTCCTCGTATCAGTGAAGGCTACCGCACGCCCAGCGGCCTTGTCTACACGCCCCGCCCCTCGTTTGACTTGTTCACCACCGGCACATACCATGTGCCGGGCCTGGGTCAGGTAGTCAAATACGACTCCAAAATAATCAGAGAGAGGAACATGAGAAAAGCTACCGTATTCTCGATTGTGATTTTCCTTGTCGTGTGCGCCTTGTCCAACGCTGCGTCGGCGCAGAAGGCAACCGTCCTGCGCGTAGTCACCATCAAGACGGACAACGTGCCTGCCTATGTGGCGGAGATTGAAAAGGGAAGGCAAGTGCAGAAGAGTATGGGGCTCTCGGCAGTGACGCGAGTCTGGCAGGCGCGATTCGCCGGTCCAGAAGCGGGAACCGTCGTGGTGAGCATCGAGTATCCCAACATGGCCGCTTTTGCCGCGGACACCGCCAAGGCCGATGCCAGCCCTGATTACCAAAACTGGCTGAAGGGCCTCAACAAAATACGAACCATCGTCTCCGATAGTTTGTACAGCGAATGGTAGCAACGACTGGGCGCGGGCATCCGGCCCGCTCGTTCTTTCTGATGCGCCGCTTCCCGCCGGCACTGAGTTTGACATCTATTCCCCGCGGGAGTAGGGTTCCGAGCGCAACCCAACACAACAACAGGAATTGATACAGTCCGGCCTTCGCGGACGAGTCCGCAAATTTATTGAGGAGAACAACAAGCATGAAGAGGAACAGGAAGCTGTGGGGGATTTTGGCAACACTGTGCACGCTCATGATCGTGGCCGCCTGGGCCACGTCCGCGTTCGCGCAGGCAGCACCGATGGAAAAGGCGCCGATGTACAGCTACGTTGGGAATTGGACCATTCCCCGCCCGCAGTGGGCGGACATGGAAAAGAACGACGCCGCCGACCAAGCAATTCTGGCCAAAGCGCTGGCCGATGGAACCCTCGTGGCCTATGGCAGCGACATGAACCTGGTGCATCAGGTGGATGGACCGACGCACGACAGCTGGTGGTCGGCGACGTCCATGGCCGGGATACTGGCTGTGCTGGATAAGTTCTACAAGTCCGGCTCGGCAACTGCACCGGTAATGGCCAGCGCCACCAGGCACTGGGACGACATATTCGTCGCCCGGCATTACAACTGGCATTCAGGCTCGTATAAGGGCGCCTATACGCGGGTGGGAGTGTACAAGCTGAAGCCCGACGCACCCGCCAATGCGGTTGATACGCTCAGCAAGAATCTGATCGTGCCGCTGATGGAGAAACTGCTCGCCGGCGGTGCGATTGTCGAGTATGAAATCGACGTTGAAGCGATCCACACGGAAGATCCCGCAATGTTCTGGATCGTCTTCATCTCGCCCAACGCCGACGGCCTGGACAAGTTCGACGGCGCGCTGCAGGATGCGATTAAGACGAACCCCTTGCTCAGCCCGAGTTTCAACTCGATGGTTGACTACACCGGGCACCGCGACTATCTGGCCAGCTCAACCGTGACGTACAAATAGCCCGGATCGTCGGTTCGGTTGCCACGGTTTGCGTGCGGCGGCTGCGCTTAGTGAGACAGCCGCCGCGCCTTTGTACTCTTTACTCTCCCAAGGTCGGCCCTGAATCTACTTACAGTTGCAGTAGCGCAACGTGGTCACGGTTCCCAGCTTGCCGCCTTCGTCGTAATGAAACACAAACAAGCGATCGAATTCCTCAATCTTGGGCATCTTCCCCGCCCCTAGCGCTTTCAGGATCTTGGGCAGCGTCTCTGAGTGCGCTACCACCAGCACGTTGTCGTTGGTGTCGGCCTGCAACTGCGCCACCAGACCCTGGATATCTTTCTGTTCCATCACGATCGGCGTCAGGCCGAGTATCTGGGTCAGCGGATCGGCGGTCTGCTGGGTGCGCGTGATCGTAGTTACAAAAATCTTGCGTATCTCCGCCTCGGCGAGGAGATGTGCCAGGCACTGGGCGCGCTCATGCCCCTGCTCGGTGAGCAATGCGTTTTTCCCATCCGAGTCTTTTTCCGCGTGCCGCACCAGAAAGACCAACCCACTGTGTGTCTGGGCCAAACTGCTAGCCGCTAACGCGATCACTACGACGGTCCTCGCCAGCCACTTCATTCGTCCGACCTCCTCGCGAAATTCAAGGCCAGCCAGTATAACGTCGGAGCCCCATCCTGAGGGGAGATTGAAGAAGTGTTCCGTACGGAACATTTGAAAAAGCACAAAACGGATCGAGCTAAGTGCTTGGAAAAAGTTCGCGAGGTTGATGACGCGGGGGTTACGTGGCGGTCTCGGTGTCTACCGTCGTAGACGTTCAAGTCCACGAAAGTGGACTTGACTTCGCGAGCTTTCGGGAAGGGCACGGCTTCAGGTTTCATAGCCTGCCCTGAGCGAAGTCGAAGGGTGCCGAAAGCCTCTCTCAATGTGTCATCCCGAGCGGAGCCAGATCACTCGCTTCGCGAATCTATCCCCTCGGCCTCCGTGGCGCCTAGGCCACCGCAGGCTTTGTTCCGCCTTTCATCTGCGCCAGCAGGCCCGCTTGGTCGTAATAGATGCGCTCAGAGATCAGCTTGCCTGAACCGGCGTCGAAGGCGTAAAAAACGGCCATCTCGACCCGGATCGTATTCCCCAATGGCTTCACGCCTCCAAAATCTCCCTGATGAGTTCCGCTGAGTACGACTTCCCGGATCGAGCAGCCCGGCACGTCGTGCTCCGACCTGACTTCAATTTGCAAATCCGGCACGGCGGCAGCGATGGATTGATAGAACCCGCGCACCCCTTCGATGCCCTTGAAGCTCGCACCCAGCGGAACCACGTCGTAGTGAGCCCTGGAATCCTGCACAAAGGTGTCGTAAACCGCGGGCCGGTTATGTTCGTTCTCGCCTCGAATGTGTTCGGCGACGGTTCTCCGCTGACGTTCGATTGCGCTCTCCATGCCTGAACCTCCAACTCGAATTCCTTTCCGGGGCACGATTGTAGCGCACGGGGATTCGTGGACGATGTGGGCGCGAGCGTTCCTTCGACTTTGCTCAGGACAGGCTCGGCTCGTGCATTCTGCGGGAAGGGCACGGCTTCAGGTTTCATAGCCTGCCCCGAGCGAAGTCGAAGGGCGCCGCAAGCCTCTCCCAATTTGTCATCCCGAGCGTAGCCAGATCATTCGTGTAGCGAATGATCTGGCGGAGCCGAGGTCGAGGCGGCGCGGATCTCAGTCGCGGCGCAAAGACCGCGTTCCCGAGCGGAACTTAACCGGCTCGGGGTCGCTGCCTTCGTGTCGGAAAGTGACTTGCTTCATGGCGAGCTGGCTGGCTGCTCCGAGTTTACGGAACAGGCGTTGAATGTGGGCGCGTACCGTCTGCTCAGAAATGTGCAGCTGGGCGGCGATCTCCTTGTTGCTGAGGCCATCCACGATCAGACCGACGATCAGTTGCTCGCGACCCGAGAGGCCTGGACCCGCGTTGCTCCGATAGCCGGGCGCAGGTGCGCCGCGCAGCAAGCCTTCGGTGCTCAGGTCTTCATCCAGCTCGGGCCAGTGGATGCCGTAGCTGCCCCCAGCAATTTTCCAGTTCTTGCGCTGAGCCGGTGTGGCATTGAGCAGGCGCGGATACCACGCCAGCGGCACGGTGATCACACGCCCATCGCGCAGAGACACGCTCAGGGCATCGTCGCTAAACGCAACGTCCAGGACGCGCTCATCCGCCGCTGCCGCCGAAAAACTCACTCCAAGCCTCCAGGAACTGTGCCTTGCGCTCGGTCACTATCGATTGTATCTCGCGAAGCTCGTGGGCGCGAAATCCGAAGTTGGCGGCCAACTGGACTGGATTGAGCCAGAACTTGGCGGAAAGGTCGTCCCGGTCCACGTGAATATGGGGTGGCTCGTTCGGTTCGTGACTGTAGAAATAGAACCGATAGGGGCCGAACCGGAGTACCGTCGGCATGTGCCGGATTGTACAGGAATTACCGCGGCCCAAGACATGGGTCAGCTAACGCGCAGGCGCGACCCACGGCCCACCCTTGCCAAAACCGGGCAAGGCTTGCCCTGAGCGAAGTTGAAGGGATGGGCTCCCCCAGAGATTTGCCGTGTGCTCAATGCGGCGGATGAGGCCCGGGCGTTCTCACTCCGTCCCAATAGCAGATATTCCGGTAGTGTGACTGGCAATGCCGGCAATTCTGTTTTCAAGGAACTCCTTTGCCTGTCGCAACTCGGACTCCTCCAACCTTGGAGACCACATTTTGTAGAGTTGCACGATGTTATTCCAATACCCCTGCGGATTATGGGCCTTGTGGCGCGACCACGCGATGAGGTCGTAGTGGTCCTGAACAGTGCCACAGAAGCTCCTACCGATGATCTTGAAGCCGGTAGCTTCGTCGGCGACACCGGAAGTGAATGCCGCCGAGATTGCTTCTAACTCATTCATCGCCGGAAGCCAGGAATGGATCCCATACCGCTTCATTACCGTTTCCAGGCCTTGTACACTGCGCGGGATTGAGTCCCTCGTGAAGTCGCCAATCGGGCCAGAGTAGGGCCCCAGTTTCTCACCCTCGCGCGCATCGAAGAATACACCCTGCAGTCTCACGTAATCGCACAGGTACCGGCTGGCGTACTCGATGGCTTTCTCCTTGGCTGCCCGTTCGTTTCGAACGCGAATATCCTTCTTCAAGAGCCCAATTTGCTTAAGCCCGAAGGCGACCGCGATTGCAACCACGATCCCGCTGAAAAAGTAAGCTGCCTCCAGCCAAGGTCTTAGATGTCCGAGCATGTCAACTCCATGTGTAGCTGCCCCAACCTGCGCCGCAGATCAGTCCTTTTTCACCGATATTCTATGCCGAAAAAAAGGGCCACGGCGTGCCGTGACCCCCTCACAGTACGTCCACTTGTCGTTCTAGACCTCAGCGGCTAAAGCCAGCGAGGTTCGGTTCACTTTTCGGCATGGCTGAAGCCATGCCCTTTCAAAACCCTTCCGTCGCTTCGCTCCGGGGCCGGGTTCCTTCGACTTCGCTCAGGACAGGCACCGACCCCCGGCCTACACGCGTCGCTGCGCTGGACAGCCCCTTCGACTTCGCTCAGGGCAGGCTTGGGCGGCTGTCCCTACGTAATCCCGCTCGCTTGCCGTACCTCGCCAGAATCAGATCGTGCGCAGCACTGCTTTCTCCGCGGCTTGCGGCAGCTTGATGGGAACGAAATACTCTTCCGGATACAGATAGTCTTCGCCGGACTCGTCGATTACCCGCATCTGGTGGTGCTTCGATGCCTGCTCATCGCTCAGCAGGCGGTACACTTTCCGCAGTTCGAGAGACGCAGAGTAGTCCTTGTTGCGCACGCACAGGACGAAGCGGGCTTCGCCCTTTTTCGGATCACTCGACAATCCGCTTGATTTTGTGTTCTTTCGCGCCGATCCCATGAGCTTCATACCAATGAATCTCCGCCTGGCATCTCGTCCCGTCAGGAAACTCGATGCTCGCGGTGCCCTTCAGCTTTCTCCATCGGCCCTTTCCGTAAATCTTCCCGAGCCGTTTACGTTCGCGGATCGCCTTGCCGCTGGCAATGACTTCGACGTCTTTGATCCGACCGACGATCTTGAAATGCATCAACCTGCACCACTAGCGAGGATCACCCTCCAAGACTGCTTCCGTCGCTTCGCTCCCAATTTAGAAGCTCGCCTGGCGCTTTATTGCGATCCCGTGCGGGATCGCGCGCCGTGGCTCGCCCGGGTTCCCTCGACTTCGCTCGGGACAAGCTCTTCGCTCGGCAAAATCAAAAACACCTCGCTCAGGATGACAAATCAAAACCCTTTGCGGAGCTGCGCTCCGCTGGACAGCCGAGGGCGGCTGTCCCCACGCAACCGCCGCACACTTTGGACGGGCGGGTCGCCCGTCCCCACACAGACATCCTAGCTGCACCCGCTGGTGCTGCCGCAGCTCATGCAGCGGTAGCAGCTTCCGTTGCGGGTCATGATTGAGCCGCAGAAGCTGCAGGTGGGGGCGTCGCCCAGATCGACGAGGCCGGCCAGGGCGTCGGCGGCGTGGTGCGATAACCCAGATCCCAGTTTGCGGTTCTCAGTTCCCAGTTGCGGCGCCGGGGCGCTCATGTCCCCGATTTCTGACGGCTGAGGGCTGAGAGCTGACGGCTTCAGTCTCAGATTCTCGAACAGCAACTGCTGCTGGCCGGTCAAGAAGCGCAACTGGAGCCAGCGGAAGATGTAATCCATGATCGACTTGGCGAAGCCGATCTCGGGATTGTTGGTCCAGCCGCTGGGCTCGAAGCGGGTGTGGGCGAATTTTTCGCACAGCAGCTTCAAGGGCACACCGTGCTGGATGGCGATGGAGACGGCCAGCGCGAAGCTATCCATGAGGCCGCTGACGGTCGAGCCTTCTTTGGCCATTTTGATGAACAGCTCGCCCGGGCTGCCGTCGGGATAGAGGCCGACGGTGATGTAGCCCTCGTGGTCTCCGACTTTGAATTTGTGGGTGATGGAGGCGCGCTCTTCGGGCAGACGATGGCGCACGGCGCGGGGAGGCGCGTTGGGGTCTTGCTCCTCGCTTTGGACGGGCGAGGCGCCCGTCCCCACACGACCAGATTCTGCTGTTTTGGTTCCAGCGGCGGAAAGTGGCTGCGACTTTTTGCAGCCATCGCGGTACACGGCGACTGCTTTCAGGCCGAGCTTCCAGGCCTGGAGATAGGCTTCCATGATGTCTTCAACCGTGGCCGACTCAGGCAGGTTCACGGTTTTCGAAATCGCGCCGGAGATGAAGGGTTGCGTCGCGGCCATCATGTTCAGGTGCCCCATGTAATGGATGGAGCGCGTGCCTTTCGCCGGCTTGAAGGAGCAATCGAAGACCGGCAGGTCTTCTTCCTTGATCTGCGGCGCGCCCTCGATCGTGCCCGTGGCGTCGATGTAGCTGACGATGGCGTCGGTCTGGTCGTGATCGTATCCCAGCTTGAACAGCGCCGTGGGAACGGTGTTATTCACGATTTTGATCATGCCGCCGCCGACCAGCTTTTTGTATTTCACCAGAGCCAGGTCGGGCTCGATGCCGGTGGTGTCGCAGTCCATGAAGAAGCCGATCGTGCCGGTGGGAGCGAGAACTGTGACCTGGGAGTTGCGGTAGCCGAATTTCTCGCCGTGGGCGAGAGCTTCGTCCCAGCAGGTTTTGGAGGCGGAGATGAGTTCGTCGAGTTGGGCGGCCGCGCCGCGTTCGGCCGCACCGGTGGCGGCTGTCCCCAGGTGAGCGCCGATGGCGTTGACCGAGGCGCGGTGCATGCGGATGACGTCGAGGAACGGTTCGCGGTTGATGTACCAGCCGGGGCAGGCGGCTCCGGGGAAAGCCGCCGAGCTTCGCTCGGCCTGGCCGGGTCGGAGACCCGGTCCCACATGGCTTGTGCCAATGTCAGCGCCCAGGTTGGTCTCTGCGAGATTTTTCTGGGTGGCTTCGGTTGCGGGCGTAAGCGGTTGGCAGAGTTCGGCGATGCGGGAGGATTGCAGATAGGCCTCGCCGCACATGATGGCGGTGACGCAAGCGGCGTAGTCGCGGCCGGCGTCAGAGTCGTAAGGCAGGCCGCAAGCCATGAGCAGCGCACCGAGATTGGCGTAGCCCAGGCCCAGCGGACGATAGTCGTGGGAGTTGCGCATGATCATCTCGGTGGGATAGCCGGCGTTGTCGACGATGATTTCCTGCGCGGTGATCAGAACGTCCACGGCGTGACGGTACGCTTCCACGTCAAAGGTGCCGTTGGGCGCGAACTTCAGCAGGTTGAGGCTGGCCAGGTTGCAGGCCGAGTCGTCGAGGAACATGTATTCCGAGCACGGGTTCGAGGCGTTGATGCGCGCGGTGTTCTTCGACGTGTGCCAGCGGTTGATGGTGGTATCGAACTGCATGCCGGGGTCGCCGCAGTGCCAGGTGGCATCGGAGATGAGGCGGAGCAGTTCCTTGGCCTTGTAGGTCTTCATCGGCCGGCCGTCTTTTACGGCGTGAGTGGTGAAGCCGTTGTCGCGGACCACGTTGTACATAAAGTCGTCGGTCACGCGCACGGAGTTGTTGGCGTTCTGAAAAAAGATGGACGAGTAGGCTTCGGAATCGGGCGAAGAGCCGTCGTAGCCTGCGGCGACCAGCGAGTGCGCCTTGGCTTCTTCTTTCTGCTTGCACAGGATGAACTCTTCGATATCGGGATGGTCGGCGTTGAGAATGACCATTTTGGCAGCGCGCCGGGTTTTGCCACCCGACTTGATGACGCCGGCGAAGGCGTCAAATCCTTTCATGAAGCTGAGCGGGCCGCTGGCGGTTCCGCCGCCGCTCAGGCCTTCCGTCGAAGAACGCAGAGTCGAGAGATTGGTGCCCGTGCCTGATCCCCACTTGAAGAGCATGCCCTCGGTCTTGGCCAAAGTGAGGATGGAGTCGAGCGAGTCTTTCACCGAATTGATGAAGCAGGCGGAGCACTGCGGCTTGGTGTAGCCGACCACGCCGAACTCGACGGTCTGGGTGCGGGGATTCCAGTGCCAGTTCTGGCCGTCGGACTTAGGCTCGATGCGCTCACAGCCGACATTGAACCAGACCGGCGAATTGAAGGCGGCGTATTGGCGAACCAGGATGTGGACGAGCTCGTCGTGGAAAGCTGCTCCGTCTTCGGGTGAGCGGAAGTAGCCCTGGGCCAAACCCCAGTCGCGGATCGTTTCGGCCACGCGGCTCACCAACTGGCGCACGCCGGTTTCGCGCTCGGGCGTGCCCAGCGTGCCGTGCAAGTATTTTGAGGCCACGATGTTGGTGGCCGTCATCGACCAGTCTTTGGGAACTTCGACGTCCTTTTGTTCAAAGATGATGCCGCCCTTGGAATCGGTAATTTGGGCGGTGCGGCGTTCCCACTCGACTTCGTCGTAGGGAGAGACTCCGGGCTTGGTGAAAAAGCGGCGGAAGGTGAGACCGGGGGCTGATTTGGCGGCCTTGGTGGTTAGATCGACCGCTGCCGAAGTGGTGGGGGCTCTTTTTTCAGTAACTTCTGCCATGTTTCTCTCCTGATTTTCGCTGTACTAGGCACGCTTCTTAGATACCTTCTCCGTGTCGGTTAACCCGACATCTCCAGAACCTCTTGCGGCTCGTAGCGATAGGTTTTGCCGCAGGAGTCGCATGTGACCTCAAAGCTGCCCGCTGGGCGGCCGCTCACTTTTATCCGATAGCCATGAAACGGATTCTCGTCATGGTGCTTCGGGTTCTTACACGTGACCGCGAGGTACATTTGCCGCTCCTCCTACTTGACCGCCCCCGCCTACCGTCCCCTCCGGGCGTCCTTGCTCATGTCGTTTATGTCGTCCCTACGGGACTTGCCCAATCACGATTCCCACCCAGGGCTTACGCCCTGGGCTAATTTGTTTCGCCGCTACGCGGCTGCTCGCTTTGCGATCTCGGCCTCGATCTGCCGCCTGAAGTGGTCTTTGATCTCGGCTTGAGACATGGGTTTGCCTGGGCCATAGATCGAAACTCCATCACCTCCATCGCTCCATCGAAGCCGATAGCACGTCTCCAACCTGTCGCCACACTCGACTGGGTCGACCGTCGGCAGGAATGCGGCGCAGTCAGAGAGGACCTTACGTAGGGTATAAAGCGTTGCTCTCTTGGACTCAGCAATTGCGCGCTGATTCCCTTCCACGTCCATCCGCCAAGCCAAGAAGTCGTCTAGCGGTGTCTTTTGAGGCATTTATTTACCCCCACTTCTCTCTTCCTGTGGATTCTGCGATCCGCGGTATCAATCAGTTGTCAGTTCCCGGTTCTCAGTTCCCAGTCGACACTCATACTAGATGTCTGGCCTCGAAGGAAAGCACTAGCCTGAG
>Ga0335079_10008310_pt1 | contig 11836 bp, 9 predicted proteins | sample Lox_Sample_33_FD_206719 | JGI IMG/M metagenome (GOLD analysis project Ga0335079, IMG submission 206719) | Soil microbial communities from Loxahatchee National Wildlife Refuge, Florida, United States - Lox_Sample_3.3 | ecosystem: Environmental > Terrestrial > Soil > Wetlands | place: USA: Florida... | reverse complement strand
GGCGCGCCTGGTTCGCCAGCATATGCGGGAAGTTCGCCGTCACCGAATTTTGCGTGATGCCCATGTGGAACAGGTTCGGGAATCCCGCGCTGTAGAAACCGTGCAGCGTCTTGACGCCTCCGGTCCAATGCTGTGTGAGCGGCTCGCCGCCGCGCCCGTAAACCTCGAAGCCCGCGCGCCGCGTGTAAGCCGTCCCGACCTCGAAACCGGTCGCGAAGATGATGCAATCGACTTCGTACTCTTTGCCGTCGAACACGAGGCCCTTCTCCGTGATGCGCTCGACGCCTTTGCCGCGCGTATCGACCAGCGTGACGTTGTCGCGATTGAACGCCGGCAGATATTCGTCGTTGAAGGTGGGCCGCTTGCAGAACAGCCGATACCACGGCTTGAGCGCCTCGGCGGTCTTCTTGTCCTTGACGATTTTGTCAACGCGCGCGCGAATCTGATTCATCTTGCGGAAATCCGCGAGCTCGGACATCAGCGCCTCGCGCTCTGCGGGCGTCGCGTCGGGTCCAAGTTTGATATCGGCGAACTCGCTGCGCATCCGATTGATGTCGGTCCATCCGTCGGTGACCTGATCGGCCTCGAGGATCTTGCCGCCATGCGACAGGTCTGTGAAATTCACCGCACCGTTGAAAAAATCCATCCGGCGCTTTTGCCATCCAGGCTCGAGCGTCTTGACCCATTCGGGATCGGTCGGCGCGTTGAGGCGCTCATCGACCGTCGAGGGCGTGCGCTGGAAGACATAAAGATGTTGCGCGTACTGCGCGACATACGGAACCGCCTGCACCGCGGTCGCTCCGGTTCCGATGACGGCGACGCGCTTGTCGCCGAGCTTGTGCAGATTTCCGGTAGTGTCGCCGCCCGTATAGTTGTAGTCCCATCGGCTGGTGTGGAAGGTGTGGCCCTTATAGCTCTCGATTCCCGGGATGCCCGGCAGCTTGGGCCGATTGAGCGGGCCACTCGACATCACCACGTAGCGCGCGCGCATCGTATCGCCGCGATTGGTAGTGATGATCCAGCGCGACTCGTCCTCGTTCCATCGAATGTCCTTGATCTCGGTCTGGAAGCACGCGTCCTTGTACAAATCGAAATGCTCGCCGATGCGGCGCGAATGCGCGAGGATCTCGGGCGCATACGAGTAGCGCTCCTTCGGCATGTAGCCGGTCTCCTCGAGCAGCGGCAGGTACACGTATGACTCGACATCGCACTGCGCGCCGGGATAGCGATTCCAATACCAGGTGCCGCCGAAGTCGCCGCCCTTCTCGATGATGCGGATTTTGTCCACGCCCGACTCGCGCAAACGCGCGCCCGCGAGCAGCCCACCGAACCCTCCGCCAATGATCGCGACATCAACCGAATCGTTGATGGGCGCGCGGGTATGGCCCGGGTCCACATAGGGATCATCGACATAGCGGCTGAAGTCGCCCTTGGTCTCGATATACTGTTCGTTGCCATCGGCGCGCATCCGTTTGTCGCGTTCCTCGCGATAGCGCGCGCGCAGTTCCTCGGGGTCGAAGTCGATACCGGCAGCATTCTTCAGGTCGGTCTGTTCACTCATGTCGATCTCTCCGCGCGGATGAGCCGCGTCAATTGAACGATCGTTTAGCAAAGTTCGATCGGGTCTGACAAACTTGTCGCGATTGCGGCTACAATCAGAACATCAACATCATCACCGAGGCAAAACCTATGGCCGATAAGATCCAGAAGACCGAAGCGGAATGGCGCAAGCAACTCACCCCGGTCCAATATGCCGTCACCCGCGAGAAGGCCACCGAGCGTCCCTTCACCGGCGAGTACGAAACCAACTACGAGCCCGGACAATATAAATGCATCTGCTGCGGCGAGACTCTGTTCGACTCGGATACCAAGTTCGATGCCGGATGCGGCTGGCCCAGCTTCTACAAGCCGGCGGTGGAAGCGCATATCGCGGAGGAACGCGATGCCAGTCACGGCATGATTCGCACCGAGGTGATGTGCGCGAAATGCGATGCGCATCTGGGCCACGTTTTTCCCGACGGGCCGCATCCCACCGGACTGCGCTACTGCATCAATTCGGCATCGCTGAAATTCGAGCCGAAGAAGTAGGTTGGCGCGCGCACCACGCGATGGAGACAAATCAGTCGAGCAGGAGGAAATGCCATGCCGCTACTGTATGAAAAATCCGGCCACATCGCGGTCCTTACCCTCAGCCGGCCGGAAGCGCGCAATGCATGGTGCGCGGAATTCATGGCCGGGTTTCGCGAGATGCTGCCGCTGCTCGAAGACGATCGCGACGTGCGATGCGTCATCATTACCGGCGACCAACGCGGTGGCGCATTCAGCGCGGGCGCCGACCTTAAGAATCCACGCACCCACACCGAAAATTCGGCGGCCGATTTCCTCGACGATCTGCCGAAACGCCGACGGCTGAGTCCCATCAGCATGCTCACCGACTTCGCCAAACCCGTAGTCGCCGCGGTCAACGGCTATGCGATCGGAATCGGATGCATCATCACGTTCTGTTGCGATCTGATCGTCGCCTCGGAACGCGCGGAATGGCGGCTGCCGCAGGTCGCGCTCGGCATCCTGCCCGCGCAGGGTGGCGCGATTCGCGCGGCGCGATGGATGGGTAAGGGCAATGCGATGCGCCTCACGATGGGATTCCCCCTGCGCGCCGACGCGGCCTATCGCACCGGCCTCGCGCAGTGGCTGGTGCCGCATGGCGAATTAATGGAACAAGCGCGTAAAGTCGCGGACCACGTCGCGTCCCTGCCGCCGCTGGCCGCGCGCGTTGCCAAGGAATCGATCAACTCTGGCTACAACATCCCGCTGAGCGAGGCCGCGCATGCCGACCTCTATCGCTTCATGGCGCTGGAAATGACCGAGGACAAGACCGAGGGGCATCGCGCCTGGCGCGAGCGCCGCAAGCCGGAGTTCAAAGGGCGATGACGTAGCTGCGGGATCGTTCGACTGCGCTATTCGGTTTCGATTCAAGCCTGATATAGAAACCGGAGGCGCGGAATGGCGCCGAAATAATCGGGACGGAGAAGCATCATGCGCAGGCTGGAAAACAAAGTAGCAGTCATCACCGGCGCGTCGAGTGGGATGGGACGTGCGACCTCGATTCGTTTCGCGCAGGAGGGCGCATCGATCGTGGTCGCCGACCTAAACGTCGCGGGCGGCGAGTCGGTAGTTCGCGAATGCAAAGAGAACGGCGGCAACGCGGTCTTCCAGCGCGCCGACGTCAGCGCCGAGGCCGAAGTTAAGGCGATGATCGAACGCGCGGTGAAGGAATTCGGCCGCCTCGATATCACCTACAACAACGCGGGCATCGGCGGCGCGACCGGACCTATCGAGGACATCAGCGTCGAGAACTGGGACAAGACCTTCGCGGTGCTGGTGCGCGGCGTGTTCCTCGGCATCAAGCATTCGATTCCGATCATGCGCAAGCAGGGCGGCGGCTCGATCATCTCGACCGCGTCGCTCGCGGGTCTGCAAGGCTATGACGGCATTCATGCGTACTCGGGCGCGAAGGCGGCGGTAGTTAACATCACGCGCTCGGCCGCGATTCAGCTCGGGCCCGATCGCATCCGCGTCAACTGCATCTGTCCCGGCGGTATCAACACGCCGATCCTCTATGGCACCACACCGGGCGGTGAGAAGATCACGGAGAAGATGCTGTCGCGCGCGCAGCCGATCAAGCGCGCGGGCCATCCGCTCGATATCGCGAACATGGCGCTGTTCCTGGCCTCCGATGAATCGGAATGGATCACCGGCGCTGCCATGGTCGTCGATGGTGGCGCAATCGCGGGTGAATCAATCCGAGGCGTGCAGGACAGCGGCACCAACGCGCTGCCGCAGGCGGGTTTCGCCGGCCCATCGTTCCAGCGGTAATGAACAGTAGCAATATCCGTCTTCGAGGAGAGACACTTATGCCGGATGCAAAATTTTTCGCCGATAGACCCTCGGACTTGGGACTCAATGCGGACAAGGTGCAGGCGCTGATGGATCGCGCCGCGCGCGAGGTCAAGGAGGGCGTGCTGCCGGCGTGCCAGGTCGCCATTGCGCGCAATGGAAAAATCGCCGCAATGCAGACCTTCGGGCGCGCGATGCAGGGCGGCGTCGAGAAGCCCGCGACCGATGACACCGTCTTCGTGGCGATGTCTGCGACCAAAGCGATCACATCCTCGGCGCTATGGCTCCTCATCCAGGAAGGCAAGATCAGCCCCGCCGACAAAATCGTGAAGTATGTTCCGGAGTACGGCACCAACGGCAAGGAACCGACGACGGTTGAGCAGTTGCTCATTCATACCGCGGGAATTCCCACCGCGCCGGGCTCATTCGCCGATTGGGGCGATAGAAAGAAGCGGCTCGAGCGCTTCGCGCAGTGGCGTCCGATCAATCCTCCGGGCGAGAAGTTTTTCTACCATGTGCATGCGAACTACTGGCCGATTGCCGAGGCGATCGAACGCATCACCGGCAAGCGGTTGGGCGACTTCGTGCGCGAGCGCATCGCGGAACCGCTCGGGCTCCCGGACTTGCGCATCGGACTGCCGCGCGCGCAGCAGCATCGGATGGCTGACGTGAAATGGGTTGGCGAGCCCGCGAAGGATGAGGAGTATCAGAAACTCGGCATCCAGCCGCCGCGCGCCGCACTCGGATCGATCACCGAAGGCGGAATCCTCGAGATGAACGATCCGGCGGTGCGCGAGACCGATTTTCCCGCCGGCGGGCTGATGACGACCGCGGGCGACCTCGCGCTGTTCTATCAGTCGCTGCTTCATGACAGCTCTGAGCATGAGGGCCCTCGCATTTGGAAGGCGGACATGCTGCGCGAGGCGCGCAAGATCCGCAGCGGCAAACTTATCGATCCCGCGCGCGGCATTACGGCAAATCGCGCCCTCGGCATCGTGATCGCGGGCGACGATGGCAAGGCGAATCTGCGCGGCTTCGGTCGCACCAACTCGGCCGAGGCCTTCGGGCATCCGGGCTTCGGCGGCCAGATCGGATGGGCCGATCCGAAGACCGGAATTTCCTTCGCCTATCTCACCAACGGATACGATCGCAACGACCTGCGCGAAGGACGGCGCGGCGTCGCAGTATGCAGTCTGGCGGGCGCCTGCGCCGAGTGAGGTGACATCATGAAACATTACGGCGTGACGCTTTCTCCAATGGGGCCCGGCAACGCGGCATTCGTACAGCTTGCGCGCGAGACCGAGGACGCGGGATTCGGTGGCGTCTATATTCCCGAGGCGGTGAACGACGCGCTGATGTGCTCGTATGCGGTGGCGAACGCGACCAAGCGCGTCACCATCGGCACGTGGATCGTCAATATCTACCTGCGCGATCCGGGGCTATGCGCGATCGCGGCCGAGATGGCGCAGGAGGCAGCGCAGGGCCGGTTCATCCTCGGGCTCGGCGTGAGTCATCGCCCGGCGATGCAAGCGCGTGGCATCGAGATGGGCAATGCGCGCGAGCGTTTGCGGCACGACACCGGCATCCTACGGAAAGCGTTCCACGGCGAGCTTGAAATGTTCGGGCGGAAATTTCCGACCCCGAGCCATCCGATTCCAATCTACTTCGCGGCGCTTGCGATGGAGACCGCGAAGCTCGGCGGCGAGATGGCAGACGGCCTGATGCTCTACATGTGCCCGCCCGCGCGGATGAAAAAATCGATCGATGCGGCGAATCAGGTCGCGAAGGAAAAGGGCCGCGCAGCCGGCTGCCTCACCATGACCTGCGGCGTGCCCGTCTTCCTACATGATGACATAAAAACCGCCTACGAGACGGCGCGGCGCGGACTCGCATTCTACGGCGCGCTGCCGTTCTACAATCGCATCATGGCGAACAGCGGCTTTGCGGATGCCGCGGCGAAGATCATGGATGCGTCGAAGCGGCGCGACGCTAACGGGATGGCGGCCGCGGTAACGAATGAACTCGCCGACGCGGTCGCGCTGATCGGCCCCACCTCACGATGCATCGAGCGACTTGGGGCATATCGCGAGCAGGGCGCCGATGTGCTGATTCTCGCGCCGAATGCGATTAACGAGGATTATCCGAGCGCGGTGCGCCGGATGCATAAGGCATTTGCGAAGCTGAACTAGACGAAAGGCATAGCGGAATCGCAGCGCTGGCGGGAAGGTTTGCGGATTTGATCAAATTTGGTCCCCTCCTCTGGCGCAATATCGGCAGAAACAAGCGGCGAAGCATGCTCACCGCGCTGGCGATCGCGCTCGCGACGGTCACTTACGCCACCGCGGCAAGTCTTCCCTACATGATCGCGCACGTCATCAGCACGCCGGACTCGGCGCGCAGAGTGGTGACCACCAATCAGTCGGGATTTTTGTATTCATTACCAGCCGCTGACAAACGCATTATTGAGAAAATCCCTCACGTTGTCGCAGTCTCCGCGATCACGTTTTTCGGCGGCGTCTATCGCTCCCCGAGCGATCAACTGGGGATCGGCGTGGATGCAGAAGCGACCGACAGAATCTGGCCGGATTGGGGAATTACGCACCCGATGGCCGAGCGCTTCGCGGCCGAACGGACCGCATGCCTGGTACCCGCGCCGATGCTTCGTAAGTACGGATGGCAGGTTGGTCAAACGATCATTATCAAGGGGACCACTTATCCAATCGATCTGACGCTGCACATAATCGATCGCCTTGATAGCGCGCCCGCTGATTCGTTGCTCTTTCGCCGCGACTACCTCGACGAGGCCTCGCATGCAGGCGGTCGCGTAAACGCCTTCTATGTCATGACCGATGCTGAGCAAAACCTGCCTGCGCTGATCGGCGCGATCGATGAAACCTTTGCCAACTCGGGGGCGATAACCCGCAGCGCCTCGGAAGCGGATTGGGTTTCCTCGCTCATTAATCTGAAGACCCTTTTACTCGCGCTCGATGGCGTGGCGATGGTGGCGATTGTCGCGATCTGGCTGGTAGCGGCCAACTCGATGATGATGGAAATCCGTGAACGCAAAAGGGAACTCGCGCTGATGCAGGCGCTCGGGTTTCAGCCCTCCACGGTCGCCGCGCTGGTGGTCTCGGAATCAACCGCAATTGGCCTGGCGGGAGGAATCCTGGGATGCACAATCGTGCTGGTATTTGCCAAACTGGTTCCCGCTTCGCTTATAGCACTAGGCCCAGTCGATCTTTTCGACATTGTTTCGGTGCCAGTCCTCCTGCGCGGGATCGCGGCGGGAGCAATTATCGGAGCAATCGCGGGCGCGATCTGCCTGCCCGGTCTTCTGCGCCGCACCCCGACCGAAGCATTGCGCGCGATTGTGTGAAGGATTTGCCTGCTTCGGCGGCCTACCGTTAGAGAATGTCCGCGATCACGTGGAACGGCCATTCCACGACTGACACCACGCCGTTACCGACCGATCCGACGGTGCTGCCGGTATCTTCACCGACCGCCTCGGTGCTGTTGGCGGCGGATGCGCATGCCATCGCAGTGATCAACATGCCCATAGCCAGGACGAGTAGAAGGGTGTGTATTTTGGTCACGATGAAATCTCCGCTTCGGTCAGGATGGTAGCCACTTATCGATCAGACGAAATCGGAGGCTGAGGTAATCACTCGGGGTTGCAATAACTAGCTAATTCGCATCCGACACGCCGCAATTCTCCGAGGAGTCGGGGCACTCGCCTCATTCTTCGTATTCCTGCAAAATCAAGAGGATTACGCTTATAGGGGGGCCTCTAAGTTCGAGTTCGCGCGGCGTGTGCTGAACAGCAACGAAATTGAAAACCTTAATGTCTTCATTTCGTACTCGCGACCCGATCAGGTTTTTGCGGATGAACTCGTCTCCGGACTTGAGTTCGCGGGCGCCAATGTCGCGATCGATCGCCATTCGATTCGCGAGGGCGAGGACTGGAAGGCGCGGCTGAGCGGCCTCATCGCCGCGGCCGACACGATCGTTTTCGTCCTCTCGCCCGACAGCGCGCGCTCCACCATTTGCGCATGGGAGGTGGCCGAGGCAACCAAGCTCGGCAAGCGCATCCTGCCCATCTTGTGGCGTCCGCTCGACGGCGCGCCTCCGCCGCCGCGGCTGACGCAGATCAACTATGTCCGTTTCGACGAAGGCCGCTCGTTCATGAGCGGTTTGAGGGCGCTCATCACCGCGCTCGCCACCGACCTCGATTGGCTGCGCGATCATACGCAATTGCTGGCGCGCGCGATCGATTGGGAGCGCGGCGGTCGGATCGACAACCGCCTGATGTCGGGCAACGATATCGTCGAAGCGAAGGCGCTGGTTGCGAATCGTCCGCACAATGCTCCCGAGATTACACCGCTGCAACTCGATTACATTCGTGCGAGCGAGGAGGCAGAGAACGCGCGCAACGACGCGCTCCGGGAACAACTCGAGGAGCGCTCCCGTCTGCTCAAGGAAGCCGAGGCGGCGGCGGTGCAGCGCGCCGAGGCCTTATCGAAAGCCGAGACCGCACTTAAGCTCACCGCGCAACTACGCCGGCGCCAGGACCTCGGCGCGGCGCTCGTCATCCTCATCCTGTGCGCCGTCGGCGTATGGGCCCATGGTGTGATCAGCGAGCGCCGAACGATCGCGCGGGAAGCCGCACGCACAGACATTCGCGGCCAGATCGTTTCATTTGCCACCTCGCCCGGCGGTGCGTGGGATGCGAACGAGGAATATGAAGCCGCGCGCTATGCGACCGCAGTCGCACGACGACTCGACCTGCCCAACAAAAGCGTGGTCGATGCGTTAGTCGCGGCACATAAAGTGGTCAACGAGGCCTCCGGTTCGCGCCAGCGCCCCATCCTCTCGACCAGCCTCAATGGCTTCATCTATCTGGCGCGGCAACCAGCCTCCCGCAGAAAGCGCGCGATTCTGGTGTCGATCGAGGATTCGAGCAGCGCTGGCAACGGCGGCGAATTGCCCAGGCACGATGTCGAAGCGATTTCAGCGGCGTTGCAGACCGCCGGTTTTCGCTCGGACGAGATTATCCCCCTCGATAATCCCGATCGCGCCGCGATCGATGCGGAAATCGAGAGCGCGGGGCACGAGCTCGCTTCGGACGATTCGGACGCGATCATGAAAGCTTCTCAGGTCAATCGATCCTCTTCGTCTCCGGCCAACACCTTGCTCCTGCTCTTCTATATCGGGCGCGGCGTGGAGTTGGGCGGTCAGAATTACATCATCCCGCGGGTGGGAAAGCCCGGCCCGCATGGCATCGGCATCCGCGACATGATCTCTGTCCAGGATCTGACCGATCGCTTTTACGAACTTGCCGCGGCCTCGGTGCTTATCTTCGATACCAACTTTCCCAAGGCCTCGGACCCGCCGAAGTCAGCCAGCCTGTCCTCGTACTGAGCTAGATCAAGGGCGCGTCGTGGTGGTGGTAGTCGAGGAACCCGGCGGCGGGACGATCACCTGACTGGGAGGTTGTTTGACCTCGGTCGAGGTGCAGGAGAAGCATCCGGTGGTAGCGACACAGCTACCGAGAGAAATCGCGAGGGTGAAGATGAGATGTAGTGGGCGATTCATCCATCAAGGATGACAAAGCAATTTCTCACCGGCAAGATGGTGCGCCGCAACGCGCGCTAGGTGGCTTTCTGGGTATCAGGCGACATCACAAACTCCGGTGGGATGGGTGCTATAAAGTACCTTCCATCGTTGTCGTCCTTATAGCGGCGGCCGTTGATAAAATAGATGACATCGAATGCGAGCGTCGCGTGATAGGGAACGCTGATCGACGCATTAAACCACTTCGCGCGTCCATCGGATAATGACCCATCCGCGCGAGAGAGGCTTACCCAATATTCCTGATTGGACGTATGCGGATAGAGGATCCGATAGCGCACCTGTACCGGACCAACCTGCTGCGGTGCTGCGATTTCGACCCGCCAGGCAGCGTCGGCTTGCCGGTCAACAATCGCAGCATCGAGGACATCGATTCCATCTTCCGTAAATCGGAAGTGGAAATTGTGACCGTAGTCGCTGTCCCATAGCGTGATGCCGTCGGGCGAATCAGCGCTGAACCACAGGATCAACTCCTCCGCCGAGGATGCAAGCTCAAGCACACGGGTAAGCACGAAACCTTGCCCAGTAGGATCGGCATCGAAATGATCAACGACACCAGCGCGCGATTCCAGGAGGCTCTGATATTCCGGTCCGTGCGGCGACCATTTGAAATGGACCGTTACCGGATGGTTCGCAAGGCCATCGTCAGGTGAGGTTCCTTGCGGCCAGATTCTCAACGGATCGTAGCGAATCATGACCGACTCCCCACGAGTCAGCTCGCCGGTCAATAGCTCATGAAAGTCGCTGGTCAGGGTAATAGTGGCGCTTTTGTCAATGCGACGATGGCGATACATCGAACTTTACCTATGATGCCTTCTCAAAATTGCGCGGCGAGGGTTACATCGGCGTTGCTATCGAAAATCTTCGCGAAGGTAATACCGATGGAAGAGTTCCAGTAGTAGGCGTTGGCATTCGCGCTCGCGAGATTATCCGGATTTCCTAGGTCAGGAAGATTGGCGCCGTTGAGGGTCATCGACACTGGATGCCGGGTGCCGAGCAGCGCAATAAAATAGAACTGCTCGGGCGGCGCGAAGTTGTCAACCGTCCGCTTGATTCTCACTAGTTGTCCGCCGGGAACTCCCTGGTGGCTTATGGTAGTGAGCCGATAGGTACCGTTGGTTGCAGCTGCCTGCGTGATGCCATCGTCCTGATATAGCTGGTAGGAGCTGTCCGGTCCCGGATAGATGTTGAAGGTCAAGGGATTGCTGGCGAGTTGCCCGACATACTGTTCGAGTCCGCGGAAAGGAAGTATCGCACCGGCCCGAACGTAAAGCGGCACCAGACTTAGCGGCGCATAGTAGTTAGTCACGAGAGTTCCACCGGCGACGGGGTTGTCAAGCGGATACTGATTGTCTTTGAACGAATACCACTGACTCCCCGCAGGCAGATAAATGTCGCGCAACGGCGGAGTCGGACTTGGTAGCGTCTCGTGCTGACTGAGTATCGGCGCGACCAGAAAATCGTGACCCACACAAAACTGATCGTCGAGATGATTATACACCTCGAGGTCATCAGGATCGTTCAGAAATAGCGCGCGCGCGATAGGCATACCGGTCTGAGTCCACTGATACATCGCATCGTAATAGACCTGGAGCATCCGGTAGCGCAGCTCGATGTACTTGCGGCAGTTGGTCGGCACCGGTTCGCCATACGCGTAAGGCTCCTGGAACTGCTTCTGGTAGCCATTGTAATGATTGCGGTACCAGGGCAGAAAGGAACCCAAATGCATCCAACGGGTCAGAAGTTCATAGTTAGTGACACCGTCAAATACCTTACCATATCCGAAGGAAGGCAGTTTCGAAGTCCCGTCTGGAACGTGATTCTCAGCGATACCGAAACCACCGATATCGCATCCCGAGATGGGAACCCCCGAGAGCCCGAGATTAAGGACTTCGGGAATATTGATCGCGAGGAAGTCCCAACTCGAGGCCGAATCTCCGGTCCATAGCGCTGCAAAACGCTGCATGCCGGCATAGCCGCCGCGGGCGATTATGAAATTCCGCTTGTTGTTGCGGAGAGCCTGCAATCCCTCCCAGGTGGCCCGCAGAAGATTCAAAACATAAGCATTGTGAAGTGTGGCGTTAGGTTGATAACTGATCCCGCTATCCTGTTCGAGGTCCAATGGAAAAGTGTTGTCGGGGGTGTCGTTGCCATGGGCAAGCGCGGGACAGGTCATATCCTGCCAGATCATGTCCATGCCAAGGTCATTGACCAGATGCGCATACTGCTGGCCCCAGATCGTGCGAACATTGGCGTTTCCAAGGTTTGGATAGTTACCCGGCGCGCCCAGAGGAGTCATGCCATCGTTATT
>Ga0335079_10008309_pt1 | contig 11837 bp, 9 predicted proteins | sample Lox_Sample_33_FD_206719 | JGI IMG/M metagenome (GOLD analysis project Ga0335079, IMG submission 206719) | Soil microbial communities from Loxahatchee National Wildlife Refuge, Florida, United States - Lox_Sample_3.3 | ecosystem: Environmental > Terrestrial > Soil > Wetlands | place: USA: Florida... | reverse complement strand
ACGTCCGACGCGTGCGACCACACCACGCCGAATCGGTGATCCCCGGTCTGCACCTGGCAGATTCGCTCGGCGTTGGCCCGCAGGAAGTTGCCGAACAGCGGCAGCGGCGCTGCCGCGTTCAACACACCCAGGTTTCGCGCGAAGATTCCTTTGAACTGGACACCATCCGCGCCGCAATTCGGTTCGCAGCTCTCGTGAAGGATGCCGTCCTGGTCGGCGAGCCTGCCAATGGCCGCGCGCGCGATGGACTGCGCGCGATCGATCAACGCGGAATCGCCGGTCTGGCGGCTAAGGACCGTCAATCCGCCTAGAACCACGCCCTGATTGTAGGTCCAGGTATTGCGGCCGTTGTTTTGACAACTCGCTGCCAGCCCGTCGTTGATCAGTCCTTGTTCATTGATCATGCCCGAGGCGGCGAACCACTTCCATTCGCGCTTTGCCCAGTCGAGATAGCCGTCCTTGCGCTGCGTGTCACTTTCGAGGGCCGCCAGCCGCGCGGCCACCGACAGGAAAAGCTCGTTGGCGATGGCGTTTTTGTACCGCCGGTCTTTGCGCCACCAGATGCCGCCTCCGCAGGTGTCGTCCCATCCGAGCTGCATGTCGGCGAAAATCTCCTCCGCCATGGTGAGATAGCGGGCGTCGTGCGACCACTCGTAGGCATCGGCCCAGGCGAGCGCCCACCAGCCTTCGTCGTCGTAATACTGGTTGAGAAATTTCTTGGCGGAGTTCTTGACGAATGTATTCTCGATGGCTGCCTTCACTTCATCCGAACTCGCCAGCCGCTCGTAACGCACGAGCATGGTGGTCGCGTTCGCCGCGTTCCACCAGTTGGTGGTTTGCCAGAGCCCGGTGTCCTCCGCGTACCACTTTTGCAGGCTTGCCACACCCTGCGTGGCGCACGAAAGCAGTTGCGGCTGCGCGCAGAGCATCGCGCCAGAGGCCAGCCCCACAAGAAAAACCCCGCCGGTCCGCAACATGCGGCCAGTCTAACGGGTTGCGGGCAATTTGGCAAATCGGGAGAGCGATTCGCCGCGATTCGCTATTGCAGCTTGACGGACGGATCGTTTTCACTGCCGGGTTTCGGCAGGTAGTGCACGATCACCGTAATCCGGCGGTTCGACGGATCTTCCGGGTCGTCAGGCTTGCGCAACTGCTGATCGGCATAGCCGCGGACCTGGGTCACCTGTCCTGGGGTCAGTCCGTTATCCTGCATGACGCGCCGCGCGGCATTGGCGCGATCGGCGGACAGCTCCCAATTGGTATACGTCGCGCTGTCGGAGAAGGGCTTGGCGTCGGTATGGCCCTCGATCGATAGCTTATTCGGCAGCTTTCCCAATTCGCCCGCCAGCATGGTCAGCAGTTCTCTGGCGTCGCCGTTGGGTTCCTGCGCGCCGCTTGGGAAGAAAGCGCCGCTGGCGCTTTCCATCAACTCGATGCGGAGGCCCTCGGCCGTAATCGTCATCTCGATCTGATTCTTCAGCTTGTCGTTGATTTTGATCTTGTGCACCGCCTGCTCCAGTTCTTCCTTAATCTGGGGCAGGTTATCCTTGGTCACGATAAAGTTGTCACCCGAGCCGGTCTGGCCGTTACCGACCTTTTTGGAAGTGCCGGTCGGGTCCTTGAAGTAGCCGCCTACCGCAACCTGAATCTGTTTGCTGCTGTTGAGCAGCCACAGCACAATGAACAGGGCCATCATCGCGGTCACGAAATCGGCATAGGCAACCTTCCAGGCGCCGCCATGATGGCCGCCGTGAGCGGCGTTCTTCTTGATGATGATGATGGGACTGCCTTTGGGCATGGCGTCGGAAGTGCTCCTTCTTTACGCAGCGGCCGACGTTGCGGCCGCCGCCTCCGCGCCCTTGCCCTTGCACAGTTTCTCGACTTCCTGAAAACCGGGCCGTACATGCGTGGGGACGGCGCGCCGTCCGACCTCGACCGCCAGAATCGGCGCCAGCCCTTTGATGAACGCCATCATGCAGACGCGGAGGACGTAATAATAGGAATGTTCATCGTCAGCGAGCTTGGAAAGGTTGCCGGCAATCGGACCGAGCAGGCCGTAACAAAGCAGGATGCCGAGGAATGTTCCCACCAGCGCCGCCGCCACCTTGTGGCCGATCTCTTCCGGGGGCCCGCCGAGCGCGCCCATGGTGATCACCACGCCCAAAACTGCCGCCACGATGCCAAGCCCCGGCAGTGAATCGGCCATCGTGCTTAAGGCATTAACCGGCTGCGAGATACCCCGATGGTGCACCTCCATATCGAGTTCCATCATCTGGTCGATATCGAATTGCTCCATGCTGCCCATGGACGCGGTCCGCAGGGTATCGCAAATGAAATGGCCGACGTGGTGGTCCTTCATAATCGCGGGGTACGCCGTAAAGACCTTACTTTTGTCGGGCGCCTCGATGTCGGCCTCGATGGCCTGCAGTCCGTCTTTGCGCGCCAGGTTGAACAGATCAAACATCATCTTCAAGGTGTCGAGATATCGCTTTTTGTTATAGATCGACCCTTTGAAAACCCCCGCAAGTCCGCCCACTAATCCTTTGAGCACGTGCGGCGGATTGGCGACCAGTACGGTGCCTACAGCCGCGCCCCCGATGATCACGAGCTCCGCCGGCTGCATCAATACCAGCAGATTCCCCTTCTCCATCAGATAGCCGGCGACAATAGCCCCAAACACTACCAGGATTCCGATTATTTGAAACATAGACTCGCCGCCCTTCCGCTCAAGCCCCAGCGGAGAATCCGCCCGTCCCGATCGGCCAGACAGGCACCGAGCTGGAAGGCAGCCAGAATCGACTTGCACTTCTCCCTACGCAGTTTTCCCACCTCTCCCATATCGGTTGTAAACCTAAGTTTTTAGAGCTGATTATGCTTAGTACCCTCACAAGCGGCGTGGTGTCAACGAAAGATATCGGGTGGGGGCTATAATACGGTTCCGCATGGACTCGCCAACCGGGATTTCGCCGCGAAAAGGAGCCTCGCCTCGAAATTCCTCGCGATCGACGCTGACCATGGATAGCCCTCCGTTTGTGGATAGCGCACTGTGGCTGCCCCCAGGTGCTATCGTTCGCGACGCGATCGGACGGCGCGAATTCCGTGTAGTGAAATTCCTCGGCCAAGGCGGATTCGGGGCGGCCTACCTGGCGGCGCCGTCGCGACTTCTGAAAACGGGTCCGAAGACGTGCGTTTTGAAGGTCACCATCGACGCGCCGACCTGGCACCGCGAGGCATATTTCGGACATTTGCTGCGGCGCGTACCCGGGCTGGTGGAAGTCTATGGATCGTTCGCCTGCATCCCAGCCGGCCGGTCAGGCGCGCCGCTGTACTGCCTGATCTCGGAGTATATCGAGGGCGGCGATCTGGCAACCTACATCCAGCGATTTCCAAAACCCTGGCGGGAGACCTGCGCCCGCCGTGAGATCGTTCGTCTGCTTCGCGCCATTACCGCGATTCACTCGAGCGGCGCGGTCCACCGCGATATCACGCCGCGCAATGTGTTTGTTGCCGCCGGACGCTCCCTCAAGTTGGGCGACTTCGGAATCGCCCTGCACCGCGTCGGACATAAGGACGTGGCGGCGGATGCCTTCGCGCCTCACTTCGCCCCGGGCGCGATCCAGCATGGAGCCAAGCGCTGGCGCCAGTCCGATGACGTGTACCAGATCGGCCAGCTTTACGCGGCGCTGCTTTCGGGCGTGGTGACCCGCAAACTCACCGCCGCCGAGGTGAGGAAGTTCCCGTGCAGCGCGGAGGCGAAATCCGTGTTGCAGCGGTGCATCGGCAAGCGGAGCCGTTGTTTCGACAGCGCCGCGGAGATGCTGCAAGCCATGGCGGCACGCCAGGCGGACCGCAAACCCTTCCGCGGGAGTTCGCTGCGTGACAAGCACCTGGTATTTACCGGCGGCCTGTCCATTCTGCGCCAACAGGCCGGCAATCTGGCGCGAAAAGCCGGCGCGATCGTCGAAAATAAGGTGGGCCACCTGACCGATATCGTGGTGATGGGCGATCAATCGCCTCACTGGAAGGCCGGATCCAAGGGCCAGAAGCTACTGGATGTCGATTACGAGGCGGAGCGCGGCCACCGGATCGCGTTTTTGCGGGAGTCCCGCTTCCTGGCGCTGGTTGGGCGGCGATAGTGGGTCCGCACACTGCGGGCTAGCGAACCTGCACGAGGCGGCCGCCGCGGTAATCGAAGACCACATCGGCCTTGGCGATCTCTTCCGGAGGCAGCGGCGGGTGATTCACCGAGACCGATATCGAGTGGTCGTGGAAGTACAACTCGGCGATGAACTCCATGTCGTAATTTCCCAGGGGGTCGTCGAGAAAGACGACTTTGCTGCCCGGACGGACATGTGGATTGAGCTCGCGAAGGATCTGAATGCCCTTCCAGGTCTTGGGATGGAGATCGGCGGTGACGGGGTCGACGTAGCGCTGCTTCAGGTCGGCGTTCTGCCGGATCCAGAGAACGATTCCAACCGCCAGCAGCGCCGCCGCCAGCCATTCGCGGCGGAGGTGGCGCAACACGGGCTCCTGCGACAGAAAGCCGGCCAAGCCGTCCACCACATCGATGAAGACCACCGCGGCGAAGATCGCCCAGGCAATCATCGGGATGTACAGACAGCCTTGCACACGCCCGATGAGGAACTCGATGGGCAGCGGCGAAAGCAGCAGCAACAGGAAGGCGAAGCGCAGCACCGGACGCGGCCGCCGCCACGCCAGATAGAAGAGCAATGCCCAGAGGATCGCGATGTGCGCGCGATCGAAATAGGCCCACTTCTCGAACAGGTCGCCCATGGATTCGATCTGGAACGCCCACACGCGGTCCATCGTGAACTTGGGGGTGTAGGCGGAGTTGTGGATGACATCGCTTCCCCAGACGTTGCCCCAGAGAAATAACAGATTGAGAATCACACCGGCGATGATGCATCGTCCGGGACCGCGCAGCCATGCCAGCAGATCCGCCGCGCCCCGAATCTTCGGACGGCGATACAGCCACTCGTAGATCAGGAGGAACAGCGGCAGGGTGATCGCCATCTCCTTGCTTTCGAGCGCAAACAGGGAGAGCCACACGAAGATCGCCGTCTGCCGCGTATTGGGAACGTGGCCGCATTGCCGGATGCAGGAGTAGTAGAGCAGCGCGCAGAGGAAGAAGAAGCAGCAGAGAACGTCGTAGATGAAGGCGGCGCTGTAATACAGATTGTTCACGCCCACGTGATACGCGGCGAGGAGCGCGGCAATCCACGAAGCGCGCGTCCCAGCTCCCAGCCGCTCCGCCAGAGCACGGACCAGGAGCACGTTGGCGAAGACGAAGATCAACATCGCGACGCGCAGCGCGACCGGGTTGAAGCCGAAAATGTCGAAAACCGGCACCAGAATCCAGCCGGGTAGCGGACGATAAAACGGCATCCACGGGGCGAACGGCGCCAGCAGCAGTTTCCAGGCCGGCAGGTACCAGGCCTTGGCGATATTCGGCATGTCGTCCGACGCAAAATGCGCGCCTATTGAATGCCGGCAGAAGGCGGCAAAGTAGATCGCGAGAGCCAGCGACAGAACGACGGTCTGCCGGCGGCGAGCGCGCGTTGGCGATGGAACGCCGGCGCCGGACGGGTGGGGCGAGTCAGGCACGGATCAGTATTTATCGTACAGAAGAATCTATCGCGGGACCGGCCTACGGCTCTCCGATTAAGACATAACCGGCCCAAAACACCGGATCTTCCGGCAGCGCCAATTTGCCGAACGGCGTGGTGGCAACTACCTGGCCTTTTCGCAGTGAGCGCAGCAGATGCAGTTGGGCATCGCGCAAAGCGCCGGCCTTACCGTCCTTGGCGCCCTTGTCCAGCGATTGATACAGGACGTCCATCAATTGCGAGGTGGGTTGATCGGGTACGTCCCAGAGCGTGGCGACCACGGAAGCCGCACCGGCATAGAAAAACGCCCGCGCCAGTCCGGCCACGCCATCGCCCGAGATCTGGCCCAGGCCTGTGCGGCAAGCGCTGAGCACCACCAGATCCGCGTGAAGGTCGAGAGAATATACTTCCTCAGCGGTCAAGCGGCCGGAGCTGGCCGGCTGGCCCGGAATCCGCCCCAGAGCGAGGAATGACGCAAGTGGATTATTCGTGTCGAGGATCCCATGAGTCGCCAGGTGGATGACGGTCGCCGTGGGCATGGCCGCCCGAATGCTGGCTTTGTCCGCCTGCTTCCCTTGCATCAGCACCGCCGACCCGGACGGCGCGAAGCGCGAAACATTTCGGATCTCGTCCTCGGTTCCCGGCAACGGGGGCAATTCCTTCCCACCGGAAGATGGCATCCCGGACGGATTCGCCACCAGCAGCCAGCGGGCGGGAAGGGCGGCGGTGCGCTGCCGGGCCAGCAGCGTGTATTCGAAAACTTCCATCGCAGGCGCGTAGTTGACCGCGAAACTCTCGATCAGATAGCGCCCCTGTTCATCCATCAACGCCGCGAAGGACAGGCGGAATAGGGGACCGCTCGGGATGATGGTCAGCCGGCTGCCCGCAACCACAGGCAGGCTCTGCCGGACGGGACGAATCAGCGCGTCGTACAGACGCCGCCAGGCGGTTCGTTGGACGCCGCCGGCGACGAGGGTCCCTCCGCTGCGCGAGTCAATCGAAACCGTGCCGGATGAGACCGTGCCACCCGCGGAGTGGAGCGCCTCGCCGATCCATTTTTCCAGCGTCCGCGCTCCGTAGTCTGAACGGGCGTGAGAGATGCGGCCTTGCGGGGAGACGGCCCAGACAATGGTTGAATAATCGTCCACCCAATACGCCAGGACGGTGGAATTCAAGCGGCGTGCCAGCGCGGCGGCATCCTCGGCGGAGGCCGGCGGCGCCGAGCCCCAACTCGACAAGGTGGTGTGTGGACCGGCGGAAGCCCCGCTTCGAACGGGAGGCGTTGCCAAACGTTCCTGGGCCGGCAAACGATTCGCCGACAGGTCCTTGGTGGCGAGCAAGTCGAGAAATGCCCGGCTGCGCGCCCGTTCGGCTGCTTCCAGCGCCTCCCCCTCCTGCCCCCCGTCCAACAGAATTTGAACCGACAGGCTGGCCAGTTGGCGGTCCGTATCGGCGAAGCCCTGTTTCATGAAGTCGGTGGGCACCAGCCGCGCACGGGCTTGTTCCACCGATTCGGTTGCTTGTCGAAGGTCGCCCAATGCCTCCTGGACTCTGCCCAACTTCCACAGGGCCCTCGCCCGGTTGGTCAGCGCATTGCGCGCAACCTCACCTCTGGAGTCCTTCAGCGCCACGCTTTCGTCAGCGGTTTCCAACGCTGCCGGATATTGGCCGAGCCCGAAGCGCACTTCCGACAATAAAAGCAAAGTTTCGATGCGGGAGATGGGGATCTTTCGCGCTTCCTCCAAAGTGGCGGCGGCTTGCTGGAGTTGTTCCAGGTCGATCTGTGTGGCGGCAACGGCTTCCAGAATGAACTTCAGCAGGAGCGGCGATCCGGTCCCGCGCGCGAGTTGGAGCGCCTCCTGGTCGTATCGCAGGGCTTCGGAGGATTTGCCGAGATGGTTCAGAGCAATACCCATGGCGTTCAGGCTCTGGATCATGCCTGGAATATCGCCGGTTTCCTTTTGCAGGTCGCGGGCGCGTTGATAGAACAGAAACGCCTGATCGGGATGACCATGGACGCGATACAACCGCCCGATGCTGGTCAGTACACGGGCCAGATCGTACCGCTCGCCGACTTCCTCCAGAATCGCGCGGGCCTGATTCAACCGTTCGAAGGCCACATCAAAGTCGTCCGATGCGTAGGCCTGATCCGCCCAGGCATGAAGCAGACCGGCCTCTGTCTTCCGGTCGCCCACGCGACGGGCAATGTCGAGCCCGCTGTGAATGTGATCCAGCCGTTCCGCCGGCGGAGCCACAAACACCAGGCTCAAATGGGTCTTGGCGACGGCGGTCCAATCTTCGAGGGCTTCGAAGAGCGCCAAGGCCTTCTGATAGTCTTGTCGCGATTCCTCCGACCGGCCCGAACCATAGGCATTCGATCCCAGAACGGTGTCGATCTGCGCCACGCGGTGGCGATTCCCCAAACCGTCGAACAGTGCCTGTGCCTGCTTTTCCTGATCGTCGGACGCGGCGTATTGGGCCATTTGGTTGAGAGCGGATCCCAGGATGTAGCGCCCTTCGGCTTCCGTGGCGGCATCGTGTTCCCGCACCGCGGCGGCGATGGCCTGTTCCAAAAGGCGCCTGGATCCGGAATGATCGCCGGTGCGATCGAGATCGCCGGCGGCCTTCAGAGTTTGGGCCGCGGTGGTTTGCGGGGAAGCCGCCAGCGCCGGAATCAGGAGCAGCGCTAGCAGCGCCAGGCGAGTCATGATTACTTCGCCTTGAGCTGGCCCAACGCCGCGCACGCCTGAGTTTTGTAATCACCCGCGCGAGCGCACAAATGTTCCGCTTCGGCACGAGCGTCGGCGATCTTTCCCGATCGCGCCAATGCGACCGCCAGGTACCAGGAGATATCGTCCGTGACGACTCCGCCGCCGCGCCGCCGCGCTTCCAGCAAGGATGTCACCGCTGCGTCATTCTGACTCATCAGCAACAGGGACACGCCGAGATAAAATTCCGGCTCAGCGGTTTTAGGATATTTCCGGGTAACCGGCTCGAGAACACTTGCCGCTTCCGCGTAATCGTCCTTGCGATAGGGTTCGAGAGCGGCGGCGAAATCGGCCAGATACGCTTTGGAATCGTCCGCATCGCCGCGGAAGGTGAGAACAGCGGCGGCCGGAATGCGGATCGGCGCTTTGGTCAGGGTCAGCACGAAGGCTGGCGCGGGCTTCGCGGGAGAAGGCAGAGGCGATATCGCCTCCGGCGGGACGGCGGGACGCCTTAGGAAAACCACCCCGGCAAGCAACGCCGCGGCTGCCGCGGTCACGGCAGGAATCCGCCAGTTCCACCATGAGCGTGTGGTTCGTCCCGGCGCGGCCCCCCACCGGGCGCGCATTCGCCGGTCCTCGGCTTCCGAAACCGGCGGGAACTCGTATTCCGCCAGATCGCGGCTCAACTGTTCGCATAACGGACAAACCGCCAGGTGTCGCAGGACATCGCCCGATCCCTCAAACGTCACGCCGGAAGAGGCCGCCATCAGCAGATCGGGGCGCGGACACGGGCCCACAGCAGCGCGATGGGTTTGCACCGCGGCTTCGATCTCCTGCCGGAATTCGGTTTCGTCTCGAGTGAAGTCTCCGCTACTCATTGGTTTGTCCCATCGTCAACTGTTTGCGAAGAAGGCCCCGGGAATATTGCAGGTGACCTTTTACCTGCATCTCGCTGAGACCCAGGTAAGCCGCGATTTCGGCCACGGTCATTTCCTGCAGATAGCGGAGCGTCAGGCAAATCCGGTGAACCGGCTTCAACGCCTTGTTTTCGAAAAGTCCCGTCATCGGTTCATCCCGCGGGCGCGGCGGCGAAGGGCGCGCCTCAGTCTCGTAGCGTTTCTCCAGCCCGGTGCGCCGCCAATAGTCGGTCGCGCGGTTCTTCACCACGGTCAGCAGCCACGCGGGGAGCCTGCCGGTATCGATGGCCTCCCAATTCTGGTGCAATTGCAGGAAGGCATCGGCAGTAATTTCCTCGGCAATCTCCCGGCGACCCACGCAGCGCATCGCGAACCGCAGAACGGCGTCGCGATGCTGCTTGTAAACTGCCTCGAATCCCTGCATGATATACGCCCGAGATGCACCAGACGGAATAAAAAAGGCTTGGAACGCTTGCGGAATCCCCCGGCGAGTGCGGCCGGTTCCCCCAGGTCCTTGCTGGCGTTCATCTTACCTTGGCCCGGTGTGATCCGCAAATCGTCCGGGTACCAACCGCCGGGTACCAGCGGAAGCTCGCCTTTATTCCGTTTGACGGCGCCGTTCGTATATGGAGGCGAGGCACCGTGACCGGTATGAAGATGCTTGTTCGATCCGCTTCCATCGTCGTGATTCTGGCGGGGGCCGTAGCCGCCCAAACCGAGACCTTCGATATCGCTACGTTTGTCGCGCCCAGAGGCTGGAGCCGCGCGGAAAGCGGCGGAGTTCTGACGCTCATGGATCGGCGGGCGCGGTTGGGGCGAGTGGAGTTTTGCCAGATCCATCTCACGCCGAGCCGGCCCAGCCAGGCAAGCCCGATGGAGAATTTTCAAATCGACTGGCAGAACCGGATCGCCGCACCGTTTATGATCACGGGGCGGCCGGCGCCCAAGGCAGAGACCACACCGGAGGGGTGGACTGCCGTGACCGGCTACACCGATGTAGCCGGTCAGGGATCGCCGATGCGCGTCATTCTGCTCACGGCGACCGGTTTCGGAAAGGCCGTCAGCGTCATCGTGATGGTCTCGCCGAACTCGTTCCACGAGGAACTTCAGGCGTTTTTCCAGCGGCTGAGGTTCCAGACAACCGGCGGCGGTCTCGGCGGCCCACTGAGCCAGTCGCCCCCGCCGGGCGGCTTCACGCAGCGCGAAAGCGCGAACGCTCCGGCCGCCTCGGGATCGCTCGCCGCCTACGACTATGCGGTTCCGAACGGCTGGGCGCGGCAGCAGGCCGCGGACCGCATCGTGCTGACTTCGCAGCCATACCCCAACGGCGAACAATGCCAGGTCACGATGTTGCCGCTGCGTCCGGCCGGCCAGCAGATCGCGGACTATGCGGTTGGGACCTTTCGTCAGCTTTTTCAGGCCGACCCTCTGAGCACCTATCCCAGCCCGCCGCCGAGGCTCGAGCATGGAATCGCGTCCGGCGGTTGGGAATACTTCCGCATACGGAAACTGGTGGGCGGCCAGGAGGGCGAGGCGCGAACCAGAGGCGCTATGGTGCTGGTGGCCAAGTCCGGCGACCAGTACGCTACGATTGTCGCCACATCCAAGGACTTCCTGGTCAGCAAATGTTTCGGAGAGATGGCCTACGACACTTGGCCGAGGATTTTCTACAGCCTGCAATTCAAGAACGCGCAGCTTCAGGAACAGGATGAAGCAGCCATGCGGCAGCATCTGGCGGGCACGTGGATGATGGCGACGGGAAGCGTCGGGCTGCACTACACGTTTCTGCCGAACGGCCGTTTCGACAGCACCGGCGCCACACAATATCGCACGCTGCTGAACAACTCGGAGATGCTGACCACCACCACGGCGTACTTCGGCGAGGGATCCTACGCGATCCACGGCAACCAGATGGCGCTCACGCGAGACTCCGATCATAGACAGACGACACTGTATTTCCGCGTGCAACAGGAAAGCCGCGACAGCGGAAGGACCTGGTATGACGAACTCTGCACCCTCGATCCTTCGATGACCGGCGAGGTCTGCTACCGCAAGCAGCCGAATTAGCTTTTTGGAAAACCGGGGCTGGCCTTGATTTCGCGGATTTTTTGGCGTCCTGCGGTTCCTAGCCCCGCAAACAACGTCGGCCCGTGGCCCGCCAGCCCTGGGTTGCACCATGAACGCGTACTCATCGATCAATCCCATCTCCGCCAACGCCAGCGGGAGCTTCACGCCTCTCGTGAGCAGTCCCTGACCGGCTCCTGTTTGAGCTGCTTCACGGCCTTTTCCAGATCCCCGCAGACGAGCTCCGCGTTCCAGTCGACCCGGTCCAGGGTGCTCGACACGACGTACTTCTTTGCCACATCGATGGTGGACCTAGTGAGATTCGAAAAGCGAACTCCAGCAGGAATCAATAACTTGTGCGGAATCAAGCGCCCCATATCGGCACTTTACGACTTATCCGCAAGGCCGCGGCACGTGTAGGGCACGTGAGGCTGGAGAGTATCCCCTTTGGCTTGTGAGATCGTGCCGTGTGATAGTGTAAGTGATCTGCAACTGCGCAGAATAGTCCACTTCATGGAATC
>Ga0335079_10008308_pt1 | contig 11839 bp, 12 predicted proteins | sample Lox_Sample_33_FD_206719 | JGI IMG/M metagenome (GOLD analysis project Ga0335079, IMG submission 206719) | Soil microbial communities from Loxahatchee National Wildlife Refuge, Florida, United States - Lox_Sample_3.3 | ecosystem: Environmental > Terrestrial > Soil > Wetlands | place: USA... | reverse complement strand
GTATTTGGTCATTTCGTTTGGCCGCCCACGGGTTCAACCCCTCGACGATTCGGTCCGTATGATGCAATTCGCTTGAAGCAGGAGTACTGGAAAATTCCTAAGTGCCGGCAACCCCTTTCTTTGGTTACAGCGTCGAAATCATTGTTACGCCATCATTTGCGGGCCCACCGCTCCTTTTGACGTGTCGATCTGGAATCAGGATCGCATTTGACCGGCGCCAGCCGAGAGCTTGGCGTCGGCGTCCGGTTGTTTAATTTGTCCGGGAGCGCCCTGGAATTCTGCACGGTAGCGCGGAAGACTGTCGGGCTGGTGGGTCTTGAGGTATGCGATGAGTTTTTCGCGGACGAGGCAGCGAATGTCCCACGCATCGCCGGAGTTGCGAGCATCCATTAGGGCACGGAGTTGCACGGTGTGTTCGGTAGCATCAGAAACCTGAAGAACACACACTTTTCCTGCCCAAAGCGGAGTGGACTCGCAGATCATGCGCAGTTCCCGGCGCAAGTCTTCCACCGGAACCGCATAGTCGGCATAAATCATGACAGCCCCCAGGAGCTCGGAACTGGTTCGGGTCCAGTTCTGAAAAGGATGGTCAAGAAAATAGGAAAGCGGCAGGACCAGCCTGCGCTGATCCCAGATACGGACGACCACATACATCGTGCCGAGTTCCTCGATCCATCCCCATTCGCCTTCCACGACAACGGCGTCCCCAATACGGAAAGGCTGAGCAAACGCAATCTGCACGCTTGCGATAAGATTCGCCAGCGTTTCTTTGGTTGCCATGCCCACCACAAGAGTGGCCAGGCCGGCTGACGCCAGAAGGCTCATACCAATGTGCTTGATTGCGGGAAAAGTCATCAACATCACCGCCAGGGTGACAACTGCAACCAAGACCACCAGGATCCGGCGAATCATCTGAAACTGGGTCTGAACTCTCCGCGCGACTAAGTTGTCGGCGACGTCGAGACGGTAACGCCCGGCAACCATGTCGGCGGTGATGTCGATGGCCAGAATTGCCAGCCAGGCGACGGCGGCGATCAATCCCAGGCCAGTGATGTGCTCCAGAGCTGACATCACAGCCGGCGGCAAAGGCAGCCCGGGCAGGACCGCCAGGGTGGCAAGGAGTGGGAGAATCCATCGCCCTGGCCTTTCGCCGTGTCTCACGATTGATTGATCGAGCACGGCTCCCTTGCGCCGGGCCAGCCGCCGAAGCATCCAGAAAAGAACGGCGTGTGCGACCAGCGCGACCACAATGGCCGCAGCCAGAACAATCGCGGATATCAGCCAATTGTGCAAATTCTGCATCATCGACTGGATCATAGGAGTCATCTCCCTTGGATGCTGCGCCGCATGCATTTGCTCCGGCGCGGGGTGCACGAACGTTGTTGCACATCTGTGGCGCCAGTAACTAGAGGGTTATCGGGATAAGACTGTATGGGTCGTGACCCAAGCCCAGATCGTCCGTCCGCGGAGATTTGTCCTTAACAGGTTCTGATCACCAGACCTCTTCCACCTTTCGCATGTCCACAGTATTTTATGCGGGCAAATACAGGACGGGAGGTATGCCACCGCCTAACAGTCCAGGTCTAGCCTCGAGTTATCTAAAAGCGTCGGAACCAGAGCCAGCGCGAGGAGGAGTGATGCTGAAAAACCCGTCGTTCTCGAAACTTGTCGAAGATCAGCACCGCAAGGTGGTGGCTCAGGAAAAGAAAGTCAAGGCCATCGAAGCCCGTGCCCAGGCGGTAACAGAGCATGCCAAGAAGGTGAGGAAAGAAGCCGAGGGAGTGCGACTCTCCATCGCAGCCAGCACCAGCAAGAGTCAGCACAACTAGGAGCCTGGCGGGCGCCCCGTATCCTGTTGCGCGCAGATTCGGTCACAATTAATATGTGTGGCAGCCTCTTTCGCGTATGGCGCTCAAGACCAGAGGATCAATTCCCTCGCTCAATTCCTGGAAGGAGATTTCCGCGTTTATGGGCCGTGGAGTGCGCACCGTACAACGCTGGGAAAGTGAGCTGGGGCTTCCGGTGCATCGCGTGGGAAGGGGACCGCGCAGCCCGGTGCACGCTTTTACTTCGGAATTGAGCGCCTGGATGCTGTGGATTGAGCATTCCCAGAACGGCGATCACCATCGGGGCGTTCACTTGTCAGGAGTTCCGCTGAAAGAAACTGCGGCGCGTACGTCAGCCGTCGCAAGGGTGCTGGTTCAAAGATCTTCAGGGCTGGTTCAGCAGCTTGTGAACTCAATGTGGGAACAACAACGCCGCACCGAAGAGATGACCCAGACGTTAGATAAAGTGCAGAAACGGTTGCAAGCCCTTCGAAAAAGACCTACCCGCTCACGCAAACGCTCGCCTCGAAAAACGCAAAGCCCCCGCGGCTAGAAACTCATCTTGCGCGCTTGCGCTTTGCTCGACCAGGCCGAGACTTGGGCGCGCGCTTTGAAGAACTCTGAGTTTGTCGGGGCACGGGCCGCGGCTCGAACATGATCAGGACATCGCTCTGCTTATCTTCCCGCTCCACAAAACTGAAGTGTAGATCCACCAGGGGATAGAGCTTTCCGGGCAACGCGATGTTGTGTGCGATCTGGGGTTTCTGGTGCAACAGCACCGTTCGGGCACGGCGTATCATCAGGTTTCGAAGTTGTTCTGGAAGGGGAAGCTGTTCAAGCTGAAATTCGACAGGTGGCTTGCTCTTGAAACCAAATAAGCGCAAGGCCATGCTGTTCCAGAACTCGATGTGGCGGCCGGGATTTACGAGCATTACCGGCAGCCGGATTTTTTCGAGTGTTTGCGCGTACAGGCTATTGATCTGGTCCAGATCTTTACTGCGTTCTTCTAACTCCTGGTTCGTGGTTTCAAGCTCTTCATTCAGAGACTGCAACTCTTCGTTCGTGGTCTCCAGTTCCTCGTTGGTTGACTGTAATTCCTCGTTCGTCGTTTCCAGTTCTTCATTCGTCGACTGCAACTCTTCGTTCGTGGTCTCGAGTTCCTCGTTCGCCGATTGCAATTCCTCGCTGGTGGATTCCAGTTCCTCGATCGTGGTCTGCAACTTCTCCTGGACGGTGACATCCTCGCAGTAAATCAAAGTTCCGGTACGCGTGCCTCTTTCACCGATGATGGGACGCAACGTCACTTCCAGCAGATGCTCTTCTCCGCCTACGCGAACCCGGTTCTGAAAACGGACGGTTTCGTTGTTCAATCGACTAGCCTGAAGATGAGTGGCCATATCGGGCATTCGCGGAAAAAGATCGGTATCCTGCAAGCGGGCGCCGGCCAAGTTGGTAGGAGTCAATCCATACAAAATGAGCATGGCCGTGTTGTTTTGCACCACGGTATCATCGAGGCCGAGGACCAGGACGCCGAGGCGAAGCGTTTCCAGCATGTACCTGTGCTGCGAACGCAGCGAATCCAGTTCGCGCTGTGCCTCCGCGGACAAGGAGGCGTCCTCCCGCATCGTCGCGATTTTGGGTTCGATCTCCACGACGGAGGAAGGCGGGGTGATCCGTTGGAAAATTCGCCAGCGGGCATTTAATCGCCGAAAGTGGGCTGAGTTGGTCAACTGTGATTCAGATTTTCCAAGAAAGAGAATTCCACCCGGTTCAAGGGCATAGTGCAATCGCGTGAGAATCTGCTTCTGCAAGTCCGAGTCGAAATAGATAAGGACGTTGCGGCATAGCAGAAGATCCACATGAGAGATGGGCGCGTCCTGTCCCAGGTTGCTCCGGCCAAAAATTACCAGACGCCGGATTTCCCGATTTACCCGCAACATGCTTTTGCCATGGAAGTATTTCGACCTCCATTCCGGGCGAAGACGGCGCAAGGCCTCGGTGGAATACTCTCCGCGCCGCGCTGTAGTAAGCGCGTCATCGTCAATGTCGGTGGCATAGATCTTGACATCGTATTCCGCGATGCGTGGGCCGAACAGCTCACTCAGAATGATCGCGATCGAATAGGCTTCCTCGCCACTGGCACAGCCCGCACTCCACGCCCGGAATGAAGCGCCGGACTTCAGAGGTTTTATAAGGGGGGGCAAGATCTCGTTGCGCAGAATCTCCCAAGCCGGCGGGTCCCGGAAGAATTCGGTCACATTGATCAGGATCGTATTGAGTAATTCGCTGGCTTCGTCAGGGTTGTCGCGTATGTAGGCGCTATACTCGGCGTAGTTTCCGAGATTTAATTGAAACATGCGCTTGCGGAATCGCCGCTCCAGGGTGGTTTTCTTGTAGCCCCGGAAATCAAATCCTCGCTGTTCGGCAAGCTCTTGCAGCAGATCCTTGAGAGTGACGTCTCTCGTCATAGTCGCATCCGCCTACCTTCGCAGAGTTCGACCAATAAGTCAGCGAGACCCGAAATCGGGCTTACAAAATCAACGCAATTCGTCGCGATAGCCGCCTGGGGCATGGTGCGGAACTCAGCAGTCGAAGGGTCTTGAGCAGCCGTGGTCCCGCCCGCTTCCTTTATGGCTCGAATTCCCGCGACCCCGTCGCGGTTTGATCCGCTCAAGATCATGCCAATCGAACGCGAGCCGTACATGCCAGCCACCGATTCGAACATCAGGTCAATCGACGGACGGGAGAAGTGTACCAGTTGTGAGTGCGCCAGTTGAATCTTTCCGGGACCAACCAGCAGGTGCTCATCCGGAGGAGCGATGTAAACGAATCCAGGCAGGATCGGCTCGGCGTGGGTCGCCTCTTTCACTTGTTTGCCGGTACGCCTTTGCAGCAGCGATGCCAGGTGACTCTTGTGCGATGGATCCAAATGTTGGACGATCACGATACCCGGGAAACTGATTGGGAGAGGCTTGAGCAACTCCGTCAAGGCCACCAGACCCCCGGCGGACGCGCCCACGGCAATCAGGTCAAATTGCCAACTGTTTGCAGTAACGACCAACCGACTCGGCACTGATGTTCGCTTTGGCACTTTCCACAACCGAACCCATTGTACGCTTGTCGGGCGAACAAATGCCGAAGGCATCCCCAGATTCCAGCAAGACCGTTGGATTTGACTAACGAGGAAAACAGCGGAAAGGAAATGCGCTGAGGAAGAGGAGCGGAAGTCAGCCGGGCGAAGAACAGGTGACCTAACCGCGGTCGCCTGAAGTCTTAGGGGGAGGGTCGCGGGGAGGGACACGCTCGGCGTCACCACTTAGAAGTTCATTCAGTTCCTTCGTGAGCTGAAGGAATTTCTGATGATCCTTTTCCGTCTGGATCAGACGAATGAGACGCTCCATTTCTGGATACTGATCCGACTTCATGCCATCCACCCCGTGGCGCAAGTGTTACGTTAACACCCGGAATTTTGTCCTCAAAGCGCCAAGATACGCCATCAACAACCGAGCAGAATTGTCCGCGCAAGTTATAGTCGCCGCGATAGTTATGCTTTCCCGTCGCGAAACGGGCCACCCTCAAGGGTGCGGTTCAAGATTCTGCCTGCGGTCTTTCATCAGAAAGGCTGTGCCGTACCAAGCACGCCAGCAGAGTGCAACTCGGGATATCCCAGGGAGCAACTAAACGGCGGGGCAAGTGAAGAAAGCTCGGGAGAAGCCTCGGCTTCGCCGCGTGGGTTGATTCAGGCGTGCCGCCATGGAACATGACAGCACCGCTTACAGTTGAAAAGTCCAAGGTCGGCGTCGCCCAGACTGCCCCCGAGAATACCGGGCACGTATCGCTTCGTGGCCTTCTATCGAAACTGGGACCGGGACTGATCACCGGCGCATCGGACGACGATCCCAGCGGCATCGCGACCTACTCGCAGGTCGGAGCCCATTTCGGCTACACGCTGCTGTGGACGATGGTGGTGTCGTACCCGCTGATGGCTGCGGTCCAGGAGATCTGCGGGCGTATCGGGCGTGTGACCGGCACCGGTCTGGCGGCCAATCTGCGGAAGAACTATCCGCGCCCGGTTCTTTTCGGGGCGCTGGCGCTGATGTGCGCCGCCAATGTGTTCAACCTCGGGGCTGACATCGGTGCGATGGGCGCATCCGTCGCGTTGCTGATACCTGGCAGCGCGAAGCTGTTCACCGTTTCCATTGGGCTTGCATCCTTGCTTGCGATTCTTTTCATCCCGTACACCACTTACGCGAAGTATCTCAAGTGGCTGACGGTGTCGCTGTTCGCCTATGTTGCAGTTGCGCTGCTTGTCCAAGTTCCCTGGGGAAGCGTGATGGCTGCGACTCTGATTCCACGCATGGCGTTCAACCAGGAGTCCTTCGTTGCACTGATCGCTGTCTTGGGCACTACGATCAGCCCGTATCTGTTCTTTTGGCAGGCCTCGCAAGAAGCGGAAGAAGTGAAGAACAATCATGGAGAAAAACCCCTAAAGCATGCTCCTGCACAAGCGACTGCCCATCTCCATCGGATTCATATAGATACCCTGCTGGGCATGGCACTCTCGAATGCGGTCGCCTTCTTTATCATTTTGACCGCGGCCTCGACACTGCATATTCATGGCATCACCAATGTTTCAAGCTGTGCCCAGGCGGCCTCGGCGCTTACGCCCATTGCCGGTCGTTTTGCCGGGGCGCTTTTTGTCTGCGGCATTGTGGGAACAGGCCTGCTAGCTGTACCGATACTGGCGGCTTCAGCTGCCTATGCGATCAGCGAGGGTTTCAAATGGAAAACGAGCCTGGAGCAGTCGCCCCGCAAGGCGCCAGGTTTCTACGCGGCGATCACAACGGCGACCGTAATTGGCCTGCTCATAAACTTGATTCATATCGACCCGGTGAAGGCGCTCGTCTGGGCCGCGGTTCTGAACGGAATCGTTGCTGCCCCGCTCATGGCAGTTATCGTACTGATGGCGTCAAGCCGCAAGGTGATGGGGAAGTTCGTCGTCCCTCGCTATCTTCGTTGGATTGGCTGGATCGCCACCGGGGTAATGGCCTGCGTGAGCGTGGGCGTTTTTCTAACCTGGAAATGACCTGGCTATTGCTGAGCGGCGATTGGTTGGATACAGGTGACGCCGTAGCGATTACGGAAATCTCGTGTAGAAGGGCTGAGCGTCACTGCGGCAATCAATTCCGAGGAATCGGCTGCGCGGTGTATTGCTCCGCCTTTGACGCATGGAACATCATGAGCTCCGGAAGTCATTCTAGATCTCCTAAGGAAGGTGCCCGATGCACGCCATAACCGGAGTCTTCGTGTCCAAGATCGAGGCGGAACAAGCGGTGAGCAAATTGCGAGCCGCTGGGCTCTCGCCCGAGAGAGTGACGTTGTTAACGCCCGCGGAGCAGGGGAAAACACTGGAGTCTGTCCCGGTTGATACCGCAGAACAACCCGGGATGGGGACCGCGCTGGGAAGTGTGATAGGAGGCGCTGCAGGACTGTCCGGTTTCCTGGCTTTGGTACCAGGCGTGGGGATCGTGACCGCGATTGGGGTGCTGGGCGCGGCGGTGCTGACGGCAGCGGGCGCTGGCGTGGGCGCGGTGGTGGGGAGTTCTCTGGAAAATGCCACGACGGAAGGACTGCCGGAAGATGAGATCTTCGTCTACGAGGATGCGCTTCGCAAAGGCCGGAGCGTTGTGATTGCCCTGGTTGAAGACGCTGCGGAGTCCAAACCGATTGGCGAAATCCTTGAATCCCAAGGGGCAGAAGACGTCGATTCGGCACGAGAACAGTGGTGGATCGGGCTGCGAAACGCCGAACAGGAACGATATTTGAAGTCCGGCCGCAACTTCAGTGATGACGAGAAATTTTTCCGGCTGGGATTTGAAGCGGCCCTGCATGCCAGAACGCGTTGCAAGGAGTTTGACCAGGTGTCATCGGAGATGAACGCAACCTTGGAAGAGCTCCAGCGCCAATATCCGGGCGTCGATCTCGAAGCTCCTTTCACGCATGGTTATGAGCGCGGCCGCGAATACTATCAGCACCTTTGCGAAGAATCGAAAGAATCTAAGGCAGCCTAGGTCGCCAGGCGCTGTTACGAGCGCCGGTGACCAGGGGCGGCTTCCAAGCCGGTCAAACTGCAAAGGCCCGACGAGGGCCGCCGTGTGCAGTCACTCCAGGAACATAAGGACGAGGTCACCGGAGCTCACAGGCAAATCAACAGCGGTAATTGTAGAGAGTGTCGTAAGAGCAAGGAATCGGTAAAACCGTTTAGGTCTGAGCCTGAGATCCGGCAGGGCAAGCCCCAGGAAGCCAGCCTAAATGCATGCGCCAGCCACAAGATACGCACCGCTTTTCCGCAGAACATGCATCTAAGACGTGGCGTTACTCGGGTTTAGCTGCGTGAGCAAATGGGGGAATTGCTATGTTGGAAGGAGCAAAAAGAACGGATGCCTGCATTCCGGTTACTTCGTCAGTGCCGCTGAAGCTACCACGGGAGCAGGAAGCACTTTTCACCCACATTCTTTCCGCGCTGGAAAGCGAGCAAGTGCCATACGCTATCGCCGGGGCATTTGCACTGCAGCAGCACACCGGCATCTGCCGGTTTACAAAGGACCTTGATCTTTACGCGACTGCGAGAGATGCGTCGAAAGCGTTGAGCGTTCTGGGAGATAAGGGCTTTGAGTGCGAGATTCCCGATCCGGTGTGGCTGGCCAAGGCGCATCGTGACGGCTACTTCATTGATTTGATCACAGGGATGAGCAACGGGACGTTCACTGTGGATGCTTCCTGGATCGCGCGTGCTCACCCCGCAGTGATCGTTGGAATGAAGACTAGAGTGCTGGCACCTGAAGAACTGATTGTGTCGAAGCTGTTCGTCACGCGGCGGGAACGTTTCGATGGGGCAGACATCGCGCACATAATCTATGCGCTGCGCGGCCAACTTCAATGGAGCCGCATCCTGGAACTGGCCAAGGAGCACTGGGAGATTGTGTTCTGGCACCTGGTGTTGTTTCGCTTCGTGTATCCGGCGCAAAGCGCCTACGTTCCTGTTGCTGTGTGGGAGGATCTGCTGTCGCGGTTCGCGAAGGAGGTTCGCTCCCCAGATGCGAGATCACGATTCCGGGGGAGCCTCATCGATCCCAAGACGTTTGCTATCGACATCGATGAGTGGGGACTCGAAGATGTCATGAAAGAATATCAGGAAGCACGCATGAAGATTGTAGCCTCGGTTGAACCGCGCAGTGCCTGATAGAGGCTCAATCGCGCAGGAGATGATTGGAAGATGAGAATCGCCGCCACGGCCGATTTACACTTCGTGCCGCCCAGTCACTCGGCTCTGCTTGAACAACTCGGCAAAGTACGTAATGAAGCCGACGTGCTGGTACTCGCCGGCGATCTTACGAACTATGGTTTGCCGGAGGAGATGGAGCCGCTGCTCAATGCTCTCGTCAGACTGCGTTTGCCGACGATTGCTGTGCTGGGGAATCACGACTACGAAAGCGGAAGGCAAGAGGAACTTGCCCGGATGATGACCTCCGGAGGCATAAAGGTTCTGGACGGCAGTGGATACGAAAGAGACGGGGTTGGATTCGCCGGTACGAAGGGATTCTTTGGCGGTTTCGGCCGCGGAGCGCTGACCGCGTTTGGCGAACCGGAAGTCAAAGCGTTCGTAAAAGTTTCGATCGACGAGGCGCTCAAGCTGGAACGCGGGCTGTCTCAACTACGTGCGCAGAAGCGCGTGGTGGTTCTCCACTACTCTCCAATCGCTGCGACGGTGAACGGGGAAGCCGCGGAGATTTATCCATTTCTTGGCACGTCGCGCCTGGGCGAGGTGATTGATCGTCATGGCGCCGATCTTGTGGTCCACGGTCATGCACATCACGGTACTCTGGACGGCAGGACGACCACCGGAATTCCGGTACATAACGTTGCGATTAGCCTTCTGCAAAACCAACAACCCCCGGGAGCCTATCGAGTATTTGACGTGTAGGGTGCTGTCTTCCCGTTGCCGCGCGCGAAGGAGAACTTAGCGTGCAATGGATGCCTGGCCGGGCTTCGTCGCGAAGAGAAACCTGAGCTCACGCGGATTTGCGAAGGAACTGCTCGGGATTGCTGTCAAACGTCTCCTTGCAATCGGGGGAACAGAAATATAGGGTATCGCCGTTATAATCGCTCGTGTATTGCTCTTCTGGCACCGCAGCCCTTTCGTCGACATGAATTCCGCAGACAGGATCCACTGCCATAACTACCTCTTGAATATTGATTAGTTGGCTCCTGGGTAAAAGCTAGTCGCAAGCGTTTCCCTTGTCTATCAAGTCTGTTCTGTACCGCGCCCGAGACGGCCACGTCGGCCTTGGAGTTCCTCTCAACTCCTGACGGACAGGCACCCTTTCGAAGGCGGGGCGCGAACTCCGGCGGAAACGGAAAGGGACTTGGCGGAGAGGAAGGTCGAACGGCCGCCGGCGGTGGTGGCGCGTCGCGCTAGTACAACGCGAAATGGCGAATCGACGATAAGCTTTTGAGCAAGCCTGTTTCTTCACAATTGACCAATGCTGATGTGTGTTCCCTGAAGGAGTGGAAGAACCGCCGCCCGAGGATACCCGCATGCTTCACATATGCGATTTCAATTCCAATGCAGTTACTCACGACTAGTCGGCAGTTCTATTCCTAGATTGTCCGGGTTCGTGTCTGGTGCAATTACCTCGGTAATTTAGGAATCCTTTCCACCATCCAGCACAATTCAATAACCACGGGAGGCCTTTTAATTGGAGACGCCGTCTGAAATCAGGCAGTCACCGCACGGTCCATTGCTGGAAGTGCGTGAATTGACCGTGACTTACGGCGACAACCGGGCTCCGGCGCTGCAGAGCGTTGGTCTTCAGATCAGGCCTGGCGAAATCAAGGGCATCATCGGCGAATCTGGTTCGGGCAAGAGCACGCTGGCGCTAACCATGCTTGGATTGTTGCCGGCGAAAGCGCGAGTGCGAGGTTCGGTATGGCTGCAAAGTGAAGACGGGAGGCAGGATCTTCTGCAGCTTGCTGAATCCAATTGGCAATCTATTCGCGGCGCAAAGATTTCCATGATTTTCCAGGAACCATCGCTGTCCTTCAGCCCCGTGAGACGCATAGGCTGCCAGATCGCTGATGGCATTCGCGCACACGGCTTTGACACCGAGGCGAAGGCCGAGTCTCAGGCTCTCGAAATTCTGGAGGACTTGCTGCCGGGGAAGTCCGATCGGGTTTTCAAGGCTTATCTCCATCAACTGAGTGGAGGGGAGCTTCATCGTGCCGTCATCGCACGTGCATTGGCATGCCGTCCTGCACTGGTGATTGCGGATGAGCCAACACGCGACTTGGATGCCGCCATGGAAGCCGAAGTTCTCGAGCTATTCCAGGAAGTAAACCGCAAGACCGGCGCGGCTTTCATCTTTATTACACATAATCCGGCCCTGCTCGTGAGGCTTGCTGACCACGTGGCGGTCATGTACGGGGGCCAGATCGTGGAGCAAGGGCCATTGACGCAGGTCTTTCGAAAGCCTCTCCATCCTTATACAAGTGGACTGTTGGCTCTCGTTTCTGAGGCTGTAGAAGGCACCACTGGACGCCCTAAACATCTACCCGTAATTCGAGGTAGCTTGAGCGCGTCTGATCTCTTGAGCCGGGGATGCACATTCGAGCCCCGTTGCCCGTCTCGATCTGCGGTATGCCGGCAGGACGTTCCGGTGAAAATCGCAGCCGGTGGGGGCAGGGAAGTGATGTGTTTCAACCATGGGTCCTGAAGTCGCCAGAATGGCAACGTCGCCGGCACTGCTCGAGACTCGCGGACTGAGTAAGCGATTTGTGATCCGGCGACTGTTTTTACGAGAACAAACAGTGATTGACGCGCTGAAGCACGTGGACTTCCAGATTGCGCCCCAGCGCATTACGGCACTAGTGGGGGAATCCGGTTCAGGGAAGTCCACCCTGGCAGGTTGCCTGGCAAGACTGGAAAGGCCAGACGAGGGCGAGATCTGGTTTCA
>Ga0335079_10008305_pt1 | contig 11841 bp, 9 predicted proteins | sample Lox_Sample_33_FD_206719 | JGI IMG/M metagenome (GOLD analysis project Ga0335079, IMG submission 206719) | Soil microbial communities from Loxahatchee National Wildlife Refuge, Florida, United States - Lox_Sample_3.3 | ecosystem: Environmental > Terrestrial > Soil > Wetlands | place: USA: Florida... | reverse complement strand
CCGACTAGGGCAACGTTGCCCCGAGTGGGAGAAACATCCACCTTCAGTTCAAGCTCGACTGGTGTATCGCCGACAAGGAACTCAGTGACCCTCGTCTCGCAGATACCGTAGGGACATGTTGCGATGGCCCGATAGAGTCCTGCGGCCAAGTCTCGCTCCGGGAGAGTTCCCGCTTGGTCAGTCAAACTCCTGAAGATTTCTCCTTTGCCCGCGAGCGATTTAACAATCACAAGTACATTCGGAAAGGCCGCTCCAGTCTGGTCCAGAACTCTCAGGCGTACGGGGGCTGCGCTCGCCTGAGAGCAAACCAGTAATGCTAGAGCCCCTACGAAAACAACTGCTCGCGCCGGTGGCCCATTCAAGCCCGGTTTTGTGTTCAGTCTCGCGGGACTGGCGCCCGGTTTTGGCTTGAGTGGGGCAGTTCGATGGCGCAGCACAACGTTCCCGCCGCTCGCTCGCGTTTCCGCGCTGTCCACTCCGATTCGATCTCCACGCGTCCCTCCATGCCATTCGCGTAGTGGCGAAAGCTGCTCCATTCCCAATCCTCCGGCCGGGCGCAGAGCCCTCGCTTCACCGGATTCCGGTGAATATAGCTCAGCTTCTGCACAAACTGCCAGTGGCTTCGAAGGTTGAAGTCGTAGTACCGCTTTTGCCAAAAGTGTTCTGCCTCGGCGATCAGGCGCCGCGCTACTCCCTGCTTGAGAGACTTCACCGCGGCGGCCAGCGTGTCCTCGGAAAAACGCTGCTGTTTTCTCGCTGCCTGTCATTTCCACAGCCGCCCGCACTTTCACAAAAGCCGCCAAAGCGAAGAAATAACGAAAGTTGCGCCGCCTGCACCAAAGCTCTAAACCCTATCCCTTGTGGTCACCGAATCAGTTAGCCACAAGTCCTCGTACTTTCCTCAGGCGGGTTCGGAGCTCTTCAACTACCCCTAACTTTCTTGTTGACAACAAAAGATTTAGGCGTAGGATGTGGATGAAAGTGGTAGAAAGTGGTCAATTAGATAACGTTCGTGGGCAACCGTGAGGCAGCACGAGGCGCCAGTGGAAATAAAGGCTGACAGCCCCAAAAACAGCCCCATCGAGCTTGAAACGACCCGCATTCTCACCACTTTTTCCTCCCTCGTTGTGGCAACGGTAGCAGCTCGCAAGTGGCAGGCCCCTGTGAAGGGGAAGACACATGTTTCGCGGCAATCACCCAACCCGCGTAGACGAAAAGGGACGGCTCAAGGTCCCCGCGGAATTCAAGCGCGTGATCGACGAGAAGTACGGCACGCAATTCTACATCACCAGCTTGGACGGGAAGATTGCTCAACTGTATCCCTTCGAGGAGTGGGAGCGGATCGAGCAGAAGCTGGCAGCGCTGCCTACCTTCAATCCTGCCAAGAAGAAGTTCTTAAGCACGACCGGGTATTGGGGACAACAGGTGGAGATGGATGGTCAGGGCCGGTTGTTGCTCCCGCAGTTGCTGCGGGATGCGGCCGCGCTCAAGGGCGATGTGGCGGTGGTCGGCTTTCAGGGCTACCTGGAAGTACGCAACCTGGAGGCCTACCGCAAGGAGATTGAGGGCCAAGCCTTCTCCGATGAGGATCTCAAGACGCTCGACGAACTGGGCATCTAGTGGGCGAGTGTTCAACAGACACCCCTCAGGGGGTTGGGCATGGCAGTGGCCATGTTCCGGTTCTTTTAAAAGAAGCGATCGACTTTCTAGCCGTCCGGCGTGGCGGGACTTATATCGACGCCACGGTGGGCCTTGGCGGGCACAGCTTAGAAATCGCAAAACGCCTCGGCGCACCGGGTCATTTGATTGGGCTCGATAAGGACCCCGCGGCGCTGAACGTTGCGGCGGACATTCTCGGCCGTCGCACCTCGCAGGACTGGCCGGAGATCACGTTGCTGCACGGCTCGTTTGCCGAAATTTCCGGCAAGCTGCCGCTGGCCAACGCCGACGGCCTGCTGGCCGACCTCGGCGTCAGCAGCCTGCAATTCGACGACCCGGCGCGAGGCTTCAGTTTCCAGGCGGAAGGACCTCTCGACATGCGAATGAATCCGCAGTCGGAGCTGTCCGCCGGACAAGTGGTAAACCAGTTCGACGAGCGCGAGCTCGCCGATCTGATTTACGAATTCGGTGAGGAAAGGAGGTCGCGGAGAATCGCCAGAGCCATTGTCCGGTCGCGGCCGATACGGACGACCGCACATCTTGCGGGTGTCATATCAGCCGCGGCCCGGCCAATGAATCGGGATAGAGACGACAGGCGAATTCATCCGGCGACCAGAACTTTCCAGGCTCTCCGAATCTTCGTAAACCGCGAGTTGGACGACCTGCGGGTGCTGATGGGAGCAGCCCCGCAGGTGCTGGGGACGGGCGGGCGGCTGGTGGTCATCAGTTTTCACTCGCTGGAGGACCGCATCGTGAAAGATGCGCTCCGCGACGGGGCGAAGCAAGGGCAGTACAACTTGCTGACCAAAAAGCCGGTCACTGCCGGGCCCGAAGAAGTGGATCGTAATCCGCGCTCGCGCAGCGCCAAGCTGCGTGCCGCGGAACGAATTTAAGGACTTACAAAATCCAGGTTCAGACGTAGGTAGAAGTGAGGGAATGATGTACACAGGCACATTGATTAACGACTTGATTGCAACCGTGGAGCGGGCCGAACGACGCGCCGAGCAGTTTTCTCAGGAAGAGAAGCCGGCGCTCTGGGGCGCTCCGCAACAGCAGTTGGCGCAGTTCGAATCCGAATTGGCCGGGGTGGCTTAGATGGCAGCAGGAGCGATGGCTCAGAGTGCGATGCGGTCATGCGGGCGCAGGCCTTGCTGGAATGGCACGCCAGAGATTTATTTCGCCAAGGCTGTCGACAACTCGCGCCTCGTCCGGGTGGAAGACCCCCGGCGCGGCCGCGAAATGCGCCAGTTCAGCGTCGTGCTTTGCTGCTCGTTCCTGCTGGTGATGACCTTCGCTTGGCAGCATTTCAAGGCCATTGAGTACGGCTACCGCATCGAGACCCTGCGCACGCAACGCGATGGATTGGCGGAAGTCAACCGCGCTTTGCGCCTGGAGGAAGCCTCCTTGCGCGATCCCCAGCGCATCGATGTGCTCGCCCGGCAATTGGGCCTGACGTCGCCGCAGGCCGGCCAGGTGATCCGTCTCGACACTGCGCTGCCTGATGGTGGCGGTCCCGTCATGGCCAGCGCGGCACCGGTTTCCGTCATCTCCGGGCAATAAGAGAAGCGCCGGCTCCCGGCCGATGGGAGCGGGACTTTTCCGAAAGAATGGACTGGCGGCTCCAGCGGGCCGCCACATTTGTCTACGAGGACCAGACGGTGGCTGCAAGGGCGCCTCAGAACCGCACCAATCTTCGCCTCTATCTGCTCGGCGCTCTGCTCCTTCTCTGGTGCGGAGGCATCTGCGCCCGCCTCGTCTACCTCCAGATTTTCCGTTACGGCAGCTTTGAGCAGCGCGCTCAGCGCCAGCAGCAGCGCACTACTGAAGTGGCCGCTAAGCGCGGCATCATCTACGACCGCGCCGGCCGCGAACTCGCCATGTCGATCCAGGTCGACTCCGCGTTCGCCGTTCCCACTGAGATCCCCGATCTCGCCGGCACGATCTCCCTCATCACTCACATCACCCGCGACGATCCTCGCGAACTCCTGGCCCGCTGCCAGGCCGCCAAAACATTCTGTTGGGTAGCGCGCAAGGCTGACGCCGAAACCGCCGCCCGCATCCGCGCCATGAACCTGCGCGGCATCCACTTCCAGAAGGAATCCAAGCGCTTCTATCCCAAGCGCGACCTCGCCGCCCAGGTCATCGGATATGTGGGCACCGACGACGAAGGCCTCAGCGGCATCGAGCGCGAATACGACGAAAAGCTCCGCGGCAAGCCCGGCCGCATGCTGATCTCAGTAGACGCGCGCAAGAAATGGTTTGGCAGCGTCGAGAAACAGCCCGATCCCGGCGAGAACGTCGTGCTCACCATCGACGAAAAAATCCAGTACATCGCCGAACGTGAGCTCGACACCGCAATGCAGGAGACGCATGCCGAAGCCGGCGCCGTCATCGTGGAGAATCCTCGCACCGGAGAAATCCTTGCGCTTGCCAACCGGCCGACCTTCAATCCCAACCTCGCCCGCGAGATCACTCCGGAGCGCCTCAAGAACCACGCGGTCAGCGACGTTTACGAGCCCGGATCCACCTTCAAGCTCGTCACGCTTTCGGCCGCCATCGATCAGCAACTCACCCGCCCCGACGAAGTCTTCGACTGCCAAATGGGCTCCATCGTTTTCAACGGCATGAGGATTCGCGACAGCAAGCCGCACGGACGTCTCTCCGTTGCTGACATCCTGGCGGAATCGAGCGATGTGGGCGCCATCAAGGTGGGTATGCGCCTCGGCGATGATCGATTCTACAAATACATCCGCGGCTTCGGGTTCGGACAGCAGACTGGCATCGAACTGCCGGGAGAAACTCGCGGATTGACCAAGCCGCCCAGCCGCTGGTCCAAGGTTTCCATCGCCGCCATCTCCATGGGGCAGGAAATCGGCATTACCCCGCTGCAGTTAGTCGGACTGATCTCCACCATGGCCAACGATGGGAGCTGGGTGGCGCCCCGCATTGTCGCCGCCACCACTGCCCCGCAGCAGACGCCGCAGATGATCGCCTTCCATTCCGCAGACCAGCGCCGCGTCATCTCCCCGCTCACAGCCGCCGAGATGCGGCAGATGATGCAAGGCGTCGTGCTTCACGGCACCGGCAAGCGTGCCCTTCTCGAAGGCTATAGCTCCGCTGGCAAGACCGGCACCGCGCAGAAGGTCGATCCGGCGACGCACGCCTATTCGCACACTAAGTACGTTGCCTCATTTGCCGGATTCGCGCCCATCAACAATCCCGCGATCACGGTGGCGGTGATTCTCGACTCCGCCGTCGGATTGCATCAGGGCGGCCAGGTATCGGCGCCGGTATTTCACAGGGTCGCGCAACAGGTTCTCGAGTATCTCCACGTGCCTCATGACGTCGAACTGCCGCCGAATCGCCAGGTACTTCTGGCAAAGCGAGTAAAAGAGCAGGACCTGGAAGAAGGTTCTCCCGATCATGTCGGTGATCCTCTGGATGCGGCTGACACCGCGCTCGCTGAAGCTGCTCCGGCGCGCGTCCAGCCTGCGCCGGCCGAACCGATCGCGAACAGCGCCGTGGTGCCGGCTGCGCTGCGTCAGCCAGAGAACACGCCGTCACTGCCTTCTGGGCCAAGGCAATCCACTGTGGCGCAAGCCGCGCCGGCGGAACCTCCCGCGCCGCCGGTTGGTCTGCGCACCACCGTCGTACTGGATGCGGATCAGGGCGGTATTGTTGTTCCTTCGTTTGCTGGCAAGAGTGTTCGGGCAGCGATTGAAGTGGCGGTGGAGAACGGCCTGGACCTCGATGCTGTCGGCAGTGGCATCGCTCGCGAGCAGTCACCCGCGCCGGGCTCGCACGTAACATCTGGTTCGCGCGTCACGGTCAAGTTTGGACGTTAGCGCCAAAACCAGGCCGGGTGCGGCTCGTACCCTATAATTCACTCCAATGACCTTTCAGCAGCTTCTCGATGGGGCCGAAGTCCTTGTCCGTAGCGGCAATCCCGCCGTGAGCGGCCTGGAATACGACTCCCGCCGCCTCAAACCGGGCGATGTGTTCGTGGCGATGCGCGGCGAGTCGAGCGACGGCAATCGCTTCATTGACGCAGCTATCGCCGCCGGCGCGGTGGCCATCGTCTCCGATTCGTCCTCCGAACAACCGCGCGCCGGTGTTGCCTGGGCACAGGTTTCTCACGGCCGCCGCGCTCTGGCCCGCTTGAGCGCCAATTTCTACCGGCGGCCAGCCGAGCATCTGGCCATCACTGGCATTACCGGCACCAACGGCAAAAGCACGACTGCATTCCTGCTGGAGGCGATTCTTGTTGCGGCGGGACGCAAGTGCGCCTTGGTGGGGACCATTGAATATCATGTCGCAGGAAAAATCCTTCCTGCGCCCCACACCACCCCGGAAGCGCTCGACTTGAACCGCATTCTCGCCGAGGCCACAGCCGGCGGCGCCGGCGAAGCGGTTATGGAAGCGTCCTCGCACGCGCTGGCTCAGCAACGCGTCTATGGCATCCCTTTCGATGTGGCCGTGTTCACTAACCTCACCCGCGACCACCTCGACTACCACCACACCATGGAGGAATATTTCGCCTCCAAGCAGATCCTGTTTGAAGGCTGCGGCACAGACGGACCCAGGACTGCGGTCATCAACTGCGATGATGAATTCGGATCCAGGTTGTTGCGAGTCAGCCGCAAGCGAAGCTCAGTGGTTCTCACCTACGGACTGTCGCAGGGCGACCTTCAGGCCCGAAACCTCGACATTACCTCGCGCGGCACTCGCTTCGACTTGGCTGGCGAGGGTTTGAACGTCCCAATATTCTCTCCGCTCATCGGCAAAGTGAACGTCTATAACGTACTGGCCGCGGCCGGTGCCGCCTTGATGCGCGGGTGCGATTCCCGCAGCATCGCTGAGGGGGTAGACTCGCTCGCCCGCGTCCCTGGCCGCTTCGAGCGAGTGGACTGCAACCAACCCTTCACCGTCGTCGTGGACTATGCCCACACCGATGATGCGCTTCGCAATCTCACCGCCCTGGCCCACGACTTCGTCCAACAGGCCGGCCGCAAAGGCCGTGTCATCACCGTCTTCGGTTGCGGCGGTGACCGGGACCGCGCTAAGCGTCCCCTGATGGGTGAAGCCGCCGGACGCGGCAGCGACTTTATTGTGTTGACTTCTGACAACCCACGGAGCGAAGACCCGCTGGCCATCATCAATGATGCCCTCGTCGGTTTGCAGCGCTCGGGTACTCGCTACACCATGCAGCCGGACCGCAAGGCTGCTATCGCTCTGGCGATCGCAGAAGCCGGGCCCGGCGATATCGTCCTCATTGCCGGTAAGGGGCATGAGAAAGTGCAGGTCACGCGCGAGGGCTCCATTCCCTTCGACGATGTGCAGGTGGCGCGAGCTGTCTTGCGCGAGGCGGGATTTGATTGTGAAGCGCGCAAAAGCGCCGCAGGTGCCCGGTCATGAAGCTGGCGCTCTCTCGCATCGCCGAGTTTCTTTCCGCCGCCGGTGAATTCGATCACAAGGCGGTAGCGCAGGGATATTCCATCGACTCGCGCACCGTGCAGCCTGGCGACCTCTTCTTTGCGGTCAAGGGCGAGCGCCTGGATGGCCACGAATTCGTCGAGCAGGCGCTGGAACGCGGTGCCCTGGCTGCCGTTGTGCGTATGGATCAGCTCGCCCGCTATCCGGTGAAGACCCGCCTCATGGCAGTCGAAGATACTCTCGCCGCATTCCAGACTCTCGCCACCGCTGTTCGGCGGCTGTGGGCCAAACCCGTGGTGGGCATTACCGGTTCCACCGGCAAGACCACGACCAAGGAAGCCGTGGCCGGTCTGCTGCGCTCTCGTTTCCGTGTCCTGAAGTCTGAAGGCAACTTCAACAACCACTTCGGTCTGCCTCTGATGCTGCTGAAACTGGAACCCGGACACGATATCGCGGTTGTCGAGATGGGCATGTCGCATCTCGGGGAGATTGCCGCCCTCGCCAGGATCAGCCAGCCTGAAATCGGAGTCGTAACCAACGTGGCCCCGGTGCACCTTGAGTTCTTTCACTCGGTAGCCGAGATTGCGCGCGCGAAGTACGAGTTGATCGAGTCTTTGCCCGCAGGCGGCGTGGCGGTGCTCAACGCGGATGACGAGTACGTTTCTCAGTTCGGCCGTAATTTCCGTGGCAAGGTCGTAATGTATGGCCTGCGCTCTTCGGCTGATGTGCGGGCAGAGAACATTGAATCACTGGGCGCGAAAGGCTCGGCTTTTGACGTGGTGGCCGGCAACTGCCGCGAGCGGGCGCTCTTGCCTTTGATGGGAAGGCACAACATCTACAATGCGTTGGCGGCGGTAGCAGTGGCGCTGGAGCGCGGTCTGACTCCCTCGGAAGCGGTGAGCGCCTTGACCACGCTGACGCCTTCCGACAAACGCGGGCAGGTCGTCCAGTTGGGTAACATCACGGTGGTCAACGATTGTTACAATTCCAACCCGAAGGCCCTTGAGGCAATGGTTGACGGCCTGGTTGCCATGCCCGCTCAGCGCAGGATCGTGGTTGCCGGCGAAATGCTGGAACTCGGCCCTGCCGGGGAAGAAATGCATCGGCAATGCGGCCGCTACCTGGCCGAAAAACGGGTTGACGTGCTTCTCGGAGTGCGGGGACTGGCGCAGTTGATGGTAGAAGCAGCCGCGGCCGCTGGTATTCGCGCAGAGTTCGTAGACAATCCGGAGGCGGCGGGCGAATGGCTGGCGCGGGAAACCCGCGACGGGGATGTTGTGCTGCTGAAGGCGTCCCGCGGCGTACGGCTGGAACGCGCGCTCGAAACCTGGCAGGCTCATCGCGCGAGTGCGGCCGGGCGCGCTTGACCATGAGTCGGTACGGAGGCTGATTGCTTTATTGGCTGCTTTACGTAAAGCTGTTCCACTATTTTCCGCCGTTCCGTATCTTTCGCTACCTGACCTTCCGCACTGCCTTCGCCAGCCTCACTGCGCTGTTTACCGGCCTGATCGTGGGTCCGCTGGTCATTGACCGGTTACGCGAATTTCAGATCGGCCAGTTTATCCGCGAAGAAGGTCCTCAGGCCCACCAGAAGAAAGCCGGCACGCCGACCATGGGCGGCTTGCTGATCGCTATCTCCATCCTTGTGCCCACACTGCTTTGGGCCGATCTGAGCAATCGGTTCGTGTGGATCGCGGTGTTTTCTACCGCCGCCTTCGCAGCTATCGGGTTCATGGATGACTACACCAAGGTGGTGCACCGCAGAAATCTGGGACTCACCGGCCGCGCCAAGATGAGTTTACAGATTGCCACCAGCATCCTCATCGCTGTCGCGCTGATCGCAATGCAGGCCCACGGACTTTATTCGACCAAGCTGCTCGTCCCGTTCTTCAAGCAGTTCCGGCCCGACCTGGTGATTGAGGGTCTGTCACGTAACCCGAATCTCTGGCCGTTAGCCTTCCTTCCTTTCATCGCGTTTGTCGTGCTGGTGATCGTCGGTTCGAGCAATGCGGTGAACCTCACCGACGGCCTCGACGGTCTGGCCATAGGGTGCACGGTGATTGCCGCCGGGGCGCTCGCGGTGTTGACCTATGTCAGCGGCCACGCCACCTTCGCTGCCTATCTCGATCTGCAACGCATGCCCCAGGTGGGTGAGCTGACAATTTTCTGCGGGGCCATGGTGGGCGCCGCGATCGGATTTCTGTGGTACAACGCGCATCCTGCGGAAGTTTTCATGGGAGACGTGGGCTCGCTCGCGCTGGGCGGCGCCATCGGGACGGTTGCGGTCATGATCAAGCAGGAATTGCTGCTCCCGTTCATTGGCGGCGTCTTTGTCGTCGAAGCGGTGTCGGTGATTCTGCAAGTGGCGTCCTACAAGCTGCGCAAGAAACGCATCTTCAAGATGGCCCCCCTGCATCACCATTTTGAGTTGCTGGGTTGGTCGGAATCGAAGATCATCGTTCGTTTCTGGATTGCGTCGTTGGTGTTCGCCTTGTTCGCGCTCACCACTCTGAAGCTGAGATAAGTAGAGGTCCGCGTATTTTAAGATGTCCGGGTCGAAGGTCATGGAACTCAAGAACAAACGCGTGCTGGTGGTCGGCCTGGGGAAGTCAGGCATCGCTTCGGCGCTGTTTCTCAAGGCGCACGGTGCGCGTGTCACGGTTTCTGACACCAAGACAGAGGACGAGTTGCGGGGTGAGATTCCCGTCCTTCTCGATCAGGGCATCGCGGTCGAAACCGGAGGCCACGGCGAGCGCACCTTTCGCGGCCAGGATCTGATCGTCGTGAGCCCGGGAGTGCCAGTGGATGCGCCGCCGCTGGTGCAGGCGCGCTCTCTGGGCGAAACCGTCATCGGTGAGATTGAGCTCGCGGCGCAGTTCCTGCCCGGCCCCATGGTCGCGATTACCGGCTCCAACGGAAAGACCACCACCACCACGCTCGCCGGGGAAGTCGTTGCTGCCGGTGGCCGCCGCACGCTCGTAGGGGGAAACATCGGCACTCCCGCGATTTCTCTCGTCGCGCAGGCCGCACCGGATGCGGTCACTGTGCTCGAGGTTTCAAGCTTCCAGCTTGAGACCATCCAGAACTTCCGGCCCAAAGTAGCGGTGGTCTTGAACATCACTCCCGATCACCTCGATCGCCATCGCACCTTTCAGGCCTACACGGATGCGAAAGCACGCATCTTCGAGAACCAGCAAGCGGATGACTTTGCAGTGCTGAACGCGGATGATCCCACTTGCATCGGCCTCGCGTCGCGGACTCGCGCCCAGGTCTTCTGGTTCAGCCACAAGAAGGAAGTGAAGCAGGGTGCCTATGTCGAGCAAGGCAGGATTTTCTTTCGCGACTCCAGCGGCCAGCGCGAAGTGATGCTGGTTTCGGAAATTCCGCTGAAGGGAGCGCACAACGTCGAGAATGTGCTGGCGGCGGCCTGCGTTGGAGCGTTGCTCGGAACCGCGCCCGCGCAGATCCGCACGGTGGTGCAGAACTTCAAGGCGGTGGAGCACCGCCTGGAGTTTGTGGCGGCAGTTCGCGGCGTCGAATACTACAACGATTCCAAGGCCACGAACGTGGACGCTACCATCAAGGCCCTGGAGTCATTTCCCGCCAACATTCACCTGATTCTCGGCGGCAAGGACAAGGGCAGCGACTACAGCGTGCTCAACGATCTGCTTCGGCAGCGGGTGAAGCGCGTCTACACCATCGGCGCTGCCGCCGCGAAGATTGAGTCCCAGATCCTCTCCTCCAAACAGGGCGGGCCCGAGTTGATGCAAGCGGGCACACTCGAGGCCGCGGTGAAGCTCGCCGCAGCCGCGGCCCAGGCGGGCGACGTCGTCCTGCTCGCCCCGGCGTGCGCCAGCTTTGACCAGTTTCAGAGCTACGAACACCGCGGCAGGGTGTTCAAGGACGCGGTACGGGCCATGGCTGCCGATGCCGAAAAGGCCGTGACGTAGGTTCGCGAACCAAGACAATCAACACCCACCTTTCGATCCTCCACAATTCTCTCCGCCGGCCGCAGCGCCCCGTGGTGAAATGATCTTCCGAATGGCGAAGCGCGTCAGTGTCGACGGTTGGCTTTTTACGGTGACCCTGTTCCTGGTTTTTGTGGGCCTGGTGATGGTGTTCAGCGCGTCGGCGGTCATGGCCAAGGAGCGTTACGGCTCCGGCTACACTTTCTTGCTGCGCCAGTTGGCATGGGCGCTGGCGGGCATCGCGACCATGGTGGTCGCGATGAAGGTGGACTACCGCCGCCTCAAGCATCCCGCGATGGTGTTCTCGCTGCTCGGCGTCACCACGCTGATGCTGATCTCGGTTTTCTTCCTCGACCGCGCGCACCACACCCACCGCTGGATGCACTGGGGCGGCTTTTCTTTCCAGCCATCGGAAATGGCGAAGCCCGCGCTGATCCTGTTCCTTGCGTTCTTTTTGGAAGGCCGCACCAAGTCCATGAATGATTGGCGTAACACCTTGCTGCCCGCAGTCCTCCCCACGCTAATTTTTCTCGGGCTCATAGTGTTCCAGCCGGACCTGGGCACGGCCATCGCCTGCGCCGCAATCACTGCCTGCATGCTCTTCGTGGCGGGACTCGATCTGCGCTACCTGGGGTATGGGCTGCTGGCGTCGTTGCTGCCGCTTTACTTTCTCATCTTTCATGTGTCTTACCGCAAGGACCGCATCCTGGCATTCCTGGATCCTTACTCCGATCCACAGGGCCGCGGCTTTCACATCATCCAGTCGCTGATTGCAGTCAGC
>Ga0335079_10008303_pt1 | contig 11841 bp, 8 predicted proteins | sample Lox_Sample_33_FD_206719 | JGI IMG/M metagenome (GOLD analysis project Ga0335079, IMG submission 206719) | Soil microbial communities from Loxahatchee National Wildlife Refuge, Florida, United States - Lox_Sample_3.3 | ecosystem: Environmental > Terrestrial > Soil > Wetlands | place: USA: Florida... | reverse complement strand
CGTGAGCGCCGTGATGACGGCGGCTCAGAACCAGCAGACCAACATGCAGACCTCGATCTCGAAGCTCTCGGATGTGGATTACGCGGCTGCCGTAACGCAGCTCTCCACCGAGCAGCTGGGGCTGCAGGCGGCGCAGCAGTCGTATGCCTCGCTCGCCAAGCTGTCGCTCTTCAATTACCTGTCCTGATCGGTTCCGCAGGCGCTGTGATGCATTCGACACTTTCAGCCAACCTGCCTGAGGCCATTCAAGTTCGGCACGCCCGGACCGATAACCTCCCTGAACAGGACGCGGCTCTCGGGCCGCGATTGGAAAGCGGCGCGACGGACTGGTGTCCGGCGCCTGAAGCAAACCTCAGGAGTCTTAGACCATGTCACTAGTCCTCAGCACCAACATCAATGCGATGGTGGCGCAGAACGCGCTGACGAGCTCGGGCAGCCAGCTGGCTTCGGCGCTGCAGCAGCTCTCCACCGGCCTGCGCATCAACACGGCCGCCGATGACGCCGCGGGTTACGCGATCGTCAACGGCATGACTTCACAGATCAACGGCCTGAACCAGGCTGCGCGCAATGCGAACGACGGCGTGTCGCTGGCGCAGACCGGCTCGGGCGCGCTCTCTGAGATCGTCAACGATCTGCAGACGATGCGCGACCTCGCGGTGCAGTCGCTGAACGCGACGAACAGCGCGAACGACCGTGCCGACCTCGACCAGCAGTTCCAGCAGCTGAAGGCCGACATCGACAACGTCGCGAAGACCACGCAGTTCAACGGCGTGACGCTGCTCGATGGCACCTTCCAGGGCGCGACCTTCCAGGTCGGCGCGAACGCGGGCCAGACGATCACCGTATCGTCGGTCTCCAGCGCGGCCAGCAACAACCTCGGTCAGGTGTACGCGTTGGCGGGCACCGATCAGACGACGTATGCCGGCGGCGCGGGCGACACGGTCAGCTTCGCCATCACCTCCGATGACCCGGCGGTTCCGGCTGCCGGCGTGACCTCGGCCACCGTGACGCTCACGGGCAACCAGGCCACGGACCTGAAGACGATCGCCGCGGCGATCAATCAGGCGGTGGGCGGCTACGGAGTCGTGGCGACGGTTGATACGGCCGGTCAGGCCCTCAACCTGAGCAGCACGACCAGCCAGACCCTGACGATTGCCACGACCGCCACCGATGGCGGCGGCGGCGGCGCCGAGGATGCCTCGACGTTCGGCATCGTGGAAGGCGCCAATGCGGTCACGACCGCGGGCAACTTCCTCGACCAGGCCGATGTGAAGTCGGTGGACGGCTCTAACCTGGTGCTGATCCAGGTCGACGCCGCCCTGCAGCAGCTCGCGGCGACAGGCGCCCAGCTCGGCGCTTATCAGAACCGCTTCCAGGCCGCTGTGACGGGTCTGAACACGGACGCGACGAACCTCGCCAGCGCCCGCAGTCAGATCCAGGACACGGACTATGCGTCGGCGACTTCCCAGCTGACCAAGGCCCAGATCCTGCAGCAGGCTGGTACGGCGATGGTTGCGCAGGCCAACACGATTCCGCAGAACGTGCTGACCCTGCTCAACAAGCTGGCCTAATGAGTCGACGGACTACTCACGTCAACTAACGTCAGGGCGGGGGCCGCAAGGTCCCCGCCCTGCGTCATTTTCGGAAAAGTGACATGGCAACTCCGGTAGGCGCATCTTCGAGCTCAGCGGTGACCGCACCGGTCGTCTCTGTTGCCGCCAACTCGAGCAGCGCCGCGGCCGGCGGCTCGGTCATCAACGTCAGCTCTCTCGTCTCACAGCTGGTGACGGCGACATTCGCCAACCAGGTGCAGAACATCACCGACCAGACCACGGCGGTGACGGCACAGATCTCCGCGCTCGGCACTTTCAAGAGCGCCTTATCCACATTTCAGAGCGCAGTCTCGGGACTGAGCTCGCCCACGGCGTTCAGCGCGCTTGCCGCCACGAGCAGCGACGACACGCTGTTCAAGGCCAGCGCCGACGCGACGGCGGTGCCCGGCAGTTACAGCGTGAGCGTCACGCAGCTCGCCCAGGCGCAGCAGCTGGTCTCCAACCCCTTCGCGGCGGGCAGCTCCGCGGCCGTCGGCACCGGCACGCTGTCCATTTCCCTGGGCACACAGAATTTCACCGTCACGATCGGCAGCGCGAACAACACGCTCGCCGGCATCGCGACGGCCATCAATGCCGCAGGCACCAATCCCGGTGTGACCGCGACCATCGTGCAGGGCTCGGATGGTGCGCACCTGGTGCTCGCCTCGGCACAGACTGGCGCTGCCAACACGATTACGGTGAGCCAGAGCGGTGGTGACGGTGGGCTCGCGCCGCTTGCCTACAGTGCCGCGGCCCCGGCCAACTACACGCAGCAGGTCAAGCCGCAGGATGCGACCGTGAGCATTGCGGGCGTGAGCTACGACAGCCCCAGCAACACGGTCAACGGCGCGATCACCGGAGTCACGCTGAACCTGCTGAAGCAGAGCGCGACGGGCAGCAGCGCGACGCTCTCGATCGCCGATGACACCGCGACGGTCGAGACCAATATCAACACGTTTGTCAGCGCCTACAACGCGCTGATGCAGCAGTTCACCGCCCTGGGCGGCTTCGATGCGACCTCAGGCACCGCCGGCCCGATGATGGGCAATACGCTGCTCACGGGCATTCAGAATCAGGTCACGAAGCTCGTTCACAGCATCCTGCCCGGCAGCGGCGGCACCTATAACTCGCTCGCCAGCATCGGCATCACCTCGCAGAAGGACGGCACTCTGGTCGTCAACTCCGCGAAGCTCGAGAACGCGATGTCCGCCAACTACGCCGCGGTCAGCCAGATTTTCAGCTCAGCGAACGGCATCGCAACCCAGCTCGGCAGTCAGCTCACGGTCGATCTGCAGTCCAACGGTCCGGTCGACTCGTACAGCAAGACGCTGGTGCAGCGCAATCAGAACCTGACGGACCAGAGCGATGCGCTCACCAATCAGGAGAATCTGCTGACCGCCAGCATGACGCAGCAGTTCGGTGCCCTGAACACGCTGCTGTCAGCGCTGCAGACCAAGTCCGCATACCTGAGCCAGGCGTTTGCGAACCTGCCGGGCAACAACAACAATAATAATAAGTAAGGTTGCGCCGCGTGCAGGCGGCCACTCAAGTCCCGCCGGACACAGCCGTTAAATCTGATATGAACGCTTTTTCGCGCAACGCCCGGGTGGCCGCCTATCAGAGCGCCTCGGTGCACGGCGGTGTCGCCGCCGCTGATCCGCATGGGTTGATCCTCATGCTGATGAATGCTGCGATCGAGCGCCTCACGATGGCGCGTGCGTGCCTGGATCGCGGCGAGATCGTGACCAAGACCAAGCTGCTGCACAGCTGCGTCAATCTGATTGCCGAGCTGCGCGGTGTGCTCAATCTGAACGAAGGCGGCTCACTGGCACAGAATCTGAGCGATCTGTACGACTACATGATGCGCCGAGTGTTGCGGGGCAATGCCGAAAATGACCCGCAGTGTCTGACCGAAGTCCTGAGTCTTTTGGGTGAGATCCGCAGCGCCTGGGTCGCCATCGCCCCCGAAGTGCAACAGGGTGCAAAGCGCGTGGCGCCGGCTGCATGACGCGGAAGGCGTAAACACGAGGACAGCCACCATGCCTGCCATGCTCGATTCAGGCTCCGTCGCCGCCGTCACGCCGGTCGCGACCTCCACTGCTGCTGCGCCAAATCAGGCGGCAAGCTCTGTCGCCGCGGGGCGGCAAAACATGGCCGCCGTGCAACGCGCCGTGAACCGTATTCGCGCGGCAGTCGCCTCTGCCGGCCATACGCTCGATTTTCAGGTGGACAAGCTCTCCGGTCTGGTCGTCGTGACCGTCAAGGACACAGCGACCGGCGATGTCATCCGCCGCATTCCGGGCAACGCGATCCTGCAGGCCGCGGATTCGCTCGAGTCAGACGCCGATGCGCCGGCAGCTCTGGTCGATCTGAAGGCCTGATCGATCCCCGGGATCAGGCGACGAAGCGTCTGGCGTTGCGGAAGATCCGCATCCAGCCGCTCGCCTCGCCCGCCTCGCGCGGGCGCCAGGAATTCTGCGCGCTGCGGCTCACCCGCTCCGGGTGCGGCATCGTAACCGTCACACGTCCATCCGCGTTGGCCAGCGCTGCGATGCCGTGCGGCGAGCCATTGGGGTTGTAGGGATAGCGTTGCGTCGGCTGGCGGTGATGGTCGATATACCGATAGGCGATGAGCCCGCTGTCGAGACAGGCCTGCGCCGCCGCGGCCGATGCAAACTCCGCCCGACCCTCGCCGTGCGAGACGGCGATGGGCAGCACTGAGCCCGCCATACCCTCGAGCAAGACCGACGGCGATCGCAGGATCTGCACCAGCGTGAGGCGCGCCTCAAACTGCTCGACGCGGTTGCGCACGAATCGCGGCCAGTGCCCGGTGCCCGGAATGAGACTCTTCAGCGCCGCGAACATCTGACAGCCATTGCAGATGCCGACGGCGAAGGTATCGCGGCGCGCGAAAAATTCGCTGAACATCGCGCGCGTGGGCTCGTGGAACAGGATGGATTTGGCCCAGCCCTCGCCCGCGCCGAGCACATCACCGTAGGAGAAGCCGCCGCATGCGACGAGGCCCTTGAACTCCGCGAGATTGCGTCGGCCCGACAGCAGGTCGGTCATGTGCACGTCGACCGGATCGAAACCCGCCTTGGCGAACATCGCCGCCGTCTCGACCTGGCTGTTGACGCCCTGCTCGCGCAGGATCGCGAGCGCGGGCCGCACGCTGCGAGACACATAGGGTGCCGCGACGTCCTCATCGGCATTGAAGGTGAGCGCGACCGAGAGTCCGGGATCATCCACCGCCGTCTGGGCGGCGAGCTCCTCGTCCGCGCACTGCGGATCATCGCGCAGGCGGCGCATCTGCCAGGAAGTTTCCGACCAGGCGCGGCGCAGCTCCGCCCACGACTCCCGGATCTCATCGTTTCCAGCCGAAATGCGCACGGTGAGCTCACGCGTCGGCGCACCGAGTGCGTGCACACTCCCCAGCAGGCCGTGACGCTCGAGGATGGCGCGCGCGGCCGCTGCGTCTGCGCTGCACACCTGTACCACAGCGCCGAGCTCTTCGCTGAAGAGCGCCGCGAGCGAACCGGCGCTCTGCGGCAGGCGGATATCGAGGCCGCAGTGACCGGCGAAGGCCATCTCGATCAGCGTTGCGGCAAGTCCGCCGTCGGAGCGGTCGTGATACGCCAGCAGCAGGTCCGCCGCCTTAAGCTCGCGCAGTGCCGCAGCGAAGCGCAGCAGGCGCTGCGGATCATCGAGATCGGCCGGGGCGCCGCCGTTGCGTGAATACACCTGCGCGAGCATCGAGCCGCCAAGGCGATCGCGCCCGCCGCCCAGATCGAGCAGCCACAGCTCGGTGGCGCCGGCGTCGAGCCGCAGTTCCGCAGTCAGCGTGCGGCGCACGTCTGCGACCGGGGCGAATGCAGAGACGATAAGCGACACCGGCGCGATCACCGAGCGGCGCTGCGCACCCTCCTGCCAGCGCGTCTTCATCGACAGCGAATCCTTGCCCACCGGGATCGCAAGCCCCAGCGCCGGACACAGCTCCATCGCGACGGCCTTGACCGTCGCATACAGCGCCGCATCCTCACCCGGCTCGCCGCAGGCCGCCATCCAGTTCGCCGACAGCCTCACGTCCGTCAGCGCGCCGACATCGGCGGCGAGCAGATTGGTGATGGCCTCGCCGATGGCGAGCCGTCCGGAGGCCGGCGCATCGAGCACCGCGACGGGCGTGCGCTCGCCCATGGCCATCGCCTCACCCGCATGGCCCTGATAGTCGGCGAGCGTGACTCCGACATCGCTCACGGGCACCTGCCAGGGACCGATCATCTGATCGCGGCTGATGAGACCACCGACGGTGCGATCGCCAATGGTGATGAGAAAGGTCTTGTCGGCGACGGCGGGCGCGCGCAAGACCCGATAGAGTGCCTCGCGCAAGCTGATGCCCGAAGGATCGAATGCCGCCGGTGCGCGCACGATGCTCTTTACATCGCGCGTCATGCGGGGCGGCTTGCCCAGGATCACCTCGAGCGGCACATCGACCGGTGGATCCTTGAACAGGGCATCCTCGACCGTGAGCCGGCCGGTCTCATCAATGGTGCCAATCACCGCGTACGGGCAGCGTTCCCGATCGGCGATCTCGCCGAAGCGCTTCAGATGCTGCGGCGTGACGACGATGACGTAGCGCTCCTGCGCTTCGTTGCACCACAGCTCGAGCGGTGATAATCCGGGCTCGGCGCTCGGAATCGCGCGCAGGTCGATGCGCGCACCGCGCGCGCTATGCGCCACCGCCTCGGGCACCGCGTTCGACAATCCGCCCGCGCCGACATCGTGCACCAGCACGATGGGATTCTCCTCCCCCAGCGCCCAGCAGCGGTCAATGACCTCCTGCGCGCGCCGTTCGATCTCGGGATTGCCACGCTGCACGGAGGCGAAATCCAGATCCGCGCTGCTCGAGCCGCTCGCGAGCGAGGAGGCCGCACCGCCCCCGAGGCCGATCAGCATCGACGGACCGCCCAACACGATGATCTTCGCGCCGACGGGCACGGTCGCCTTCTCCACATGATCCCGGCGGATATTGCCGAGGCCACCGGCGATCATGATCGGCTTGTGATAGCCGTAGCAGCGCTCGAATGCCTGCTGCTCGAAGCTGCGGAAGTAGCCACAGATGTTGGGACGGCCGAATTCGTTGTTGAAGGAGGCTGCGCCAATCGGGCCCTCGATCATGATCTCGAGTGCCGAGGCGATGCGATCCGGGCGCCCGGAGTCCTGCTCCCAGGGTTGAGTGAATCCGGGGATGCGCAGGTTCGAGACCGAAAATCCTGTGAGCCCGGCCTTGGGCTTGGCACCGCGGCCGGTCGCGCCCTCGTCGCGGATCTCCCCGCCCGAGCCGGTCGCCGCGCCCGGAAACGGCGAGATCGCCGTCGGATGATTGTGAGTCTCCACCTTCATCAGGATATCGATGCACTCGCGCACTCCGGCGTAGCGCGCGGTGCGCGGATCGGCAAAGTAGCGCTCGCCGAGCGAGCCCTCGATCACGGCGGCGTTATCGCGATAGGCCGACAGCACCCCGCGCGGATTCTGCGCATGGGTGTGACGGATCATCGCGAACAGCGACTTCTCGAGCGGCCGGCCGTCGATCACGAATTGCGCGTTGAAGATCTTGTGGCGGCAGTGCTCGGAATTCGCCTGCGCGAACATCATGAGCTCGACATCGGTGGGTGCACGCTTCAGGCGCGTGAACGCATCCAGCAGGTAATCGATCTCATCGGCCGAGAGCGCAAGTCCCAGGGTGGTGTTGGCGCGCTCGAGCGCGGCGCGCCCGCCGCTCAAACTGACGCGCGTCAGCGGGCGTGGCGCCGCATGCTCGAACAGCACCGCGGCCGACTCGATGTCGAACAGCACGGTCTCCGTCATCCGGTCGTAGAGAGGCGCCGCGAGCCTCTCGAGCTCGCCGCGCGGCAGCGGACGGGCCGAGTGAACCCGGTAGGCGATGCCGCGCTCGATGCGCCGCACGCCGCTGAGCCCGCACACATGTGCGATATCCGTCGCCTTGCTCGACCAGGGCGAGACCGTGCCCGGACGCGGCACTACCAGCAGCAACTGGCTGTCGCGCGCGGCGGCCCCGGGAGCCCTGGCGGATGCTTCCTCGCGGGGCCCGTAGGTAAGGAGGCTCGCAAGCCTCGCACTGTCCTCGCCCGACAGCGCGCCGTCCGCATCCACGATATGCAGGAACCGAGGGTCGAGCCCGAGCACCCGCGGCTGCAGTGCCTGCAGGCGATCGAGCAGTTTCGCGATTCGGAAGGCTGAGAGAGCGGGCGCGCCGGGCAGCGAGAACATTGCGCTATTTGCGCCCTGGCGGCTCGCCCGCCGGCGCAGAGTACAAAGGCGTCGGGAATTGGGCGACGTTGCTGCCCTCGAACGCGGTGATCTTGCTGACGCCCTGCTTCTTCACTTCGTCGATCCGCACGACCGAGTGCAGGGGCAGGTAGCTGCGCTTCACGCCGGCAAATTCCGCCTTGATGCGCTCCTCGCCGGGGTCGAGCACCACCGAGGAGCGCTCGCCGAAAACCAGCTCCTCGATCTCGATGAAGCCGAACAGATTCCCATGGCTCACCTTGCGGGCATAGACCTCGTAAACCTTGCCCTGGTTCACAAAAACGACCTTGAAAATGTGACTCGCTGCCATGGGTTTCGCGCGTCGGATTGCTACGTTGCTGCAGGATTATATGTCCTTGCGCCCGGGGAAAGATGAAGGGTGGGGGGACATTTGAGCTAGCGGGGACGCCAATGGCGTTGCGATTGCGGATAATCAGTGAACAGCGCCGATCCCTCGGGGATCGTGCAATGGTCGTCTTCGACACGGCCGGGGGCACTATTGGCCGCTCGGCGGACAACGACTGGGTGCTGCCGGATCCGCAGCGCTATATCTCCGCCCATCACGCCCATATCCACTTCCGCAACGGCCAGTACGTGCTCGAAGACACGAGCACCAACGGCGTATTCGTCAATGACGAGGAACAGCCGGTCGGCAAGAGCGGCGGCCATCCGCTGCAGAGCGGCGATGTACTGAAGCTCGGGGACTACCAGATGGTGGTCGCCGTCGAAGCCAACGGCTCCACCCCGCGCATGAGCACCGGCCACACCGACTCGGTGCCGACGCAGATCGAGGTGATGCACACCGTCGGCCGCGCGGCCCAGACCGACCTGGGGGCCGCCCTGAATCTCGATGACCTGCTGGTGAGTGACAGTCCCTCGGGCAGCCGTGTGCGCCCGGTGGACGCCTACGGGCAGGCCATTCCGATGCGCCCGGCGCGCGTGGAATCCCCTGCCCCCGCGCCCGCCGCCACGCCCGTGGCCGAAGAGAAGGAAAAGGAGGCGGACGATGCCGCGATTGCACGCCGCATCGAGCGCCTGGCACGGGCGGCCTCCAAAGCGCGCGATGCCCGCTCGGGCAATCTGCCTGCCCTGTACGACGTGCAGAGCGGCCTGCAGGCCTTCTGCCGCGGCGCCGGCATCGACGCGGAGAAGATGCCGCCCGATGCGCAGACGCGCCTGATGCACCTGGTGGGGCAGCTGTTCCGTGAATCTCTGGTGGGGCTGAAAGACCTGGAGCGCTCGCGCCACGAGCTGCACAACCGCTATCGCGTGGAGCTGCCGACCGATCCGGAGGATCCCCGTCCCTCCCTGGCGCGTGCCAGCATCGAGGATCTGCTGATCCAGATCCTGGTGCAGCACGAAGGCCGGCGCCTGGACTCCGTACAATGGCTGCGCGAGACCCTCGGACGCGCCAAGAATCACGAGCGCGCGATGATCGAGGCGATGCGCGAGGCCTTCCTCGAGTTCATCGGCCGCTTCGACCCGGCCGAGCTCGAAGCCCGCTTCCAGCGCGCCGCACGGCGCGGCAAGGGTGCTGCGAATGATCCGGCGCGGCACTGGGAGCTGTTCACCGAGTTCTACCGCAACCTCACCGAAATGCCGGCGGACCACCTGCCGCACTCGTTCGTCGAGGCCTTCGCGACCGCCTATAAGAAATCTCTCGCCGCCTCCGAGCAGAACCAGCCTTAAATAGGACAGGGAGTCCTTTTCTCATGTTGCCCACGATCACTGCGGTCGCGGCACTCGCCGCGACCTCGTACACGCTGTTCAATCCCGCACCCGATGACAAGCTGCGCGACCTGTGCACCGACCGGCCGACGAAGTCGACCTCGCCCTGCACCCTCGATGCGGGCCACTTCCAACTGGAATCCGACATCTTCAATGAGACGCTCGATCACACCGGCGCCGTGTCGACGACGACGCAGCTCCTGACCGGACCCACGCTCAAGCTGGGGCTCACCGACTTGCTCGATGCGGAGATCAGCATCACGCCGTACGAGCGTGTCGTCGTGCGCGGTCACGGCACCGAGTCGACGGCAGGCGGCTTCGGCGACACCTACTTGAAGCTCAAATGGAACGTGCTCGGCAATGCGAGCGATGCTGTGGGCTTCGCCCTCGTGCCCTATGTCAAGGCACCGACGGGCAGCGCACGCGTCGGCAATCGGGCTACCGAAGGCGGCGTCATAGCACCGGTCTCGTTCACGTTCCCCGACTCCTGGTCCCTCGTCATCGACCCGGAGCTCGACAGCCTTGCCAACAGCAGCGGCGGCGGCGGTCATCACCTTAACGCCGCGGGAGTGCTAAGCCTCTCCAAAGGCCTGAGCCACCACTTCACCGCCTCTGCGGAACTCTGGTCGGATCGCGACTGGGATGCCGCCGGGCGAGTGACGCTACTGTCAGCGGATCTGGGCGCCGCCTGGAGTCCTGAGTCCTCGCCAAACCTGCAGTTCGATGGCGGCTTCAACTTCGGGCTGAACCACCAGACCCCAGGCGTTCAGGGGTATCTCGGCATCTCGCAGCGGTTCTGATTCGCGCCAGAACGCGAAGCCCCGACAGCGATGACTCGCTGCCGGGGCTTTGCTGTGGGTCGTACCCGGCCTAGATGTTCAGGTACGGGATCTGCGCCGTCGTGAAGGCACCGATCTGCGTCGTGGTCAGCATGCCGACCTGCGTCGTCGTGATCGCCGCCACCTGCGAGGTGGTCAGCTGCGTCACGGTCAGCGCCTGCATCTGAGCCGTCACCAGCGAGGCGATATCCTTGGTCGAGATCGCCTGGATCTGCGCCGTGCTCAGAGCCGCGATCACCGTCGTCGTCAGACCCGGCACCTGTGCCGTCGTGAGAGCGCCGATCTGGGTGGTCGTGAGCTCGCTGCCCAAACCGCTGATCTGCTGATAGAGCATCGCCGCGACCTGGCCGGTGCTGAAGAGGCCGGCCTGAGCCGTCGACAGTGCACCGAGCTGCGTCGTCGAGAACGAGGAGATCTCCTTGGTCGCGATCGACTGCAACTGTGCGCTCGAGAAGCCCGCAACTTCCGTTGTGGTCAGGCCCGCGGCCTGGGAGGTCGTGAGCGCGCCGATCTGCGTGGTGCTCAGTTTGTCGCCGATGGCACCGATCTGCGCCGTCGTCAGCACCGCGATCGTCTTGGTCGAGATCGCCTGCAGCTGTGCCGTCGAGAGCGCGCCGATCACCGTCGTGGTGAGGCCCGTCGCCTGCGCCGTCGTGAGCGCGCCGATCTGCGTCGTGGTCAGATTCGCGGCGAGCGATACCACCTGCGCGGTGGTGAAGGCAGCGACCTGCGCAGTGCTCAACACACCGAGCTGGCCGGTCGAGAGCGCGCCGAGCTGCGTGGTTGTGAAGGAGGAAACTTCCTTGCTGGCGATGGCCTGCAGCTGCGCCGTCGCGAAGCCGGCCACCTCCGTCGTCGTGAGCCCGGGGGCCTGCGCGGTGGTAAGCGCACCGACCTGTACCGTGCTCAGCTTGTCGCCGATGGCGCCGATCTGAGCCGTGACCAGGGCGGCAAGCGTCTTGGTGGAGATCGCCTGTGCCTGCGCCGTCGAGAGGTTGCCGATCACCGTCGTCGTGAGACCCGAGGCCTGTGCCGCCGTGATGGCACCGATCTGCGAGGTCGTCAGTTCAGCGCCGAGGGTGCTGATCTGCTGATACAGCATCGCGGCGACCTGGGTGGTCGTGAACAGGCCCGCCTGCGCGGTGGAAAGCGCGGCGACCTGCGTGGTCGAGAGCGCGGGGACCTCCTTGCTGGAGAAGGCCTGCAGCTGCGCCGTGGAGAGCGCGGCCACCTCGGTCGTCGTGAGACCCGGCGCCTGCGTGGTGGTGAGCGCGCCGACCTGGGCCGTACTCAGCTTGTCGCCGATGGCGCCGATCTGGGCCGTCGTCAGCGCCGCGATCGTCTTGGTCGCGATC